>Ga0079226_10001766_pt1 | contig 16628 bp, 19 predicted proteins | sample Poulit2014_FD_76345 | JGI IMG/M metagenome (GOLD analysis project Ga0079226, IMG submission 76345) | Agricultural soil microbial communities from Georgia to study Nitrogen management - Poultry litter 2014 | ecosystem: Environmental > Terrestrial > Soil > Agricultural land | place: USA: Georgia...
CTTCACCGTCTGGAACGAGGTTACCGGCCTGGCCAGTGTCGCCTGATCGAGACCGCGCAGAGGCAATCCACTCAGGTCTAAGAGCCTTCGACGATCAACGAACCCACTCACCCTGACAGTGCCGGTCACTGCCCTCCCGCGGCGACGGCCGGGATGAACACCGCCATCATGGCGGCGTTCATCGACCGGACTGCCTGCGCCACCGCGTGACCGGCGACCGCGTCCTCGGAGACTTCGTCGATCCTGCGTTTGAGGTCCCGTTTGCCGAGTGTGCCCTTCTCTGCGGCGAGTACGCGGGTCGCCAGGTCGAGCCCCTGCAGAATCGACAGCACCACGCCGTCCTCGACCTGCGGTGTCGCTCCTGCCAGCACGGCCTGGAGTTGCTGCCGGCGGGCTGATTCGGGGCCGTCATCGAGGACAGGGTATTGCTCCGGGACGAAGCCGAGTGCCCGTTTCTCCTCGATCCGGATCACGTGTTGTTCCGCCAGCGAGCGGGCAATCTCCTGTTCGAGGTTCAGCTTGCGGTCCGGAATGAGGGCGGCGAGTTTCTTGCCGTCCCTCTCCCGCAGTCGCTGCAGTGCAGCCGCCAGGACCGGATGATCCGCGTGGGCCGCGGGAAGGACAATCAGCCGGGGCTTCTTATCGTCACTGACAGTGATCTGTTCGGCAACGATAAGGTCGCTGATGACGGCGCCTGCCAGTCCGTAGCCGTTCTGCGCGAAAGCACTCTCGGGTTTGCCGTCGTCACGCCGCAGTAGCAGGAACAGTTCCTCGGTGATGAGCATTGGCGTCATCCTAGCCGGGGCACGTCGGAGGCGCCGAGTTCGTGATCTGCCGGTCGCTAGACTGGTCGGCGTGGGAGTCGTGCCAGGTAGCAGGGCGGTGCGTTTCCTGTTGCTGCTGCTACTGGGGTTGGCGCTGGTCGGTATGCACGGGGGCGTGTCGTTCTCGCAGGGACTCCCCGACAGCGGGACGTACCCGGCGGGCATCACCGACACCGCCGTGTCGACTCCGAGCGACGTCGAGGCTACTGACCCACCAGCCGGGTCCGAACAGTCCACGTTGCACCTGTGCGTCGCGGTTCCGGCGGCGGCTGCTGCGTTGCTGGTGTTGATCCGATGGCTGCGTGTCACCGTGGCAGCCAGCGGCGGGTCGCGCCGCTGGCTGTGTTCGTTGCGCTCGTCCCGTCCGCTGCGTGCGTCATCCGCGCGCGGGCCGTCGTCCCGCGGCAGGGGCGTGCTGACCGAGGTCTGTGTACTACGGGTGTGATGCTTTCGCGGTTCGTGACGAAACATGACCCAGCGAGAGTAGGAAGACAACGAAACCCATGCGTAGAAGTATCGCCGGGGCGGCGTTTGCCGTCGTCCTCACCCTGACCGCAGCCTGTGGCGACACGGGCAGCAGTGCGGGCGAGTCGTCGGCCGCCACGGACGGCGCGGTCGAACAGCGGCACAACGAGGCTGATGTGCGGTTCGCCCAGCAGATGATTCCGCATCACGAACAGGCGGTGACCATGGCGACGATGGTTCCCGAGCGTTCCGCGGACAAGGAGCTGCGTGAGCTGGCCGGGCAGATCGAGGACGCACAGGGTCCGGAGATCCGGCAACTCGAGTCACTGCTGAACTCCTGGAGCGTACCCGTGGAACCGGAGTCGGCACAGTCGTCGGGCGGGCACGAGTCGATGTCCGGGATGATGAGTGACGAGCAGATGCGTCAACTCGAGAGAGCGGACGGTTCCGAGTTCAGGAGCCAGTGGATCGAGATGATGATCGATCACCATCGCGGCGCGGTCGAGATGGCGAACACGGAACTCGACAGCGGCCTCAACCGGTCGGCGAGGGATCTCGCTGAGGACATCGTTGCCGCCCAGAAAGACGAAATCGGGCGGATGAAGGCCATGCTGGAATCGTAATACGGCCCTGTGGGCGCGTTGGCTCGGCACAACGCGCCCACAGGGCGTCCCGCGACCGATGGACGGCGGTGCGCCGTCCCGGCACGTTACGTGGCCACTCGGGTCCACTGCACCGTCAGCTCGTCTCGCGCCCCGAAACGTTCGAGGTGGCTTCCCACGACGTCCTGCACCTGGCGGAGGCCGTCGTCATTGCCTGCCTCGGCGCGCAGCCGCAGTACCCCGTCCCGAGCGTGCATGACGCAGGTGCCTGCCTCGAAGGTGGTCGTTCCCTTCTCGTTGTCGTACTCGGCGGGTATCTTCTGCCCGAAGTGTTTGCACAGTTGAGTCAGATACCGACTCGGGCGGTTCGTGGCGACATTCGCTTGCGCGGCGGGCACTACATCCTCCGAATGGTAGGTTAGGCTTACCTTTGTAGTGTTGAGGCTACGCGTATGTGCGGGCCACGTCTAGCCACGAACGTGGGTGCCCGAACGTGGGGACCCGAACACTGCGGCCTTCTCGATCCGGACAGTCCCGTGTTTCGGCGCGGGAGGTGACGGCGACAATGGCAGGTCGAGAGACCAGTGACGGACGGAGCCGACGCAGTATGATCGACCTGCCGGAACGGGCTCCGGGTGCAGTCTCCCTGCTCACCCGCGCCCGGGGGAACGCCTACGTACGCGCGCTGGCCGTGTACCTCGGGGTGCAGGCTCTCGGCGTGCTCGTGTTGGCGCTGCTGTCCGCATGGCACGGGCTGGGGCTGCTCGACCGGCTGACGGCCTGGGACGGCAAGTGGTATCTCGACATCGCTGCCAACGGATACGATGGCGTGTCCGGGCACACACCGTCGTTCGAACACGCCGCGTTGGCGTTCTTCCCGCTCTACCCGCTGTTGATCATGTTGTTCTCCGGCATCCCCGGAGTCACTCCCGTGGCCGCGGCACTGACGATCAGCGTGTCGGCCGGAGCGACCGCGGCATGCGGAATCGTGCGCCTCGCTCGTGCGGTTGACGCACGACCGGGCGTCGGACTGCTGCTGGTCGCGCTGTGGGCAGGTGCCCCCATGGCGATCGTGCTGTCCATGGCCTACACCGAGGCACTGTTCAGCGCGCTGGCCGTGTGGGCGCTCGTGGGTCTGCTGGAACGGAACTGGCTGCTGGCGGCGATGTGCTGCCTGCTGGCGGGTACAGTACGGCCGGTCGGCGGTGCGTTGATCGTGACTGTCGCGGTCGCCGCCCTCTACACGGCATGGCGTGAGTCGGGCAGTCAACGGTGGAAAGCGCTCGGCTGCCTCGTGACCTGCCCACTCGGACTGGTCGGCTACTGGACCTATGTCGCGGTACGGACCGGTGATGTGACCGGCTGGTCCGACATCGAACAGCGTGGCTGGGGAATGGGGTTCGATTTCGGCCTCGAAACCGCCCAATGGCTGGTCCGGACACTGGCAACCGGATCATCGGTGATGACGACCGGTGGGATGGTGCTGTTACTGGCCGCCGTGGTGTTGTTGCTGGTGGGGGTCGCACGGCGCCTCCCGTGGCAGCTGAGTCTGTACGCGGCAGGCATCGTCGCGATGGTCGTCGGCACCGGCGGGCTCCCGATGACCAAGCCGCGGCTGCTGCTCGTGGCGATGTTCGTACTCGCACTTCCGATCGCGGTCGGGCTGGCGAACCGGGAGTGGGCCGCCAGGCTGGGCGGGGCCGCGGCGCTCATCGTGATGGGAGTGTGGTTCAGCGCCTACGCCCTGACCGGTTGGCAGTTCACGATCTGAGCACGGGACGTTCGCCGCGCCCTGATGAGAGTGGGGTGGCAGCCGATCTGTCGCTGTCACGCCGACTGCGGGCCGAGCTGCCGGATCACCCGTGCCGGGTTCCCCGCGGCGAACACGCCCGCGGGCACATCGTTGGTGATGACGCTGCCCGCGCCGACGACAGCGTTCTCCCCGACCGTCACTCCCGCGGACACGATCACGCCGCCGCCGAACCAGACGTTGTCGCCGATGGTGATCGGTGCGGCACGCTCCCAACCCGCCTTGCGGGCTTCGGGATCCTCCATGGGGTGCAGCGGGGTCAGCAGCTGCACCCGGGGCCCCAGCAGCACGTGGTTCCCGATCGTGACCGGCGCGCAATCCAGGATCATCGTGTCGTAGTTGAGGAAACTGTGCGAGCCGATCGTGGTCAGGTACCCGTAGTCACACTGCAGTCGCGGCATCACCTGCGTGTTCTCCCCCAGCCCGGCGAGTAGTTCCCGCAGAATGGTCCGGCGTCCGTCCTCGTCGTTGGCGGCGAGTGTGTTGAACCGGTCGAGTAGTTCCTGGCACTGCTGCCGATCCCGCAACAGCTCCGGAGCGTTTCCCCAGTACCACTCTCCACGCTGCATGCGCTGTTTGGCGTCGTCCATGGGAACGATCGTGCCGCAGGGACCGGGACCCGTCGAGCACGCCAAGCCCGGCCCATACGAGAACATGTTCACATGTCCACCCGGGCCGGGTGTGACCGCCCGTCGAGCTGTGCGAGGAGTAGCTGATGAACGATGTGGTGAGGACGCACACGCAGGGTCGTGTGCTCGTGGTGACGTTGGACCGTCCACAGGCGCGCAACGCCGTCAACGGCGAGCTCGCCCGCGGACTGGAGGCCGCTGTCGACCTGTTGGAAACCTCCGATGATCTCTGGGCCGGAGTCCTCACCGGCGAGGGCGCCGTGTTCAGCGCGGGCGCGGATCTGAAGGCCGTCGCGGCCGGGAACCAGCAGGAACTGGTCACCGAACGTGGCGGATTCGCAGGCTTCGTCCAGCGCGACCGGACGAAGCCCCTCATCGCGGCGCTGCAGGGGGACGCCGTGGCTGGTGGTATGGAAATAGCGATCGCCTGCGATCTGATTGTCGCGGCCTCCGGCGCCCGCATGGGACTGCCGGAGGCGTCGCGCTCCCTGGTGGCCACGGGTGGCGGACTTGTGCGGTTGCCGAAACTGATCGGTGAGAAGGCCGCTCTCGAACTCGCGATGACAGGTACTGCGCAACCGGTGGAGCACCTGGCGGGACTCGGATTGGTGTCGCGGGTTGTGCCGACCGAGGAGGTGCAGGGACAGGCCGTCGAGCTGGCCGAACGGATCTGCGCGAACGCACCACTCGCGGTACGCGCGGCACGAAGGGTCATCGTCGACGGTGCCGATCTCGACGAACGGCAACGGTGGCGACTCGGCGACGAGGAACTGACCCGCATCGCGCAGACGAACGATTTCGCGGAGGGGCCGCGTGCCTTCGTCGAGAAGCGTTCGCCGCACTGGACCGCGACGTGACGATGTGACAGCACGCCGCCGATAACACGGCCGGCGCCCTTCCGGTTGTGGAAGAATCGTGCCGCGAGCACGGCTCGCCGGAAGGAACTCTCGTTGGCTGGGAAGGCGTGCTGATGGCGGGGACGCGATCGCGACAGCGGGCGGCCGTCGGGATCTGCCCACCGACCGTTGTCCCGGGCCGTACCGTCACGCCCGTGCCGCAGCGCAGGCCGGGACCCTCGGTGATTCCTGCCCTGCTGGGCGTGCTGCTGTTGCTGGTGGTGACAGGGTGCGGCTCGGGTGCTGCGGGTGGTTCGGGAACGCCGCAAGCCGGGTCGACGACCGGTACCGATACCGGTGGGGCCACTTCTTCGTCCTCCGCAGCGGCTTCCTCGTCCTCATCGCCGTCGACCACTGCGGAGTGCACCGCCTCGTCGGCGATCGCCGAGCTGCCGCTGCGGGAGCGGCTGGCCCAACTGCTGGTGGTCGGTGTCCCCGCGGACTCTGCCGATGCGGCGTTGTCGGTGGTGCGTACCCACCACGTCGGGGGCCTCTTTCTCACCGGTGATGCCACGGCGCTGCTGGCCAACGGCGGGTTACGCCGGGTTCAACAGGCTGCTCCGATCGACACGATGATCGCGGTGGACGACGAGGGCGGCCGGGTACAGCGCATTGCCGAGCTGGCGGGACCGATCCCGTCGGCTCGCGAGATGGCGGCGACGATGAGCCCGAAGGAAGTGCACGAGCTGGCGTTGCGGCGGGGAAAGAAGCTGGCGTCGTACGGGGTCACCATGAATTACGCCCCGGTGTTGGACGTCTCCGCGAAACCCGCCAACAGTGCGATCGGTGATCGTTCGTTCAGCAACGATCCGGAGGAGGTCACCGAGTACGCGGGAGCGTTCGCGCGGGGGCTGCGCGACGCCGGGATCGTGCCGACGTTCAAACACTTCCCCGGCCAGGGACATGCCGAGGGGGATTCGCACAAGGGGGTGGCCAGGACCCCGCCGCTGGAACAGCTTCGGCAGAACGATCTGGTGCCGTATCGACAACTGCTCGGCGGTGAGTCGGACGCGGCGGTGCTGCTGGGCCACCTGACGGTCCCGGGGCTGACCAGCTCGGATGTTCCGGCGAGTATCAGCCCGGAAGCTGTGCGGTTGCTGCGGGATGATCTTGGTTTCGACGGGTTGATCGTCACGGACGATCTGTACGCCATGGATGCGATCCGCGACCGTTACACGGTTGGTGAGGCGGTCGAACAGGCGCTGGACGCCGGTGTCGACATGGCACTGACGGTCAGTTCCAAGGGGCTCGACGGGACGCTCGATTACCTGGAGAAAGCGGTTTCGAAGGGTTCACTGTCCGAGTCCCGGGTCAATGACGCGGTCGCCCACGTGTTGGAAGCGAAGCACGTCGACCCCTGTGCACTCAACTGACCCCTGTGCACTCGCCTGACCCCAGCGGGCTCGGCCGTGTCGGCCACCCACGTAGCGTTGGTGGGCCGTGTTGGTGGCTGTTGGCCCCGTACACGGCCACCGTGCTGACGTGGATGGCCAGTACACGTGGTGCGGATCAGGGTTGCCAGACCATGAACACCACCGCGACCAGCAACAGCAGCGTCGAGATGCCCGAGCTCATGGCAATACGCTTGTAGGTTGCCTCGCTGTCGCTGGCCTCGCCCGCGCCCTGCATGGCGGGAACGACGACGGCCAGGTTGAGCACCAACGCCACGAGGTACACGATCAGTGAGATCAGCACCCACGAGGTGGTGAAGGAGATGTCGCGGTCCATGACCCCGATCAGGCCGAACCCGAACACGATCACGGCCAGCGAGGCGAGGCTGAAGACATTGGTGGACCGGCCCAACGCGGCCGTCTGCGAGCCGTTGCCGGTGCGTAGATCACGCATGCCGACCATCGGCAGAATCGCCATCGGACCGATGAGGAACACCGCGGCGACGACATGCAACACACTGAACACTGTTTCCATGCCCGTAGTATCCCCGCGGTTGTGCCGTCGTGAACGACTCGGGGGGATTCACCGGCCAGGTGGCGGTGCGGGGTGGGATGTCAAGACAGCTCCGTACCGTCGGCACACCGGGTTCGTGCCTCCTCCGTGGTGCGCTCGGCGGCGGGCCGGTTGCGCTATCGGGCTCTGGTGAGCAGGCGGGATGCTGTCGTTCCCGCCGCGCGGAGCGCGCCGCGGGCGCCCGAGACCAGCAGGGTGGACCAGTCGAAGTAGTCACGCCACAGGGTGATCCGCCCATCGGCGACTTCGAACGTGCCGCACACCCAGAATTCGGCATGCCACGCGCCGATGTGCAACGTGTCGGTCCGTTCGGTGAGTACGGTGCCGCCGTTCGCGGCGATGTTGTGGATGTCGGCGCGGAATCCGGTGCCGTAGGTGGTCATGGCGCGTAGCTGTTTGTCGACGGCTTCCGGGCCGCGGGCGGCGGGGAGCGGCACGTTCTGGTAGACCATGTGCGGTGCCGCATAGCTCATCGCGTGGTCCACGTCGAGGTTCTCCAACGCCCGCAGGAAGCTCCGTACTGCCGTGATCGGTCCGGGCCTCGATGTGGCCGCTGTGGTCATTGCCCAACACCTTTCGTCGAGTGCGCGACTGTAGCGTCAGGTGAAGGCTATCGAGATCGACTCTTGTGGCCAATGCCGCCGGTGCGGGCGTCGTCAGCCGCCGATCGAGCGGTGCGGCCGTGCCGTGGAGTGCGCTGTGAGCCGGGGAACGGGTTCGCCGAGTCGGGCCAGGCGTGAGTGACGGCGTTTTGCCTCGCGGTGCTGGGTGCGCCGGTCCTGGACGGCAACCGTGACCGTCGCGGCGACGAGGAAAAGCGTCACCAAGCTGATCACGAGTGCCACCTGCACGCCAGCTCCCTTGCTGCGAACTAGTGCTGTAGATCACACAATACGTAGTGCGTGGTCATAACGCCACCGTGAATAACACCGTTCGGGGTGTTCCCCGTGTGTCATCACTCATGTGAGTGAGTTCGGGGCACAATCGAAGAGAAAACACGGTGAATGGCGTCATTGACCGTCGCTTCCGCCGTCCCGGCGGTGAGTCGGATGCACTGCAGGGGGTGCATCCGCCTCGGCCAGCGAGCTCGCGTTGCGGGCAGGAGAGGGAGGACAAATGACCAGTGGCTCGACCGGAATACCGGGCCAGCGCGCCGGTGTGCAGGGCAGACGCGGATTGAGTATCGCGGCGATGGACCCCGTGCCGATCTACCGTGATGGCGTTACCGCGATGTTGCAGCGTACTCCGGGGATGCGGTGGGTCGGTCATGCCGTGTCGCACCACGCGTGTTTGCAGCTCTGTGACCAGCTGCGCCCCGATATCGTGTTGGTTGACTCCGGTCTCGACCCCCACTGTCATCTGGTGCGACTGCTGTCCGGCGGCGACCCCGCGTTGTTGATCATGGTAACGGTCCGGGAGAGCAACCGCAATGCCCGTTTCCTCTCGCTGGCCATGGCGGCGGGGGCGCATGCTCTGGTGCCGCGTTCGATCGAGGCGGGACGGTTGTTGGAAGCGGTTCGGCGCACACATGCCGACCGGCGTTACGTGGATCCGTCGTTGACGCCGCTCACGACACGTTCGAAGCGTCCGCAGCCGCAGTCGAGCGTGCCGGCCGCGGGTGAGGGCGGCAAACAGTCGATGCCGTTGTCCCGCCGTGAGTACCAAGTGCTGCAGCTGATGGCCGAGGGGTTGGAGAACTCGGACATCGCGCAGATGCTGTACCTCTCGGTGGAGACCGTGCGTACTCACGTGAAGAGCATCCTTCGGAAGTTGAACGCGCGTGACCGGACGCACTCGGTGACGATCGCGTTCCGCGGTGGCATTCTTTCGGCGCGTTCGGACGATGCTCCCGAGTCGACCGGGGAGTCGGCGAACTCGCACCGCGCGCTGTCCTGAGCGTGTCGTGGCGTGGTGTCGGTGCCACGCCGTGGGTCGTGAATGCCTGGGCAGTGGGACTCGTGGGTCACATTGCGGCAACCTCGCTTGCCGTTGATTACCGAACGGTAATACAATGGTGGTTACCGGTCAGTAACCAATTCTCAGCCGGGGATCCCGAGTGAGACGGAGGGGGCCATGAGCCACTACAAGAGCAATGTCAGAGACCTTGAGTTCAACCTGTTCGAAGTGCTGGGTGTGCAGCAGCGGCTCGGTAGCGGTGTGCTGGCCGAGTCCGACGAGGAGACCGCCCGCGGTGTGCTCGCCGAACTCAACAACCTCGCCACCGGCCCCCTGGCTGACTCGTTCGAGGAGGGTGACCGTAACCCGCCCACCTACGATCCCGAGACCTTCTCGGCGAAGCTGCCGGAGGCTTTCAAGAAGAGCTACCAGCAGCTTTGGGACGGCGAGTGGTGGCGTCTCGGCCTGACCAACGACCTCGGCGGCTTCGGTCTCCCCCCGACCGTGCAGTGGGCCGCCGGTGAACTGATCCTCGGTGCGAACCCCGCCCTCTACATGTACATGGCCGGGCCCAACTTCGCGATGATCATGAACAACAACGGCACCGAGGAGCAGCGGCACTGGGCCCAGTTGATGATCGACCGTGCGTGGGGCGCCACCATGGTGCTGACGGAGCCGGATGCCGGCTCGGACGTCGGCGCGGGCCGCACGAAGGCCACTCCGAACGCCGACGGTTCCTGGAACCTCGAGGGCGTCAAGCGTTTCATCACCTCCGGCGACCAGGACATGACCGAGAACATCATGCACCTGGTGCTGGCTCGCCCCGAGGGCGAGGGCATCGAGCCCAAACCGGGCACCAAGGGCCTGTCACTGTTCCTGGTTCCGAAGTACAACTTCGACGGGGAGACCGGCGAGCCCGGCGAGCGAAACGGTGCCTACGTCACCAACGTCGAGGACAAGATGGGCCTGAAGGTCTCCACCACCTGTGAGCTGACCTTCGGACAGCACGACCGGCCCGCGAAGGGTTGGCTGCTCGGTGAGGTACACGACGGCATCGCGCAGATGTTCCAGGTGATCGAGTACGCCAGGATGATGGTCGGCACCAAGGCGATCGCCACACTCTCGACCGGCTACCTCAACGCGCTCGAGTACGCCAAGGAGCGTGTGCAGGGGCCGTCGCTGCCGAACCAGATGGACAAGACCGCGCCCCGCGTGACGATCACGCAGCACCCGGATGTGCGGCGTTCGTTGATGACGCAGAAGGCCTACGCCGAGGGGATGCGTGCGCTGTACCTGTACACCGCCAACGTGCAGGACCGGATCTGGACCGGCGAGGGCGGCGAAGAGGGTCGTAAGGTCGACGAGGGAGTCAACGACCTGCTGCTGCCGATCGTGAAGGGCGTCGGTTCGGAACGGGCGACCGAGCAGCTCGTGCAGTCGTTGCAGACGTTCGGCGGTTCCGGGTTCCTGCAGGACTACCCGATCGAGCAGTACATCCGTGACTCGAAGATCGACTCGCTGTACGAGGGCACCACCGCGATCCAGTCGCTGGACTTCTTCTTCCGCAAGATCGTGAAGGACAACGGTCAGGCGCTCGGACAGCTCGCCGGTGAGATTTCGCAGTTCCTGGACTCCGAGGCGGGCAATGGCAGGCTGAAGAACGAGCGTGCCCTGTTGAAGCAGGCGCTGGACGACGTGCAGGGCATGATCGGCGCGATGATCGGCGAGCTCACCGCTTCGCAGGAGGATCCCGAGAACGTCAACAAGGTCGGCCAGCACAGCGTGCGGCTGTTGATGTCGGCCGGTGACCTGATGATCGGCTGGCAGCTGCTGCAGCAGGCCGAGGTGGCCGGTGCCGCGCTGGACGCGGGCGCCAGTGACAAGGACACGCCGTTCTACCAGGGCAAGATCGCGGTCGCGTCGTTCTTCGCGAAGACGGTGCTGCCGGAACTCTCCGCCCGGCGCGCCATTGTCGAGGCCGCCGACAACGACCTCATGGACGTCGACGAAGCCGCCTTCTGATCGCCACTCGCACTGGCTGGGGTGGGCACTGTCGCACAACAGTGCCCACCCCAGCGTGTATGTGGTGCGGGCGGGATACTGGAACCACGGGAGGGGTCCCGGTCGTTGTGGGAAGGGCGGCCGACGGTCACCCGACGGTGGAGTTTAGGAGGGCCGATGGCGGTAGGCGGCATACTCAGCGCGATCGTGGTGGGCCTCATCATTGGCGCGCTCGGACGTCTCGTGGCGCCCGGAAAGCAACGTATCCCGCTGTGGTTGACGATCCTTGTCGGTATAGTCGCGGCGTTCGCGGGTACCGCGGTCGCGCGTGGTGCCGGGTTGGACGTGTCCGCGGGTTTCGACTGGCTGGAACTGCTGATCCAGGTGATCATCTCGGCTGTGGGCGTGTCGGCCCTGTCGGGAGTGTGGGGCCGCGGCCGCATCCGACGGTGAGCCTCCCGCGGCAGGATGTAGAACCGCGGTGACACCGTGGGCGCTGCCGGCGTGCCGCGCCCACGGTCGATGCGCTCTCAGAGGTACAGGCCGGTGCCGTGTTCGGTGTCTTCGCTGGCCACCGCGTGGATGTCGCGTTCGCGGATGACGACGTGGGTCTGGCCGCCGACTTCGACTTCGAGCTGGTCCGCGGGGTTGTAGAGCACGCGTGCGCCGACTTTGACGTGGCGCACGTTGTTGCCGATGCCGAGTGCTTCGCCCCATGCCAGCCGTTGCGCCACTTCCGCTGTCGCGGGAATGACGATACCACCGGAACTTCGACGTTCGCCTTCTTCTTCGGACTGGCGGATCAACACCCTGTCGTGCAACATCTCGATTTCGAATCGGGTGTCCGAAGCCGCTGCGTTATCGCTGTCTACCACGGTCGACATGATATCGCCCGGTGTGTCGAGGGTCGCGGGCCAGCGGGGAGGCGTCAGGGCCGGGGTGTTTGTTCGGCCCGCTGTTTGATCGCGCGGAGCGTGGCGTCGATGTTGCGGCGATTGTGGTCGGCACGATCGGTGACGCCCGAGGCGATGTTGCCGAGTGTTTTGGCCCAGGGTGCGCGCTGGTCCCAGGTGCTTTCGGTGACGGTGCACCCAGTGTCCGTGGGCGCGATGTCGTATTGCCACCGTGCCCCTGCCACCGACAGCGGGCCTGCTTCGACCGTGACATCGAATGCGAACCGCTCCCCGGCGGCAGCGTCGGTGATGGTCGCGACGGTGCTCCAGCGTCGCCAACCGTTCTTGTTGCCGCCTTTGAATCGGGCGCCGACGGTCGCGCGCATCGCGCCGTTCAGCCAGCGGAAACTGCTGTATTCGGCGGCGAGTTCGGCCAGCGTGCCCGGGTCGCTGATGAGTTCGTAGACGCGTTGCGGGTCGGCCTCGACGTCGATGCTGCTTGCGGCGTCGGAGGCGGTGGTAGGCGGCATGAATCTCCTTGTGGGGGGCGCGAACCAGACGGATACCAACGGTATGTCAATCGTCGGGTGGGGACAACCCTGCTGACGCTCCCCTGTGGTGCGGCGCGTGCGGCGTCGTGTGTTTTCCGTGGTCATGATCGTCGGCATCGCATGGAGCTACTCCGTTTGTGTGAAATCCCTGTAAAAATGTGAGTAGCTTTCATACGATCAGGAGCACTGTCCGCCCGACGTGGAGGTGTCATGCGACGCATTGCCCGGATAGTGCTCACGGCCCTGCTCGTGTGCGGGGCGTTCTCGGCGGCGCCGGCGGCGGCCGAGAACACAGCCGGAAACGGTGTCGGTCCGATTCATGTCGAGGGACGCTGGTTCGTCGATGAGCAGGACAGGATCGTGTTGCAGCACGGTGTCAACAACGTGGACAAGGAAGCTCCCTACATCGAACCCGGGGACGGTTTGACGGTCACGGCGAAGGACGCGCAGCTGTTGGCCGAGCACGGATTCAACACCGTGCGGCTCGGCACGTCGTTCGACGCGCTCATGCCGGAACGGGGTGAGATCGACGAGGCGTATCTCGACCGGCTCGCCGGCGTTGTCGACGTGCTCGGTGACGCCGGGATCCGGGTGCTGCTCGACAACCACCAGGACGGCCTGTCGGAGATTTGGGGTGGGAACGGTTTCCCGGCGTGGGTTCTGGAAGCCCGCCCCGGTGTGCTCGAACCGAACCCGGGGTTCCCGCTCTATTATCTGATGCCGAGCATGAACCGCGCCTGGGACGAGGTGTGGAACAACAGCAACCATGCGCTCGACTATCTCGGGGATGCCCTCGCAGCGCTCGCCGAGCGGGTCGGCGACAAACCCGCTGTCCAGGGGATCGAGCTGTTGAACGAGCCGTGGCCCGGGTCCGCTTTCCTCACCTGTTTCCCGGCGGGCTGCCAGCACCTGGACAGGCGGTATCAGCACGCGTTGACGCAACTCACCAGCCGGATCCGCGACGTCGACGAGGACGTGCCGGTGTTCTGGGAACCGAACGTCACCTGGAATCAGATGATGCCGAGTCACCTGGCCGAACCACCGAAAACCCCGGAAATCAGCGACGATCAGGTTGCGTTTTCCTTCCACGACTACTGTCAGGCGAGTCAGTCGGCGACGTACCTCGGGTTGCCCGACGCGTTCGTCGGTATGTGTCCGCTGCAGTTCGACAACACCTGGTCGCATGCGGACGACTTCCTGGACCGCACCGGAATCCCGGCGATGGTGACCGAGTTCGGTGACAACGACCCGGACGTGCTGTCCGGCACGCTGTCACGGGCGGATAAGCGTTTCATCGGGTGGCAGTACTGGCACTACTCCAGTATCGACGGCCCAGACGCGGGCGAGGACCCGTTCACCGGTGACATTGGCAGGCAACTGGTGCGAACCTACCCGCAAGCGACGGCGGGCACACCGGAGTCGATGAGCTTCGACCCGGACACCGGCGACTTCTCCTACACGTACCGGCCCGACCGGGGGCGGGGGCCGACCGAAATCTACGTCTCGGACCTGCACTACCCCGACGGCTACACCGTCGACGTGCAGCGCGGCAGCGTCAGCGGTCAGCCCGACGCACGCACCGTGCTCGTGGAGGCTGCCGGCACCGGCGACGTGACCGTCGATATCCACGCCGACGACAGCACGCGCTGAGGCCCCGTGTCGGGACCCCGCACAGCACGGATGCGGGGTCCCGAACCAGCCTCCTTCGGCTGTGGAGGCTGTTGGCCGCTGGAGTGTGATGTACGTTGCATGTGAAGGATGTGTTTGTTTGATTCCCGTTACGGCGTGATGCGGTGTGTGGCATACTTCCGTGTGACGTGCTGGTGGCGCCACGCGAGCGGGGTTCGTGTGGGGTTGCTGGGGTGAGTAGCCGTGGTGGGAGGTCGAGTTGTCGATGTATGTGGACCAGCCGGGCAGCGAAGCGGACGGGAAGTCCATGGCTGCGTTGGGGGCGGCGAGCGCGACAAAGGATCGTAAGGCCGCCGAAGAGGGCGGCTACGAGTTCGATCCCGACGACATGGCAAAGAATGTCAGACAGCTTCAGGATTTGCGCCGCGAAAAGATGAATGAGCTTCGCAAGCTCGCGGAGCCCTTGACGGATGTTGGTGGTTTGGGGAATGAGCCGGTGAGTATGCAGTATTTGGAGACTGTCAATAAGTCCGGCGAGTCGTACCAGGCGTTCCTGAACGAGATGGACGAATATTTAAAGGGATATATCAGCAAGCTGAAGGATATGGTCCGGGAGTATCGCAGCAATGAGGAGCAGACGGCATCCGATGTGGGGAAGTTGGCTGCCGATGTGGACTCGTAACCACGCAACGCTGGGTATGTTCGCAGTGGTCGGCGCGTTGCTGGCTGGGTGTAGCGGAGCTGTTGATGGTTCGGCGCAGCCCGTGGCATCGAGTGACCGGCATGCGTCGGGAGCTCCGGGCACGGAGTCGTCGTTACCAGACGACACGGATGTGTCGGAGGACAATTTGCCGAAAAACGGCGCTCCACCGGTAGAGGATCCGCTGGATGCAAGCACGCTGAAAGACGATCTGTGTTCCGCGATGACGGATGAACAAGCCCAAAAATTCCCAGGAAAGTTCGTTGGTACTGAAATGGATGAGGGATTTTGCAGTTGGCCATATAACAAAGGTTCCTTCCGGGTAGGATCTGTCTCGGGCAGGTTAAACCCTAATAATCCTCATGGGTTGAGTAAGTATTACGGTGAGATGAACAAGGAGGACTCTAAGAGCAGCCCTATGGACCCTGTGCATGGGTATCCTACAGTGCGGTTTGATTTAGGATTGACTCCGGAAGACAACTGCTCCATTATTGTGGGGTTAAGGGATGATTTGACGTATGATGTTCTGGTGCAATTGTATGAGGAACATCCGTCGTATGGCGAACCGTGTCAGGTTGCGCGGAAGTTTGCCGGTATTGTTGTGGATAATTTGAAGGAGGGGCAGTAATGAATCTGGCCGGTCCGGAGATTTACGAGAAGATGCACCACGGAGTGTTCGGACAACTCCTCGGGAGTATTAATATCACCTCTGCGGAGGGGGCTGCCAAAGAGTCTTCGACAGCGCACAGTGATTTGGAGGGTACGCTGCTCCAGTTTCAGGACAGGATGTCCAATGCGTGGAAGGGGAAGGCTTCGGAGAGCGCGCATGAGTCGTTGAAGCCGATGTACCGGCGGACTCAACGAGCGTCTGAGGGGATGACGCGGACCGAAGGATCGTTGCGGGGGCAGGCGGACAGTTTCACCCGAACGCGGGATAATCTTGTTGAGATGACGCAGGGCCGCGACGAGTACAGCGCCGAGGTTGACGATGCCACGATGGGGCTGATTGACGCCGAGATGGCTAAGGCCATTTGGGACGAGAAAAATCGTCATAATATTCACCAGTACCAGAAATACAAAGAATCCGCGGAAAGTTATCAGGAACAACTGGTGAAGGATTTCTCGGCCGACGAGTCCTCCGGCGATGGGGGCAATGGTGGGTCCGGGGATTCGGGCAGTGACAGCACGGGTAAAGAGTGGGTGCCCGGTCCCGGAACGCGTACTGCGGGCGGTCCGAACGGGCCGGGTGGTCCGAGCGGCCCGGGCGGCTGGGGCGGCCCCACCGGTGGGGGCCCGTCCTCATCCGGGTCTGGCGGCTCCGGAACGGAGTCGGGTTCGCGAATTCCGGGGCCGAGCTCGGAGATACACAGCGACGGCACCTCGTCTTCCGGTTTGGATTCGCCGTCCGGAACGGGCACGAGTTCCGGCCCTCGCGGTAATTACGGAAGTTTCTCCCCGGGGGTCCCGAACTCGACAGTCGGCAACGGTGGTTCGCACGGCAGCGGCCCGGGGACCTCTGGCGGCGGATCCGGGGGAGGCGGTGTCGCCCCCATCGGAGGTGGTGCGGTGCGTGGCGGTGCCGGAGGTGGAGGGACTGGCGGTGTCGGTTCCGGCACCGGAGGGTTCGGCCCCCGCGGCAGCAGCAGTTCCGGCGGCGCTGGGGGCGCCGCGCCAGAAGGAGGACGTTCCACCGGCGCAGCCCAACCCGGTTCGGGAAGCAGCGCCGCAGGCCGTGCCGTGTCCGGTGGCACGTCCGGTGCGGGCGGC
>Ga0079226_10001767_pt1 | contig 16623 bp, 17 predicted proteins | sample Poulit2014_FD_76345 | JGI IMG/M metagenome (GOLD analysis project Ga0079226, IMG submission 76345) | Agricultural soil microbial communities from Georgia to study Nitrogen management - Poultry litter 2014 | ecosystem: Environmental > Terrestrial > Soil > Agricultural land | place: USA: Georgia...
GTCGAGGCAATCAAAAATTTCAGTTTGATAACATCCACTTTCAACTTAGGCATGAACCAATTGGGCACGATTGCGCTATTAGGACCGACACGAATGGAGTACCGAAAAGTGATTACGCTATTAAAAGCTCTTTCCAATGAAATGACTGATCTTATTTCGAACAACGAACAAACAGAATAAACTATTTTCCATAGGTTTTTCCAAAAATGAAAAATAGTTTATTTTACCGCTATTTCATGATATGGTTTATCGTGGCAATTACTATTGGAGGTGCCTAAAATGAAAGAGGAAGGCAAAGAAACAATGGCTTCTGAAAATGAATCAGCAACAGAAACGATTCAAAATGAAACAGAAATAGATGGTTCCGAAATAGAAAAGACGGAACAGGGAACAGAACAATCGGAACAGGATTCCAGTTCCGAGGATGATTCCGAAGACGGCGCAATGTCAGAGAAAGAAGAATCACTGCAAAAGAAAGTCGCTGAATTGACGGAAGAAATGGACCGATTGAAAGATCGGCTTTTGAGAAACCAAGCTGAATTTGAAAATTACAAAAGAAGAACGCAAAAAGAAAAAGCGGCAGATCAGAAATACAAATCGGAACGACTGGCAAAGGAGATATTGCCGGTGCTAGACAATTTCGAAAGGGCGCTTCAGACTGAAGTGACGGAGGAGAATAAAGGTTTTATAGAAGGGATGCAAATGGTGTATAGCCAGTTGCAAACAGCCTTGGAATCGGAAGGCGTCAAACAAATCGAAACAGAAAACCAAGAATTTGATCCGACTTGCCATCATGCAGTTATGCAAATAGAAGATGATGAACTCGATTCAAATGTAGTCGCAGAAGAATTGCAAAAAGGGTATATGTTAAAAGACAAAGTAATCAGACCAGCAATGGTTAAAGTAAATAAATAGAAGATTGCAGTAAAGGAGAGTTTTATAATGAGCAAAATTATAGGGATAGACTTGGGGACGACAAATTCATGCGTTACCGTAATGGAGGGCGGCGAACCGGTCGTCATCACGAATCCGGAAGGGAACCGCACAACTCCTTCCGTCGTTTCTTTTAAAGATGGCGAAAGGCAAGTAGGCGAAGTCGCCAAGCGTCAAGCAATCACAAACCCAAACACGATACAGTCGATCAAAAGACATATGGGGACGGATTATAAAGAAGAGATTGAAGGAAAAGAATACACGCCGCAAGAAGTTTCGGCCATCATTCTTCAGCATTTGAAAAGCTATGCCGAAGATTATATTGGAGAAAAAGTGGATAAAGCAGTCATTACGGTTCCAGCCTATTTCAATGATGCGGAGCGTCAAGCGACTAGAGATGCCGGCATCATCGCAGGGCTTGAAGTGGAAAGAATCATCAACGAACCGACTGCAGCTGCACTTGCCTATGGAATCGACAAAGAAAATGAAGACCAAACGATTCTCGTCTATGACCTAGGCGGAGGGACATTCGATGTGTCGATTTTGGATATCGGCGACGGAACATTTGAAGTCATTTCCACTGCCGGCGACAATCGTCTTGGCGGCGATGATTTCGATGAAAAGATCATCGAGCATATGGTGCAGGAATTCCGCAAAGAAAATGGAATCGATTTGTCCCAAGATAAAATGGCGACACAACGATTGAAAGATGCGGCTGAAAAAGCTAAAAAAGATTTATCAGGAGTTTCTCAAACGCAAATTTCGTTGCCGTTCATCACGGCAGGAGAAGCCGGGCCGTTGCATTTGGAACTTACTTTGACTAGAGCAAAGTTCGATGAATTGACATCCGAGCTCGTGGAAAGAACAATGATTCCAGTTAGAAAAGCATTGTCTGATGCAAGCCTTTCTACAAACGAAATCGATAAAGTGCTTCTAGTCGGAGGATCGACACGTATCCCGGCGGTTCAAGAAGCAATCAAAAATGAAATAGGAAAAGAGCCTTCGAAAGGGGTCAACCCGGATGAAGTTGTCGCGTTAGGAGCTGCTATTCAAGGCGGCGTATTGCAGGGCGATGTAAAAGATGTTCTATTGCTTGATGTGACGCCATTGTCATTAGGAATTGAAACGATGGGCGGCGTGTCGACGAAATTGATCGAGCGAAACACTACAATCCCTACGAGCGAATCGCAAATATTCTCGACTGCTGCAGACAATCAGACAGCAGTGGATATTCATGTTTTGCAAGGAGAGCGGGAAATGGCAGCGGACAACAAGACGTTGGGCCGGTTCCAATTGACAGATATTCCGCCTGCGCCAAGAGGAGTGCCGCAAATCGAAGTTTCATTCGATATTGACGCCAACGGTATCGTAAATGTGCGGGCAAAAGATTTAGGCACGAACAAGGAGCAGTCGATCACGATTCAATCTTCATCCGGATTATCTGATGAAGAAATCGACAAAATGGTGAAAGAAGCAGAAGAAAACGCAGAAGCGGACAAAAAGCGCCGTGAAGAAGTCGATTTGCGCAATGAAGCGGATCAACTGATTTTCACTACAGATAAGACAATCAAAGACTTGGGAGATAAAGTTTCCGAAGAAGAGAAACAAAAAGCGGAGTCCGCAAAAGAAGAGCTGCAAAAAGCGTTGGACGGCAATGATATCGAAGACATCGAAGCGAAAAAGACAGCGCTAGAAGAACAAGTGCAACAGCTATCCGTCAAATTATATGAACAGATGGCCCAAGAGCAACAAGCACAGCAAGGGGCAGAAGAAAATAACGACGGAGACGATGTCGTCGATGCAGATTATGAAGAAGTTGATGATGAAAAAGATAAAGCTGAAAAGCAATAAATGATGATGAAGTCAAAGTCAGGTTCTCTCCTTGACTTTGACTTTTTTTAAAGCTTGCAAGGCAAATGAAAAAAATGATGTGAATGCATCGGATGTCCCATTAGCAAAAGTTGAATATGAGAGCAGAACAATGCTATGATAAAAGGTATTGAATTCATCGTTCGGGAGTGAATGTAAGTTGAGTAAACGGGATTATTATGAAATCCTTGGTATCGATCGCAATGCTTCCAAGGAAGAAATAAAAAAAGCATACCGCAAATTAGCACGGAAATATCATCCGGATGTCAATAAAGAGCCGGGGGCAGAAGATAAATTCAAAGAAGTGAAAGAAGCATATGAAGTATTGAACAATGATCAGAAAAGAGCTCAGTATGACCAGTTTGGGCATGCAAGCACCGGGAGCCAAGGATTTGGCGGAGGTGCTGGAGATTTTTCTGGATTCGGGGATATTTTTGACATGTTCTTTGGCGGAGGTTCACGCAGAGACCCGAATGCGCCGCGTCAAGGAGCGGATCTGCAATATACGATGACACTGACGTTTGAAGAAGCGATTTTCGGAAAAGAGACGGAAATTTCGGTTCCAAAGGAAGAAACATGCGACACTTGCCATGGTTCCGGAGCCAAACCTGGAACAAAGCCAAAAACTTGCACACATTGCCATGGGTCAGGCCAATTGAATACCGAACAAAACACACCGTTTGGCAAAGTGGTCAATCGAAGAGTGTGCCACTATTGTCAAGGAACCGGCAAAATCATTCCAGACAAATGCAATCAATGCGGCGGATCTGGCCGAGTGAAAAAGCATACGAAAATTAAAGTCTCTGTCCCTGCTGGCATCGATGAAGGACAGCAAATACGGGTATCCGGCAAAGGAGAACCAGGAACGAACGGCGGGCCTCCAGGCGATTTGTTTGTCGTCATTCAAGTGAAGCCCCATGAATTTTTCAAAAGAGAAGGAGATCATATTTTTTTGGAGTTGCCGATTACGTTCGCGCAAGCGGCGCTCGGCGACGAAATCGAAGTGCCTACCGTTCACGGAAATGTTACATTCAAAATCCCTGCTGGAACGCAAACAGGAAAAACATTCCGCTTAAGAGGGAAAGGCGCTCCGAATGTCAGAGGATATGGCCATGGCGACCAACATGTGCAAGTGAGAGTCGTGACGCCGACGAAACTGACGAGTCGCCAAAAAGAACTGTTGAGAGAGTTCAATCAAATTGCTGATAACGAACCGATATCGGAAGGGGAAGACTCTTTGTTCAAACGGTTTAAAAAAGCATTCAAAGGCGAATGAATGATTAAATCGAAATGAGTGATAAGGTGTGGAATGGGTAGAGTTGTCTGTCCATACGGCGAAAGAAGCAGAAGAAGCTATCGCCAATATATTGAATGAATTTGGAGCAAATGGTGTCGTCATTGTAGACCCTGCTGATTTGATGAGAGAAAAAAGAGATGTGTTCGGGGAAAAATATGAACTGGATAAAGAAAAATATCCGAAAGATGGCATCATCTTAAAGGCTTATTTCGGTTTTGATGCGAAGTGGCCGGATAAAAAAGCAGCAATCTGTGAAGAAATTGAACTTTTGCGCAATTATAATATCGATATCGGCAGAAATGATTTGACTGCTTCGATTGTCAAGGAAGAAGATTGGGAAAACAAATGGAAAAAACATTTTAAGCCAATGAGAGTGACTGATAGATTTACGATTGTACCAAGTTGGGAAAAATATAAAAAACAAGCGGAAAACGAATTGATTATTGAAATCGATCCGGGAATGGCATTCGGCACCGGAACCCATCCCACCACTATTTTAAGTTTGCAAGCATTGGAAGAAACGGTAAAACAAAATGATATTGTGCTGGACGTCGGCGTCGGTTCCGGGATTTTGAGCATCGCTGCCGTATTGCTTGGCGCCAAACATGTCTATGGATATGATTTGGACCAAGTAGCGGTGAAAAGCACTCATTTGAATAGAGACCGCAACCGGATGGAAGATAGAATCACGGCATCAGAAAACGACTTATTGAAAGGCGTCTCCAAACAGGCCGATATTATCGTTTCCAATATTTTGGCAAATATTCTCGTCATGCTCGTTGAAGATGCTTGGGATAATTTGGCTGATGGAGGGTATTTCATCACTTCGGGCATTATCAAACAAAAAGAGCAAATCGTAAAAGATGAACTTGAAAAAGCCGGCTTCGAAATCATACGTACGAGCGAACTTGATCATTGGATCAGCATTGTCGCTAAAAAATGATAGTTATATGGCAGGTGTAAACGTGCAAAGATATTTCATAACGGAAGAAAATTTGGATAATGGAACGGTGATGATTACTGATGACGATGTTCATCATATCGCACGTGTCATGAGATACGATATCGGCGATAAAATAATTTGCGTAAAGCCCGACGGAAAGTCTGCTGTTTGCAACATCCTCCACATCGAAAAACGGAAAGTCATCGCAGAAGCGGAGGAATGGCTTGATGCATCTTCGGAATTGCCTGTCCATGTGACAATCGCCCAAGGCTTGCCTAAAGGAAATAAATTGGAGCTCATCTTTCAAAAGGGAACGGAACTCGGCGCTGAACGCTTTTTCTTGTTCCAAGGAGACCGGTCGATTGCAAAATGGGACAGGAAAAAATCCGAGCAAAAGTTGAAGAGATATCGTAAAATAGTGAAGGAAGCGAGCGAACAATGCCATCGCAACCGTATCCCGACGATAGAAGAGCCGTTGACGATGGATGAGCTCATCGAAAAGAGCAAGGACTATCATTTTCGATTATTCGCCTATGAAGAAGAGGCTAAACAGAATCAATTCTCTTCTTTTGGAGCAATCTTAAGCGAAGTGAACGAAAACGACTCTATTTTGATTTCAATTGGGCCTGAAGGCGGGTTTTCAGAGGAAGAGGCAACAAATTTAAAAGAGCATGGATTTGTGCCTGTCCGCTTGGGCCCTCGGATACTTAGAACAGAGACGGCCTCCATGTACGCTCTTTCAAGCATATCGTACCATTTTGAAGAATTGAGGTGTAATCAATGACAACCGTTGCATTTCATACATTGGGCTGCAAGGTGAACCACTATGAAACGGAAGGAATCTGGAATATGTTCAAAGACAATGGCTATGAAAGAGTCGAATTTGGACGTATGGCAGATGTTTATGTCATCAATACATGCACGGTGACAAATACAGGGGATAAAAAAAGCAGGCAGATTATTAGGCGAGCTGTTCGACAAAATCCGGAGGCAATCGTTTGCGTCACCGGCTGCTATGCGCAAACTTCTCCTGGGGAGGTCTTAGAAATTCCTGGTGTCGATGTCGTCGTCGGCACGCAAGACAGAAAAAATATGATTCGGCTAATTGAGGAGCACAAAGAGACGCGCCTTCCTGTGAATGGCGTTTCAGCTATCATGCAAAATCGTGTCTTTGAAGAAATGGATGTTCCGGAATTTTCCGATCGCACTAGAGCTTCATTGAAAATTCAAGAAGGATGCAATAATTTCTGCACATTTTGCATCATTCCATGGTCTAGGGGACTCCTTCGTTCGAGAGACCCTGAAAATGTGCTTGAGCAAGCGCAAAAGCTCGTAGACGCCGGATATAAGGAAATTGTGCTGACAGGAATTCATACGGCGGGCTATGGAGAGGATATGCCAGATTATGATTTTGCAAGATTGCTTATGGACCTTGAAGAGAATGTAAAAGGATTGAAACGGATTCGCATATCCTCCATTGAAGCAAGCCAAATCACCGATGAAGTCATCGACGTGCTTGATCGTTCCGAGAAAATAGTGAGACATTTGCATATTCCTTTGCAATCTGGTTCAAGTACGGTGCTTGCAAGAATGAGACGCAAATATTCCGCAGATTTCTATGAGGAGAAAGTGAAGAAAATCAAAAAAGCTTTGCCAGGTTTAGCGATTACATCCGATATCATCGTCGGATTTCCTGGCGAGACGGAAGAAGAATTTAAAGAAACGTATGATTTTGTCAAAAAAATCGGTTATGCGGAACTGCATGTCTTTCCATTCTCAAGAAGGACGGGAACGCCTGCTGCAAGGATGGAGAATCAAGTTCCAAACTACGTAAAAGATGCGCGTGTAAAAGTGATGGTCGCTTTATCCAATGAATTGGCGGCAACATATGCAAAAGAGTACGAAGGAGCAGTGTTGGAAGTGATACCGGAAGAGACCGGCAAAGAAGGCCATTTGATTGGATATTCCGATAATTATTTGAAAGTGGAGTTTGCTGGCAGCGAAGAGTTGATTGGTTCCATTGTGCGAGTGAAGCTGACGAAAACGGGCTATCCGTTGAATGAGGGCATATTTGTCAAAGCGGCAGATCAATTGAAGACAAGCTGATTGATCTGTCACATTGGCAAGAGACTCGAATGATAATAGATGTTGACCCATCGGAGTCCTTATAATATAATTGTAACAGGCATAGTGCAAGAACATATGTCTATCCATATTGCCTTATACTCCGGAGGGAGGGAAATTAGTATGCCAAACACTACTCGAATTCGTAAGAACGAATCTTTGGAAGATGCGCTTCGCCGTTTTAAGCGAAATGTGTCAAAAAGTGGTACACTATCAGAATATCGCAAACGTGAATATTATGAGAAACCTAGCGTACGCCGCAAGAAGAAATCTGAGGCTGCGAGAGCACGTAAGCGTAGATATTAAAGAAGGTGCGCAAAAATGTCATTATTGGACAGACTGAACAATGATATGAAACAAGCCATGAGGGCTAAAGATAAAGAAAAGCTCAGTGTCATACGGATGGTGAAAGCATCGCTCCAAAATGAAGCGATTCAGCTTGGAGTCGATACGCTTGAAGAAGACGATGAACTGACGATATTATCAAGAGAATTGAAACAGCGGAACGATTCGTTAGACGAATTCAAAAGTGCGGGCCGCGATGATTTAGTCGAAAAAATGGAAAAAGAGATTGAAATTTTAAAGGTATACATGCCTGAACAACTTTCAGAAGAAGAGTTGGAAGAACTTGTCAAACAGACGATACAAGAAGTGAATGCTCTTTCCAAGAAAGAATTCGGCAAAGTGATGGGTGCCATTATGCCGAAGGTGAAAGGAAAAGCTGATGGCGCATCCGTGCAAAAGCTCGTGCAAAAACATTTGAATTGATTGAAAAGCAAATATGAGACATTGATTTAGAAGATCCTTTTCCTATCGGAGTATAGAAGAAGGGTCTTTTTGCTTTTTGAATGGATTATTGATGCTTAGTCATTCGATATATGGTACGATTAAATTACTAAATTGCTCGTCGATATTCAGGGCATAAATGGGTGGTGGATCATTTTGGCCAAACGTTTCAAATTGCTCATTCTTTTTTCGGTCCTGATCTTTTTTTCCAGTTCATTTATGCTGCCTGCCATGGATAAAGCAGGAGCAAATGGGGAAGATAAATTAGTTTATTTCATCCCGATTGAAAATGAAGTGGAAAGAGGCTTGGAAGCTTTTTTGGAAAGGACGACCGCTGAAGCCGAAGAAGCGGGAGCAAATCATATCATCTTTGAAATCGACACGCCTGGAGGACGAGTGGATTCAGCCGGTCAAATTGGCAAGCTCTTGCAAGGACTTGATATCCCGACCACCGCATACATAGTAAATGAAGCGCTCTCAGCAGGCTCATACATCGCATTGAACTCAGATGCAATATATATGAATCCGAATTCAACGATGGGCGCCAGCGGAGTGATCACCGGCGATGGAAATGCTGCGGATGAAAAAGCCCAATCGGCTTGGATCGCTGCGATGAAAAGTGCAGCCGAGTCGAAAGGCAGAGACCCCCAATATGCTATTGCCATGGCTGATGCGAGCGTCGATATGCCTGAACTCGGTGCGCCTGAAGGAGCTTTTTTGACATTGACACCTTCCGATGCTCTAGAGGTTGGGTATGCAGAAGGAATTGTGCAAAACCGGGTTGAATTGCTCGATGATTTGAATCTGACGAATGCGCAAATTGTGGAAACTGAAACGACGTTTGCTGAAGAAGTTGCCCGTTTTGTGACGAGTCCGCTTGTGATTCCGATTTTATTATCGGTTGCAAGCCTCGGGCTGATTGTCGAGTTGTATTCGCCAGGTTTTGGTGTGGCAGGGACGATGGGCATCATTGCATTAATATTGTTCTTTTATGGACATATCATAGCCGGTCTTGCCGGGATGGAAGCTGTTGTGCTGCTTATCTTAGGCATCATTTTGATTATACTTGAATTTTTTGTCGCCGGTGGGATTCTTGGGCTTATAGGCGTCGGAGCCATCATCGGCGCGCTCTTTTTGGCAGGATATGATTTAGGGCATATGTCGCTTAGCATTTCCATTGCTTTCATCGTTGCGATCATTGCTGCCGTCGTCCTTTATAAATGGATAGGGACGGAGCGCGGCATTTTCAAAAAAATTATTTTGCGCGATCGGACGACTGCCGAATTGGGATACGTCTCCAGCCAAGACCGACCCGAACTAATCGGAAAAGAAGGAATCGCCGCTACACCATTGCGCCCGGCAGGGACGGCTATGTTTGGCAATGAACGATTCGATGTAGTATCTGAAGGAGGTTTTATCGAAAAAGATAAACGTATCAAAATTGTTCAAGCAGAAGGTATGAGGATTGTCGTGAGAGAAATCAATTGAAAATGGAGGAAGATACGATGGATTTAGGCATTACACAAGTAGCGCCAATCATTATCATTGCGCTCATTTTGATTGCGCTCGTCATTTTATTTACATTTGTGCCGGTTGCACTATGGATCAGCGCGCTAGCCGCCGGAGTCAAAGTAGGCTTATTCACATTGGTAGGGATGCGGTTGCGTCGCGTCATTCCGTCCCGGGTCATCAATCCGCTCATTAAAGCGTACAAGGCAGGGATCGATGTGAGCACAAACCAGCTTGAGAGCCATTACTTGGCCGGCGGAAATGTCGACAGAGTCGTCAATGCGCTTATCGCTGCACATCGTGCGAACATTAACTTATCATTTGAACGTGCGGCTGCAATCGATCTTGCAGGACGAAATGTGCTCGAAGCAGTGCAAATGAGCGTTAACCCGAAAGTGATTGAAACTCCGTTTATTGCCGGGATTGCAATGGATGGGATTGAAGTGAAAGCTTTGGCAAGAGTGACCGTTCGTGCAAATATCGATCGGCTTGTCGGAGGTGCGAGCGAAGAAACAGTCATCGCTCGTGTCGGCGAAGGGGTCGTCAGCACAATCGGTAGTTCCGACACGCATAAACAAGTGCTGGAAAACCCTGATTCCATTTCCCATACAGTGCTCGCCAAAGGACTCGATTCCGGAACCGCTTTTGAAATTTTGTCGATTGATATTGCCGATGTCGATATCGGTAAAAACATCGGAGCCATATTGCAGACCGACCAGGCGCAAGCAGATAAAAACATAGCTCAAGCAAAAGCGGAAGAGCGTCGGGCAATGGCAGTGGCGCTTGAACAAGAAATGACTGCAAAAGTAGAGGAAATGAGAGCGCGGGTTGTCGAAGCGGAGGCAGAAGTTCCTAAAGCGTTGGCGGAAGCGCTTAGGTCCGGCAATATGGGAGTCATGGATTATTTGAACTATCAGAACATCAATGCGGATACGGATATGCGCGATACAATCGGAAAAGTTTCGAAAAAAGACCAGCAAGACCGCAGACCTGATGAACCGAAGAAATAGATAATCTAATCTGCCAAGCATTGGAGGAGGCTTAAAATGGAAAGCTTCTTAGAGTTTATATTTGCTAATTTTTTTATCGTTCTCATCGTTGTCGGCTTTATTATCAATTTTTTCAGCAAGAACAGAAATGAAGAAGAGCGAAAGCAACAACGAGAACGTCGAGAAAGCCCTTTGCCGGATCTAAGAGAAACGAGAACGTATGATAGAGCGAGAGAAACGGTTCAACAAACGAAGCAGCAACTTGAACAAAGAACAGAAGCAACTGCAAAGACGATTGAAGAGCAGAGACAAGAACAGTATGAGCGTTTGCGGAGCCAATATCAGACGGCATATAACGAAGAAGATGCAAAAAAAGCATTGAATCAAGCAGTCCAAGGGCAGACGAGCATAGAAAGAAAAGAGGAAGTTGCCAAAGTCGACATCCATTTGGATAAAAAATTGACTTCAGCCGAAGGATTGATTGAAAGTGTCATTATGGCGGAAGTATTAGGGCCGCCCCGCGCGCTCAATCCATATCAAAATATAGTTGCTAAAAGAAAGTATCGTTTATGATAAGTCCTTCATTTGCATCAAATGCAAATGAAAGGCTTTTTCTTTTTCTCTTTCCCTATTTTAAGTTCTTATCTTTTTGTTGCATACATAATTATAGGAAGAAGGGAGAAATGCGGAGTGAAATACATAAAGAAAGCGATAAAACCATTTGTCAATAAAAAATTAACACTTCCTTCCGACGCGCTATCCCTACCAACCGTGACGATTATTGGAGATAAGCGAGTCGCCATCGAACAGCATTATAAATTGATTTCCTTCACTGAAAAGTCGATTGAACTTGAATGCGAAAAAGGAATCATTCAGATAAACGGGGACAAGTTGGCAATCAAATTGATGTATCCAAGAGAAATCATCTTGGAAGGAATCATTAAAGAAGTTAGTTTCGATTCTTAAAAAGGATGTTAGGCAGGGGATACTATGAAAAGAATTCAAGGGAAAAACATTGTCGGCTACGTGACGATCCATGTAAAAGGAAATCGGCCAGAGTTATTTTTTCAAGTTTGTGCAGATGCGAATATACCAGTCTGGGATATAAGAAAAACCGGAGATTCCGAGTGCAGCGGAAAAATCTATTTGGTTCATCTAGCCAAAATGGAAAATCTGGTGAAAAACTATCCATATGAAATGGAAATCACAGAACGAAAGGGATATATCAATTATTTCAGTCGTTTGTGGAAGCGAAAAGAATTGCTGTTTTCAATCATATTATGCGGCGCGATTTTGTTCTTTTTATCCAATATTATTTGGAAAGTGGAAATTAACGGCGTGTCTGCCGAGATAGAGGACAAGTTGAATAAAAGCTTGTCTGCTTATGGATTATATGAAGGGGCATGGATGTATTCTATGGCTCCTTTGGACGTTGTGCAGCAGCAAATCCTGCATGAGTTGCCTGAGTTATTGTATATCGGAATTGAGAAAAAAGGGACAACCTATACCGTCGATGCCATTGAAAAGTTGATTGAAAAGGAAAAGGAAACATCGCCAAACCAGCATCTTGTAGCTACGAAAAGCGGCATTGTGCAGAAAATGTTCGTCAAAAAAGGGACCCCTGCCGTGCATGTCAATGATTTCGTAAAAAAGGGAGATATTTTGGTGTCCGGGATCCTGGAAGAAGAAAACGAAGATGAACAAGAAGAAAGCGAAACAAAAGACATCATCACATCTGCCGAAGGAAAAGTCTATGCGAATACATGGTATGAAGTGAATGTCGCAAGTTCACTCTATCATCAATCTGAAAAACTTACCGGAGAAAAAATGACAAAATATTATTTGGACTTGAACGGATGGCAAATGCCGATCTGGGGTTTCAAAAACATTCCCTATGAAGCTGTTTTGGAAGAGAGTGAAAAACGTCCTCTTCATCTGTTAAAATGGGAACTGCCAATTTCAATTCATGAGCGCACGATTTACGACACAGAATCTTTGGAACAGATCAGAACGGAAGAAGAAGCGAAGAATGATGCAATCGACCATGTGAAAAACGACTTAAAGACAAAATTGGGACCAGATGCCGAAATAATAAAATATTATGTTTTGCATGAAACAGTAGACAGTGGTAAAGTTAAACTGAACTTATATATTAGTGTTTTGGAAAATATTGCAACAGGGAAAAAGATACAATAACAGCATTTGTAAAAGGAGTTAAATAATGGCAGAGAACTTGAAGCAAATCGATTTGCAATTGAATAATTCAAATGAAGCAAGGGAGCTATTCGGCAATAGCGACAACTTCCTGAAACGAATCGAGGAACAATTGCAAGTCTCCATTGTGACAAGAGGGGAACAGATTCAAGTTTCCGGCAATCAAGTAGAGCTCGTAGAAGTTGTTCTGAATAGTCTCTTGAATATCATCAAGAAAGGACTTACCATTACAGAAAGAGATGTAATCTATGCCATCCAGCTAGCGAAGGATGGAAAAATAAACCAGTTTGAAACATTGTTTGAAGACGAAATCACTAAAAATGCACGCGGAAAATCGATTCGTGTCAAGACATTGGGGCAAAAATCGTACGTGAACGCCATTCGAAATCATGATTTAGTGTTTGGCATCGGACCGGCAGGAACAGGGAAAACATTTTTAGCTGTCGTGACGGCTGTGCATGCTTTGAAAAATGGCATGGCCAAACGGATCATCCTTACCCGGCCTGCTGTGGAGGCGGGGGAGAGTTTAGGATTTTTGCCGGGGGACTTGAAAGAAAAAGTGGATCCTTATTTGCGGCCTCTCTATGACGCGCTGCATGATGTGCTTGGAAAAGAACAAGCTGCACGCTTAATCGAAAAAGAAATCATTGAAATAGCGCCGTTAGCTTATATGAGAGGAAGAACATTGGATAATGCTTTCGTCATTTTGGATGAAGCGCAAAACACTACACCTGAACAAATGAAGATGTTCTTGACTCGGCTAGGTTTCGGCTCAAAAATGATTATAACAGGGGATATTACGCAAATTGACTTGCCGAAGGGTGTCGAGTCAGGATTGCGTGTAGCAAATCGATTGCTTAAGACGATAAATGAAATTGCATTTGTTTATTTAGAAGAATCTGATGTCGTCCGTCATCCTCTCGTTCAAAAAATTATCCATGCATATGAAAATAACTGATCATTCATGACAGGCGATTGATGGGGTGGATGTTTTGAGAAAAGTCTTTAAACAATTTTTGTCATTTTTCAGCCGAAAATCGAAATGGGTTGCTGTATTCTTGCCTGTCTTCATACTAGGCATTTTGTTTTTTCTTTTGACGATGAACAATGTCAATACAAAGACATATGAGCTGGAACGTTTCGATCGGGCGAGAGAGACGATACGGTCGCCGATAACGATAGAAAACGAATTGGAGACCGACCGAAAAATGCGGGAGACGGTCTTGGCAGTCGGCGACAGATATACGATTTTTGAAGATATAACAGAGGATCAAATCAATTATATTGAAGAAATATTCGACGCTGTCGATACGCTTACAACAAAAACAGAAAATGGCAACAAAGAGGAAGACGATGAAGACGATGAGGAAGAGCAACTAGGCTATGATGAACTAGTGCTTCAGCTGCAGGAAGTCCTATCTTCGGATATCACCGATAAAGTGGACGATATCGTTTTTATGCATCTGATTCAATTGGATGAAAAAGAGCGCAACCATGGCAAAGATATTTTTGTCAAAGCGGTTGAAAACGTATTGGAAAATGGTGTTCGCATTGAAAATATTCAAAGTGCGAAGGAAGAAGTAAGCCAAATTGTGAAATATTCGACGCTTCAGCCTGAAGTGAAAGACATTTTGAATGAATTGATTGATTTTGCCATCGTCGAAAATTCTTTTTTTGATGTTGAAAAGACGATGGAAGCGAGGAATGAAGCAGCGAGCAATGTGGAGCCTGTCATCATCAGAAGCGGTGATATCATTGTCAGGGAAGGGCAAATCATCACAAACGAAATTTATGAAGATTTAAAATTGGTCGGCGTCCTGAATAAGGAAAAGAGCTTTTTTCCGGAAATCGGGCTCATCTTATTCATTTCGCTTATCGTCGGTTTGATCGGTTATGAATTGAATCGCTTGTATCGGCGAAATGAGTTGGATCAAGGAAAAATATTAGCCGTCATCCTGATCAGCGCCATTACCGTTGTCTTGATGAAAATCGCCAGTCTCTATACGAATCAACTAAATCATCTATATTTGGTCGTCCCGATTGCAACGGGTGTTTTGCTTTTGAAATTGCTTATTCACGAACGATTGAGCATCATGTTTGCAATCGTTTATTCGATTTTGGGCACTATCATATTCAATGGGGAAATTCCTGGCACGTTAAATATGGAAGCTGGAATCTATTTCTTTTTCTTCCAGTTTGCCGGGATCATGTTCTTGTCCGATTTAAAAGATCGTGCAACCATCATGAAGACGACAATTGGCATGGCTATTATCAATGTTATGACTATTTGCATGTATATATTACTGTCTTTTGAAAAATTCGAGTTAATGACCTTTGCCATCCAATCCGCTTTTGGAATCGGTGCAGCAATTTTATCGGCAGTGTTGACATTAGGGTTATTGCCGTTTTTTGAAACTGGACTAGGCATTTTATCGGATGGAAAACTGCTTTCGTTAGCGAATCCAAATCAGCCACTTTTGCGAAAGCTCTTGACTGAAGCTCCCGGCACGTACCATCATTCCGTCATGGTGGCAAATTTAAGCGAATCGGCTTGTGAAGCCATTGGCGCCAACGGACTGCTGGCGAGGGTCGGGGCGTACTACCACGATATCGGCAAAACAAAAAAGCCGCATTTTTTTATCGAGAATCAAGTCGCAATCCGAAACCCGCATGATTTCATAGAACCGAAGCAAAGTGCAGATATTATTATCAATCATGCAATCGATGGCGCGAACATGCTGAAAGAGCATAAGTTGCCGAAGGAAATTGTCGATATCGCCCGGGAACATCATGGCACATCGCTCGTCAGCTTTTTTTATCATAAAGCAAAAGAAAATGACGAAAACGTAGATGAAGCACATTTCCGTTACCCAGGACCTAAACCGCGAACGAAAGAAGGGGCGATTATTTCTATATGCGATGCTGCAGAAGCTGCAGTAAGATCATTGAAAGAGCCATCTTCAGAAAAAATCGAAGAAATTGTCGCCTCCATTGTCAAAAATAAACTGATGGATGGGCAATTTGATGATACTCCGTTGACGTTAGAGGAGCTAGATACGGTCCAAGAAACAGTATGTGAAGCGTTGAAGGGCATTTTTCATTCTCGCATTCAATATCCGGAAAAGGAGGCCAATTAATTGTTCCATATTGATGTGTTTGATAAGACGGAAACGTTGCATGAAACGCATATTCAATTGCTTAAGGACGTTTTGCAGTTTGTTGCAGCAAAAGAGGAAATTGAAAATGAAACGGAATTATCGTTGAGCATTGTGGCGAATGCAGAAATCAAAGAGTTGAACAATCGATATCGAAATATCGATGAACCTACAGATGTTTTGTCTTTCGAGATGGATAATCCTTTTGTAGAAATGGAAAAGGAACGAGCGACCATTCCTTTGCAAATTGGCGATATCATCATTTCTATCGATAAAGTGAAGGAACAGTCGCTTCGATTCAACCATTCATTTGAAAGAGAACTTGCGTTTCTAGCGATTCATGGCTTTCTCCATTTGCTTGGATATGCACACGATAATAAGGAGAATGAAAAAGTGATGTTCGAAAAACAAGATACGATACTCGAGGAGTTTAAACTTGAAAGATAATCGCAAGAAAGGAATCGGGCTTGCATTCGCTTTAAACGGGTTGAAGGAGGCTTTTTTAAGGGAACGCAATTTCAGGATTCATCTTGCCGTAACGGTTCTTGTCCTTTTAGCCGGTTTCCTTTTTCAGTTGGCTATTTTTGAATGGATGTTCATCATCCTCATAATCAGCATCGTGCTTATTGTTGAATTGGTCAACAGTTTAATGGAACGAATCATCGATTACGTGAAGCCCGAATTCCATCCGCAAGCAAAAATCATTAAAGATATCGCAGCCGCCGCAGTATTGATTGCGGCAATAACTTCAGTCATCATCGGCTTGTTCATCTTTCTGCCAAAGATATTTTAAAGAGGCTGGGA
>Ga0079226_10001768_pt1 | contig 16614 bp, 13 predicted proteins | sample Poulit2014_FD_76345 | JGI IMG/M metagenome (GOLD analysis project Ga0079226, IMG submission 76345) | Agricultural soil microbial communities from Georgia to study Nitrogen management - Poultry litter 2014 | ecosystem: Environmental > Terrestrial > Soil > Agricultural land | place: USA: Georgia...
CGCATCAGCTGCCGCATCATCCCTCACATCTACTGCATCTACCCCGATGTCATATGTTTTCTCTGCAGCATATGACTTGTCCAACCATATAAAACTAGTAACTAGTATAAATGCTGTACATAATAATAAAATCCTTTTCTTCAGAATAACCACTCCCTATTTCCATAAATTAGTAAAAGGTAGTGGTTACATTTTACAAGATATGTAAAATAAGAAAAAGAGTAGAATGTATTAGAAAAATCTAGAAAAATAGTATTTATTTTACAACAAATACATCTAATTTTAAATCGTGTGACTAAAGTCTACTTTTATAATTGTTTTGGTTTAAAGAAGGTAACTTTACATATTAATCAGTGAGTCTATCCAACTATTTAATTAGTTGAACTGAAAAAACCTATTTGTGGATCAATTAATAATGTTCTGTCCAAAAATAAATTTCCAGTTTCACATGAAGTTTCTGATAAGTATGAACAACTATGACATGCTGCACCGTTTAAATTATTAACTCCTTGCCCTGAATCTTTTCCAATTTCTGAGCAAACCGGGTCTGAACTACACCACCTTGCTTTATCTATTGCTTGATAAACCACTGGAAAAAAAGTTTCTTTTTTCCCCATTCTTACAAGCCCTCCAAATGTACCGTCAATATCTCCTGAAGAGGTATAAATTAAGATACCACAATCGTCATCATTTATATAAAGTCGCTCACGTAATGATGCGGAATTGTAACCACATGTAAGTGCAAGCTCATCGATTATAATATGGGATAAAGTGTGAATCAATACATTCCTCGGTTTAAGAATTGATTCATCAAACCTTGCATTACTTCTTACAGCCCTAGTAATTAGTCTATTAAAATGACTTAATACATCATGTCTTTGTTCCCAAGAAATTAGTTTTTCTACATTCAAAGTAAAGAATATTCCTTCCCCATAAACTTTGTAGGCAGGTAACCAGTTGTTTTCTTGTAAGTCTGGATTCTTAAACAATAATTCTTTTCCTTTTTCTATTTTAGTCCTACCAGATTGTTCACCATTTGTTATAAGTCTATCAAAACCTGTTAATACAATAGTTTCCTTTAATTTTGTCACCCTGTTAATCAGGGTAAATTTACTAGTTATTTCGTTTACAACAGCACTTCCTGAATTCCATTCTTTTTTTACTTTTAAATGTGTATCTTCAATCCCATCGACAAGTACTTCAAACTCTTTTTTCCTTAGTTCTTTTTCTGTATTATTAGAGTATATTCTTTCCAGCTCATCCTTATCCTCGAGTTCACCTTCAATATAAAGTATTGCAAGTTCTATATCTGAATCGTTGTAAAGATTAATCTCAGGTGGACATATTTTTTTTATAATTTCTATTTTTTTGTCAAGGCGGTCAGCGATATTTAACCAAGATGTAGTAATCCCGTATCTTTCAAACATATCTATAAGTCTTTCAACTGCTGCATTTTTTCCTGGTAAATAAATTGCACTAATAGTATTAGGGTAGTATACATTTATTGAATTTTTTAATGCTGCAACAGGATTTGAAAAACAATTTTCACTTTCGCTAAGTGATCCATACCATGGTTTATGACCTGGACATTTATATAAATCACCATTTTCATTTAGTTTCTTACTTAACTCGCTAATACCTTCCTCCTCATCATTTGGATTATTTTTTCTTGTCATAATCCCCTTTAGTGACCTTTCCTTGTTGCAACTACATTTAACTTTAAGGGAATCAAGTGTTGCTCCGCCTGTGGTTATTAAACTCATTTGTCCATCACAAGAGGTGTGTTCATCTTTATGAACCCATTCCCTCCAAGGAAAATCAGATATATGTCCTTCTCTACAAATCATTACAAACGGCACCTGAATCATTCTTCTTCTTTCTTTACATACTTTGCAATCTATCCAACTTGTCCGATGAGACAAATATGATTGATGTAAAGTTTTACATATAGGGCAATAATGCCAAGTAGGAAAGCGAAGTAAGGGAATATATAAATCTGTATTTGTTTGAGATAGTGCATCTCCACTGTTTTTATATTTGTAACCTGGTCTATAATCAGGAGGCATTAATAGTCTATTTACCCTTAACAATGATCTTAATCTATTCTCTTGAATTTCAAATTCATCTAAAAATTCTGTTCGATTTTCATTTTTATCATAATACCATTTATCTAGAGCACCTATCATTGCGGTTTCTCCTTCAGGACTAATCACAAGTGAACCTGGGCCAAATGTGGTAACAAGTTGCCCTCTTCTTAACGGTAAATCATTCATAAAAGTAACCCCTCCCAACCAGTTTCTACTTCACTACTTTCCTCTGTATTGTATAAAGGTACTATAAGCCCCCTAGACTCAGAGTCTACGTTTCTCATTGAGTTAATCATTGACTCAGCCTTATTTTTTAGAGTTAGAGGTAAAATTTTACCTGCAGGATACATATAGCCTTCCACTTTAGGGTCTACTTCCCATGCAGTATAATTACCGATTTCTAATCTTTTTAGTATCATTCGAAATCTTTTTTTCAACTCTTCTACTTGTTCAGGATCAACGAGTTCGGCTCTCTCGACTAAACGGTTATAAAAAGGTACAATTTTGTCATTAAAGTTCTTTTCAATCTCACGCCAATCTGGTGTTCTAGAAACATCTTCATTTAGTGCCTGACGAAGAAAACCAACTACTACCGCATGTAACCCTCTCTCTAGAGAAGTATCAGAAAATGGAGTAACACTAGTTGGTTCGACTTGAGCATATAATTTTTGATGATACTCCCGAAAATGTTCAAAGTGGGATTTATCTCTTGATTTTGTATTAGAATATAATGTAAATATCAAGCCAGGCCTTTCCCACGAGCGACGCCCAACACGACCACTAACCTGAATGTATTGTGCAGTCATTTTCGGTTGTCCAACGATAGCCATAACAGACAGTCTATCAATGTCTACTCCTACTTCAATTATATTTGATGCTAAGCATAAATCTATTGCAGAATCACGTCTACCTTTTTTATTACTGTCATATTCTATTTTTAAATTATCAATTGTTTTAGATATTTCATTACTTTGCTTTCTTGATGTTAATTCTAAATAGTTGTTAACAAACCGAAGTTGTTTTTGGTCTTTTCTCATTGCTATCGAACTAGAATATTGAGGTATATCTGTTTGAGTCAAAGTTAAACCCTCACCTAATTCGCGCAGAGTATTATAAAAAGAAAGTAATGTCCAATAAGGATCTCTTTCAGACTTCTCTATTTCATTAGCAGATTGCAGAATAGAGGAGAATGCCATAACTTGAGACATCATTATACGAACAGTTTGAGTGTATACACCCACATACTTTCTGCCAGGCTTAAGCTTTCCCGTTTCTTTATCAATTGCAGGTGTTGCAAAGAAAGAGTCTTCATTATTCAACGCTGGACTTGGAAACAATCTAGCTGTTTTTCTTCCAAATAGTGCAAGCGTTTGTTCTTCAAACTGTTTAATTGTTGCAGTTGCCGCTATAATTTTCGGTTTAACGATTTCACCGTCTACTTCTTTTAGACATAATTCTTCAATCAAAGTCTCAAATAAACCAGTTAGGGTTCCTAAAGGACCGGAAATTAAATGCAATTCATCTTGAACAATTAATGAGGGAGGACTTATGAATCTGTCACCATTAGGATTAATTCCAAAAAGTGATCTTGCTTTTGGTTTCCAAACTAATTGAACAAACTTATCAACCGTACCTATTAAAAAGGTTGGACGCTTCTCATATATAGTTTCATCTACAATATAAATTGGTAATTCATCATGAAAATGACAATCTTTATCCGGACAATGGATTAACAATTTATTATCATCACATTTATAACCAAGATACTGTTTCTTTTTACTATCCTTCTCCTCATAAAACCCTAGTTTCGCTCCACACCACGAACAATTGTTAACAATAAATTCTTGGGCATCTTTATTACCTTTTTTTAATTTCATAAGATTCGTTTTAGCAACTTTATTGCTATTAGGTGTCGTATTTGATCCAACCCATATTCCAATGGAGAATGGTATATCACCTAATTTCTCTTGATTATTTCTTCTTATATATTCTAAAGCACAAATTAATCTAGAAGATCTTTGGAATTGGTCAGCGGTTAGTAGTCTAAGCGTATACCTCATCAATATATCTACTCCTGCATCCATCGGGTTTCTTAATCTTCTTAAAACCATTTGAAAAGCAGCAACCCCTAAATAAGCCTCTGTTTTTCCACCACCGGTAGGGAACCAAATTAAATCAACAATTTCCCTTGATTTACATTTCTCATTTATAAATGATTCAATTGATAATAGAATAAATGCAATTTGAAATGCTCTCCAATAATTATTAGCATTTTTTAATTTAACTTCATCATTAATGTTGTCTTTAAAGGATTTATTAAAAATTATTCGATTGTTATTAATAATGCCATCTCGCTTATCTTTTCCATTGAGCTGTTGTAGGAGAATAGCAAGATTGGCTAAACGAAATGCCTCAAGTATTTGTTCATCTTCGAGAAATTCTAATCCCTTTTTCATTCTTATTAAACTTTCCTTACATAATGTCATATGTTTCATAGCCACTGTGCGTAAAGATTTTGGTATTTCGTCTTGAATCTCTTTTTCCCTTGCATTAATCCACTCTTCATACCCATTTATTAGGGGTTGTAGAATTTCCTTCGGATGTTCGTTTGATGATACCCCAGCTAAATCACTCATTTTAATTTCAAGTTCTTGCATTTTATTCCCCTGCTTAACAACAACGTTTGGAGTCATACTTAAAGTTTCATACTCAGGCATAAACGTTGTTGATATCTCATTAACCTCTGTTTGATTTTGCTCCCAATGGGCAGCACAACCATGTCCAAATGCATATACACCCTCATTTCTATAAAGCAATTCCGTTGATGCTTCCTCTTCGCTCATATAACCCTTCATTTCATATTGTTTAGGATAAATAGAAAACGGATATTCTTTTGGTGTACTTATTGTCATTACTGATTGAAACAATATCAACTGTGAGCTGTTAAAATCTTTAACATCAGAGCGGTTAGTAACACTTACAGTTATAATATACTTACTCTTGACTTCTCTAATTCTGGCTTGAAGTTGTACTTCATACTGACTTAAATGTTCATCTTTTTTATTTTTCATAGCTACAAATGTTTCAATTTGTTTATTTGCAGATAGGTCTTTAATAGAAACATTCCAAAAACCCTCAATAGACTCTCTTAACCACCATTGGTAACTATTACTTTCCCCCTTAACTCTTACCTTGTGAGGAGTATAACTTCCACCTTGTATGTTAACCTTAAAATTTGGTAAGTTTTTATCAACACAAAAAGTAAGTCCCATTGTGGATGGCTTATAATCGTTTCTTTGCGGGAATAATTCAACCTCACCATCATCTTCTGTATTCTCTATTCCTTCAGTTAGGTTGAATAATTCCCCTATTTTTTTAATTTCTTCCTCTTCAACAAACTCTTTATTAATTGGAGTATCAAGTGAAACATCTTCATTATCATTCGTACCCAAGGGAAATAATAATCCACTAACGTATCTTTGCGTAGGATTCTCCCTTTGAAGTATTTCTTCTTTAACTCCACCAATTGTCCAATAATAGGACTTATAAAGTTCCTCTTTGGATTGAAATTCTGTAGAACCAATGGGATTAAATTTTACGTAATGATCTCTTATTTGACTTGGTCCTATAATTTCTTCTTTTACGTTATTCAATACTATATCACGATTTTCCAGTGACTTTTCTAATGTGATAGACATACAAATAACTCCTTTATTGTTAATCTATTTCTATTGTTTTCATTAGGTTATAGGGTGCTACATAATACACTGACCTATCAATTGAAACAACCCTTTCAATATTAAATGATGCTCCATCAAATTCTTTTGAAGTAAAAGTATAATACCCTTGTTCCTTTAATTCCTGAAAAATCTCTGTTGACAATTCATTCATCAATTTACCTGAAATTAGTCTTCCCGCTTTTAAATGTGCGCGCCTAATTTCTTTCATTTTTCTGTAAATTTCTTCCACTTCTTTTTCGGTATACTTTAATGCCTTTAAAAGTTTAGGCAGTTCAGTAGGACTAATTGAGTTTTCATTGCACCAATTTCTAATTGATACGGTTGATGCCGTCTTTAAGCGATATTTTTTACTAAGTATTTGACTTACTTTATTTATACCTTTTTGTTCAACATTATAGAGAAGTCTTTTTTTCCATTTTTTCTGTGTCAATCTATAATCTTTCGCTTTTGATTTAAGTATTTGATCCGCCACTTCAGCAATTAACTTAGTATCACTCTCATTTCTGATTACAATATAATCGTCTTCTTCTACTTCATTAAAGTTTTTTTGTTTAACAAAATTGTTTTTCTCCTCCGGAAAAAACACACGTATTTTTGAATCCTGTGGAGCAAATAAAAAGCGATCATTTTCTAAAAAAACTATACTTGCTTCTATAGTGTCTGATGAATTAATACCACTTCCTTTTTGTTCATCCAAAAATTTGTTTACAGCAATATTTAAGGATTCCTTTTCTTCAAGATTTATTGTAACTTTCTTTTGAATAGCTTCCCCAACTGTAACTTGATTATAAAGTGTACTATAGATGCCATTTTTATCTATATCCTCAAATTCACCTTTAAGTTTTATAGAGTTAGTAAACATATTGTAAGAAACAAAAGTAATCACTGAACCTTTAAATGTAGTTCTAGTATACTCTCCAAAATAATTCGGGCTACCTATATAAATAACTTCATCGAATATATTAATTTCTTTCCTAAAACTATTTTCAGTAAAAAAATTTATGTCATGATTTACTATAATATCACCAATAAACTGTTTTTTTTCATCTAAAGACAGCGCTCTTTTTGTTACAATTGCTATCTTTTGAGTATTATGTAACTTATTATTAAGATGACTCTGAAGGTAATCAGCCATGCTGTTTTCTTTAGCTTCTATTATCTCCTTGAAAACCTTTGCAATTTTTATTACTGAACTTGAAAAAAGTTCAGGATAACTATTCTTTATTTGAAAAAATTTTTTTAGAAGCTCATTCTGTACCTCAATACTTATTACTTTATTGTACGGTAAAAAACTTCCAGTTAGTTTAAAGAATACTCTTCTTAAAAGGTTTAATACCTCACTTAAATGTAAGTCATTATCATATCTACCTTGAACTTCTTTTCGGTACTTTTCAAGACTTTCAGCAAAAAGCGATAATCTGTTGTTTTTAACATGAGCAAAGTTAATATTACTTTTCTCTAATTTATATAAGTCTATTAAGTTACTAAAACTCATAATACACTACCTCCAACCAAGTAACTCAATTCCATTAGGTATTTTTGTATCGTTCAACTTTAAAAAATCTATAAGTTCATGAGTGAGAATGTTATGGTCTTCTTGTAACAATTTCCTTTTTATTTCTTCTTTAAATTCATATAGCCTTCCTTCGTTATCTGTTCTGCTATAAACTATTATTTGAGGATTTTTACTGAAATATTTCGATTGCTTTATGTAACTATTTACATCGGAGTATATTACTGGCACATCCTCAGTTATTTCTTCTTTAATTTTTTTAACTTGAGATGAAAATAACTTTCCGTTCGTATAACTATTTTTATCATCCATGTAAAGGAAGTCATTAATACTACCTTTTATGTCATTATAAATGAATATCTCTTCATTCATTTGGTCAGCAATCTGTGAAGTATTTCCGACTAAATAAAAATAATTTCCTGGATAAAAGGAAACCTTACTCAATTTATTAGGTGAATACAATTCACTTAACAAAGGACTTCCTTCTAAACCAAGTTCTTTTTTCTTACTTACCTTTCTAGACTTTTTTATTTCATCCAATTCCTCATCAAGTAAAACTAATCTATCTATCCACTGACATTCAGGAATACCACTTTTCATCCCCCTATCCTGAATCCAAAGAAGCATTTCATTTTTAAATATTGGGCTCTGTTCTACAGAAAGAACCGATACCTTTCTAGAAGATTCTTTATCTTGATAAATAATACGACTACCCGTTTTTAAACTCATTACTTGCTTTCTAATAGATCGTGCCTGTTTGTTAACAGTAAATTTTTTATCAGCTATTCCCATTGCAATAAATAACGGGAAGTATAATTCACTTGGTAGTGAAATAATAATAGTTACTGGTTTACGAGATTTAACATCACTCTCGTACATAAATGAACCTAATTCAAATGCAAAGTTCACCCAGTCTGGCAAACTTCTCGAATCTCTTTTATTAAGAACCTTTAAATTCTTAATTGACATCCGCATACACCTCTCCAATTATCCTTAAGTATATTATAACACACTACTATAGAACTGGTTTTCTGATATAATATCCATATAATATCGGTACATCCGTACTAGAATTAAAAATTAATTTTTCCAACCTGTTTATATTGTATCATGAAAGGAGGTGAATAAAAGTTGAATAAATATAGTCTCGTAATTGATAATTCCTTACTGGAAGAAAATACGTTTTTGGGTATGCTAATCCATCCTACAAATCCAGAGAACGGGATGCTAGTACTAAATAGTAAGAGTAATGAATTAATGTTACAGATTTATAGAATCACCTTAAATAGTTCTTTCGAATTTCATATTACTAAAATTTTAACCTCTAAAATATTTAATACATCTAGGGAAATGAATCTTTTTTTAGAGAAATTCTCAAATTTCAAAGCAAATCAATTTACAGAATTTTTAAATTACCATGATAATGATCAATTACATTAAGAAATATAGATTGGAGACAATGGAATGACTTTTTATTTTAATTATTTAAGTTCATATATAAATGATGAAGGTAAAAAGATATATAACTTTACAAACCCTTACCGTTTTAACAGTTTAGGACAAATCAAACCTGAATACACTTTATCAAGTTTTGAATTCGCAAATAACATGAGTTTTTCAGAGGAAGGACATCATAGAGTATATAGATCTGGTGGAAGTGAAATACGTAGTAAAGTGCAAGTATTCTGCGACACATTTATTGGTAAACTCGGAGAATTTGCAGTGTACCAATACTTTAGGAATAATGGTATTACATTGACATATCCTGACCTAAAAATCATGGGACAAGGTGAGTGGGATAGTTATGACTTTACATATAAAAACAGAAAAATCGGTGTAAAAACAACAAAAACAAATGGAAATCTGTTATTGCTGGAAACTAAGGATTGGAATAAAAATGCACAATATTTACCTAATTTAAGTAATGGAAATGCTGATTATACTGATTTTTTATTCGTCCGTGTAGACACAAACATTGTATCCAATTTAAAACGCCAAAGACTTTATAGAAATAATAATATAAAAAAAGAGATATTAGAGGATGAATTCAATAAATCTTCATACCACTTTGACATTGCTCATATTCCTATCTTTTTGGTTAAACATGCAATTCAGCAAAATTCTATTATTGAAAAAGGTTCTTACTTATATAAGACATTGATAGACGCAAATAATTATTATATTCAATCTGGCGATATGTTTTTTATTTCCAATCTGATTAATGAGTTAAAATCAACTCCATAATATTTGTTAAATTCAAAAGTAACAATTTCAGTCGAAACACGGTAGAATAAAATATAATTATTTGCTCAAAGGTAAAGGAAACGACAATAAATAATAAACATGCTATATCACCTTCGTTTATGAGTATAGGGTGATTGACTAAGAATTTTAGCAAACAAGAGCTGAGATGATTTTGAAAATGAGCACTTACCCAATAACAACATTAAATACTCTTGAATTTTTTAAACCTAAATAGGAAAAACAAAGAGAAAAGGTTTTATCCTCTTCTCTTTTAAATTGCTTGCTTTTCTTTATTTTTAGATTTTTCTTTTTTATAAACCGTATTAAGTGCTGTTAATAAATTAGTAGCAAGTCTTTTGATTACTGGTACGGATACTGCATTACCTGCTTGTTTATATATGTGGCTATTTGCCATACCCTTAGGAATTCGGTAGTCATCATTTACAGGAAATCCTTGAAATCGTAGAGTTTCCTTAGGTGTGAGTTTTCTAAATCCCCAATCATCAATTATCAAAGGAACATTATGACCACCTTCGCCCATGTTTGCAGTTAGAGTTGGACATACATTACTTTGATTTTCTCTAACATAAACTCTTCTAATTTGATAAACCGTATCTCTCTTTGTCATTGATTCAACGAGTTGAGAGTAATATTGAGAATCTTCAGTATAATAATATCTGTCTTCTTGCTTTTCATGGCTATCTAGAATGTCATCAATCGTATTGGTGAGTGGAATTGGCTCAGGCCATTTAAAACTTTCTAAAGCTTTTTTATTTCTAAATCCTACTATGAAAATCCGTTCCCGATTTTGAGGTATATTTCCATACTCCATCGTATTTAAGACTCTACTTTCAAAATGGTATCCACTATCTTTTAACATTTCTTCGATAACTTTGAAAGTTCTTCCGTCATCGTGTCCTTTTAAATTCTTAACATTTTCTAGGAAGAATGCTTTCGGTTTCTTAGCCCGAATAAAACGAATAACATCATAAAACAATGTCCCTCGAGGATCAATTACCTCAGTTTTTCCACCACACTCTGGACAACTTGCTCCGTTAATGTATTCATCATAGGAGACTGTATGCTTATGTTCACAATCGTGACATTGGTAGTTCATTCCATGTCGTTGTCCTGCAACGGAGAAAGCGACGCACGGCCAACCCGCTGTAATAATATCTGTATTAGGCATTTCAAATTCATGGATTTTCCGAACATCTTCTTCGATTAAAACATGATTAAAATTCTCTTTATAAGTCTTACAAGCATTTTTATCATGCTCGTTTGCCCATATAATATTCGCTCCTGCTTGCTCAAAACCTTTTTCAATTCCGCCAATTCCAGCAAACAATGATGCAACTGTAAATCTTTCCATATAATCCTCCCTCCGAACATATGTTCCATTCCATTTTAATCTAATTATACTTATTGTATCATGTTTTGTCTAGAATTGCGGCTGGCATACATATATATATTTTCATATATTAAATTTGTAAGATATTAGTTATTGTGTTCCTCTTGAAAGTCTTCGTAAGCACCTATTCGTGCAAAGTCTATTCTAAAATGATGATTGTTTATTTTTGTCATTATAACAGAATCAATTTCGACATCTTCCAACATTTGGTAAGTAACCAAAGTATCCGGTGGTATCTGTAGGACGTGACGCAATAACCAATTTCCTAAATGTCTATTTGGGTTGGTCATTAAAGCCTTGCCGTTTTCTTGACATATTTTTGCTGAAAACTCTGTTCCGTTAGGTATCTCTAATGTGAACGGAACGGATTCATAACTTCTTCCATTTCTTTTAGCGTCTTGATATGCATTTAAATCGTAAGGAAAAAAGTCAGGAAAACTTCTATGTATCCATATAGGAATAGGTATATATACTTCATCCTCGTGTCGAGTCCTTCCTTTAGCATTCCACTGATTTAAGCCTGATCCCACTGAAACTGCCATTGTTCTAGGAGAATATAAAGGTAAATATATATGCTCATATGTTTTTTCTGTTTCTGGGAGTAAATCAATTCCACGGCCACGCAACAAGAAAGTATATGGATCTTTTAAAATTTCTACATTAAATTGATCTGAAGGATTTGAGGTAATAAATCTCTTTTCCAAAGTACTTTTTGATAAGTTGAACTTATAATCATGTAAGTGGTCCTTAAAGTGAATAATGTTTCCTCTTTGCTTTATATCTCTAACGGTGTTTAAATCAATTAAGTCCATATACTCTTCATAGATATTAAATCTTCCTTCTTCACGGGTTACTAGATGATAAATCATATCATCTAAATCGTGCGCTCTTTGTGTGAAAATAATCCTATTATTCCTTTGTATACTAATGCTTTCTACAACATCTCTTGGATCTAATCCTTGGTATGATACCGCTCCTTTATTAAACTCTGCTATTTTCTGAAACGTCCTTCCATTCTTGTGTAGAAATGTTTTTAAACCAATACCTAATCCGTTTTTCGCTGCATCTGCAGAAACATCACCTCTAGATAGGTTTTCAGCATCAAATGCTCTACAAAAGATATTTTCCGCAGCTCGATAATATAAGTATGGAACTGGATTTTCTGCAAAAAGATTTGAAAGTGAACCAACTGCTCTTAGTAATTCAACATACTCATCTTTACTTTCATCTAATCGTGTACTATAAAACATAGATATGTAATCCCTCCTATGCCTTAATAGTAGCAAAGTTTTATAGAAAGATTAAGGACCAATAAGTAATTTAAGTTTTCTATAATTTTATTTATATCTCGCTCTCTCCCCTATCTATCAATAAATCTATTCTTCACTATTAAGAAAAGAATGAAGTGTATATACTTCAAAGGAATTAAAAGAACTATACACACTTCTTAACAATACAAATAGCATTAAAAACAGGCATGAGAAAAGATGAATTACCAGCTTTACAATGAGAAGATTTAGATTTTAAAACAAATACTATTCATATACGTCGTTCATTTATTTATACCAAAGAAAATGGCTACGAACAAAAAAACTAAAACTAAAAAATCCATTAGAAAAATTGCACCACCCAAAAAGTTAATGAGTAAACTACAAAAACATAAACATTCAAAAGAAAAGGAATGTGAACAAGTAGATAAACCATTGGCTGGTGCCCAATATCTCTTTGTTTTTCCACTGATTTTGGTAAAACGTCTTATCCTGACGTACCAAATAAACGGTGGACAAGATTTTTAAAAATCCGATTTCATGATCTCAGACTTACAACTGGTACGGACCTAATCAATAAGGGAGCTAATATTCACTCTATTTCTAAACGATTAGGACACACTAACATCAATACAACAATGAATATCTATGGACATTATCTAGAAGAGACGGATCAAAACATCGCTGAAAAGTTAGATGATGACTATATCTAACTTTTCAATGAAGGATTAGAGTAATTAAAATAATTAAAGTACTTCTAAGTTATATAAAGTAGTTCATTTGGAAAGTAGAAAAATCATATTCACAATGTATATCAATGTAATCATATAATTTTAGACTACAAAAATGTACAAAAATACACTGGGTTTGGCTCCCCCTGCGTATTCTATTATTTTTAATGACTTGTTGTTGAAGTAATGCACCCGATCGTAATATTACTTAGATAAATATTAACATGAAAAAATTAGTTGTTATTACTGTGAAATTATTACTTTACTACGAATTGTATCTCCAATAGTGAAAGTATAATGAAAACCATCCTTCTCATCATATAAAGAAAGTGGAAGATCTGCTTTTGGCATCCAAACTCGTCCCAATTCAATCGCTACCGCTACAGGAATCGAAGGAAAAACATGTATTACATTATCATGCCCATGTATACTTTTAATTCGGTTTAATAGTTCCCTAAAAAGTGTTCGGACCTTACTTAATTGATTTTCACTTTTTAAGTAGTCATTATTTGGGATTGGTATGGTTACAGTCCATATTGATGTATCGTCTCCCATTACCTTAATAATTCGCCCGTTATCAATAGTTGCACTTAATGATAAATTAAGTGCAACTTTATCATGAATCTGTTCAGGCTCTTTTACAATATACTCAAAACTTTCTGGTCCATCTTGCCATTTCCAATCGGCTGGTTCTCTGTGTAATTGATATACATCTGCCTGAATAATATCCGAGATTAATACGCCTAGCTCAATCAGTAAAGGCTGGGGTGCCAGCGCAAAAACAGACAAATGTCGAATATCCCCTAATTCTATTCTTCGCTTTACCTTATCTATAAATTGGTTTTTTAAATTTTTTCTTTCCACTACCCAATACATATCTTGATCATCACGAAATAGGCTATTTTTTAAACTTAATTCTATCGCAGGGTTTTCCGCTGGATACCTATTCGGTAACATTGCTGGGGTAGTCTTCTCAAAATTTATAGGTGAACTATGTTCTCCAATGTTTGCACCATACAATAAAACATTGCTTTTTCTATTTACACCAACTGATGTGACCATTTCTATCCGCAGTTCATGGTTTTTCTTCATTTCTTTCAATCTCTCAACTGGATGCCCATCCTCATCTTCCTTATCGATTAGCCTATGGTGCTTATCACACATTAACATCAAGTTATTAATATCCTTAGCCAGCTTTTTAGAAAGGATTTTGTGACCCCTCGGACCATTTGGACTATCGGCTATAATATGAGCGACGTAGGCTGTATTAAACTCCGATTCTGTTAAAGAGTCTTTCCAAAGCGGTTCATTACATCCTTCGTATTGACACCTTCCGGCAGCTTTTCCCCATAGTCTTATTTTTACTCTTTCTGGTATATGTGTTTTTGACATAGATACGCCCCTCTAACTAAAGTTTTTTTCGTTTTCTAATAATTGGGTGTTCCCCTCCGCCTAACCATTTTCCAGTCGCATGCCACATTTCATAATAATAGAGCCAAAGTGTAGTCCAAGGAACAATTGTTTCGGCTATAACCATTTGTTTCGTCCATTCCTTCTTCTTAGGACGAAAAAGGCATAATTTGTTCCCTGGGTATACATGAGGTATTTTCTCTTCTCCTCTATTTTCCAGTGGTGGATCAAGCACAAGCACTTTTGGTTGTAGCATACCTAATGAATAAGTTATTTCCACAAGATAACTCTTACTTAGCGGCGTGGGCTGTAATTTGCCAGTCCAAACAACCTTATTCTTCTTCCACGCCTGCTTAAATTTAGGAAAAGCAAGATTCATAGCAATGATTTGTTGTGAAATAGGAATATGGTTTTTATTAAAAAAATTCTTCTTATTCGCCATAAAATGTGTTCTTCCTCATTGCAACTACGTTCACTTCTTTTGTCGTTGCTACTAACAATCCAGCACCAGCAACGCCAAGTGTGTTGGTCTCTCTCGCCTTTTCCATATACTCCGCTTGCTCCTCAAGAGTTTCGTTAATAACATTTTCCCCGAACATCACTTTAAGTTCCTCTGCAATTTCATGAATACCTCGAAGTTCGTTTAATCGGTTCCACTTTTGCTTAAAATCACGAATGAACGAAACAAAAGATTTATACAATTCTGGATGATCCTCCCATCGTTCACTCAGATCTTCATTTTCGTTTGTTGGATTTAACACAGTTAATCGTTCTCCGTCTGTCGGAAGGACCGAAAGAATGCCTGCCAAGATTGCAGTAATTGCTTCAAAAACAGATGCTTGTCCTTTATATAATTGTCCTGCCAACGTTGTTAAGACAATACTAATCGGAGCAGAATCGAGTTCATCTTCAAAATAGACATCCCGATATCGTTTAATTAATTGAACCGCACGCTTTAAAGGTGGTTTTCTTTCAATATTCTCATCATGTGGTAGCGGTTTTATGTCCGCCCGTTTTTCGAGTAGTAATTCATACTGATAGGATTGTTTGTTAAACCAAGCTGAATATCCTTTTGGATTACTATCCTTCCAGTCTTTTACCTTTCTGTCAGGAACTTTGATATTTGTATTTGATGTCTGACTAGCTGGATGAGCCGGTAATATATCCACGTGAAACTCATTGGCATAGTTTAGCCGAATACAGCGTTTTTTTCTTTCAACCATATTTTTATATGTCTTATTTTCTTTGAGGCGTTTTTCGATGGAGTCTAAAAGTTTTATCGGGTCTTTTCCTTGCCATGTTTCATAAATTTGGCATACTAAATCAAGATCGTACTCCTGCTTAGAAAGTGGCTTAACAGTCGTACCGATACTTAGTGATCCTTGGGGATAGATTTCAATTTCTGCACCACCTAATTCTTCACCTTTGGAAAGCCAGGTTCCAACTGTTAGATACCTTTCCTCGGCAAGTTTTCGTTGTGTTTTACTAATTTGAAGTTTTGCACCCACACGTTGAAGTAAATCGTCTAATTGGTTTAATACGTAAAATTTTCCGTTCATAAAATCTCCTCTCTGGAACCGAATGTTCGTTCCTAATTAGATAACCATATTATATCCTTTTGGTCAGTACTGGTCAAGGTAAATAATCAATATATAGACATCATTAACATAAATAACACAATATATTGTGTTGCATTTGTTTTAAATAATAATTCCGTGTTAAATGGTATTGATAAAAGTATAGGCCACGATTGAGTTATGGCTATGTAATAATGCATTAACTCCTCAAATTTCTTTTGCATCAGATAATGCTTTAAAACTTATTTCTTAGTGTGACCAATAGCTATCATCTATTAGTTAAACTTACGTACGCTAAATCTGTTGCTAACCACGATATTAAAAGTTAGTAATCCTAGTCATAACAAAACAATAAATTGAAGCAACCGAATTTATACGCTGCTAATTCGTACTTAAACATGTGTTATTCTCATTTGGTCAACAAAAACAAATTATTTTTATTTATTATAAACACAAAAAACGCTTGTCCTATATAGGACAAACGTTTAAATGTATGACTCCGATTGGGCTCGAACCAACGACCTCTACCCTGTCAAGGTAGCGCTCTCCCAGCTGAGCTACGGAGTCGAATATGTAAGAACATGTATTATAATAGCCAATATATACAGCTTTGTCAACAAATAACATAATCAA
>Ga0079226_10001769_pt1 | contig 16614 bp, 16 predicted proteins | sample Poulit2014_FD_76345 | JGI IMG/M metagenome (GOLD analysis project Ga0079226, IMG submission 76345) | Agricultural soil microbial communities from Georgia to study Nitrogen management - Poultry litter 2014 | ecosystem: Environmental > Terrestrial > Soil > Agricultural land | place: USA: Georgia...
TCAATTGCATGATTTGGTCAAAAAAATCAAAAAGAACCATTTGAATGTGCGTCAAGTGGAGCAAATGATTGCGGAACTGAATAAAAGGAAACCGAAGAAAAAAAGAAACGAGAAACAAAAGGATATATTCATCCAGCAATATGAAACGAAATTGAGAGATTTGCTCGGAACGAATGTCAAAATCAAAAAGAATAAAGATAAAGGCAAAATAGAAATTGATTTTTATTCTGATGATGAATTAGAACGTTTTATCCGTATGTTTCATTGATAATATGACTAAGATAGAATGAGACTGAGCTACATGATGATATGTAATCAGTCTTTTTGCTTGATGGATAGAAACATGTTTCACGTGGAACATTTCATGATTTCCGCATTGGAATGGATTCAAATCAAACTATTGCGAGGAAAAAGATATGGTGCTATTTGGAACAATTATGAATGGAATCAGCATTATTATAGGATGTTTAATAGGTTTATTCTTGAATCGGATTAAAGAAAAATATAAAGAGACTATTATACAAGGAATTGGCTTGACGGTGATTCTGATTGGAATGCAAATGGCATTTCAAGTGAATTCTATTATTATTGCGCTCCTAAGCATGTTGACTGGTGCGATTGTCGGAGAGTTTTTCCGGCTGGAAGGTGCGCTCAACAGAGTCGGAAATTGGATAGGCGGCAAATTCACGAATACAAATGATGATGTCAATGTTGCTCAAGCGTTCGTCACCTCTTCGCTGTTGTTCGTTGTTGGAGCGATGGCAATACTCGGTGCCTTGGACAGCGGTCTTAGAGGAGACCATGAAATCTTGTTGACTAAAGCTGTCTTAGACGGTTTCACGTCATTTATTTTAACGACAACGTTAGGTTTCGGCGTCATATTTTCGGTAATCCCTGTCGTGTTCTTCCAAGGCACGATTGCTTTGTTGGCGACACAAATTGAAAACCTCATACCCGAAGCTATTTTCAATGATTTATTAGTCGATATAACAGCGGTAGGAGGACTATTGATTGTCGCAATCGGGCTGAATTTGTTGAATCTGACAAAGATTAGAGTGACAAATCTATTGCCGGCAATTGTAATGGTAGGAGTGTTCGTATTCATCAATCATTTATTTATCCTTTGATCAAACAGATTGATTATATCTTCTGCTCATGCTTTTCGATAGATTTGCTTCGTAATGGTGCAGCCAAATGTCGATTTTTTTAAAAATAAGCGCTATTTTATAAGCCATATCATGGACGAGTGAAAGTCTTGTGCTCTGCAATACCGCATAATCCATAAAACCGCCAACATTGACAACGCCAGTTACATAAGCGTCGCCGACAGCTGGAAGCTTTTTATTGAGTGCAGCTCCTGGCTTCAGTGAGCCTGTCCCGCTAATGATGCTTCCAATCGATGTGCTTTTTCCGAGCGAGGCATCGACAGCGATGATGAAAGGGTCACGATACGTCTTGTATATGTTGCTTATAGACTCTTTTAAGTTTGCCGCATGTACCGGATGGTGCAATGTACCGTATATTTTAACGTGAGAAGGTTTCATCTGATTGAAAAACGTCCCGGTTAAAGGTCCAAGAGAGTCGCCAGTAGAACGATCGGTCCCGATGCATAAAACAATCAAATCTAGTTTGTTTTTCGGCAAGTTTTCAATTAAAACATCGACGGTTGACTTAATAGAAAACGGATCTGTGTAATGGATGTAATTCGCTCCATTTCCATTTGATTGACTATTCATTGCATTTGTCCTTCCATCTATTTTTAGTAGTATACGTTTTATTGCGATAGAATATACGTCGGAAATGAACGACGATTGGTTTTTTTGATATTGCGTATTATAATGGTAGAAAAAATGGGAGCAGGGGTGGTATATTGGATTGGTCGGCAGAAACGTTTGCGACGGCATGGGAGTATTTCAATCGGACCTGAACTTTGGTAAACTGTCGAAAAAACGTCTTTGAAAATAATAACTATCATTTTTCTCGCTATGATAATCATTCGAGTTGGAAATAAAATTAGCGGGCAAATATTTAAAGAGAAGGACCATATAACGCTATATAGCAAAGGAATAGAAATTCCATCCCCAAGAATAGTTGTTTATTCGCGAGATAACATAAATGCAAATTAATAAAGGGGGCGAAAAAATGGATGCTAAACAATATGGTTTGAACGATATCGTCGAAATGAAGAAACAACATCCTTGCGGCGAAAATAAATGGAGAATCATTCGTATGGGCGCTGACATCAGGATTAAATGTCTCGGCTGCGACCGCAGCGTTCTTTTGCCAAGAAATGAATTTAACAAGAAGTTGAAGAAAATAATTGAAAAAGCCGAAAAATGAAAAATAAGAAAGCGACAAGCATTGGAAACTAAATTACGGCTTAAGCAAATTGCCATTTTCAATAGCGAAAGATAGCGAGAAATTCATTTTTTGCTATTTGTCATCTTTTTTCAAAAACATTATACTATATATTAGTTCTGTTGAACTAGGGTACCCTTAAGGAGTGGGAATTCGATGTCATTGACAGCAGGAATTGTAGGACTGCCTAATGTAGGGAAGTCCACATTATTTAATGCAATAACGAGAGCAGGTGCTGAATCTGCCAATTATCCTTTTTGCACAATCGACCCAAACGTCGGAATTGTCGAAGTGCCTGATGATAGGCTGCAAAAATTGACTGAAGTGGTGAAGCCGAAAAAGACTGTGCCGACTGCTTTTGAATTTACGGATATTGCAGGAATTGTCAAGGGAGCAAACAAAGGGGAGGGACTCGGAAATCAGTTTCTTTCGCATATTAGACAAGTCGATGCCATTTGCCAAGTCGTGCGTTGTTTCGATGATGAAAACATTACACATGTATCTGGCAAGATTGACCCGATCAGCGATATTGAAACGATTAATTTGGAATTGATTTTAGCCGATCTCGAAACGGTCTCTCGAAGATATGAGCGAGCGGAAAAATTATCGCGACAAAAGGATAAAGAGGCAGTGCAAGAGTTTAACGTCATGAAAAAACTGAAAGAAGGATTGGAAAATGAAATTCCCGCTCGTGCAGTGGAAATGACGGAGGAAGAAGATAAAATTGCGAAACAGCTCCATTTGCTTACTGACAAACCAATTTTATATGTTGCAAACGTCGGAGAAGACGATATTGCCGCTATAGAGGAAAACGAATATGTGCAGCAAGTGAAGGAATACGCTGAAAAAGACGATGCGGAAGTGATTGTCGTCAGCGCCAAAATCGAAGAAGAAATAGCTGAACTTGATCAAGAGGAGAAAGCATTGTTTTTAGAGGAATTGGGAATTGAACAATCCGGTTTAGATCAGCTCATAACGGCTTCTTATGAATTGTTGGGGCTTGGAACATATTTCACTGCCGGGGAACAAGAAGTTCGGGCATGGACATTCAAAAAAGGAATGAAAGCGCCGGAAGCAGCGGGCATCATCCATACCGACTTTGAAAGAGGATTCATTCGAGCGGAAACTGTTTCATACGGAGATTTGATGGAAGCCGGTTCCATGGCGCAAGCTCGAGAAAACGGCAAAGTGAGATTGGAAGGGAAAGAATATTTGGTGGAAGATGGAGATGTCATTCATTTCCGTTTTAATGTATGATGTAAAGGGATTGCAAAACATAAAAAAGTTGTTATAAAAGATTGATTTTGATATACTATCTATCTGTGGGTAATTGAATAATTACTCCTTGCTCTGCTTGATGTTAGACGGCAGAGCCGTATAGACCAAAAGGAGGTGCGTAGGATGAGAAATTATGAAATCATGTATATCATCCGCCCAAATATCGAAGAAGAAGCGCAAAAGGAATTGATTGAGCGTTTCTCGACTATTTTGACAGATAATGGGGCGACGATCGATAAAGTGGACGAGTTAGGTTCCCGTCGTCTTGCTTATGAAATAAATGATTTCCGTGATGGCTACTATGTCGTCATCAACTTTAAAGGCGATAGCGAAGCAGTAAATGAATTCGATCGCCTAGCAAAGTTTTCTGATGACATCATTCGCCACATGGTAGTTCGTTTAGATGAAGAATAATAGGGAGTGATTTTGATGTTGAATAGAGTCGTTTTAGTCGGAAGGCTAACGAGAGATCCCGATTTACGTTATACTGCAAGCGGAGTAGCGGTCGCTAATTTCACCGTGGCAGCCAATCGACCATTCCGAAACCAGCAAGGAGAGCAAGAAGCGGATTTCATCAATTGTGTCGTATGGAGAAAAACTGCAGAAAACCTTGCAAATTATATGAGAAAAGGCAGCATGATCGGTGTGGATGGAAGAATCCAAACGAGATCGTATGAAGGTCAGGATGGAAAAATGGTCTATGTTACAGAAGTGTTGGCAGAGAACATTCAATTCTTGGAGCCAAGGGGCACGACACAACAAAGAAGTGCGCAAGACTATAGCCGAAACGATCCCTTTCAACATCAAGCACCTGCCCAACCGCATGCTTCACGGCAAATGGAGGAGCGCAAGTCAAATCCATTTCAAAATGACGGTGAGCAAATCGACATTTCAGACGATGACTTGCCTTTTTGAGAAAGGTCCATACACAATCAATTGATAATGAAGGAGTGATACAATGAGACGCGGTCGTCCTAGACGTCGGAAAGTGTGTTATTTTACAGCGAACGGAATTACACATATCGACTATAAAGATGTAGATTTATTAAGAAGATTCATTTCTGAACGCGGCAAAATTCTTCCTCGCCGAGTGACCGGAACATCAGCAAAATACCAAAGAAAATTGACTATTGCGATCAAACGCGCTCGAGCGATGGCACTATTGCCTTTTGTCAACGAATAATCGATAAAAAAATTCCTTTTCAATCTTTTAGAAGATGAAAAGGAATTTTTTTTAATGAGCGGCACTTTTCATTTCATGAGCATTATTGTATAAAACTAACGCTTCTTTCTTTTCGGATAGATTAAAATAATTTTCACCAATATGAAAAAGATATAGATAATGGAAAAGAATAAGAACCATTCGCTCAATGAATATACAAATGAAATGGCGGTAAAAAGAATTATCGGAAGCGTCATTGAAAAAGCAGCCATTTTCCATAAGATTGCATAGTGCAATTTCCTTTCTAGCCCGCCGGCAACCAGTTTCGCGATATAAGCAATTGCCGATAAAGCGGTAAAGACAACAATCGCCAAAATCAAATAGTAAAAAATAAAGAAGTAAATCAAGAAAAAAAAGATATGGATAGGGACGTCAGATGATTCATTCATTAATATTTGTTCGTACAGCGCCGGTAGAGAAGCGAGTCCAAGGAGCATGAATAGATAGATGACGGCAATATCCATTCCTATGCGGTTAAGCGCAAAAACGGACTGCTTTTGCGGCAGTCTTAAGCTATGCTTAAAAGCGTTCCAATAAACTTTCATCGATATCTTCCCTTTAATGTAAACATTATTTATGAGGACTATGATTACTATACCATTTTTTCGTTTAGGCAGACAGTGAATGAAGCTAGAATGCTTTATTTGAAATCAAAAGAATATTTGTGGGCAACAATAACAATTAGCTTCTAAATCTGATATGATTATATAATGGAGCATTTTTAATTGAGGTGTAATGATGAACCAGTCGAAAAGAATAACAGATGGCGCACTTTTGACAGCCGTATATATTGTATTGCTCTTGATTATGCTATTCGTTCCATTTATTTTTACGTTCGGGATTTTTATGCTGCCGGTTCCGTTCATCATTTATGCATCGAAACATGGTTTGCGGCCGGCTTTAGTCATGTTGCTTTCGGCGATTCTCTTATCTTTGGCATTTGCTGCAGTCATATCTTTGCCAATCACTTTGCTCACAGGAATCGGCGGCATCCTAATCGGTGCGGCCATATACCGTAACCTCCGTGCATATGAAACTTGGGCAAGAGGGGCGCTCGGCTTTATCATCGGGATTGTGCTCGTTCTGTTCCTTTTGCAATTCGTCGCAAACATAAACATTTATCAAGAAATCGATGCATTGATTGAAGATGCCATCTCAGCGACCCGTTCTGTTATGGGACAGTTTGGCATGGATGCAGATACTGAAGCACAAATCGAGTTGATTGAACAGCAATTGCTTATGTTCAAAGATTTGCTTCCTTCAAGTATCGCTTTTTTGGGCATAATGCTCGCATTCGTAAGCCAATGGTTAAGTTATAAAGTATTGAACCGGATTGAAAATATGGATTTGCGCTTTCCGCCGTTTAAGCAATTCAATCTTCCAGTTTCACTCATTTGGGTATATTTTTTCAGCCTAATACTTTCTTTTGTTGATTTAGGTGAAGATAGCGGCCTGTATTTGGTTGTCGTCAATACGGTGGCATTGACGATTGCGCTGATTACGATACAAGGCTATTCGTTTATATTTTTTTATGCTGATCATAAAAAGATGCATAAGTCGATACCGATAATTATTACAGCTGCAACTCTTTTAGTGCCGTTTTTATTTATGTTTATAATACGGATTATTGGTATAATTGATTTAGGTTTTTCATTGAAAAAACGGCTTGCGGAAGGAAACAATCCATAAGGGGCAAATATGAAAGAGGAGCTGAACATGTTGGATCGTTATAAAAAGACTATAAGAAACAATTACATATGGGCGACATATGTTCTCTCTATTCTTATGGTATGTTTCCTTTTTTACTTCAATTGGATGATCGGATTTGCATTTCTCATTTTATTGGCCGTCTTTGTTTATGCAAACAGCCGAGAAAAACAGCGAATCGAAAAAAATAAATTAGACTATATATCTAAGCTTACCTATCAAGTGAAAAACGTCGGAAAAAATGTTTTTTTGAACATGCCGATTGGAATTGTCATCTATGATGATGATTACGAGATCAAATGGGCGAATCCGTATGTATCAAAATTGCTTGAAATGGATTCCCTTGCTGAAAACTCATTGGATATTTTATCCGAACAATTGATTCCTGCAATCAAAAGCGAAAAGGAAGAAGTCTGGCTGACTATCAATCATTGCCAGCTGAGAACGAAAATCGACCTGATAAATCAGACGCTCGTTCTCTTTGATCGGACAGAGGAAAAGCGGCTCGAAAAACAGTTTCTTGATGAAGAGCTTGTCCTTGCAACGATTTATTTAGATAATTATGAGGAAATATCTCGCAATATGAGCGACAATATGAAAACGCAACTGAACTCGATGGTGACGGCAAAGCTGAATAAATGGGCTGAAGATTATCAATTTTATTTGAAACGAACTTCTCAAGACCGGTTTATCGGTGTCCTGACGAAAAAGACGTTGGGGTTATTGGAAAAATCAAGATTTGAAATTTTGGATGAGATAAGAGCAATCAGCTTGGAAGAAGGCCAAAGGAATCCAGTCACATTAAGCATAGGGGTCGGGACAGGAAAGGTGCCGATTCCAGAGTTGGCAAAGCTGTCTCAGTCCAGCTTAGACTTGGCGCTCGGACGCGGAGGAGATCAAATAGCTATCCGAGACGAAACGGGTAAAGTGAGGTTTTATGGCGGAAAAACAAATCCGATGGAAAAACGGACTCGTGTCCGGGCAAGGGTCATTTCGCATGCCTTGAAAGAATTGGTGACAGAAAGCGATAATGTCCTTATTATGGGGCATAAAGCGCCGGATATGGACTCGTTGGGCGCGACGATAGGCGTGCTCAATATCGCTAAATCGAATGATGTCGAAGGCTATATCATATATGATGAAAATGACAGCACTGCCGGAGTATCGCGAGTCATTGATAAAGTGAAGCAGGAAGAGGGGCTTTGGAAACATTTTATCGGGCCTGATGAAGCGGAAGCAATCTACACGAGCCGCAGTTTGATTGTTTTGGTCGATACGCATCGCCCTTCCATGGCGGCGCATGAAAAGCTTTTAAGAAAAGCGGAATATAAAGTTGTTATCGACCACCATAGGAGAGGCGAGGAATTCGTGGAGAATCCAACATTGGTATATATGGAACCTTATGCTTCATCGACCTCCGAATTGGTGACGGAGTTGATAGAATATCAGCCAAATAAAAAGAACTTATCGACAATCGAGGCCACTTCGCTCTTAGCAGGCATCATCGTTGATACGAAAAGCTTTGCTCTTCGAACAGGTTCGAGAACGTTCGATGCGGCATCGTATTTAAGGTCGGAAGGAGCGGACCCGATTCTGATACAAAAATTTCTAAAGGAAGATTTGAGCACGCTGATCAAACGAAATAAGTTGATAGAAAGGGCTTATATTTATCGAAATTCCCTCGCTATTTCAAAAGCGGATGAAGATTTTTACAATCAGATCATCATTGCTCAAGCAGCAGATATATTGCTCACAATAGATCATGTGAATGCGTCTTTCGTCATTGCAAGAAGAGACGACAATGTCATTTCCATCAGCGCCAGGTCATTAGGGGATATCAATGTGCAATTGATCATGGAGGAGATGAACGGTGGCGGGCATCTTACAAATGCTGCGACACAGCTAAAGGGAATGGCGATGGATGAAGCGGAAGAACTTTTAAAAGAAAAAATAAAAAATTACTTTGAGGGGAGAACGTAAACATGAAAGTGATTTTTTTGAAGGATGTCAAAGGAAAAGGGAAAAAAGGCGAAGTGAAAGATGTTCCGGTCGGATATGCCCAAAATTATTTATTCAAAAATAAGTTGGCGGAAGAGGCTACACCTGGAAATCTAAGGAAACTGAAAGCGCAGCAGCAAAAAGAAAAAGAGCGAGCGCAAGAAGAGAAAGCGCAAGCGGAAGAATTAAAAAATAAATTGGATGACTTGACGGTGACCATCAAAGCAAAATCAGGCGATGGCGGACGGCTATTCGGTTCGATTACGAGCAAACAAATTGCCCAAACGCTAAAAAAAGAGCATCGCCTCGATGTAGATCGGCGCAAAATAGAATTGAAGGATCCGATTCGTTCGCTCGGACATCATAAAATACCTGTCAAACTCCATACTGAAGTTACAGGGACAATCACAGTTCATGTCGCGGAGGAATGAACAACCTATTAGAATGATTAAAGGATGAATTATTGTGAATGACCGAATACCACCACACAATATAGAAGCTGAACAGTCGGTGATCGGCGCAGTTTTGCTGGAGCCGGACGTGTTTTCAACAGCGTCGGAACGGATAACAGCGAGCGATTTTTATCGCGCAAGCCATGAAGTCATTTTTGAAGCGATGTACCAGCTGTTTGAAAAAGGCGAACCGATTGATATTGTCACTGTCACTACAGAACTCCAGAATTCGGACAAGCTGGATATCGCCGGAGGGGTAACGTATTTGACGGATTTGGCAAGCAGCGTCCCGACCGCGGCCAACATTGATTTTTACAGCAAAATCGTTGAAGAAAAAGCGCTTTTGCGCCGTTTGATTTCCACTGCGACAGACATCGTTACAAAAACTTTCGCAAAAGAAGATGAAGTAGAGGAAGTTTTGGATGAGGCGGAAAGAAGCATTTTGGAAGTGTCGAGCCGCAAAAATGTGAATGCGTTCAAACCAATCAAAGATGTGCTCATTGAAGTGTATGACAATATTGAACAGCTGCATCATGCGAAAGACGATGTGACAGGGATTCCTACTGGCTATCGTGATTTAGACCGCATGACTTCCGGGTTTCAACGGAACGATTTGATTATTATAGCGGCTAGACCATCCATGGGTAAAACAGCCTTCGCCCTTAACATCGCTCAAAATGTCGCTATCAATACAGATGAAAATGTCGCTATCTTCAGTTTGGAAATGGGGGCAGAACAATTGGTTCAACGAATGCTTTGCGCGGAAGGCAATATTGATTCGCAGCGCCTTCGCACTGGCAAACTCGAGCAAGAAGATTGGGGAAAGTTGACAATGGCGATGGGGAGCTTATCCCATGCAGGGATATATATCGATGATTCGCCAGGCATTCGGGTAACGGACATAAGGTCGAAGTGCCGTCGTCTCAAACAAGAGCATGGGTTAGGCATGATTATCATTGATTATTTGCAGCTTATCCAAGGAAGCGAACATTCACGAGAGAATAGGCAGCAAGAAGTTTCGGAAATCTCGCGTTCATTAAAAAGTTTGGCGAGAGAATTGGAAGTGCCGCTAATCGCTCTGTCGCAACTGTCAAGAGGCGTTGAATCACGCCAAGACAAGCGCCCGATGATGTCCGACCTCAGGGAATCGGGAAGCATTGAGCAAGATGCGGATATCGTAGGGTTTTTGTATCGAGATGACTATTATGATTCCGAATCGGAGCAGCAAAATATAGAAATCATTATCTCAAAACAAAGAAACGGCCCAACAGGAACGGTCGAGCTAGCTTTCGTCAAAGAATACAATAAGTTCGTCGACTTGGATTTTCGTTATGAAGATAGCCAAGTCCCGCCTCCCATCCCGGTATAAAGGCAAGACGGCAACGAAAGACTATTTATAAAAGGCTCTTTTCGTAAGCATTGTTGCTGTTAAATCTTCGCAGTCGATATAAACTGCGACATAACTTCGGATAGTAATTGTCTCACCGCTACGGAAATGCACTCCCGCTTTTTAGCGGGCGGCTGGCGAGCCTCCGACTGCCCGGAGCGCGGAAATCAACAGCGCTGTCACCAGGTTTGGTCGATCAATTATCAACTTAAGTTACGTCACAGTTTATGGACCTTGTGTCAAAAACAACAAACGCTTTTCGGTGGGACGAACGGAAGCGCAGTCCCAATCCTTTAGAAAACAGCCTAATAAAAAGATGATGCAGTTGCAAAATACACGAACATTTTTGAAACTACACCTCTAAATGTTCGGGTTTCAATTGACTTGCTGTATAAAAATTGATACACTTACCGTGTAATTCTAGTATAAATGAACTTAAATTTGTGGAGGTGCACGATGTCCTCAGTTGTTGTAGTTGGTACGCAGTGGGGCGATGAAGGGAAAGGGAAAATCACCGACTTTCTGTCCCAGAATGCTGAAGTGGTGGCCCGTTATCAAGGTGGGAACAATGCTGGGCATACGATTGTCTTCGACGATGTCACGTATAAATTGCATCTGATTCCATCAGGAATTTTCTTTCCGGAGAAAACATGTGTATTGGGAAACGGCATGGTAATCGACCCGAAAGCATTTGTAGAAGAAATTAAATATTTGCATGATAAAAATATATCTACAGACAGTTTGCGAGTCAGCAACCGCGCCCATGTGATTTTGCCATATCATCTTAAATTGGATATTCTCCAAGAAGAAGAGAAAGGCATCAATAAAATAGGGACGACGAAAAAAGGCATAGGGCCTGCATATATGGATAAAGCTGCACGCATCGGCATCCGTATCGCGGACTTGCTGGATAAAGAAACATTTACAGAAAAATTGAAGCAAAATTTGAAGGAGAAAAATCGTCTTCTAGAAAAAGTATATGAAGCAGAGCCTTTTCGGTTAGAGGACATTTTGGACGAATATTACGAATACGGACAACAAATGAAAAAATATGTATGCGATACGTCAGTCGTCTTGAACGATGCGCTTGATGAAGGCCGTCGCGTCTTATTTGAGGGTGCGCAAGGGGTCATGCTTGATATCGACCAGGGCACTTATCCTTTTGTCACTTCTTCGAATCCGGTCGCCGGAGGGGTCACGATTGGCTCAGGCGTCGGCCCGTCCAAAATATCTACTGTCGTCGGCGTATCTAAAGCATATACAACGCGGGTAGGAGATGGGCCTTTCATTACGGAATTGACAGATGAAATTGGCGATCAAATTCGTGAGGTCGGCAGAGAGTATGGCACAACAACGGGAAGGCCGCGCCGTGTCGGTTGGTTTGATAGCGTTGTCGTGCGGCATGCCCGTCGCGTCAGCGGAATTACGGATTTGTCCCTCAATTCCTTGGATGTGCTTACAGGAATCGAAACATTGAAAATCTGTGTCGCCTATAAATATAACGGAAATATTATTAAAGAATTTCCGGCCAATTTGAACATACTTGCAAAATGCGAAGCAGTGTATGAGGAGTTGCCAGGCTGGACAGAGGATATTACCGGAGCGAGAAGTTTGGAAGATTTGCCGGATAATGCTCGCCGTTACTTGGAACGTGTTGCGCAACTGACTGAAATTCCGCTATCGATTTTTTCAGTTGGACCGGACAGAACGCAAACAAATGTAGTCAGAAGCGTATACCGTTAAAAACTCATAAAGTTCTTTCACTATTTTACCAAGTGAAGGAACTTTTTTGTTTTTCATAAAGGATAAGACAATTTAGCAGAAATGCGTTAAAATAGATAGATAGGATAAAATTAAAAAAGTCAAACTTGAATAGATTATCATTTAAAAGAAAGCAGGGAAAGAAATTATGGCTTTAATCTTAGTTGTCGATGATGAGAAACCGATAGCCGATATATTGAAATTCAACCTTGAAAAAGAGGGGTATGACGTTATTTGCTGCTTTGATGGGAACGACGCGATCGAACTTGCTGAAACAGAAAATCCAGATTTGATTTTGCTTGATATCATGTTGCCTGGAAAAGACGGAAATGAAGTGTGCCGCGAAATTCGCAAAACGAAAAATATGCCAATCATTATGCTGACAGCCAAAGACTCGGAAATTGATAAAGTTCTCGGACTGGAGCTAGGAGCTGATGATTATGTGACCAAACCATTCAGCAACAGGGAATTGATTGCTCGGGTCAAAGCTAATTTGCGAAGGCAGCAACAAGGTGCTGAAGAAGATGTGGAGGCTAAAAAGGATATTCATATCGGCAATCTGACGATTCATCCAGATGCTTATAGCGTGTCCCGCGATGGAGAACATATTGATCTCACCCACCGCGAATTTGAATTATTTTATTATTTGGCTCGCCATGTCGGACAAGTGATGACACGGGAACATTTGCTTGAAACGGTATGGGGATATGACTATTTTGGAGATGTAAGAACAGTTGATGTGACAGTAAGGCGATTGAGGGAAAAGATTGAGGAAGATCCTAGCAATCCACTATTGATTGTCACACGTCGTGGAGTAGGTTATTATTTGCGCAACCTAGACGAGGAGTAATCATTTTATGAAAAAAGTCGGGTTTTTTCGTTCCATCCAGTTAAAATTCATCGTTATTTATATTCTGCTTTTAGTTGTTGCGGTGCAAGTAATCGGATCATATGTTGCACGAGAATTGGAAGCGGAACTATTGGATAACTTTAAAGGATCGATCAATGATCGCATCGATTTGTTAGGTTATAATTTGGAACAAGCTTTCGATAAAAAGCGTTCAGATGACCCGTCAGAACCGACATTGCAAGAAGAAGTGCAAAATATTGTGACAGATGTAGACAGTTCTGGAGCGACGACGATTCAAGTGCTGAGTGATCAAGGGCGAGTACTCGGCACGAATGATTATTTGAATCAAGAAATCATCGGAAAAAAGATTACGGAAGAAATCGTGCAACGAGCAATCAAATTCCGCACCTCAATGGACAACACGTTATTGAACAGCAAGACTGGCGAGCGCATTTTCGTAAGGGTGGAGCCCATTCATGACGAAGACGAAAATGTTCAAGGCGTCATCTATTTGGAAACATCGTTAGAAGGCGTCTACCGCCAACTGCAGAAAATAAATGAAATATTTTTTAAAGGTTCTATCATTGCGCTGATTGTTTCGGTTGTGCTCGGCATATTGGTCGCTCGTGCAATCACAAAGCCGATAGTGGAAATGAGAAGGCAAGCTCAAACAATGGCACGCGGCGATTTCTCGCAAAAGGTAAAAGTGTACGGAACAGATGAAATCAGCCAGCTAGCCGTCACGTTCAACCATTTGAATGACCGGCTGAAACATTCAATGGCTACAATCGAAAAAGAGCAAAGAAAATTGAGCTCTGTATTGGAAAATATGACAGAAGGGGTGATCGCGACTGACAGCAAAGGAGAAATCACTTTAATCAATGAGGCGGCAGGCCGTTTCTTCAATGAAAATCCAAATATGCTCATCAGCAAAGATATATTGCACGTTCTAGACCTTGAAGACAAGGTAGAAAACATATTTGAACTGCAAGAAAGCGGCTCGATTGTTTTGGATTTGAGCGATGAAGATGAAATCTTTTTGGTTCGTGCCAATTTTTCATCCCTTTTCGAAAATCATCAAGACCATGATCAAACTAGCGGTCTCATTGTCGTTTTGAGCGATGTTACAGAAGAAGAGAAAGTCGAGCAAGAAAGAAGGGAATTCGTTTCGAACGTTTCGCATGAATTGAGGACTCCGCTTACGACATTAAGAAGCTATATCGAGGCATTGACCGACGGGGCGTGGAAAGACCCGAACATTGCACCGAAGTTTTTGGAAGTCACCCAAAACGAAACGGAACGAATGATACGAATGGTCAATAGCTTGCTGCAATTATCGGGTATGGACAGCAAGGAACTTACGCTCAATAGGAAAAATATAGACTTTGTCCCTTATTTTCATGACGTGATCGACCGATTTGAAATGAATGTGAAAGACGGAAATATTGCGTTTGTCCGTGATATTCCGTCAGCATCGTATTATGTTTGGATCGATACGGACCGTATGACCCAAGTGCTCGATAATATCATTTCCAACGCGATAAAATATTCGCCGGATGGCGGAAAAGTCACTTGCAGAGTGGAAAAGCACATTAGGCAAATTTTTGTCAGCGTAAGCGATGAAGGAATCGGAATTGAATACGATAAACTCGATAAAATATTCGACCGATTTTATCGAGTCGATAAAGCAAGGACTAGGCAATTGGGAGGCACCGGACTAGGCCTTGCGATTACGAGGGAACTCGTGGAAGCACATTATGGCCGGATTTGGGTCAACAGCATCGAGGGTAAAGGAACGACCATTTACTTTACTCTACCGCTCATCAATGAGAGGCGGAGGCGAGGTTCATGAAGTATGAAACAATCAAATCGTTTATTTTAACAGTGCTTGTCGGGATAAGCTTGTTTCTTTCATATATTTTATGGAGCTACCACCCGAACTATGAAAGTTTTTATGATACAAGCTATATAAATGAAGTGAATGTTGGCGGCACGGAAAAAACGAAAAATGAATTGGTTGAACCGATAGAGATTATCTTCCAGAACGAAGGGAAAATAACTAGTTTCACCAATCCGAGCGAACGGCGTTCATTTTATAAAGATCTTGCCTCATGGGTTTTATACGACTATCGAATCACTGATTCGAACGGCAGACCGGAAGAAGAAAAGAAGTATATCGAGCTCGTTTTCCCAAGTGCCGTTCCAGCAGATTTGATTATAAACTTATTTACATTCCATGAAGATATCGATCCGCCAAACTGGTCTTTTGAAAGAGTGTTTCTCGTATTGGATGAGAACGAGCATATCGTTGAATTGGTCGTCTTATCTGTCGATGACCGAAAGCAAATCACAGCTAAAATAGAAAAAATGGAGGCGTACGATGAACTGTCAGCCTCTTTCGATAGCGAGGAATTAGCGGACTATATCAGCTTTGGATCAGCAAACGAACCGATTTATCTTCCGAAAGAGAGACTGAAAATGTCTAGCAAAACATTGATTGCTTCAAGCATTGAACCTGAACAATTCATCAATGCCTTGTTTAGCAATCCATCATTAGTCACTCCGAATACAAGGGAAGCTTATTTTACGGATGGCCAACGGGGAATGGAAGTTGTCCATGATAAACGGAAGCTGGAATTCATCAATCCGATTCAATCTTCATTCGAAATACTGGATTCGTACGAGCTGTTGGACAGAAGCGTCAACAATATCAATGAGCATAAAGGGTGGACGAATGACTTCATATTTGAAGAAATGAATAATTCATCGAATTATATCCGCTTTCGCCTTTATTATGAAGGTTTCCCGGTTTTCGATCACTATAATATCAGCATAATAGAGCAAGAATGGCGCGAACAAGAGTTGTATCAGTACGCTCGCCCGCTTGTGCAAATTGGCAACTTGCTCAATTCCGAAGAAATCGAGCTTCCTTCCGGGCAAGAAGTGAGCTCTTTACTAGAAAAAAGCCAACGAATCGATGTCGAAAACATCGATGATATCCAAGTGGGATATGCCTTGACCTATATAGATGACGCACATAGTTTAACGTTGGAACCTAATTGGTATATATTTCAACAAGGAGAATGGATTAAGTTCAATCTGGAAGATGATGAACAAGAATTGCAGGCTGAGGGAGGAGATTAACCATGCATTGGGGCCAAATAAAAACGTTATTGATCCTCAGCTTCCTTATCTTGGATATTTATCTTTTTATGCAGTTTTTAGAAAAAAAAGATCAAGCCGATATTGGCGTGCTTGAACATCAATCGTCCACGATAGAAGAGCAGTTGAATGCAGAAGCGATCACTTTCCAAGATTTGCCGGAGCAAGAATATGAAGAGGCATTTATTTCCGTCAAGCCGGAGATGTTCGATATCGATGAACTTGGCGGTTTCAAACGAAGCGAAAATCAGGAAACATATCTTTTCAATAAGTATTTTCTCATGTCCAAATTAAATGAACCGATTCAGCTTGAAGAAGATGCAAAAAGCGAAAAAATTACAGAAGCGTTCAATCGCATCGTATATTTTCCGGAAGAGTATACGTATTGGAATTGGAATAAAGAAATGAATGTTCTTATCTTTTTCCAAAATAAAATGGA
>Ga0079226_10001770_pt1 | contig 16598 bp, 11 predicted proteins | sample Poulit2014_FD_76345 | JGI IMG/M metagenome (GOLD analysis project Ga0079226, IMG submission 76345) | Agricultural soil microbial communities from Georgia to study Nitrogen management - Poultry litter 2014 | ecosystem: Environmental > Terrestrial > Soil > Agricultural land | place: USA: Georgia...
TATCATATCACATCAAGATTTACAGGGGAATTATGGCCCTGTGGTGGGTGCAACTACTGCGATTAGTATCATATCACATCAAGATTTACAGGGGAATTATGGCTTTGGTAAAAGCATTACAACTTTCATTTTCATCATATCACATTAGGAATTACAAGGGAATTATGATTTATGATTATTACTTATCACTTGTTGCAATAACTTACATATCATCATAGATGTTAACTGTTTCACTTTTGTATATACTATGTAAAGGTAATGAAAGTTGAAATTATTGCATATTATTATGAAAAGGGGAGGTGGAGACATTGAAAATTATAAAAGTTATACTAATAGAATTTTCGTCCCTAAGATACTGGGATTCAATTAGTTTATTACGTTTAGATTTTCGTTTTAACCTATATAATTAAATAGCGTAGCTTGATATCTTACCTACAAAATAGTGGATTGATTAGGACGTCCTATATATTTGTAGGTAAATTTAAAGGGATTTGGAAAATTAAATCACATCAAGATTTGCAGGGGAATTATGGCACATAGTATTGTTATAAGATCAATCTTGATAAAAAAATGATGATTTTATAATAATGCTATGTGTTATAAGGTATCATAGCATATCAGATCTCATAGTGAAACATGTTAAATAAAAAGATTAAACTCAATTGACTTTTTGTATAATATTATTTGAGTAATTCCTTTATTATTTCTCATTATAAATGCGGGTAGTAAGATTTCTTTTATAAGTGTCTCGATTGAAATTACAAAAATATTCACATCATACTGTACCAGTAATTTATAAAAATGAGTTTGTAAATATATCTTAGGATACCGAAGCAATCTATTAGCTCGTGAAAATGCTTGTTCTTTCACGAACACAGTTAAACCACTATTATTTTGCCCTCGAACCCATCCCTCGAACATACACATCAACACCGTGCTTATCAATGTGTTTCTTCAAATGCTCATTTTGTATTTTCTCATATTGAAGGATATCAAAAAAATAAGGGAGGGGATAGGTCTCATTTAATAATTCATTTAAGTTTGCGATTGTTTTATCTGTAACATTTTCGCCAGTGACTACTAAATCTACGTCAGACCCCTTTTTATAGTTACCTAAAGCACGGCTTCCAAAAATAAATGCTTGTTCAATTTCTTTGTTTTCTTTCAATGCATTAACGATCATATCAACATCACGCTCATATAATCCAAACATCAATTATTCCTCCATTAATTTTTCATATAGAATAGTAAATTCACTTAAATAGACTTGGGTAATTTCCTTTACAAGTTCTTTAACTAATTCCTCATTATAGGTATGCGTAGTAAGGTTTCTTTTATCAAGCGCTTCAAGCCAAATATGACCATCATTGATTAATTCGATTTGGTATGCCTGTTTAATAGCTTCTCTAGGGCTTTTAACAATAAAACCCTGAGATTCTAAGTAGTCTTTTAAAACTTTCCAGCCTAATTCAAATGTGACCTCGAAGAACTGAATAATTCCAGCTCGCTCCAATTCGGTCTCAATTTTTTCATTGGAATACTTTTTTAATAATTGATAGGATCTCTCAAAGTTTTCAAACCTTTGTCGCCATCTTACATCTTTATTATTCACAGAATTACACCTCCAACAATCACTATTGTTGATTTATACTGTAATTATAGCTTATCTTATTCAAGGATTCTATTATATATTATAATAATTCCCTAATTACATCTTAGTCTTCTTATTTATTCAACTAAAGTAAATAAACATCAATACAACGTCCTGTTTTTCGATTCTTTTGATGTTTTCTAACTGAAAAAATGTAATCTATGTCATGACATGATAAAATAGACCTAATACAGGTTTAAGGGAATGGTTTAATTTGGATTATGCAAAACAATATCGTTCTACAATAAAATCGCGGCCATTCTTTTATAGAGAGATGAAGAAGCTTGCTGAGTTTGTTGTACAAGGATTTAATGAATCAGAATTACAAGAGCAGATCATGGAACATAATATTTTTCAGGTAAAGTCAGAATCAAGAAAAAGGGAAATTGCATCTACGATTTTAACGAGATTTAAAGCCCTAAACCACTATCTTATTAAACAACTTACGACCTCCGATGTACAAACATGCAAGATAATTGTTCTATATGCAATTATAAAAACAGATCGGTTGTTCTTTGAGTTTATGTTTGAAGTGTTTCATGAAAAGAAAATCATCCAAGACTTCACCATAACGGATTGGGATTACAATGCTTTCTTTGAAAATAAACGACAACAAAGTAAACGTGTTAGTAATTGGAGTGAATACACATTTTATAAATTACGCCAAGTTTATAATCGAATATTATTTGAAGCTGGTTTACTAGAAAACGATGAAATCAAAGTTCCAATTATAAATCAAGATGTTTTAGAGTATTTAAGGCAACTGGATGATCCAGCGTATATTAATGTAATTGTAGGGGGTGAGCCGATTTGAAGACAATTTACGAACGGTTAGATGAAATATTACCTAAAATTACTGATCCAAATTTTAGGGAAAATAAAGGATTGGGAAATGAAGTGGGCTATCATATCTTTGATTATCAACCTGAGCATGAGATGATTGTCCGAAAACATGTAGATTTTGTGAAAGAACGTGTGAACATGGATCAATCAAACCTATCGATCATTGAATTTGATTTATATGAAGTTGTATTAGAAATCTTAGATGAAAAAGGATACTTACAGAAAAACTTTGAGATGGAAGAAAAAAGAGGAAGTCAATTCGTGCTTAATGCAACAAGAAAGTCATTGCGATTGACATTAGATAATGACTTAGTCATTAAATACATAGCAGATCGAATTGGTCAACACAACATTATATTTATTACAGGGATTGGTAAAGTGTTTCCAATTATTCGCTCACATGTTATCCTAAATAATCTCTATAAAGCAGTCGCTGATATTCCAGTCATCCTCTTTTTTCCTGGAAGATATGATGGACAAGATTTAATGCTATTTGGAGAATTTAAAGATGATAATTATTATCGAGCCTTTCAACTCGTAGATTATTAGGGGGTTAGGTTAATGAAAATACAAAATATGTTCAAAAGACCAATTGATCGTGATATTAAGGGTGTTGTAAAAGTTGGACAAGATGACGATCAGAACATATATCAGGAACTAGAAGAATATGTTGTCACGAATGAATTACATGAACACATAGGAGAATTTTTTTCAGCATACGGAAGGGGAGTTACTGGTCCTACAGATAAAATTGGTGTGTGGATCTCGGGCTTTTTTGGTTCGGGTAAATCGCATTTTTTAAAAATATTATCATATTTAATTGAAAATAGAACAGTAAATCAGAAACAAGCTATTGACTTTTTTGAAGATAAAATTCAAGATTCAAAAATATTAACAGATCTGAAAATGGCTGGAGAAATTACAACAGATGTAGTCTTATTTGATATTGATGCCAAGAGTGAATCAGATTCAATGGCTGATAAAGATTCTATAGTCAAAGTATTGAATAAAGTCTTCAATGAGATGCAGGGTTTTTGTGGTGCTATTCCTTGGATTGCTGAGATTGAACGAAATATGCAAAAAGACGGAAGCTATGAAGCGTTTAAAACAGTTTTTAAGGAGATCTCTGGTAATGAATGGATTGATTCTAGGGAAGATTTCTATTACGAAGAAGATGCAATTATCGAAGCGTTAAGTAAGACGACACAAATGAGTGAAGAGTCAGCGCGAAGTTGGTTTGATCGGGCTGAACAGGATTATTCCATAAGTATTGAACGGTTTGCTAGTCGTGTGAAGGAATATATTGATTCTAAAGGTGAAAATCATCATGTTGCTTTTTTGATCGATGAGGTCGGTCAATATATTGGAGAAAATTCTCGTTCCATGTTAAATCTTCAAACAATTGTCCACGAACTTGGACGTCAATGTAAAGGGAAGGCTTGGATTGCAGTTACAAGTCAAGAGGATATTGATTCAGTGTTAAGTGTGAAAGGGAATGACTTTTCTAAAATTCAAGGACGCTTTGATACGAAAATTAGTCTTTCCAGCGCTTTTGTTGACGAAGTAATTAAAAAGCGTATTTTAGTAAAAAATGAGGCAGGAAAACAAACACTAGAAGAACTATATCGCAAAAGCAGTTCAATCTTACAAAATTTATTAACCTTTTCGGATAATAGTGCAGAAATGAAGAACTTTACGAGTCAGGAAGACTTTGTGGATGTCTATCCATTTGTGCCTTATCAATTTAATTTACTACAAAAGGTATTTACAGGTGTTCGGATTCACGGAGCCTCTGGTAAGCATCTAGCTGAGGGAGAGCGCTCTTTACTGAGTGCATTCCAGGAATCAGCGGTTTATTTTGCGGATCAGGAGGAGGGACAACTTGTACCATTTTCAGCCTTTTATGAAACGATTGAATCGTTTTTAGATTCAAGCATTCGAACAGTTATTATTCATGCTTCAAAGAATAAAGCTTTAGAACCTTTTGATATTGATGTTCTTAAGCTATTATTTCTTATTAAATATGTGAAAGAAGTTCGGGGAAATTTAGAAAATCTTGCAACCTTATTGGTCGACCATGTTGATGTGGATAAACTAGATCTAAAAAAGAAAATAGAAAAATCATTATCACGACTTATTCAACAAACCCTTATTCAAAAACATGGTAATGAGTATGTCTTCCTAACCAACGATGAGCAAGATGTTAATCGTGAAATTAAAAGTATGCAAGTTGAGATGTCACAGGTTATTCAAAATGTTGGTGAGGTAATCTTTGAGGGAATTTATAAAGATGGGAAATATCGTTATTCCTCAAAATATCATTTTTCATTCAACAGTTTAGTCGATAATCAGCCCATTAGTTCACAATTACACGATCTTGGTGTTCGTATTTTAACGCCATATGCGGATACATCGATTGATTATAATCCATCTATATTAAAAATGATGTCTATGAGAGAAAACAATGTGATTGTTCAATTGCCGCAAGATACTTCTTATTTAGAAGAGATAGAAGAAATCTTAAAAATACAAGCTTATTTAAGATTAAAAGGTGGAACTTCTGTATCACAAGCGATTGAAGATATAAAAATGCGTAAAACACGTGAGGTTACAGAACGTAGGGAAAGGGTCACAACTTACCTGATGGAAGCCTTAAAGTCAGCAGAAATATTTGTGAAATCTCATCAACTCAATATTGCTAAGAAGAATCCGGTAGAAAGATTGAATGATGGTTTTCAAGTCTTAGTAAAAACAGAATATAGTAAATTGGATTACATTACATCATTTATCAACTCGCAAAAGGAATTACAACAATTGATTACCGCATCATCGCAGAGAACAATGGATGGGAAAATTGAAAATCAATTGGCGATTGATGAAGTGGATCTTTATATTAAGCGATTAGCAGACCGTAATCAGCAAATGACGATTAAAAGTATTGTAACTCATTTTACAAACAAGCCATTTGGTTGGTTAGAGATTGATATAACCGCATTATTGCTTCATTTATTTAAAGAGCAGGAGATTAGCTTTCAACTCAGTAGCAGTGAAATTCAACTAGAAGATCATAATTTAATCAATTATTTAACAAAACGTGATTATGTAGATCGTGTCATTGTTAAGAAAAGGGAACGTATTTCCCAAGTGTTATTAAAAAATGTAAGGGATTTGAGCCGTGATCTATTTGAAATATCTGCTCTACCTGTAGATGAAGATGGATTAAAAATTAAGTTTACCGAATTATTGTCGCGTGAGCATGATCAAATTATTGGTTTACTAGCCAACTATCGCAATGCCTATTATCCTGGTCATGTAATTCTAAAAGATGGAAAGAAACAAATTGAAAATATATTAGGCATTAATGATACAGCAACATTTTATAAAAAGGTTTGGGAGATTCGGGGAGAACTAAATTCATATGCAGTACAAGCTAAGGAGATTAAAGGTTTTTTTGAAAATCAAAAGGAAATCTTTGATAAAGGCCAAAAGGTAATTGATATATTTAATTATAATCGTACGTATGTTACGGATAAAGAAATCATTCAAATAGTAGAACAGATTGAACGTATCATTAGACATGCGGAACCATACGATATGATTCAGAAATTACCAGGTTTATGTCAGGACTTTAACGATAAATTTATTGTGATATTAGAAGCGGAAAGTAAACCAGTCAAAGAAGCAATTCAAGAAGATGCAGAACATATTGAAAATGAATTAGCGAAAGATAATAAGATTTACTATCTGTTTAGCAATAAGTTTAAAGAAAGGTTCATTGCGCTTGAAGAGCGACTAGAAAAAGTCAATAATCTTTATGAAGTAATTGCTATGCAGGTAGAAAGTGATCGCTTGAAAGTACGTTGTATGGAGGAAATACAGCAGGAATTTAATCGTCAGCGTCTGGTAATTGCGGAAAATGATAATGATCAAGACAAACCAGTAGTGACACAGCCCGTTATACCAAGGCGGACTAAAACATTAAGCAAGAACGCAATCATTAAAGGAACTAAATCTTTACAATCCCCAGAAGATATAGATCAGTTTGTAGAAGAGTTACGAGAGAGATTAATAAATGAATTAGAAGACAATACAACGATTAACTTAGTGTAAATGTAATGGATAGACCTCCCTCGGTGTCTATCCATTACCTATAGGAGGATAGTTACATATGGACAAAGGAGCAATTAAGAGATTTGCTGTTACTGCCAGAGAAAAGTTAATCCAATCAGTTGGACAAAAAGCATTTGAATTAGGCGTTGAAATAGATAATATCGAAGATGCAGAAGTTTATGAAGACGGATTTTTGATTAATGGAAAGTTTTATAAAAAGTATGAAATTACACAACGTGAAAAACTGGTCCGTGAAGTAAAACAAAAAGGATACGAGCAAGTGGTTGAAGAGGTTGCATACACATGGTTTAATCGCTTTATTGCCCTTCGATTTATGGAAGTGAATGATTATTTACCAACTGGAATTAGGATTTTCTCATCTATTGAAGAAGGAAAAACAGAACCAGACGCATTAACAGAGGTAATGATGCTAGTCGATGAATTGGGTCTTGACTTGGAAAAGGTTTATGAATTCCAGGACGCAAATGCTGATGAAGATTTATTTAAATACATACTGGTCAAACAATGTAACAAACTTGGCGAGATCATGCCAGAAGTATTTGAAGAGATTGAGGATGAAACAGAATTATTGTTACCCGACAACCTAGTAAAGGAAAAAGGGATAATTAATGATATGGTTACATTTATATTGGAGACAGAATGGTTAGACGTAGAAATAATAGGTTGGTTATATCAATATTATAATTCGGATGTAAAGGAACGGGTTGGTGGGCTTCGTAATAACAGTGTTTCAAAGGGACATCTACCAGTTGTTACTCAATTATTTACACCAAAATGGATTGTTCAATATATGACAGAAAACTCCTTAGGGAAACTATATGATAAATTGAAGCCAAATAATGGACTTGCGGAAAACTGGGAGTATTATTTAAAAAGAAATACTTCAGATGATAAAAAACTAGTGGCAACTTCGAATATAGAGAATTTGAAAATTATTGATCCAGCTAGTGGATCAGGCCATATATTAATCTATGTCTTCGATCTATTATATGATATGTATAGGGAAGAAGGCTATAGCAGACGGGATATACCACAATTAATATTAAAAAATAATATTTTTGGTTTAGATATAGATAAACGTTCTACTCAAATTGCTGTCATCGCACTATGGATGAAAGCTTTAGAGAAGGAGCCAAGCCTAATGAAAAATAATCAAAAGCTAACGATTAATATACTGGAAATTTCTGATACAGATCTCACGCTTTCAGAGGAGGCAATCGATTATTTTGTTAGTAATTCAAAGGAAAAGGATGATATCAAAAATCTTCAGATTGCTTTTGAAAATGGAAAACAATTTGGTTCGTTAATTACTCCACCTGAAATTAATTATGTAGGTTTCTTAAAGCGGATTGAAAAATATGATGAACAAATTACGGACTTGTATGATAGGAGCTTAATATTAGAACTAGTAGGGAAGTTAAGACCAATCTTAGTAACCGGACTGTATTTGAATCAAAAATACGATGTAGTGATTACAAACCCACCCTATCATAATAAATATAATCCCGTACTTAGAAAGTTTATGAGAGATAATTATCCAAATACCCATAGAGACTTGTTTTCTGCATTTATCGAACGTACTATAGGAATGACAACGAAAAATGGATACTCGGCATTAATGACGCCACTTACCTGGATGTTTATTTCTTCACATGAAATGCTACGTGACTTTATTTTAAAACAAGCAACAATTTCTAGTCTCGTTCAACTAGAGTATTCCGCATTTGAAGAGGCAACTGTCCCCGTATGTACATTTGTCATACAAAATCAAAAAGAAGATACCATGGGGGATTATGTTCGTTTAGCGGATTTTAGAGGGGCAGATTTGCAACCAGTAAAATTAAAGGAGGCAGCTAGTGATCCAACTGTATCATATCGATATGAAACTGATTCTACAACATTCTCAAATATACCAGCTACGCCAATTGCTTATTGGGCGAGTGAAAAGATGAGAAGGTTATTTCTAGGCGATAAAATAGGTGATTCATTAGAAGTTAAAAGAGGAATGACTACTTCAAATAACGCTAAGTTTTTAAGATTATGGTATGAAATAAATATATTAAAATTCAATGAAGATTCTAGATCAAGAGAAGAGGCAAAGTTATCGAAATCTAAATGGTTCCCATATAGTAAAGGTGGGGGATTTAGAAAATGGTATGGATTTTATGAATATGTAATTAATTGGGAGAATGACGGTGCGGATGTAATTGCATTTGCCAAGACTATTAATAAATCGTTTACAAGGACAATCGTTAACCTATCTTATTATTTCAAGCCATCCACTGGATTTGCATATATAACAAGTGGCCCATTTAGTGCTAGGGTCATACCAGAAGGATTCTTATATGACTCTGGTGGGCCAGGAGTATTTGGAACAGAAGAAAAAAGGTTATTTATACTAGGTTTACTTAATTCAAAAATCTCACAGGTCTTGTTAAGAATTTTAAACCCAACAATTAATTTGCAGATTGCTGATGTTGTAAGGGTTCCATTACCACAACATTTTAATTCGGAAACAATGTCTCTACCCAGACATATTATTGATAATAATATTATCATCTCCAAATCCGACTGGGATTCTTTCGAAACGTCATGGGATTTCAAGACTCATCCTTTCATAGAATTCAAGGGGGATGCAACGACTATAGCTCAAGCTTATTTAAACTGGGAACAGGAAGCTGAACAACGTTTTCAAACGTTAAAATCCAATGAAGAAGAACTCAACCGTATTTTTATAGATCTTTATGGTTTACAAGATGAGTTAACCCCTGAAGTGGATGATAAAGAAGTGACTGTTAGCCGCGCAGATCAAGCGCGTGATGTAAAGTCATTTATCTCTTATGCTGTAGGCTTAATGTTAGGACGTTATTCACTCGATCAAGAGGGATTGGCATTTGCGGGGGGATCATTTGATTCAAGTAAATACAACATCTTTAAACCAGATGAAGATAATGTCATTCCAATCTCTGATGAAATGTATTTTGAAGATGATATTGTGACGCGTTTTATTGATATCCTAAAACTAATTTTTGGTGAAGAAAGTTTAGAAGAAAATTTAACATTTATAGCTGATACGCTCACAAGGCAAACGAATGAAACATCAAGACAAAGAATTCGTCGTTATTTCCTGAGGGATTTTTATAAAGATCATGTTCAGATATATAAAAAACACCCAATATATTGGATGTTTGATAGTAGGAGACAAAACGGTTTTAAAGCACTTGTGTATTTACACAGGTATAAATCTGATTTGGTTTCATTGGTTAGAACCAAGTATTTACACGGGCAACAGAAAAAATATGAAGAAGAAATGGACAGGTTAGATTTAATAATGTCATCAGATATTCCACAACGTGAAATAACAAGGACAAGGAAACAAAAAGAGAGATTACAAAAACAATTATTAGAGTGTCAAAATTATGATCAAGTAATCGCACATGTAGCACACCAAGAATTAGAATTGGATTTAGATGATGGGGTAAAAGTAAATTATGCTAAATTCCAAAACGTTGAAGTACCTCAAGGAGAAGGTAAAAAGCCATTAAAGTTAAATGTATTAGCTAAAATTTAATAAATTGATGAAGAATGAGGTTGGGACGTGAGGGTCTGGCTCCCTTGTTTAACTACTATAAATAGTAAAATGTTCGAGAACAAACATTGAATAGAGTAGTTGGAGGGGGTCTGGCCCTTTGTTTTATCCCAATCACATTCTTCAGGTTAAAAATAGACTATTATTTATTGACTATTTGTAGTATAATCTAAACAAAGAAACCCGTTTACCCGTTTTTGTGTAAGTGGGTCAAAAGTGGCCGATGTAATAATGAAAAAAGAAGGTGAACTACAAATGGGAATGAGTAAAAGGATTTCTGTATCAAAAAAAAGGCAGATGACCATACCAAAAGAATTTTATGATGAACTTGGGATTGGTAATGAAGTACTTTGCCAAATAGTGGATGGAGCATTAATGATTAAACCTATTAAAACTGATGTAGATTTTAGTGAGGAAATTTTGAATGATTTAATTAAAGAAGGATATGAAGCTGGTGAAGAATTATTAAAAGAATTTGCTTATAGAAAATCCCAACTGAATCCTGCTTTACACAAAATGATTGACGAGACAAGGGATTACAAAACATATTCGAATGTAGATGATTTTTTTGATGAGTTAGAAGAGAATAAAGATGAATAAACCTTTAGAAGTTGAATTTTTGCCAGGGGCTAAACGTTATTTTAAGTCACTAAAAAGGAACAAGCCATTGCTGAAGGAATACAGAGATATAATAAAAAAGTTGCAACTAAACCCAACTTTAGGCACAGAAAAAAGCGGTGACTTATCGGGTGTTTTTTCTGTAGATATTAGATATCAACGAGTTAATTATGAACTGGCATATTGCCTGAAAAGGCTGAAGACGGCTCGATTCTATTTAATTATCATGGCGGGAACAAGAGAAAACTTTTATCAAAATTTGAAACGGTATATAAAATCATCAAACATAGAGAGATAGACATTCTGAATGATACTTTGAAATATGATCATAATCATGGAAACGGGGGGAAGTTGCAAACTACATAAATGGCATAGTTGCAACGATTATATGAATCTAAGTGAAGTACATCGTGTTTTGGAAGACATGTTTACAAAAGAGTTAACAGATGGAAGAAAGCGACACCTTGTATTTTGGTATGATCAAGAAGGTGAGTTTATTGATGATATAGATCAAATTCATATAGATCATGTAAGGAAATGGAAAGTAACAGAAAATAACTTATTCGCTACTAAGTATGAACTTGAGAAAAACGATACAGAAACACATTTTCTTCTTTATTCAAATATGGCTAAACCCAACCCAAGAGAAGATTGGTTATATGATTTATATAGGTTAGGATCAGAATTTGCAACGGATAAGACGACAGTAATTATGAGGGAATTGGGTATTATTGATGATGCTTTACGCCCAGTATTTAAAGCGTATCAGCGATTTTTTAATAATCAAACACGTTTTCAAGCTTTTCAAAAATATACAGTTGATTTTTTTACCGAGGAATCTGTTGATTTAACTGTTCTAGCCACATTAACAAAAAGTAGAACGAATATGTTAGATGATATTACAAGATCCTTATTAAGCTCGCAGAAAAAGAGTGAGAATGTGTTAATGGAGAATATCCAGAAATTCGGTGATGAGGACAAGTTTTGGTTATTAGCCGAAAAATACTATGGCTATAATTTGACTGAGAGGACATTAGAATCATTAGCTACTTTTCTTTTGCTTACATATACACTAAGTGGACAAACAGCTATTAACATACCTAATCAATGGAAGGATTATGTAAGCCCACACTCAACAAATACAATTGTGTTTGTTGATCAATGGATGAATCATCGAAGAGATCGAAAATCATATAATGTAACGGCTAACCAAATTGAGACGATGATGGATATTAATCAATATGCGGAAAACTGGGATCGGACTGATATGATCAGTATGGATACATTTAAGATTTTTGATGAGAAAATCATCGCTTATTTAGTGGATCAATTAACACATGACTTAACAAACTTTGATCAATACCTTGAAATAATTTCGATGCGTAAGAAGCTTCATTGGTATGATGATTTTCAATTTGAATATAATGCGATTTACTATGCAACAAAACTGATTCGCCATATCCATAGGTTAGAAAAATTTATTCCAGAGGAAACATCTTATCATTTATTTCAGACCTATGTGAATGACTATTATACCATTGATACTGCTTACAGAAAGTTTTATATAAGCTATGATCGTATTGAAATGAAAGAAAAATTACATGGACTTAGAAAAAAAATTGAAAGTCTTTATTCAAATTGGTATATGGATGAATTGGCGATAAAATGGGGTGCCAGTTTAGAACATAATAAAAGTTTAGTTTGGCCAATAGATGGTATTATCCAACAACAAGATTTCTATTATCAATGGGTCAAACCATATATGGATCGTGATGAAAGGTTATTTGTTATTGTGTCAGATGGATTAAGATATGAAATTGCAAAAGAATTAATGGATACTTTGAATAATGCACGTAAAGCTTCAACTGAAATCACACCAATGCAAAGTGTGTTGCCTTCATATACAGGGCTAGGTATGGCTTCTTTATTGCCCCACCGTGAAATGAAGTATAGATCAGATGGTACAATTATTGTGGATGGTATAAGTACCCAAGGAACAGTAAATCGGAATCAAATTATTCAAGGTGAAATAGCGGAGAGTATTGCCATACAATATAATGATATGATAGGTATGAATCGACAAGCTTTAAGAGAAACGTTTTTTGGAAAAAAGCTTGTTTATATTTATCATAATACCATTGATGCGATTGGTGATCATCAAGCAACTGAAGGAGATGTTTTTCAGGCATCTGAAGAAGCGATGAAGGATATTCGTACATTGATTAATCAGCTTATTAATAATATTAGTGTTTCTAATATCATTATTACTGCGGATCATGGTTTTATATATCAAAGAGATCCGGTTACGAATAGCCAGAAAGTTCCACAACATAAAGGAAATGATCTTATCACAAATAGACGTTTTATTTTGTCGGAACAAGCGATCGATCATGAAGGAACATTAACATTTCCAATGGACTATATAGTGAATGAGCAACAACCGCTTTATGTAACTATACCTAAAGGAACCAATAGATTTGCAATTCAAGGTGCAGGTTCGAATTATGTACATGGTGGCGCAATGTTGCAAGAAGTCGTAGTCCCAGTAATTACATTTAAAAATGATCGAAGTAATTCAATGGCAAATCAAGTAAGGACCGTTGATGTAAAATTAATTTCATCCATCCGAAAAATTACAAATACAAATATCTATTTGGAGTTTTTTCAAACATCCCGTATAGAAGATAAAGTATTGCCTTTGCAGTTAAGGGCGTTCTTTGTTGATCAATATGGCGAACCAATTTCAAATGAAGTTAGAATAATAGCGGATAGTAAATCTAGGGAAGCGGTGGATAGGGCATTTAAGGAAAGATTTATTTTACGAGAAATGATCTACGATAGGCAAGAAAGCTATTATCTTGTTCTTGAAGATATTAGAAGTGGCGAAACTTATGGCCGTTATTCATTTACAATAGATATAGCGCCGATAGATAAATGATAGTTAGATTGATCAACATAAGCTGAGGAAATTCATTAATGCTAAGCGAATATTATATGATGACGATGATTAAGAAACAGTAAATCATGTAAGGACATGCCCCTTCAATCTTAGAAGAGTATATAAAGTCTAGGCCTGCTCATCATCTACAATGATCACATCAAGTATTTCGAGCAAGAAGACAAACACTGGAATCTCAGTAATCAATCCCCCAAACTCCAAAGAAATATTGGGAGAAAATGAGTACAACAAACGTATAAAAAACAGGTAAATTTGTTTTTGAAGGCATTAGTTTTGGATTTAAAATGTATGCTTTAATGGCATTGATGACCATAATTGCTACAAACATATAGAATACTTTTAGAAATCCACCAATTGTAAATGCGATAAGCGACAAAGGGATAAGTGAAATGTGATTAACAAAGAATATATTTTTGAGGAATTGATGAATCTTAATTTATACTACGAAAGATAATCAAACAGTGGCGAATATTAGTATTGGCGGAGCCGGTGATGATAAGAATGCTGATGATGAATATAGACAGCATGCCGATTGATTTTTTATGTTGATTTCCCTTTTTTATATGTGTTGTTATTTGTAGTATAATATGAGATTTTGGTTATTTTCGCTCTTTATAAATAAATTAGATTGTTAGGTTCTTCTGGATTTAATTTGCGATTATGCTATTGTATGTATACATTTAACATTTTTATCTATATTTTGGAGGATAATCATATGAAAAAATACGGTTTATTATTAGTGATGATTGTTGCAGTTCTACTTGTTGCTTGTGGTGGGAATGATGGAGAGGAAAAGGTTGAGGTAAGTAATAATGCTGCTGAAGATATTTCAGAAAATGAAGAAAATAATAGTGGTGAGGAGACGGATCATCACAAGAATAATCATGATGGCAATTACGAGATAGATAGATCTGCTTTCACGGAAGTCGATATGGATACGGATAAAATATTAGATGATATTTACGACTATTACGATTCTATTTACTATGCAGATACTGATTTTATTGATACAAATGATGCGATTTCTTCTTATGACGCTGCTTATACGCCTAATACAGGGTTTGCTGACTATGTTGTTAGTTTTACCCAAAATATAGAAGAAATAGATGATCGACTATATCTTCAGATAAAATCCTCTGATTTTGACTATTCCTTAGCCATGAAAAGAGAAGATGATGATGGGAATAAACAGGCTAAACAGATAAAAGATGACCTTTATCATTATAAAGATGATTACATTTGGCTACTGGAGGATTCCGCCTATAGTCTTTCTACTATGGAAGAGGTTGACAATCTAGAAGAAACTATGGCTTTGGCTGCTTATGAGAATATGAAGGAAACAAATAATGAATTAGATAAACATGAGGAATTTTACAGAGAAGTAATCTATCCTTCTCATTTACCAGATGGCTTGGAATTAGATGAATTTAGAATTTCACGTTTTGATAGGAATACTATGCCACAAGCTAGTGTACTGCTAATATACAGTACAGAAAGCCGGGATAAATATCTATCGATCACGATTGATGGTGAATACAGTGAGGAACCGACAATTGAGAAGGACGTGGAAGAATTTACTTTGGAAGATATCACCTTTTATCGAAGTGATAACAACCTTTTATTTTCCCTAGACGATGTAACATACACGATCTATAGTGAAGCTGGTAACTATTCCACGGAACAACTACTAGGCATTGCCATGTCGATCGCGGAACAAGTAGAATAAGACAACCTCTCAACTGTTCTCTGATATGATGCGGTAATCAGTTGTTGCAACTCATTTTGCGAGTTGATAAATGATGTAATATAATCTACTAAGCGGATATTGTACGATGACGATGATTAAGAATCAATGAATCAAATCAAATAATGGCATGCCCCTCTAATCATTGAACTGATAGAGGGGCATTCATTATATATAGCATTATGAAATTCAGGCCTGCTCATCATCTACAATCGTCACATCAAGTATTTCGAGTAAGAAGACAAACACTGGGATCCCAGTAATCAATCCCCAAACTCCAAAGAAATGCTGGGAGAAAATGAGTACGACAAACGTATAAAAAACAGGCAAATTAGTTTTTGAAGACATTAATTTTGGATTTAAAATATATGCTTCAATGGCATGGATGACCATAATTGCTATAAACATATAGAGTACTTTTAGAAATCCACCAATTGTAAATGCGATAAGTGACAAAGGGATAAGTGAAATGATAACCCCTGCAACTGGAATAAGTCCTAAGAAGAAAATCATAATGGCTAGCCCGAAAATTTGTGGAAATCCTAGAATTAATAGGATAATGACTGTCAAAAACGTATTAATAATTGCAATGATAAATTGTGCCTCAATGACTTTACCAAATGTACGTGAGAATTTGCTTCCAAAGTATTCGATTTCCCGATAAAAAGGAGCGATTTTACTTTCTTTAAATTTATTTGTAAAGGCTATTAGACGTGGTTTTTCTATTAAGAAAAACAGGCTTAATAGTAATGCAATTAATACTTGAACACTTGTTTTACTGATATCTGTAAAAGATTTCAAAAGAAATTGAAAGCCATTTTCTAAATAACTTGTAATTTGATTTCCTGTAATAATTGATCCGATATAGTCAAAAACTGGATTATCGTATGAGTCAATAGAAAAACTTGAGATTTGCCTAATTAATTGACTAATTTCGGTTGTAATCACAGGTAGATATTTTACGATTCCAATTGTTAGTAAGCTGATAATTAATGCGTAGAGAAATAAAACGAGTACTGTACGATTAATTTTGATTCTCTTCATTGTAAATTCAACAAGACCA
>Ga0079226_10001771_pt1 | contig 16596 bp, 17 predicted proteins | sample Poulit2014_FD_76345 | JGI IMG/M metagenome (GOLD analysis project Ga0079226, IMG submission 76345) | Agricultural soil microbial communities from Georgia to study Nitrogen management - Poultry litter 2014 | ecosystem: Environmental > Terrestrial > Soil > Agricultural land | place: USA: Georgia...
GGGTGTTGATCGACGAGATCGATAAGCGCTTGGAGGAGATCGAGAAAAATAACCCCGGCGCGGTGCTCAAACTGGTCAACGCGGGGTGATGCATGGGCAAAAAATTCATGACCCAGGCGGACTATTCCCGGCGGCTCAATGTCACAGATGGGTATATCGCAAAACTGCTAAAGCAGGGGAAAATCAAGCTCGTTGATGGTTACGTGGACGTAGAGGCCACAGACCGGGCGATCAAGGCGGGCAGGCAGCACCACCAGCCGAGCAAGGCGGCGAAGGCGATCGCGGCGGCTGAGCTTCGCGAGAAAGACCTGGACAAAATGAGCGTTGAGGACCTTGTCAGGCTCCGAAAAGAGCTCGCCACCGGCGCTGGGATCGACACAAAAGAAAAAGACCGCCTACTGGAAGTGCGCATTGAGTCCTATGAGCAACGCGCCCGCATGGCCCGGCTGAAAGCGGACGAAAAGCAAGGGCAACTGGTCGATCGCAAGATAGTAGAGTCCGAGATATTCGAGTTATTGCGCGGACTTAGAGACAATCTTCTGACGATACCCGACCGCTTATCACACGAGCTGTCTGGGCTCACAGACTCGCACGCTATACACACCAGGCTTACAGCCGAGATTCGGCAGGTGCTGGGGGACGCGACCCGTGAGATATCAACGCCAGAGGGCGATATATGACAGCGTGGGAGACATGGCAGCGCGCGTTATCCCCGCCCACAGAGATGACTGTGAGTGAGTGGGCGGACGAGTACAGGTATTTGCCGCCAGAGGCGAGCGCTGAACCCGGCCGATGGCGCACAAGCCGCACACCGTACCTGCGGGCGATCATGGATGCGCTGTCTCCTGAGCACCCCGCTGAGCGCGTCACATTCATGAAGTCGGCGCAGATCGGCGGCACTGAGGCAGGAAATAACTGGTGTGGGTATGTGATGCATCACGCGCCGGGCCCGATGCTGATGGTCCAGGCGAAAGATGATCTGGTGGAGAAGGTGTCCAAGCAGCGCCTGACGCCGATGATAGACGCAACGCCAGTGCTACGAGACCGGGTCAGAAAAGACAATATCCACGAAAAAATATTCCCCGGCGGGATGCTCATGATGGCAAGCGCCCGCAGCGCGTCTGGGCTGCGCTCGATGCCGATCAGGTATCTGTTTTTAGATGAGGTCGACGCCTACCCGATGGACGTGCAGGGGGAGGGCGACCCGGTGGCGCTCGCGGTGGCTAGGACGCGGACGTTTAGCCGGCGCAAGATATTTGAATGCTCCACGCCCACAGATGCGGGCTCAAGCCGGGTAGACGGCTCGTTTAAGGCGAGCACACAGCACTATTACCACGTGCCGTGCCCGGACTGTGGGGCGATGCAAAAGTTAGAGTTCCCAAATCTTAAATGGTCCAAAAAAGACTATGATTCCGCTCACTTAGAGTGCATTGAGTGTGGGCATAAAATACAGGAATCAAACAAAACATGGATGCTTGAGCACGGCGCGTGGATGGTTGAGGAAGAAGGCCCCGCCAAGCACCTGGGGTTTTTCATCAACGCGTTGTATTCGCCCGCCGGGTGGTACTCGTGGGCTGATATCGCTCGTGATTTTGACCAGGCTAAAAACAATCCGCTGAAGCTCCGAACATTTGTCAACACAGTCCTCGGAGAGACCTGGAAGGAGCGTGGCACAGCGCCCCGGTGGCAGCGCATCTATGACCGACGAGAGCCCTACCAGATCGGCACCGTGCCGGCCGGTGGGTACGTGCTCACAGCGGGGGTTGATGTCCAGAAAGACCGCCTTGAGTGCGAGGTGGTTGCGTGGGGTCCGGGCTTAGAGAGCTGGTCAGTGGAGCACGTCGTGTTGGAGGGCGATATATACACCCCAGCGCCGTGGGAGCGACTGTCTGGGCTCCTCAGAAAGACGTACCCCACAACGGACGGCGGCCACACAGGGATACTGCGCATGGCGGTAGACTCGGGGTTTGCGACGACAGAAGTATATAACTGGGCACGCACCCACAGGGGCGATCGCGTGATGGTGATTAAAGGGTCTGCGCACACCCAGACTATCCTAGGTGGGTACAAACCGAGCAAGTCCGGCGTAGGCATCTGGCATATCGGCGTCGACGCGCTCAAGTCTGAGCTCTATGCCTGGCTTAGGCTGCGGCCATTGGCTGATGCAGACGGGCAGATCAGCGACTACCCGGCGGGCTATTGCCATTTCCCGATGTACGGGCAGGAATATTTTGAGCAACTGACGGCCGAATCACAGGTCTCAAAGGTCGATAAAAAAGGGTATAAAAAGCTGGAATGGGTCAAGACGCGCGCCAGAAACGAGGCGCTGGACCTGCGAAACTACGCGCGCGCAGCGGCGGAGTCGCTGCAGCTCAGCCGGGCTGAGATGGCCAAATGGGAGAGATTAAAATCTATCGGGGCAATTGCTGCTGGACAGCCCGTCGGTAAGCCGCTACAGTCTAGCCAGACTAAAAGAACTAGGAGGCCGGGCGCCTGGTTGGGATAGGTGCCACATGGCCGGTATGACAGACCAAGATCGCTTGGCGGCGCTGGAAGACGCGTACTACTCTGGCGTTTTGCAGGTCTCCCACGGGGACCGCATGACGCGGTATCGCTCGATGGAAGAGCTCGCGCAAGCCATTGCATTGCTTAAAGAAAAGCTGGGGCATACTCCGCGCGCTCGGTCCGGAAACCGGATGCTCGCCTCGTTCAGCAAGGGGCTGTGAGTGTCGACGTTTATCGACAAGGCGATTGAGCTGTTTGCGCCCGTCACGGCAGTGAGGCGCGCACAGGCTCGCATGGAGCTTGAGGCCGCCAACAAAGCCCGAGACGTGTTCGCGCGCTATGAGGGCGCTAGCCGTGGTCGAAGAACGCGCGGCTGGACAACTGTGTCCAGCAATGATGCCAACGCTGAAATAAAGCGCGGCATAGAGATCATACGGAACCGAGCGCGGGATCTGGCGCGTAACACATGGATCGGCCGGCGTGCAGTAGATGTGCTCACAACCAACACCGTGGGCACTGGCATCCGCATGAGCATGGATGGGGAGTCCGAGCTAGAGAGACACCTAAAAAAGTGGGCCAGAAGCACGCGGTGCAGCGTCGACCGCATGCACAACCTGTACGGCATCCAGGCGCTCGCATACGCCGCTATGGTGGAATCTGGCGAGGCGCTGGTTATCAGGGTGAGACAAAGGGCTAAACCCGGAGAAATCCCGTTAAAACTCAAGGTCTTAGAGGGCGACTATCTTGACCACGAGTTGACTGAGGGAAATATCGTCCAGGGCGTGGAATACAACGCACACGGGGAGCGCGTGGCGTACCACTTGCACAGAGATCATCCGGGGGACCTTGAGGCGGGGTATAACACAAGCCATATACGCGTCCCCGCAGACGATGTGATCCACCTATTCCGCGTGCTACGGCCGGGTCAGGTGCGCGGGATCAGCGACTTAGCGCCGGTGATCATCAAGATCCGCGACTGGGACTCTTTCGAGGATGCCCAGCTCGTCCGCCAGCAGATCGCCGCGTGCTACACGGCATTTGTTCGCACGCCGTCGGATGTTTTGGGCGGCATGATGGGCACAGACCCAGAGGAAATGCCGCTAGTGACGAGCATGGAGCCGGGGCTTGTGCAGCTTTTGCAGCCTGGTGAGGACGTGACATTTGGCACGCCGCCAGACGTGGGCGGGTACAAAGATTTTGCGGATGTCACTCTCCACGAAATAGCAGCGGGGCTGGGCATATCCTACGAGGCGCTTACGGGTGATCTGCGCGGAGCCAACTTCTCGTCTGCGCGGATGGGGTGGATCGAATTCCGCAACAAAATAGACGCAGACCGAGCGCTTATTTTAGAGCCCAGAATGCTGGAAACCATTGGCGAATGGCTGCTTGAGGCCGCCGCTACAATGGGGCTTGCGCGTGGCGACGAGATGATTCGGTGGACGCCTCCGCGCCGCCAGATGATCGACCCGATCCGAGAGACTGAGGCGCTCATCAATGCGGTCCGCGGCGGTGTCAGTAGCAGGCAGTCCGAGATCCGCTCGCTGGGTCGAGACCCGGATGAGGTGATGCGCGAGATCAAGGCGGATAACGACATCGCAGATGAGATGGGCTTTGTATTTTCTAGCGATGCGCGCGCGGATGAGTCACAAGTCAGGTTATATCGTGATGACACACCATCGGAATAAAGAATGAAAAAACTACTTCTAAACGGCTTTGTGGGTGGATGGGAGTTTAACTCTGAGTACGTGTCCAACGTGCTGCAGGGGATGCCCAGTGACGAGGACCTTGTCGTCCGAATCACAAGCCCCGGCGGGATCGCCTATGAGGGCGTTGCGATTTACAACGCGCTTGCTGCCCATGAGGGGCGGGTCACGGTCTATGTGGATGGGCTAGCCGCCAGCGCTGCCAGCATCATCGCGATGGCGGGTGATGAGACCATCATGAGTCTCGGGTCGATGATGATGGTGCATAACCCGTGGTTGGTCACGCTGGGAGACGCGTCTGAGCACCGTAAGTCTGCGGAAATGCTCGATAAACATGCGGAGGCGCTGACTGATATCTACACCAAAAAGACTGGCATGAGCCGTCAGGATGTCTTCGACCTGATGGAAGATGAGACCTGGCTCACGTCTGAGGACGCGGTTGCGTTCGGGTTTGCAGACTCCGAGGACGACGAGGCGGAAGAAACAGCAGAGGATGTAGCTGCTAAGTACGCGAAAAACCTTATTAAATTCGACATGGCGCGCATGCCAGAGACGGTCCATGACCGCGTGGTGGCGTCGCTTGCACCGAGGGCAGCAAATGACGCCCATACACCGCCCGACAAGGGCCCACAGGAGGACAAGATGGATAAGGACGAGCAACAAGAAGTCGACCTGGACCAGGTCAAGCAAGAGGCCGCCGCAGCCGAGAAGGCGCGCGCCGCAGGCATCCGAGATGTGTGCGCGCGGGTCGGCTTGGCGGATATGGCAGACGAGCTTATTAGCTCGGATAAAAGTGTGGACGAGGCGCGTGCTGCGGTGATCGATGCGCTCGCAGACCAGCAAGCTGAGACGCCCAAAGCGCACAAAACAAGCCCGATTATCACCCAGGATAGCGGTGACAAGTTCGTTGAGGGGGCCATCCAGGCGCTTTCTGCACGCGCGGGATGGGAGGCTCGGGACGCAAAGAATGAGCTTAATTTCGCGACCCTAAAGGATCTCGTGCGCATGAGTGCTGAGCGATCTGGCATCAAGGTGCGCGGCAAGAATCCGCGCCGAATGGTGGGAGAAGTGCTGTCTCAGTGGCACACGACAGACCACTTCCCCGGCATCATGGAGGGGATGGCCAATAAGGCGATCAAGCGCAGCCTAGATGAGGTCGAGGAGACGTTCCAGCGCTGGACGCTAGAAGGTTCGGCATCGGACTTTAAGCCCGGCACCCGTCTGGGGCTGGGTGGGCTCAGCAGGCTCCGGAAGGTGCGTGAGGCGGCTGAGTACAAGTATGTGTCTCTCAACGAGGAATCCGAGAAAGTCCAGGTTGAGACCTATGGTGAGATGTTCGCGATCACCCGTCAGGCCATCATCAACGATGATATGGGCGTCTTTACTCGCATCCCTGCCATCCTAGCGCAGGCCGCTGTGGCCACCGTGGGAGACCTGGTGGCGGATATCCTGATCAATGGCGAGACCAGCGATTATGAAATGAGCGACGGCGTGCCTCTGTTCGATAGCTCAGATCACAATAACTACGACTCCAGCGGAACGCCCCTGGATTTGGATAACCTGCTGGCAGCAGCGATGACGCTGCGCGCCCAGACGGACGCAAGCGGCCGGACGCTCAATATCCGCCCGGCGTATCTGATCGTGCCGCTCGCTCTCGCGCCGGTAGCTGAGGCGCTAGTGGGAGACCCCGAGTACGTGGACACGTCTGGCGGTGGGCCGGTCACGCGCAAGTCGCCCGTCTACAATCTAGCCGAGGTCATTGTCGACCCACGCCTAGACGCGGACTCCACCGATACCTGGTATCTCGCTGCGCGCAGAGAGAACTCGGCCATCGAGGTCACGTATCTGGACGGGCAGAAAACGCCGTATCTTGAGCGTCAGGCAGGCTGGAACGTTGATGGGGTCGAGTACAAGGTGCGCCTAGATGTGGGTGCAAGCCCCATTGAGTACCGCACCATTTACAAGGCCGTGGGTTAATCTAATCGCCCCGCGAGAGCGGGGCACATAGGAGGTATAAAATGGCAGCAAAATATAGGTTTGTGGAGAAGGGCGACACGATCAATATCGAGCTCACGGGCGATGAGGACGCAGGAACCCCGCTCCTGGTCGGTGATAAGCTCGTCGTCACCAACGAAACCGGCAAAACCGGGGATATCGTCTCTGCGGCGGCCGTAGGTGTGTTTGAGCTCCCGTGCACCAGCACGGCGATTGCCCAGGGCGACAGATTGGAGTGGTCTGGCAGCTCGCTCAAGGCGTACGCCGCAGGTGAGGACTACCATGCGGTGGCGTGGGAGGACTCCCCGAGCACTGCAACCACCGTCATAGCCAAGCTGGTGTGACCTATGAGCGCGCACGTCCGCAGGATATTCAACGACCCCACGATGGGGTTTGATGCGACCTATCATCCCAAAGATGGGATGTCTGCGGATGTGCGCGTGATACTGGACCGGCAGGCGCAGGTTATCGTGGACAGCATGATTGAGGTCCATGACCAGATCTGCCTGATGTGTGAGCAGGTCCCTGTGCCGATACCGGGCGATGTTGTGGAAGTCGTTGAGCTGGACCCGTTCCGGCAAACCCGATGGCAACTGGTCAACCGGTTGTTTGACGATGGGTTTGAGACCCGTTGGTCTGTCAGGAGGTGTGAGCAATGAGCCAGGAGGCAAAAAATATCATCCAGACTATTCGCGATCGCCTTGAGTCGACCGGGTACCCAGTATTGGCAGGCAGGTCGATAGATGTTGAGACCGACGCCATGCCCATCCTCGCGCTCAAGTTAGGCGACCCGCCCGGCATACAGACCGAAGAGCTGGGGCGATATGACCGAAAGCGCCAGATAAGCCGGCAAACAATGGCTCTTGTGGTCCTGGCCGCCGTGCACGTCGACCCGAGAGATGCTCTTTTGGAGCTGGAAGACTTTGCGTCCGTGGTGCACGGGGCGATATTTAAGGCCCAGGAACCCCGCATGGATGGCCTTTTGACCGATCAGCTACTCTTGGAGAGCCGGCATGCTTATGTGCCGGACGAGCACAGTGATGTGGGCGTGATAGAGATGCGCCTTAGACTCTCGTATATTGAAGAATATTGACCGTAAGGAGTTGAAAAATGGCCGTTTTTAAGCCCGACCACAAAGATTATCCCGTCCTGGGGGCAGGCAGAATCTACTTTCAGCAGGAGGGCGAAGAACATGAGCGCTACCTGGGAGATACGCCCGAGTTGTCCCTGACAATGACCAGCGAGACCGTGGATTTATTCAGCTCCGATGGTCCGGTGGCTGAGCTGCGTGCGAGCGTCCTGACGCAGATTGAGCGCACGGGAAATTTCACGTGCAACAATATCGACCCAGAGAATATTGCCCTGTTTTTTGCAGGCAAATATGAGGACGATACGCAGTCGACCATTTCCAGCACCCAAGAGACATTTGAGGACACCGTTCCCGGCGGCATCTACCGCCTGGGCGTATCGCCCAGCTCGCCCTATGGGGTGGTGGACGTGACTGTCACCGGTGTGTCGGATGAGACAGGCTCTCCGTCGCCCTTATCTGAGGGCGACGACTATATCGTTGATGAGGAATACGGTGCTGTGCAGCTTCTAAAGGGCGGCGTGACCGAGATCGAAGTGACCTACACGGGCGGGCCTGCCACCGTGCATACGGTCAAGACGACTGACCAGGTGAAGCTGCGCGGGAGCCTGCTTTTTATAGCAGACAACAGCTACGGCGAAAACTGGAACGTCTTCATGCCGTCTGTGGAGCTTGCACCTGATGGAGACTTCTCAATGAAGTCCCGTACAGACTTTCAAGAGGTTGGCTTTGCGATCTCGATCAGTACGCCTGACGACGGTAGAGAGGCGATCTACTATTATAAGAAAGGAGCATAATCATGGCTGTGATCTCCCTGGACAACATGCGCGCGCACAAGGTCAAAGAGCGACGTTTTGAGGTAGAAATCAAGGCGCTTGGTGGCGCTAAAGTGGCGATCAGGCCGTTTAGCTCCCGAGAGCAAGCGATGCTGGGGTCGCCGCCCGAAGACCCGTCTGCGATGCTCCACCTTGCAGCGGTGATCGCGCATAAATGCCTTGTGGAGCCTCAGTTAGACTCCCATGAGGAGCTTCTGGATATGAGCGCTGAGCTTATCTGGGAGATTTTCAATGCGTGTGCTGAGATCAGCACGTCAAAGGACCCGGACGAGCTAAAAAAAAGCTCCGACGAGACGTAAGACGCCGCTTTGCCTACCGCCTAGCGCTTGCGATGGGGCGGGTGGATGTGGATGCGATGCTGGACGAGATAAGCCCCGCGGAACTCACCGAGTGGATGGCCTACTATGAGTTAGAGCCATTCGGGGACGCCGCAGCCTGGTATCGCCACGCGGGGCTTATGTCGACTATCCAGACGCTAGGCGGCGTCAAGCGGGTCAGGCCCGACGACTTTCTTCCCGATGCGCTTATCAGCGAGGTATCCCCGCCTAAAAAGGAGTAGCAAGCGTGGCGTTTGAAGACTTAAAATACAGGATCAGCGGGGATAGCAGTGAGTTTAGACGCGCCGCCAAGCAGGCGTCTGTGTCTGCGGATCAGTTTGCCAGGAAGGCAAAGAAGTCGTTTGACGATATATCTGCCAGCGCCAAAACTATCAGCAAGCCCATCGCTGCGGCTTTCGCTGCCGGGACTGCCGCTGCTGCGGCCTACGGCGCTGCGATCAATAAGCTCACCAAAGATTTTGCGGCGTTTTCTGAGGATGTAAGCAGGGCGTCTGACTCTATCGGCATATCGACCGACTCGTTTCAAGAAGCGCTGCACGCGTTCCAGTCGTTCGGGATGAGCAGCGACAACGTCGTTAAGGCAATGACACGCCTGGGGGATAGGGCCAGCAAGGCTGCACAGGGCAATAAGCGCTACGCAGACGCCTTAGAGCGCATTGGGCTTAGCGTTAGAGATCTACAGGGGCTATCACCCGACGAGATGTTTCGTCGAGTTGCTGCGGCGATGGGAGACACCGCGGACGCTACAGACCGGGCGGCAGCGGCTGGGGCGATATTTGGCGAGAACACAGGCCGAAAACTCCTTCCGATGCTCGCACAGGGGGCTGAGGGCTTTGACGCACTTGCAAAGGAGGCTCACGAGCTAGGCGCCGTGATGTCTGGGGATGCCTTGCAGGCCGGGTCAGACTACCAGAGCGCCATCGACAAGCTCAACACTACGATCAGTGCGATATCCAAGCAGATCGGCGCAGCGTTCACGCCCGCGGTGACTGAGGGTGCAGAAGCTCTTGGAGATTTTTTCAAGTATATCGCCACGTCTGACGACGCCATGCAGGGGATTGTCAGCACGCTGGCAGATATCGGCCTGGTCATAGCAGGCGCTGCGACAGCGCTTGAGCGCCTGGGCGAAGTAGCGATCTGGACCATTGGCGCGTTCAGCTTCAACCTAGACAAAGCCCGGCAGCTCACAGACCGGATGCGCAGCGCCACAGACCAGTTTGGCAATACCGTGACGACGATGGCGGCCCGGATCAAGACCGCTGGGGACAACACGGGAGAATACACGCTAAGGATAATCGAGCTACAACAGGAGATGCGCGAGGCGAACACGACCGCCGAGCGCCAGCTTGAGATCCAGCGCGAGCTGGGTGAGCTCTATAAAGAGCAGGACAAAATATCCCTGCGCGCTCAAGCAGGCGGCGCGGGGGCGCTTGCAGACGCTCGTGAGGCGCTCATTGAGGCGTCTGAGCGCATGGTTGAGGAGCGAGACCAGCTCGTGCGTAGTGCGGGGCGGCTAGGCTTTAGCGAGACCGCCCTGAGCGTTCTAAACGCAGACTTATCCCAGCTAAGTGAGCACGAAAGGGCGCGCCTTGAGACGCTCAGAAGCGCCTATATGGACGTGTCGTCTCGACTTGAGGACACCCGTAACCGCACCCAGATGGTGACCCGGGAGCTCGATAAGAGCATGGACGCCATGCAGAAGCTCTCCGAGATGGGCGACGGGGTCAAAAAGAGCGTAGACAACGCAGCAGCAGGCGCAGCAGAGCCAGTTCAGAAGGCGACAGACGACAGCATTAAAGCGATGTCTGGCGCGCAGGATATGGCCCGACGAATGGCCCGAGACCACAGGGCGCGGCTGTTTAAGATGGCTGAGGACGAGAAGCGCGCGCAGGAGAAAATGGCGGCAGACCTTGCCCGGGAGCAAGAGCGGGCCGCCCAGCGAGCGCTGGCTGAGCAGGAGCGACAGGCTGCAGAAAACGCCCGCCTGGCTGAGCAATGGCAACATGAGTGGGAGCAGGCGGCGGACCGCATGGCAACGGTTGTGTCCGGGGCGCTCACAGAGTCGTTTATAGGTGTTTTGGAAGGCAATATTGACCGAGTGCATCAAGGTATAAAGGCGCTGATAAGAGATCTTGTTGTGGCTGCGACAAGAGCGCTGGCACTTCGCGCCCTGACCGGCGGCACGGGAAGCGGCGCAGGCGCTGGGGTGCTAGGCCAGGTGTTTGGGTTTGCCGACGGCGGGCGCGTGTTTGGGCCGGGCACCAGCCGCAGCGACTCTATCCCGGCGCGTTTATCCGCGGGCGAGTACGTGATCAACGCCTCAGCAGCGCGCCTTGTGGGGTATGACTGGCTGGATAAAGTCAACTCGGCCGCAAGAGGCGGAAGGACTGGCGGCGGGAAATACGCAGGCGGAGGCGCGGTGGATGCGGGGCTCGGCGGATCAGTCCGCATCATCAACGTCACAGACCCGAGCGAGATCGCGGCTGTCATGTCGGGCGCGACAGGCGAAAAAGTGATCTACAACGTGATCTCAAGGCTAAAACGCGAGGTCAACGCGGTGCTCAATGGATAACTACGCGCTCAACCACAACTGGCGCACGCCGCTATCTGTGCGCGCGGAGTGGCAGACAGCCATACACACGTCGGTAAATGGAGGCGAGTCAAGATCTGCGCTAAGAAGGTATCCCAAGGTCTATTTTAGCTACCATGTGTCGGATCGTTTGTCCTATTTTGAGATGCGACAGCTTGCACAGGCTGACGGTTTTATCGTCCCACTGTGGTGGGTGTCGTCTAGGCTCAGACAGTCCACGGGGTTTGGCGACGATGATATGTTTTTTTCTGACGATTATTTGGGCGTGCCGCCATATGTGTGGGTTGACGGAGATTTTTATAAAGTCAATACCGCAACCAGCTCGCCACGAAAGTTAGTCATAAGCGGGCTGCTTCGACCTACTCTGGCTGGCACTAAAATCTACGCAGCCTACCCGGTCAAGGTTATGGACTCGCCCGCGACGACGTTTTACAGCGGCACGGCATCTGAGACGAAGCAGTTATCTATGATGGTGCTGGGCGAGTATTACTGCCCGCGGGGGATGGCTAAAAGCGACGTTCAAGATCTTTTTTCCGCCAAGCAGCCGAACAAGTCCTCGCCTGACTCGTCGACAAGTGAGGGTCTTTTTAGTGACTTTCTAGCTGCGGGTGGGGCCGATAATCGCCTCGGCTTAGCCAGCAGGTCGCGTGAGTCACACAGCTTTTCATACTTGCTAAAAGACCAGGCGGAGGGTCATGAGATGTGGGAAGCGCTGGGGCGGCTAGGTGGTCGCATGGAGGCTATATCACTTCCGACATGGCGCGTGCTCCCCTTGATACGGAGCTACGGGAATACGTTGGAGTTTGAGCACACACCTGGGGTGTTCGAGGCACTGGACAGCACAGCACTATGGATACTGGAGCGAGATGGGACAACAGCCACCGCGCTCACCAACTACCCGTCTATATCTGGGGATGTTGTATCAGTTGATTCGGCCTTGCCGCTCGCGAAAGAATACACGCCAGATATGGCAGTGATTATGCGTCGGGCGCAGTCTGCACGACTATCTAGTGATACTGTGGAGTTTTTGTACCACACGCCTTATGTGACTGAGATACAGCTAGGATTTACCGAGGTGTAACGTGATCTATGACATGATAGAAATCACTGTGGACGGGGTGACAAACCGCTATACCAGCGCTGCAAATATCGTGGGCCATGACGGGCACAACTATGCGCCAGCTCCGGTAAAGCGCGGGGCGATCACGATGAGCGGACAGATATCAGATACGGATGTGCAAATCACGGTGCCGGTTGACCACGAAATATATGACAATTTCTTGTCTTATAATGGCGAGATGGTGTCCAATTTTATCAAGATATCTCGCCTGGTGGACGGCAACAGAATCCCCTTATTTAACGGAGAGTTAGCCAAGATTCGTGTTTCTGGTGGCGAGGCAACGCTGACTGCCATACCACGGGTGTCGCTTGAGTCCCAGATGGTGCCCCGAGGCGTGTTTTCCCGTCAGGGGTGGCGCCTGCCATACGATGATGAGGAGGACTTTAGCACGGGTCTCAGAGTCACTGAGGTGACAGACCCAAACAGGCTAGCAGTGGAGCTAGAAAACACAGTCGGAAACCCCATCAACTGGGATATATCCAACTTGCGCTATGGGGTGGTCAAAGCACGCGGCATTGTTACGCCCATCATCCAGGTGGCGACCAAGGGCACCTCCGGGGGTGAGTGGTATCTGTGGACGGCAGATTTTCGCCCAGACTTGTCCGTGGGAGATATCATCACAGGCGTGATGGGGACTGATCAGACGCTATCTGATGTGGATCAGACGTTTAGGAGCGCGCCAAATTTTAGCGGATTCCCGCACCTGATGGAGAGAGATTAAATGTGGGGTATTTTAGTATCTGTGGGGGTGAATCTTTTAGCGGCAGGCGTGAACTACCTGCTGCGAGATGATGACCCAGAAATTGATGCACAGGCACAAGCACAGCGCGGCATGGAGAGCCGCCCGGTGGCGTCAGGCGACTCGATACCCGTGGTGTATGGGAGCGTGGGGGTATCGGCCAAAGTGATCTGGGCTGCGCCGGCCACGTCTGGGAACGGCGATGACGTTCGCGCATGGCAGGTGGGCCGGACGCTATCTCAGACAGGGGGGGTGTGGGATCCGGCGACCGATGCGTTTCGCCGTGACGATAAGACAGGCCATGTGCAGGCGCAGCAGTTTCATGCTGTGTTGTGTCAGAGTCCGATCGACTCTATTAGCCGGGTTGCCTTGTCATGGGAGGGAGATTCTGAGCGACTCCATATCATCACAGACAGCAGCGCTGAGGACTACCATAAGCCCTGGGAGTTTGAGTTCAGCGGCTCAAATATATCTACAGACCATGCGATTTATTTGCCCGCTAGAATGGCCACACGCCTAGACTACCCCACAAGGTACGAAGAGCTAAATAGATACGGATCTGGGGAGCATTTCTCCACAGGTGTTCCGGGGCAGGGGAGCTATGATGAAATGGTCCGGGCGATGGCCTTTAGGTCGCTGTACATAGACCTATATCCGGACGGGTTGTCTAATATCGGCGGCAATATCAACTGGCCGCAATATATGGACAAAGATGCCCTGGAAGACACCGATTTGGTATCAGGCCAGGTGCTGTATAAGGGCGTTGTGTCCATCATGGGTACGGTAACCGGCCGGGAGTCCTACCGCAGCAGTGATGATGGCAATATCGACACGTCGACACCCAGAGATATACGGTGCATGGTCACACGCCAGCGCACCTGGGACAGATGGGAGCCATCGCTTGCAGCGATCGGTCAGGACATGAATCCGGTCCATGTGATGTATGACCTGATGACCAACCCCCAGTATGGGGCAAATATACCCCCCAGTGAGATACACACACAATCTTTCGAGGATGCCGCTCAATACGCCTATGACACGTCTCTCGGGGTGTCCTTTCAGGCATCGCCAAAAGCCATATCAAGCCACATATCGGAGCTCCTTGGGGAGATGGACGCGTCTGTCTATCTGGACCCAGAAACTGGCAAGGTGGCGTTATCTGTGGCAAAAAAATCTGGCGCGCCCCTGGTCACGCTGTCAGACGATAACTGCACCGCAGAGTGGGTGAAGGAGACGCCTAAGCTGTCCCCAACGGGTCTATCTATCAGCTATAGACGCCGTGACCCCACAGACGACCTGACCAGAGATGATGAGAAAAAGCTGCACTATGAGTATACGCCACTGTGGGAGAGTGAGCAGTCGATACTGGAAAAAAGCTATCCCATGATACGTGAGGATAAGTCCGCGCTCATGCGCGCCACCAAAGACTTTCTATATGCCCAGCGGCACTATACGTCTGTGGCGCTGAGCATCCCCTGGGTGAACTACCCGGCGGGGCTTAGGATCGGGTCTGCGATAGAGTGGGGGAGCGGCCTACACGGCGTCCCCATGACGATCTACAGGGTGACAAATATCGACCTTGGTGATGACGAAGCAGCGGAGGTGCGTATTGAGGCTCGGGCGAACTGGGTGGATGTAGATGAGCCGCTGTGGGATGACCCGCCATCTCAGGATAGGGAACCACCAAAGGAGTACGAAGACCCGCCTGTTAGGGCGCTGGTGCTCCCAGTTCATCTGGCAAAGGATTTGAGACCGGAGTTGTCACAGTTCGGCTGGGCGTCGTCTGACGAGGCAGAGAACACCTATGCGGTTGCAGTCCTCGCAGCTCCTGAGCAACCCGTGTCATACCTAAAGCTGTGGCGTCAGGTGCCCGCAGACAGCAACACAGACCCGGCAAACAATTATGAGCTCGTGAGCTCTGGTCAGCCAACAGCAAGAAGGTCTCTTGCGTCCAGTCTGGCCCCTACAGCGTCTCAGGTGAACCTAGATATACCGCTCCCATTTGAGACCTATCGACCAGGAGATGAGCTGCTGATTCTGATCGGAGATGAAATCATCGCAGCAGAGGTACACCAGGACGCCCAAGATACGCTTACTGTGGTAGATAGGGGTCTATATGACACAGTGAGGCCGCCCAGCAGTCACCCAACTGGCAGGACACTGTGGGTATTGTCTAGCGGTGGTGAAAGGATGTGGCTTCCACCAAGGTTTTTAGTCCCCAAAAAAGACGACTACATCTACAGGGCGCAGCCTGTCGCCCCGGATGGTAGCACAACGCCAGTTGGGATGCTGACAACCATGACTACTCCGGACCAGAACGATCCGATCCCGCGGACGTTCCAACCGCTCCCGCCTAGCCGACTTGAGGCTGTTGTGTCACTTGGAGACCTTAAGGTGATGTGGAGATATCGACGAAGGGACGAATCGACTCACCGACCGGGATGGAGCTCTCCATTTGCTGGCACACCGGACCCTGACACAAGGATGGTGTTAGAGATTCTAGGTCGATCAGGGACCACCATAGATAAGATATATGAGTGGGAGACAGGAGACCCACAAGTCAAGTCTCGTGACGTTCCTGTCTCAAGCCTTGAAGCGTCATGGGCGAGCCGGGGAAACCCCGGAACACCTGAGGAGTATATAGTAAGAGCCTGGACCTACTATGATCTTCCTAAGTACAATGATAGAGAGTCCAGGTCTCTGTACACTTATGAGGCGAGGGTATCGGTTTGACATGGTTGAGAGTGTTCATTATAGTTTTGGCTGCAAGTGGAATTGCAACGGGGCTAGCTACCCCACACTAGCCCCGCGGCCGCAACAACGGTCGCGGGGTTTTATGATATGGAGTGTCTAAATGTCAGAAAAAGTTGAGCACTGGCGCGCCAGATTATACCCGGCGCGCCTTCAGGCTGGGGTCAAAATGTGCAGCTACCCAGACGAGGTAATATTGGCGCTGATACACGTCGAGTCTGGTGGGGATGAGTACGCGCACCGCGACGGCTCGCAGTACTACGGGCTTTTGCAGATGGGCCGGCTGGCTGGTCTGGATGCGGGCATCGAGGACACGTCCACGCTCCACGGGAACGGCAACGCGGCGATACTGGCGTTTTTGAGATACCAGGAGCGCTACCAATCTCGCCACTGCTACCAGCCGTCTCGCATCGCGTATCTGTGGAAAGCCGGGCCCGGAACGCTCGCTCGGGCGAATGAGCTGACAAAATCCGGGATGACTCAAAACGAGGCGTTTAAGCAGGCAGCAAGTGAGAAAGGCGTGCCAAACGCAATGGAATATTTGCGACGTTTCCGCGAGGCAATGGAGGAGTATCGTGGGTGATCTATTGGGCGTTATTCTGTGGGCAGGTCTGATATCCGGCTCGGTGGAGGGCATAAAAGAAGCTGCAAAAGCACTGGGGCATGGGGAATCGCCATGGTTTGTGCGCGCGCTCCCGGTGCTTCCGTTCGCCCTTGGCGCAGCGACTTCGCCGTGGATTTTTCCAGCGCTTTTGCCTACACTGGGCTTACCGGGCGCAGAGCAGTATCCAGTGGGCGTGCATGTCGTGCTAGGGTTTGGCGCAGGCGCGCTAGCAGGGCAGGCGTACAAGGTGATCGCGCAGACGATACTGGGTAGAGACCATAGGATCTAAGGATGGGCTGGGACGACACATGCAGGGATGACCGGGTGA
>Ga0079226_10001772_pt1 | contig 16594 bp, 12 predicted proteins | sample Poulit2014_FD_76345 | JGI IMG/M metagenome (GOLD analysis project Ga0079226, IMG submission 76345) | Agricultural soil microbial communities from Georgia to study Nitrogen management - Poultry litter 2014 | ecosystem: Environmental > Terrestrial > Soil > Agricultural land | place: USA: Georgia...
GACAACTCAGTCCTGAAAATAGAGCTACAGGGTTCATTACCTGCAAAGAAGAGTACGAACCCTCTTGATGAAATATTCCGAAAGGATAACAAGGGACATGTATCACTCGAAAGCCTGAAAAATAATTTAATAAAAGCTCGCCACCACGACAAGATAAAAGGCATATGGCTTCAAATTGATCACATGACTGGCTCTTGGGCAAACTTAGAGGAGGCCCGACGGTTAATCAACACTTTTAGAGACAGCTCGGATAAGTTCATTTATGCCAGCACGAACGATCTGGGCTACAACGAAAAAGGATACTTCCTGGCTACCGCAGCGGATTCGGTATTTTCGCCCCCTGAAACCTTTTTTGAGTTCGATGGCTTCTTTATGCAGGTCGCCTTTTACAAAGGATTGTTCGAAAAGCTGGATATTCAGACTGAAATAATACGACATGGAAAGTATAAAAGCGCGGTCGAACCCTTTTTTCGCAAAGACATGTCGGAGGAGAGCAAGTACCAAATGAATGAGATGCTGGACCAAATAAGCAGCACCTTTGTAGATGCGGTAAGCCAAAAAACCGGACATTCTGTCGATGAGCTCAATGGTCTGATGAATGATCAGCCACATATGACTTCGCAATTTGCCTATGATGCGCATCTGGTTGACTCACTCATTTATCCAAATCAACTCTCCGATCTCATAGAGAAGCGTATTGGATTGGAGGAGGATGAATCATTTAAGACCGTTTCCAATGCTCGCTATGCTGATGTATCCCCTTCTTCTGCCGGAATGGAAGACAAATCCGCTGACGACAAAATCGGAGTCATCTATGCAAGCGGGCCCATTATGCCTGCAGTAAGCTCGGATTTACCCTTCGGAGGCCAGGAGGTCATTACAAATGATTTTTTCAAAAAACAGCTGGAGGATATCAGGGATGACGATGATATCAAGGCGCTGGTTATTCGTGTAAATAGTCCCGGTGGGGCCGGCAGTACCTCCGACCTGATCTGGAATCAACTTCGGGAGCTCCAAAAAGAAATGCCCGTTATTGTTTCTATGGGAGGGGTGGCCGCTTCGGGCGGATATTATATTTCCGTTGCCGCGGATACCATCGTAGCTGAATCTACCACTATCACCGGATCTATCGGTGTGTTTTCAACAAAATTCAATACCAAAGGATTTTTCAATAATAAATTGGGAATCACCTTTGATGACGTAAAGACACACAAACATGCCGACTGGATGGTACAAAATGAAGGACTGACCTCATCAGAGGAAAAGGCCTTCCAGCAGTTCACTGATAATTTCTACCAGTCATTCGTTCAAAAGGTAGCAAACTCCCGTAATATGGATGTAACGCTGGTTGATTCATTGGGCCAGGGCCGCGTTTGGATAGGGGCTGATGCCAAAAAACAGGGATTGGTTGATATTATTGGCGGTATGGAACGGGCGCTCAAAATAGCTGCAGAGAAGGCAGAGCTAAGCAACTATCAGATTGCCAAATTCCCGAAGTCAAAGTCCTTCTTTGAGTACTTTATGAATTCGACAACTGCCAAAGCCAAAATCTGGCTACAGGACAACTGGCTATGGAGTGTAACCGGAACGGAGGAGATGCCCCGGCAATTAAAGCTGCTTAAACAGCGTTATCCGCTGGCACTTTTCCCCTATGATGTTACTGTAGAGTAATAATTATTATTCGCAGGAGAATAAGGAAATGCTGCTATCCAATAGCATATTGCACTAAAAAGGTTTACACTCCCTGACCAAAACGGAAACTTTCCGTTTAAATACCGGCTGACGAATAAAGCTTTGCGAACTCTTCACGGTGCTTCACTGGATGGATTGATAATGCATTTGTAGCTGTTTAGGGAATAGCATAGAAACTGCTAACGATTGAGGTTCCTGATTATGAGGATTGGTGCTTTTACCATAGAATTACTTAGTGAAGGCAGGTTTGAGCTTATAGAGGACGGCCATATCAACCGCGTGAATACGAATACCCCCTTTCATCAAGAGGATCCCTCCACTACATCAACAGTGGTAGGCATCAATCCTGTATTAGTCCAAACGGGGAGCGCAAACCTTTTGATTGATGCAGGGCTAGGCTGGGGTCTTGATGCCGGCAGCAGTTACCGTGCAGTGTCCAATATACAAACGAATCTGGATATTTTTGGACTGGATACGGACGATATCTCGCACGTTATTCTGAGTCATCTGCATTATGATCACGCCGCAGGCAGCTCATTCGTTAATGAAAAATTAAAGACGCAGCCTACCTTTCCCAACGCTGCTTATTATGTCCATCAAAAAGAGTGGAAATATGCCGTTCAACAGGCCCAAAAAGGCGGAGATGGAGCTATGTATCAGCTCGATGAATTGTACCGTCTAAAAGCCAACAATCGCTTCCAGTTGCTTACTGAAGAAGTAAATGCAATTACAGAAGGCGTTGAAACGCTGCTAAGCGGTGGCCATACGCCCGGCCATCAGGTAGTCCACTTGCAAAGTGAAGAGGAAAGCGGATACTATTTAGGGGACCTGCTACCCTCCTCTTCGCATCTGAACACTTATAAAATGCAGCAGCTTGATACACACCCCATAGCTGCTAAAAAGAAAAAGGTGCTGTTGCTAAAAAAAGCCTTGCGCCAGCAGGCCGTACTGCTTTTTTATCACTCAAAAACAAAGCAAGCAGGGCGCTTAATTCGTGATAATGATGAGCAATATGTGCTGGCTGATATTGCAAAAAACCCATTCTAAAATGGTAACCAACCATGTCTCTATCGTGGATCCATTTTCCCGGCTACAGCTGTCCTATAGCCGGAAATTGTGCTATTGATTCATTGAGATGAGAAACTCCTCGTTATCTTCCGTGCCTTTCATCTTATCAAGCACAAATTCCATCGATTCAAAGGAGTTCATGCGATTTAGGTAACGCCGCAGCAGCACTACTTTTTCTCTTTCCGATTCAGGTACAATAAGGTCCTCACGACGCGTACCGCTTTTAAATATATCAATGGCCGGAAAGATACGGCGCTCCGAAAGATTACGATCCAGCACCAGTTCCATATTTCCTGTCCCTTTGAATTCCTCAAAGATAAGGTCGTCCATCCGTGAACCGGTCTGAACCAGTGCAGTGGCCAGTATGGTAAGACTCCCGCCGTTTTCGATATTTCGTGCGGAACTAAAAAGCTGACGCGGTGCTTTTAGTGCTTCGGAATCTACTCCGCCTGACATTGTGCGTCCTGACGAGGGTTTACAGACATTATAAGCACGGGCTAACCGAGTAATAGAATCCATCAGCACAAGCACATCGTGCCCACTTTCAACCATCCTCTTACACTTCTCAAACACAATTTCCGAAAGTCCGACATGATTCTCCGGACGTTCGTCAAATGTGGAAGCGACTACCTCAGCATCATCTACGTTGCGATCCATTTCAGTAACCTCCTCGGGTCGCTCATCAATGAGCAGAATAACCACTTTAGTTTCGGGATTATTCTCATTTACTGCATTGGCAATATTTTGCACAATCGTGGTCTTACCCGCTTTAGGCTGCGCCACAATGAGTCCCCGCTGGCCTTTCCCAACAGGAGCAAAAAGATCTATTACACGGGTGGTATATTCAGCGGATTTATGCTCCAGCTCTAGACGTTCTTCCGGATAGATAGGCAACAAATCCTCAAAATTTTTCCGACCATCCATATCGGTGGGAATCTTGCCATTTACGCCGTCAACGCGGAGCAAGGCAAAATAACGCTCCCCTACTTTGGGAGGGCGTATAATCCCAATAACACAGTCGCCCTGTCTCAGCCGAAAGCGCTTGATCTGGGACGGGGATACATAAATATCATCAGGACTGGCCTTATAATCATAATTTACAGAACGAAGGAAACCGTAGCCGTCCGGCAATATTTCAAGCGTTCCCTCCTGAATTAAGTAGGGACCCAGCTTTGGTTTTATTTCTTCAAGTCGCTCGTCTAATGTTGGAGCATCAGATTCGGGCAGAATGTCGTGTACATTCTTCTTTTCAACCTCTTTCTTCCGGCTACTACTATTTTGTGAAGACTGGTTTCCATTATTACCATTTTTGCGTGCTCGCGCCTTATCGCGCACCGATTGTGTGATGCGATCAATAAGCTGTTGCTTACGCAGTTTAGAAATAGAAGATAATCCCTGATCACGGGCCATCTTCCTAAGTTCTTTGACCGTTTTATTGGGCAGTTTGTCTATCTGCTCTAAAGTAACGCCATCGGTCTGATCCGACATAATATTCTTATTCTATAATTTGATATGCTTTGCGATGAATAAAAAGTTCTTTTATTCTTTTACTAAGCTGTAAAAGAGAGTGTTTTTTGATCTACGCTGTGTATAAAAAAGGGAGTATGATCAGGTAGATATGAGTTTATTGGTTAATGAACTCTGCTTATCCAATCCCGAACCGTAGGGTAAAAATAAAAACTTCCTGCAGAAATTACTAATTTTGAATTCAACTCTTTTAGCAACTGTTTTCGTTGGCCCTTTTGGGATGGAAATAACGTCACCTGCGGCAACCATTCTATTATATCCCGAACTGGAGCCGCCCGCTCTGTCTTTAACGTATAATAATAGATATTTTTGAATTCTGAAAATTCATTCATTAGCGAAGGAGTTATCTTATCTCCCATAAACGACAAAACCAGTACGGCTTCATCGATTGATCCTTGCCTGCGTACTGCCCTTTTGAGTTCTCTGGCGGCTTCCAGGTTGTGGGCTCCATCAAAATACCATTGATGGCCTTCCCGCAGTTGTTCAAAACGGGCCCGGCCCGGATTTATTTTCCTCAAGCCCCTTCTAAATTGTGCTAATGAAACCGAAAATTTTGGCTTCATGCTCTGTACCCCCTGCCAGGCTATAGCAATATTTAGTGCCTGTACCGGATTTTTAAACGGAGTCTTGAACATCCTCCTTTTGTCATCTATCGTTAGCTCCACCGTTGATGGCGCTTTAAAAGTGGGGTCTATTGCCTCAATTCCATACAGTCTTGCGCCAGCATTCTCAGCAATGTGACGGATCACCGATTGGGCTGATTCCGGCAATCGTCCGGCGACAACAGGGGTATCTGCCTTAATAATGCCGCCCTTTTCACGCGAAATATCCTCCAAATTATCTCCTAAAATGTTAGTATGATCAAATGAAATACTGGTGATAATACTCACTTCCGGACAAACAATATTGGTTGCATCAAGGCGCCCGCCCAAACCTGCTTCAATAACTCCCAAATCAATTTCAGACCGGCTAAACCACCAAAAAGCAATAGCAGTACTGATTTCAAAATAGGTCAGATTATGCTCTTCCATCAGTTGGTAATTATCTTGAAAAAAAGTGAGCAAAGTTTCATTTGGAATTAGCTGTCCATTTATTGCAAAACGCTCATTAAACTCCAGAATATGTGGTGAGGTAAACAATCCTATTTTATAGCCGCTCTCTTGGTATATAGATGCCAGTATGCGGCTTGTACTTCCTTTACCGTTCGTTCCGGCTACATGTACGGCAGTGAAGTTGTGCTGAGGGGTTCCAATTGCTCTACAAAAGCGCTTAAATTTCTGTAGATTAAAGTCAGCGGCCTGATCGTGATTATTTTTGAATTTGGGAATTTCATTAAGGTATTGTTTTACCTCCTGAATCGATGAAAATGGCATGCAATTTATGGGTAGGTTAAAATTTCGTAATTAAGACAAAGCTCATTACTTTTGAGAGGTTCAGCAAAAATTTTTTGTTATTATGATATATCAATCGTTGGTGAAGCCTTTAATGTTCCGGATGGAAGCCGAGCAAAGCCATGATACCATGTATCAGTTTGCTCGTAAAGCCTCATCCAGTGAACTTCTTAAAGGTTTAGCAAAGATGGCATATAACTACCAGTCGCCAAAGCTTAGCCAAAAAATTAGCGGTATTCCTTTTCAGAATCCAATTGGATTGGCTGCAGGCTTCGATAAAAATGGGCATATCCCTGAAATCATTGAAGCTCTGGGCTTTGGATTTATTGAAATCGGTAGCATAACCGGAAATCCAAGTACCGGTAATCCTAAGCCCCGGCTATTTCGCCTGCCCAAGGATCATGCCCTTATTAACCGCATGGGGCTTAATAATGACGGAGCCAAAACGATCGTTAAGCGTCTGAGAAACAAAGATGTCTCTGTTCCGCTGGGAGTAAATATAGCCAAAACCCATGATCCCAACATCATGGGGGACCTTGCAATCCAGGATTATGTCCACAGCTTTATGGAGGCTCGCAAAATAGCGGATTATATTACCATTAATATATCATGTCCTAACACTACCGAAGGCAAAACTTTCGAAGAACCGTCCGCGTTGGATGAACTGTTAACCGCATTAAATATAAGGGATGATGCACGGACTATTCCAACGATGGTGAAATTTTCCTCGGATTTGACCGAGAAAGCCCTCATAAACCTTTTGCAAATTTGCGAGGATCATCAAATTCAAGGTTATGTTGCCTGCAATACTTCATCTATGCGCAGCGGACTTAAAACGGGCAATACAAAACTAAATAGAATAGGACGCGGGGGCCTCAGCGGCCGGCCTATTGCCCAAAAGAGCATTCAAATTATCCGCTGGATCAGCAGAGAACTCAATGGTCAAAAACCAATTATTGGAGTTGGCGGCATTGATTCGTTTACTACTGCACTAAAGATGCTACTGGCCGGCGCTGACCTGCTGCAGGTCTATTCAGGATTAATCTATGAAGGGCCCGGCTTGGTGAAAGCTATTAATAAGGAGCTCAAAAATCAGCTCGATGAGCTGCATGTAAAATCCATCCATCAGCTAGTCAGTGCTACTTCAGAATAGCATGAGGCTCCCTGCTAAGAGATCGTACTCACTTTAACCATATTGGTTCTTCCCTTCTTTGCAATAGGTATGCCGGTAGCAATAATAACGCGATCGCCATCCTGAACCAACCCATATTCCCGGAGATGGTTTTCCATCTGACGCACACTCTTATCCGTCTCAAAAATTTCATCTATCTTATATGGCTGCACTCCCCAAACCAGCCCCAGCTGCTGGCGAACCTCTTCGCTCTCGGTAAAGGCAACAATGGGTACCCGGGGCCGGAACTTAGCAATCCGGCGAGCCGTATTCCCCGAATGGGTAATAGTACTAATTACCTTTGCATCTACATTGTCGGCCAGTGTTACGCAGGAATAAGCCAAAGATTCAACAATCTGCTTTTCCTTCCATTCGGGTTGACGGTAACTTAAACTGTCATAAATATTAGCTGTACTCCCTTCTATGGTGCGGCATATCTTGCTCATTGTAAGTACCGCTTCTACCGGATAATCACCGGCCGCAGTCTCGCCGGACAGCATCACCGCATCCGTTCCATCTAAAACGGCATTCGCTACATCGGAGCTTTCTGCGCGGGTTGCACGTGCATTTTCAACCATTGACTCCAACATTTGTGTTGCAGTAATCACCGGTTTCCCGGCTTTACGGCACTTGTTAATGATACTTTTCTGTACCATTGGTACTTTTTCGCTGGGAATCTCGATGCCCAAATCTCCGCGCGCGACCATAATGCCATCTGCTTCTTCAATAATTTCATCAATCGCTTCTAAGGCTTCTGGCTTTTCAATTTTAGCGATGATTCCGGCATCTGATCCCTCAGCTCGCACCCGGGATATAACATCCTGAATGTCATCCGCAGACCGTACAAAAGACATTGCAAAATAATCAACTCCAATATCAGCTGCATATTCCAGGTCTGCTATATCTTTATCCGTCAAAGACGACATAGAGATATCGACATCCGGTAAGTTGACTCCTTTTCGCGATTTTAACAGACCCCCAACGATTACCCGGGCCGCGAGATCATCTTTATTTTTTTTGACCACTTTAAGCTCAATCAGCCCATCATCGATGAGTATCCGATTCCCTTCTGAAGCATCTTTAATTAAGTTGGGATAATCAACCGGTATGCAATCGGAAGTGCCCTGGATATCCTCGGTAGTCAGGGTTACACGCTCCTTTTCGGAAACATACTGACCGCCATCCTTCATCATACCAACCCGGATTTTAGGTCCCTGTAAATCAGCCAAAACAGGAAGGCTTATGTTGTATTTTTGGGCAATGGTGCGCACATTTTGAATCACTTGTCCACTTTCTTCATGCGTACCGTGTGAGAAGTTGATCCGGGCCATATTCATACCGCTATGCACCAGCTCATCAATCCGTTCCTTGGTATTACTGCTGGGTCCCAGTGTACAAACAATCTTCGTTCTGCGTTCGCTTTTAATCATATTGCTTTAATCTGCTACAATAATTTAAGTTTACAAATCCTTTCCCATCGGTCGATGTTAACGATAAATCTGCTCAATGGATTTAGTGCAAATCGCTATAACATATGAAATTAATCATCCAAAAGTTATAAATAGCTATGCCTTAAATTCAAACATTTTATATACCGTTACTTCACCAAACATCCCATATATACCCGCAAAAATATAAATATTAAAGAATTATTCCTTTACAAACAGTAAAACAAAAATATCGGAGATTAAGGAATGCAGGCCGTAAATCCTCTTTGAGATCTGAACAATACTTTGATTACAACACAGGATCTATCATACAATTTTCCTGGGCAGCGAGGATGGGATCTGTACCAGTACTTCATAATTAAGGAAGTTACGCATTTCACTAAACGAAGCAACAGTCATCTCCTTATCATCCTGATGACCTATTATAACAACCTCATCACCCTTTTCAACTTCCGGAATATCTGTAATATCCACTGTTATCAGGTTCATATTTACCAGACCTGCAACATCTGCGCGTTCTCCGTTTATAAGCACTATACCCACATTGGTAAGATTGCGCCCAAAACCATGTGCATAACCAATAGGAACCGAAGCAATCTGTTGCTTACGGCTGGTCAGATAGGTATTACCATAACCAATAAATTCGCCGGCTGATACCTCTTTAGTACACATCACTTTGCTTTTCCAGCTCATTACTCTTTTAAGTGGATCCTTGTGTTTTTTACTAATATCCGGGTGTTTTTTAACGAAGTTCATATAGGTTTCGCGGTTGGGCCAAAAGCCATATTGGGCAATTCCAATACGAACCATGTCCATAATCGTCTCCGGATAATTAAGTGTAGCGGCCGAACAGGCTGTATGATAGAGTTTGGGCTCTATACCGTGATTCTTAAACCAATTCCGGTATTCATTAAAATTATCAATCTGTTCCTGCACGCGCACATAATTCCCCACGCTTTCTGCACCGGCATAATGAGTACAAATACCATCCAGCTGCAGCTCATCACTATATTCCTTTAGTATTTGAGTAGTTTCCTCAAACTGTGAGGGGTTTAAGCCTAATCGATTCATTCCTGTTTCTAACTGCAAATGAACCCGGGCGGCTTTGTTAAGCCTTTTGGCCTCTTTTACTGCAGCTTTTAATCGATCCAGTTCAAATACAAAAAATGAGACGTTGTGCTCAATTGCCCAGGCCATCACCTCGTTGCTAATCCATCCCATAATCATGATGTGTGTATCCTCTTTGGTCGAGGCCCGCTCAGCCATAAGCGCCTCATCAGAGCTAAACACCGAAAAGTGACGAATTCCACAATCCTCAGCCATCGGCACAAAGTGTTCTACCCCATGTCCGTAGGCATTCCCTTTTATAACAGAACTAAAACGTACATCATCACCGATATAATCCTGCAAAAAAGAATGATTTTGCTCAAAGGCGGCTTTATCAAGCTCAATATAAGAGGGAAAAAAATGATCTTTCATAATTATACTCGCTTTATCTCAGTTTAAATTCTAAACTAATTCGCCTCAGCACTACACCATCAGGAATACTGGTTGGGTCAATCAACCCGTAAGCTCATCAATTATTCCCGTAAACATAGCAATACCTGTTGGAATAATATCATCGGGAAAGTCATAAGTCTCAGCATGCAAAGCCGGCTGGTCCTTGCCAGCCCCCAGCCCAAACATAGCCCCGCCTATTTTCTTGGTAAAACGCCCAAAATCTTCAGACCAGCTGAACGGCGTTTCCTTTACCTGGATTTCAAAATTCCGGATTTCGGCTACTTTACGAATTAATTGTACTGCCTCTTCGCCACTTCGTGTGGCCGTGAACTCTTCAACCCAGTGATAATCCATATTTAGACCATAAGTTTCTGATATCTGTTCCGTCAGCTGCAAACACCGTTTTTTTATCTCCTCTAAATGATCATCGTCATAAGTACGCAAGGTAGCGCGGACAACCGCCTCGCCGGGAGACGTTCCAAAAGCTTTCTGACCCAGCTGCGCATTAATCACCGTCACCTTCACGGCCTGATCAAGTGAGCTATAAAACTGTGGGACTGCTGAAAAGGATTCAATAAGCTGTGCCACTGCCAATGCGGGACTTCTGCCCTCTTCCGGATGGGCGGCGTGAGCTGTAGTCCCGGTTAGGTTGACTTCCAATCCGACAGATGCAGCGGCAAATGTTCCTTCTCTGAGAATAATGGCACTCTTTGAAAAGCCGGGCAGGTTATGGAGTGCAAAGCAACAGTCCGGCTGTAGCTTCTTAAATTCCTCATCTTCTAATACTCGTTGTGCCCCCTGCCCTGTTTCTTCTGCCGGCTGTAATAATAAGGTTACTTTCCCGCGGGCCGGGCGCTCCGCTGCCAACTTCATAGCCACTCCGCACAAAATAGCCATATGTCCATCGTGCCCACATTTATGGCCCGTTCCATCCGTTTTTGACTGGTATTCAGCATTAATATTATCCTGAATGGGCAATCCGTCCAGCTCGCACCGGATCAATAGGTGCAGCCCCTCCTCATCCCCACAATAAGTAGCTGCTATACCCCGGCCTCCCAGACCGGTATGTAAGTCATCGGGAATGGCCTTTTCTTTTAGAAAATCAGTAATAGTCTGAGCTGTTTTCTCTTCCTCGCCTGATATTTCTGCTATTTCATGAAGGTGGTGCCGAAAGTCTTTAAGCTGTGTCAGGTGGGAATCTATATCAAAAGACATTCAGTGCGATGCTCTTTAATGAACGATTAGCAAAGCACTTAAATAAGATATTTTCGACAGAAATGCTAATTGTGAATAGCCGCTTAAAGGCGATGAACTAAGGGCTAAGTCAGTATAAATTTCCTAAAACGCGGCGTGGATCCGGATATTGTTGAAGAGCCCCTGCTCTGCTTGCCGAGGCTACAACACCCGGCATATCTGCTTCTCCAGGGTCTTCTTTGGCAAGCTGAAAATGTAAATGCGGCGCCCATCCGCCATTGACTTCTTCGGTTCCAATTTTAGCAATTTGTTGGCCGGGGTCTATTTGTTCTCCCACGTCAACTTCCTGTAGTGATGAGCGTGACAGATGGCCGTACAAGGCAAAATAAATGTGGTCAGACAGGTAATACCTAATAACTATTGTGGGCCCGTAGTCCCCATTTTGATCATTATCCTGCAGATAAACCACCTCGCCTTCCGTAAAAGAAAAGACTGGGCTTCCGGGGGAAGTCCAAATATCGATACCCATGTGGATATTGCGTACATCTTCATATTGAGGGGCCACATACATATTGGAACGCTTTTCATTATAACGGCCGATTCCCCAAGCCTTAGTGCGAATAAAATCAGGGTCATAGCCTTGGGTAAAATCGAAGATATACAGCTTTTCCTGATTTTCAGGATAGTTCATTACCCTTGCAAAATTATGCGGCGGAGATGTTACCATACTATTAAACAACTTGCCTTTCATTCTACTGTCTTGTCGATATAATCTGAATTCATGATGCCCAGCGCACCCATATATTCCAATCTGAAGCGGATAAAATCGCCCACTTCGTAGTCCATTTTATTGTCGCCGACATCAAGAATAAGCATATCAGAGCTGGCATCTACAATTTCTACATTTTCTTCATCTATAATGAGATGATCCGGATTAACTTCTAAATATCCAATATCTAATATTGCACGGTACGAAGTTTTTCCATAGTCATCTTCGTTAATTTCCACCGTATTCCCCTGCGGATCTTTTCCAATATCACCAGTCGGCACTTTGGGCTTCTCCGAAATTTCGATCACCTGTGAATAGAGCTCAAGAACATCATTGTGCATTCCCTGGATGGTTCCATCGGCAAACAGATCTTTACCAAAGAAAAGCGCCTCACCTACCCGAAAGTGATTAATACCTTCAGGCAGCTGATTGCGCAACAGCAGCGGAATGGTCACCGTAGTGCCTCCCGAAACTAATGGAATAGGTTTGTCAAACTGCAGCTCAATAATTTGTTTGTACAGCGCCAGCTGGATAAGCTTATCCTCATCCGGCATCACCCCGTGCATGCAGTTTAAGTTAGTACCAATACCCAGCACCTCTATATTCTTCAGTTTAAAGACCTTTTCATAAAAATCAATGAGTTTTTCTCGAATCACTCCTTCACGCAGATCCCCCATCTCAATCATGACAATTACTTTATGCACCTTTTCCTGGCGCTGAGCCTCCTCGGAAAGTGCGTGCAAAGTAGATAATTCTGTATTGAGACTCGCATCGGCATAGGTGACCACTGGCTCAATAATATCCTTTGGCGGCGGTTTGATATAAGTGGTCATCGTCTCGGGATCAATCTCTTTAATCTTCTTGAGATTACTGATCCTCGAGTCGAGCATTTCGCCAATACCCAAATCGGCCACCTCTTTAAGAAACTCCTCATGACCACACAGCAGCTTAGTCGTAATGCCCCACTTGATGCCATTTTCCTTGAAAAGTTCATCAAGAAAGTTATAATTCTCTCGTAATTTGTCCCGATAAAGTTTTAAATAGGCCATACCCTATTTGCTGAGTCGCATTTCCTGATATTTATTTGTAAATCCGTATTTCTCATACAGATGCTTGGCGGGGTTATTGGGTTCTACATGCAGGGCAATATCCCCTTCAGTTGCGTCGATAATTTCTTCCATCAACTGTTTCCCCACCCCTTTTCCGCGAGCTTCTTTGTGTACCGCAATGTATACCAAAAGATGTTCTGGCACATAACCATTCATCTGAGTGTCATTAATAATAACGCTACCCTTGATGGTGTCATCCTCGTGAGCTACGAGTATTAAACCACCCTGGCCGGGTTTATCGCCATATGCATATCCGATACACTTTAAAATATCATGCTTTTCGTCACCATATTCATCTAAATGCTCATATAAAAAGTTGGCAACATCCTCTCGTCCAAAGTTAGTTGGGTTTATCGTATCTGATTCTATTATATCAAATTCCATGTGCTATAAGCTAGGACTTTTAGAAAATTACAGACTGAAGTTAAATCTGTTTTGTGGTAATCAGGAATTTATTCAGTATTAACACTATTAGCTCGCATCTTATTATCCGCAACCTTTTCCTTGTTAGATTCGTGATCGGGAAACGACAACGATACCAATATAAACACAATTGCTGACATCGTAATTCCAAATACATTGGCATCTAAGCCAGCCGGCAGCTGTTCAAACAGTAGCTCAAGCGTTACCGTGGTAGCTCCCCCTAATATCATAGCTGCCATAGCTCCGGTGCTGCTGCTTTTTTTCCAATAAAGGGCGCCAATAATGGGTACAAACAGGCCGGAGACCATAAAGGCATAGGAGTAAAGCATCAGATTAAGTACATTTGACATAGCAGAAGCGATAATTAAAGCCGCTATCCCAATAAGTAGAGTCGTAACTTGGGATAAACGCAAGAAGGATTTGCTGTCGTAGTCAATATCTTTAAAATAACCGATAATATCTGAAACGATATTAGCGGAGGAGGCCATCAGGCAGCTATCGGCTGTCGAGAATATTGCTGAGAAATAAGCGCTCATAATAATCCCCATTAACCCTACCGGCATTACTGTTCGGAGTAGCATAGGAAGACCTTTTTCTGCATCAAAATTCGCCATCGACTGGCTAGCGCCCAAATAGTCGAACATTCCCTGAGCAAATGCTACTTTGGCAAAGAGGCCCAGGAGTACGCCCATAAAAGCCATAAAAGGCCACTCAAACACCCCGGCTAAATACCAGGCGCGCTTGGCCGTTTTCTCATCATTCGTTGCATATATGCGCTGGTAAAGAGTCATCCCTATAAACCAAATCGGTATAATAGTAACCGCCCAATATATTCCTTTTTGCCAAGTCACATTTGTCATCGAAAGGAGCGCAGGATCCACAGCTGTTGCAATGGAATCCCATCCACCAACAGCATAATAGGAAACAGGAACGCCCACCAGAATGAGGCCCAACAGTAGGATACTCCACTGCACCATATCAGTATAAATAACGGCTTTAAGGCCGCCCATAACAGTATAAACAACAACCACTGTGCCCATAATCCAAAGAGCAGTGGTAATATCCAGTTCGGCAAAAGTTCCGGCTGCCAGCTTGGCCCCGGCCAAAATAGCCGCACCGGTAAATCCGGCATAACCAATGGCTGAAATAATGCCGGCTAATAGTGCTACTTCACCGGTAAAATAATGATCAAAAACATCCGGAAAGGTATAGGCATCATCAAAAACCTTGTTTCCTTTAACTTTTGGTATGAGGAAAACGGCCGCCAGCCAAGCTCCTACCAAACCGGTAAAGAGCATCCATGAACCGGAAATGCCGATTGTAAACCCTAACCCTCCCAAACCAATGGAGAAACCTCCGCCGACATCAGTAGCAACTACTGACAAGCCTATGCTTAGGCTACTCATTTCACGGCCTCCGACTAAGTAGTCTTCGCCGCCTTTATTTTTGCCCAGAAAGAAAAACCCGAAACACAGCATTCCTACTAAATATAGGACCATGATAGTCAGGTCGATCCAATGCATATAGTAACTTCTATAAGTTGGACTTATATCTAATAAAAAAACCCTTGAGTATTGTACCCAAGGGTTTGAATTTTTATTGCGCTGAAAATATAACCGTATTTTAAGGCAATGTCTAATTATAGGTTGATTGAGTTTAGTCCTCCTACCAACTGATATTAAACTATGAATGCTGTTTGTCTTCTGATTATATCCTATTATTTTTAGTTTTGCTGAATTTTACCCAAATTATATCTATTCATGACGACTACTGAAAAAGCTATTGCCCTTGAAGATGAATACGGAGCCCATAATTATGAACCTTTACCGGTCGTCGTTGCAGAAGGTAAAGGCGTTCACGTCTGGGATCCAGAAGGTAATAAGTATTATGACTTCCTCTCAGCCTATTCCGCTGTCAATCAGGGCCACTGTCATCCACGTATTATGGATACAATGAAAAAGCAGGCAGAAAGGCTCACCTTAGTTTCACGGGCCTTTTACAGCGACCAACTGGGAGTTTATGCCCAATATATGAATGATTTGTTTGGCTATGATAAACTTTTGCCTATGAATACTGGCGCTGAAGGGGTTGAAACAGCTATTAAGCTATGTCGGAAATGGTCGTATGAAGAAAAAGGGCTGAGTCCTGAAACGGCTACCATCGTTGTGGCAAAAGGGAATTTCCATGGGCGCACTACCAGCATCATTTCCTTCTCAAACAATCCGGTAGCCCGCAAAAACTTCGGTCCTTATACCCCTGGATTTGTTTCTATTCCGTATAACGATTTAGATGCTTTGGAAAAGGAATTAGAGAATAAAAACGTAGCCGGCTTCCTGGTAGAACCCATCCAGGGCGAAGCGGGAGTTGTAGTCCCGGATGAAGGTTATCTTTCAAAAGCAGAAGAACTCTGCCGTGAACAGAACGTACTCTTTATTGCGGATGAGATTCAAACAGGTATTGCCCGAACCGGTGAAATGCTGTGCGTAGACCACGAAGATGTGCGGCCCGATATTGTTGTGTTGGGCAAAGCACTCTCAGGAGGAGCTTATCCTGTATCGGCAGTATTGGCAGATGATGAAGTTATGGATTGTTTGCGGCCCGGTGAACACGGATCAACCTATGGCGGCAATCCGTTAGCCTGTGCGGTTGCTGTAGAAGCACTGGAAGTGATTCGAGATGAGAACCTTACACAAAATGCAGCGAAGCTGGGCAATATATTTCGCAATGAAATGCAGAAGATAGCTGACCAAATAGATTTGGTAAAGCTTGTGCGCGGAAAAGGGCTACTCAATGCCATTGTCATTAATGATTCCGAGGAAAGTTCTACAGCCTGGGATATCTGTGTAAAGCTTAAAGATAATGGCCTGCTGGCCAAACCGACGCACGGGAATATAATTCGCTTTGCTCCTCCGCTGGTAATGACGGAAGAACAATTGAGGGATTGTATCTCTATTATCGAGACTACGCTTACATCATTTTCAGGTGCTTCATAATATTAGACGGAGTATCCTTTGGTAGGGCTCCATCTGAATTCTTTATCCAACAATCTACGCGGGGGGAGGATTCGAACCTCCGTCCGCCGGCCGGCGGATAAGAGCCCGACGAGCTACTTCTTTTCATTAATTAAGCTCCAGATAAATCGGCGACCGCCCCCGCTCTTCAGTTGCTTTTCCCGCTTCATCGCTTCCTTTTTCGAATCCACCTCTTCGGTGTACACGATCTGCCAGGGACGAAAGTGTTCGGTCCATCCGTGGCCCAGCTTATTATGAGATAGCATCCGCTGCTCCAAATTAGAGGTATAA
>Ga0079226_10001773_pt1 | contig 16590 bp, 11 predicted proteins | sample Poulit2014_FD_76345 | JGI IMG/M metagenome (GOLD analysis project Ga0079226, IMG submission 76345) | Agricultural soil microbial communities from Georgia to study Nitrogen management - Poultry litter 2014 | ecosystem: Environmental > Terrestrial > Soil > Agricultural land | place: USA: Georgia...
CACAGTACAAAACTCGAAAATTAGAGTTTACTACTAATTTTTAAAAGACATATTAAAAAATGGGCTAATTAAACGCAAAGTTATCGCCTCGAAATGGGGATGAAAATAGTTTATTGAATCGCTCTTTTTCTACGAAGCGTATAAAACTTCTCCTGTATTTTATAAACATAAACGTGACCTTTATGCCAGATTTAGGATTTTTAAAATAAAATACAGCATTAAACTAAAAAATAGTGTTTTGAACAACAGTAAAAGGGAAAATCATTCGTATAGTTATTAAATCAATAAGCAATAGGAAAGGAGCTATTTCATGCCCTGGACATTAAATGATTATCCCAGTTCTTTGAAAAATTTGCCTCACAGTGCGAAAAAGAAAGCAATAGATATTGCTAATACACTTGTAGACGAAGGATACAGCGAAGGACGTGCTATCCCAATCGCTACTAAACAAGCAGAAGAGTGGTACACGCATGCCAGTGAAGAAGAACGTAAAAAATATGAAGAACGTGGCGAACCTAAAAAGAACAAAACCGAATACCCAAGCAGACCAGAATTGTTAGATACGGATGAGTTAGTAGTCCCTCAAGACAATCAATGGGCAGTACAGCCAAAAACTGCCAAAAAAGCAGATAAATTATTTTCTACTAAAGAAGAAGCCATTGAACATGGTAAATCTATAGCTAAGAACAAAGAGACTCAACTGCATGTGTATCGAAAAGATAACAGCATAGAAGACACTTTTGATTACCGAACTAAATAATTTGGAAACAACTGAAATGGGAAACGTATATGTCAAGAAAGATGGTGAATTACAGACTATTTAAAGAACTCGAATTCAATCAAGACAATGCAAATAAACCCGATCATGAAACTTTCCTTTTAATTGTTGCTAACAAATAACCATCTTTTGCCGTAAAATGCTTTAGAAAACAATCAAAGTCTTTCTTACTGTATCTATTATTAACTTAATTGATTGTTCATAAAAAACACCAGCCCATCTCCTTTTAATAAAGAAATAGCTGGTGTTTTACTTTACAGATAGGAAGATGTCATTTATCTTCCTATTCTATTTAAACGCATGTATGATTAAATATGCACTGTCACATCAGCGTCATCGCGAAGTTTGTCCACGATATCTTGGGTTGCGTCAGCCTTTTGTTCTTCTTCAAGCTGGGCTTTTAAATCATCTTCGACTTCTTCGAGTTCTGGCATTTCTTCGTCATCACCTTCGTCGCCACCCATTTCTTCTTGTTGTTTCTTCATGTCTTCATAAGCTTCTTCTATTTCATCGTCGGATGGTTCAGAAATATCCGCTTTTTTGTCAATAAGTTGATCTACTTGTGCTTGCTTTTTTAATTGATCCTTAAATTCATCTTCATCCAACCCTTGTTCTTCAAGAGCATCCATCAATTCGTCTTTATCTTCCATACCGTTTTGTTCTACAACGTCATCCATTGTATCGTCAATATCATCTTCTGAAACATCGCCAATTTCTTTCTCCGCTTCTTGTGTTAACAGTTCTTGTCCAACCATAACTTCTGCTGTATCTTTTTTCATTTCATCCTGGTCAATATCACCTTCACCAGACATTTGAGCTTGCATTGCCTGCTGTTGATATTGCTGTTCATATACTTCTTCAAACTCTTCTTTCGATACTTCTTCGCCGTTCACTTCAGCAACAACGTCGGGGATATCATCCAAGTCCGGCTCAGGAAGATCCATTTCGTCCCCGTTATTATCGTCATTGCCATTATTTTCTGCTTCGTTATCATTATTATTATCGCCACACGCCGCAAGTGCGAAAATGGTCATTAATGATAATAGTAATAAAGTTAATTTCTTCAAAATTAAAACACTCCTTTTATCAATCTGTAGCTACCTTATCACACTCATTTTGTTTGTAAAGAAAAAAATCGCAGAATGAAAGACAAAAACAATTGCCCGCTTCAGATAAAGAAGAGAATTTGTTTAACAGCACCTGTCGTGTTAGTCTTTGGAAGTACTTCTCATTATACCTCCTTCCTTTACCGTCACATCATTGTCATTTTTCATATTTTTAAAATTTAAAATTATAATTAATCAAAATTTTTAAGTAACACTTTCTAATAGTATTGGTAAAACGGATATTATTTAGTCATTGTAAATTTAAAAATTGAATTTTCGAAAACTTAAAATGAACACAAACAAAACTTGCTATTAATAAAAGCCGCAAACGACTCAATTATTTACTGCTGTAATTTCTCCACGATCAAGCGTTCGAAAAACAGAATATATTCTGCTGTTAAATCCTGCCAATCATCGTACACATCTTCCCGGTAATCTACATCAAATGCTTTATCTGATGCACCTTTTTCCAAAAGTTATCTTCATACAAATCATGTGAATCTCCTGCTTTTGTCGGTGAAGAAGAATAACCATAAAAACAGTATCAACTATCTCAGTATGACTAAAGATTTTCTCATAGAATGGTAGTAGAATCACCTTCAAACAATTATTCCCACATAAAAAACACAAATAAGTTTAGCAGAGAAAATTACTTAAATGCTTTTGATTCTTATGTAAAATTATATTAAAAAAGCATTGCCCTGGACAATGCTTTTTTACAAATATGTGGTTTTCATTGCGTTCCCTCAAAGCAATGATGTACTGTACAACTTTTCTTTTCAGCTCGTCCCCTGCTCTATTGTTTTACTCTTCTACTGTAAAAGTTCCTTGAGTGGAAATTTCATCATCTTCTATCACTTTGACTGTATAATTCCCTTCTTCTGCTGGAACATTCCAAACCTCAATCGCACCAGGCCAATCAGCTGGGGCTTCATCTTCCCACTCATCATAAACATAAGTTGAATCGTCTTCTTCTTTCTCAAGAACAATTTCATACGCCCCGCCTTCACCATCTGCAAAATTGAAATGGACATGCATTTCCTCTGCAGGTTCAAATTGGTCTGTTGTTTCTTCAATGTACCCGTCCGAAGAATCTTTGCCAAATTCAATCTCTTCCGGATTTCCAAATATTGGATCAACAATGAACACTGAAATGAGCAAGTACAAAATAAATAATAAAACAGAATATAATATCCCTAATTTACTTGTTCCTCCAGCTTTTTGGAGTTCTTCTTTCTTGGTTTCAGAATCCATTTCTTCGCGATTTATGATTTGTTTTTTAGCTTTATCAAAATAAAGCTGGTTACCGTTCAATGCAAGTACTACACCAACAACTAAACCTATATTGGTATTCATTTGTAAACTATCGGTATTGGTTAGGAGCATTATGATATCTAAACCGAGAAAAAGCCCATAAATCAATAAAAGGGTACTGTACATTTTTCGATAACCTGCCCAGAAATAAGGAAAAAAGAACGCTACCCAGTTCCAACTTATTTTTTTAGAAGGATGACCGTCAGAACCCAGCTTCCATTTTTTAAAGTAATAATCCGGATTCTTTCCTATGTAATCTTCTAAAGAATGTATGAATTTTTCGGTATCTTCCGTTTCGTATTTATTTACGTTAGCACCACAATTTTCGCAAAACTCAGCACCTTCAGTTAACCCGTTTCCACATTTTTCGCAGTAATTATTCTTTTCTTCGTCCAAACTCAATCCACCCCTGACATTTCCAGTTATAAATAACTCCCATTCTTTTGTACCAAAAAATTGCATAAGGTTAAGTATCATTTTGTTATATATGTAACTGCCCAACTTATCTGCATATATAAAGGGAGCTGCTTCTTCTTTTGCTAAATAATTTTCAGGAGACAATGGTGACTTTTGCATTTAGTATCCTCAGCACAAATTTTATTTTTAACTGCTCTCTCTAAGGGTATTAAAACAGTAAAGATAAAGATGCCACAATAAATCACCTTCAATAATTATTTAGGTATACGAAGAAAAAAGTCTTATGTATAAAACATAATTGATATTTTATAACCACATATTTAATACAATACTTTACTACACTTCATCACAGATTTACAATTTTTTTCAGAATTTATATAAACTGCCTCTGTTTACTAAGCTTTTATATTTACCTGCGTTTTACTATAGGTTAATGATTCTGCCCTCAGTTTAAACAAACCGCTTCATAAAAATTCGTACACAACACGCTAATTATCTTTCATAAACTTTAACTCACTGATTCGCTGATAAAATACCAGGGTTTGTTATGACTTCAATCAATGCCGGTTTTTCAGAATCCAATGCACGTTGAACAGCCGGAAGGAATGCTTTATTCGTTTCGACTCTTTCCCCGTACCCGCCCATATTTTCAGCAATATTTGCAAAATGGACATCCGAAAGTTCTGTCGCTACTGCTCTGCCTGGGAACTTCTTTTCTTGATGCGAACGAATCGTTCCGTATAAAGAATTATTTATCACAATCGCCAAAACAGATGCTTGATTTCTTACAGCGGTCTGAAACTCTTGCATCGTCATCATGAATCCGCCATCTCCCGAAAATGAGATGACTGTTCGTTGTGGCTTAGCTAACTTTACACCAATTGCAGCAGGCAATCCGTAGCCCATGGCCCCTGAAGTTGGGCCAGCATAAACATCATGACCATTAAATGTATAATATCTCGAAAGCCAGCTGAAAAAGTTCCCAGCATCATTTGTTACAATGGCATCCTTAGGAAAAAACTGTACGACGTCGTACATCATACCTTCCATATCTACATTTTCATTACTATACTTTTGCTCCAAACGGGAAAAAGAATGAAATAAATCTTTCAAAAATTGTCGGTTATTTTCGAGAAATGTATCATGGTTTTGTTCAACTGCCTCCTCTAACGCTTTTATAAACTTTTTTGCATCTGCTTGTATGGCTAAATCTGGTGAATAACTTTTACCAAAAGTGTCTGCGTCTGCATCAATATGAATAAGTTCTGCATTTTCAGCCAATAGAGTATAATTAGCGGTTGTCACCTGTGATAACCGTGTTCCCAGAGCAATGACGACATCGGACTCCTTTATGTAATCCAACAAATAAGAAGGAGCACCTAAACCGAGCGCACCTATATAATTAGGATGAGAATTAGGAAAAGAAGTAAACCTCCTAAATGCAGAAGCCACAGGGATATTGATTTTCTCAGCTAATGTCACAAGGTCGTCTTGCCCTTCTGCCCAAATAACTCCGCCACCCGCAATGATGATAGGCTTTCTTGCATTTTCAATTCTTTCTGCAACCTTTTGAACTGCTTTTGCATTGGGAAAGCTTGCTTCCACTTTTGGCACCGCTTTATTAGTATAGACAACAGTGTCGCTTAACGCATCTTCAGGTAAAGCTACAACAACTGGCCCGGGGCGGCCGCTTCTTGCTAGATGAAAAGCTCTGTGCAGCAATTCCGGGATTCTATCCGCGTTTTCTATTTCAACCGACCATTTAGCAATCGGTTTAAAAAGAGCTGGTAAATCTACTTCTTGAAATGCTTCTTTATTTTTAAAGGACCGTTCAATTTGGCCAATTATCGCTACTAAAGGGGTCGAATCTTGATAAGCAGTATGAATACCAATCGACAAATTCGTCGCGCCCGGCCCTCGTGTAGCCATACATACCCCTGTCCCGAGTGTCGCTTTCGCGTAGCCTTCCGCCATAAATGCAGCTCCGCCTTCCTGTCGTGCGGTTACATATTCAATATCCGTTTTTTCATAAAAAGCATCCAGTACATCTAAATAGCTCTCTCCAGGAACGCCGAACACTTTTTTTACGCCTTCATTTTGCAGCACTTTCACAACAGCTTCTCCACCTGTTATTTTCATGTTTTCCCCCTCTTTTCAAATAAATGTTGGCATTTGGGTACAGCTTTCTTTAAATCGTTGCATGAATTCGCTTACAAGTCAATGCGAAACTGGAAAATTAAAACGAATAAAATAAAACTCCTTAACAGTCGAAACCTATTAAGGAGTTCCAGATAGATAATTTTAAGCTTTCATTGCTAAGCATCTATTCTGTTTTTCACTTTTACAAATGTTTTTCTAAGTTGAAACAAACGACTTTCTTCTCGGACATGGATTCAACAGCATATTTAATTCCCTCTCGTCCAATACCTGATCCTTTGCGGCCGCCAAATGGCATGGAATCGATGCGATAATCACTGCTGTCATTAATCATGACCCCACCGACAACTAATTTATCGATAGCTTCGTGTGCTTCATCAACATCTTGAGTAAAGACCCCGGCCTGAAGCCCGTAATTTACCGCATTTGCTCTCTCTATGGCTTCTTGAAAGTCCGCTACACGGAACAAGGAAACAACCGGACCAAAAGCCTCCTCATCCACAATTTTACAATCCGTCGGTACATTGGTTAACACGGTTGGAGTGTAATACGTGCCATCTCGATTTCCACCGCACTGTACCTCTGCACCAGCTTCTTTCGCTTCTTCAACCCATGATTCAATCCGTTTTGCGGCGTCTTCGCTAATCAGCGGGCCTATATCTGTCTCTTCAGACAACTTTTCACCTGTTTTCAATTGTTTTGTTTGTTCAATAAATTTTTGAGTATATTCTTCATATACATCTTCATGAATATAAATACGCTGAACGCCATTACAGTTTTGTCCTGCTGCAGCGAATGCGCCTCCCACACTGCTTGCTACAGCGTTTTCCAATTTAGCATTTTCCGCTACAATAACTGGAGAATTCGAACCCAGCTCCATTTGAAACTTTGTAACACCGCCTTGATTAGCGATCTGCTCTCCCGTTCCAAGTCCGCCTGTAAAAACAATCATGCCAATATCCGGAGAATTAACAAGGGGATCACCAAGTTCGCTTCCACTTCCTGTAACAACGGACAGCATCTCTTTCGGCAGTCCCGCTGACAGTAAAACTTCTGCTAAATGCAACGCACTAAAAGGGGTTTCAGAAGTTGGTTTTACAATAACATAGTTCCCTGCAGCTATTGCAGGCGCTGCCTTATGAGCAACTAAATTAAGCGGGTCGTTAAAAGCAGTAATTGCACCAATAATCCCTACTGGAAAATATTTATAATACCCTTCTCTATTTTCACTTCCAGGCACTTGGTCAAAAGAAATTGTTTCACCATTGATTCTTCTTGCTTCTTCTGCGCTCATTTGCAGAATTCTTGTCGTCCTCCCTGCTTCATCCCGAGCTTCCGTTATTGTTTTACTTCCTTCTAAAGCAATGATTTTGGCGAAAGATTCTATCCGGTCGTCCACCAAATCAGCAGCTTTTTGTAAAATTTCGATACGGCGATGGACAGGCAAAACCCCGACTTTTTCTTTGGCAGCTTTCATTTGTTTAATTGCTTCCTCCATATCAGAGGCTGAAGCATTAGGGACTGAACCAATGACTTGATTTGTTTCAGGGTTATACACATCAATGTTCTTTGCTGTCCCTTGCCATTCTCCTCCGATTAACATCTTCTCAATCATTTTTTCCATTGTCATTTCTTTATCACCTCGTATAATAATAATAGATAGCAGCTTGAAAACTTCATGAATCATTTGCTCATTTTTGCTTTTGCTGACTTTTTTCGGCTTTATCAGACTGCTTTTTCTTATTTTTTAACGTGTAGGTCCCATCCAGATACCGTAAAGCTGTTTCAGCTAAAATAGAAACACCATAAGGAAGGCAAGCTTCATCAATGTCAAAATCAGACGTGTGTAAATCTCGTTCTTTATCGCCTTCTATTTTACAGCCGAGGAAAAACATTGCTCCAGGCATATGTTGTGTCACATAACTGAAATCTTCACTGCCTAGACCATAGGGTTCTTCGTAAATAGAAAAATCCGGATAAATATCTTGGATGGTTTGCTTTAACCAGCCGATAACTTCAGCGTTATTCTGTAAAGCAGGCTCACCGTGTGTAATTTCCACTTTGGATTTACCATCTAACGAATCCGCCACTGCAAACGCCTGTTTTACTTTATCCGTTAAAAATTGTTGCACTTGCGGATCATAGCTGCGGATGGTACCTTCAATTTCCACTTTTTCCGGGATGACATTCGTTGAAGTTCCACTGTGAATTTTGCCTACCGTTACAACTCCTGCTTTTAACGGGGAAATTCGTCTGGCAACGATTCCATAAAGCGACTGCATCACAGGTCCAGTCATCCAGATAGGATCCCAGCTTTGTTGCGGGTAAGCACCGTGACCACCCTTGCCTGTAATAGTCCCTTTAAACATATCGTTATTGGCCATGCTGTATCCGGCGTTTAATTGTGCTTTACCTGCTTCCAGCCACGGGCACATATGAAGTGCAAAGGCTGCATCTGCTTCTTCTAACACCTTTTCACTCACAATATATTTTGAACCTGTGTTTCCACGGCTATCAGGGTTTTCTTCTGCAGCCTGGAAAAGCAGCTTTACTGTCCCTTGTATGTTCCCTTGCTGATACATCTCCCCCAGCACGTTCGCTACACCGAGCAAGATGGCTGTATGAGCGTCGTGACCACAGGCATGCATGACACCCTTATTCTGGGAAACATATTTTTCTTTGCTTTGCTCTCGAATAGGAAGCGCATCCATATCAGCTCGCACCGCAATTGTTGGACCTTTTCCTGAAGATAAAGTCCCCAATACGCTCGTTGTTCCTGCGACACCTGTTTCCACTTTCATCCCTTCTATTTTATTTAATTTCTCTTCTACAAAGGAAGAAGTGTTATATTCATTAAAACTTAGTTCCGGGTGTTTATGAAACCTCCGCCGCCAAGTTACAAGATCTTTTTTGAGATTTTCTGCTTGATGTGTTATTTGTTTATGTTGTGCCATCTTACTCCCCTTTCTTGTGACAAGGATTACTGTGTTTACTTGCAGAGATGCAGTATAAATTGCTCAAGATGGATGTTGGAACCCGAACAAAACTTTCCTTTCTCATGCAGTGAAGCACTACCCAATACTTTTTATTAATTAATTGTGTTATTTCTCAATTACTTTTCGCGGAAAATCCGCTAATGTTTCGCAGCCATTCTCTGTGACAACGAACGTTTCGCTTAATTCAACACCGCGGTCTTCTTCCCATATACCCGGGATTAAATGGAAGGTCATATTCGGTTGTAAAATTGTTTTGTCTTCAAGCCGGATACTGGCTGTATGCTCTCCCCAATTAGGCGGATAACTTAAGCCAACAGAATAACCGAGCCGATCATATTTTTCATGGCCATATTCCTTAATGGCTTCACTCCACACTTCTGCTAAGTCGCCACATGTTATACCTGGACGAACAGCATCTAATGTCGTGTTCAAGCTGTATTTCACTGCGTCAGACAAATGTTTCTCCCTGTCTGTCATTTGCCCTAACTTGAAAGTTCTGGAAAGAGGCGAATGATACCGTTTATGCACACCTGCCAGCTCTAATGTCACTAACTCATCCCCATTAAAAACTCCATTGCCCCATGTCAAATGCGGACTTGAAGTTTTTTCCCCTGATAATAGAAACGGGACAATGGAAGGATAATCTCCGTCCACCCCTTCTGCTCCCGTTATTTGTGCACGATAGATGTCAGCAACCACTTCATTTTCCGGCACGCCTTTACCTATTGAATCAATCGCTGTTTGCATCGCATTTTCAGCGTTTTTAGCAGCATCCCTCATATATTGCAGTTCCTGCTCAGACTTCACCATCCGCACATTCCCAACTAATGTGGTCACATCTGAAAAATAAGCATTCGGCAGTTTGCTTTTTAACGTTTCATATTCGATAGCAGAAAAATAATAACTGCCCATTTCCACACCTATTCTTCGTTTGTCCAGTTCTTTTTTCTTTAATAAGTCAGCCATCATATCTGCTGGATGGTTTCCGATTCCATAAAGGTAGTCATCCGTATAAAAATGAAGCTGATCTTCATCCAGCCATGTTGTCAATTTGGCACCGTTTACATCCATTCTACGGCCTATCCAAATTGGCTGCTCCTCCCCTTTTATAACTAATAACGTCTGTGGCACATAGAATGAATAAGCGTCATAACCTGTTAAGTAATTCATATTGGATGCGTTTGAGATAAACAAGACATCGATTTCATAATCATCCATGCTTGATTTTACTTTCTCTAATCTGCTGTGATATTCTTCTAATGAAAATCGTTTCTTCATTTTTCCACTCCTCCCTCTTCCTATTTTCGGCTTTTCCCATATCTAGTAATATTCAAACCATTAAACTTAGTACATAACTTTATTAATTCTCTCAACCAGTAAAAGTGAAACAGCCTATACAAATGTAGTCAAAAAAATATATGAATGTTTAACCTTTCCCATAAAAGGTACATATAATTATCATTGTTTTTTCTCTTCCAAGCTGAATTTGTCCTGCTTGCGACAGAGTTTTTCCTGCGAGCTTTTTTGAAAGCAGTTTCATATTTTTAGAATATTGGAATTTTCTTCTAAAAATAAAAATTAAATAATCAAGGAGGTTAAAAATGAATATTACATTTATTATTATTATTATTGCTATTCTTATTCTGGTTTTAATACCTGTTTATATTTTATTGCGGTTGTACTTTTTTGATGTCAAACAAAAGCAGCACTCGATTTTGCGTAATTATCCGATTTTAGGTAAAGTGCGCTACATCACAGAGAAAGTTGGCCCGGAATTACGTCAATACTTATTTAACAATGATAATGAGGGGAAACCATTCAATCGCAGACAATTCGAATATGTATATAAAGCAGCAAAATATAATAATCGCATGATTGGTTATGGTTCACAACGGAATTTTAGTGAGCCGGGGTATTATGTCGTTAATAATATGTTTCCCAGCCAACGCGAAGAAATGAAAATAAAACAGGAACCAAAAATTCAAACAAAACTTTATAACGTAGATAATGAGAAAATGTTTAATCGCAAAGAGCATCGTGAAGATGGAGTTTTAAATCCATTTTATTTAACGGAGGAAGAAACGATAGAAATAGGAAAAAATACGGTTCGAAATCCTTTTAGAGTGAATGGTTTTATCGGACAATCTGCCATGAGCTTTGGTTCTTTAGGCGACCACGCCATTACTGCTTTATCCAAAGGACTATCCATGGCAGGAGAGACGTGGATGAATACCGGAGAAGGCAGTATATCCCCCTACCATCAAAAGGGAGACGTTAATATTATCCTCCAAATTAGTCCGGGCCTTTTCGGAGTACGTACGGTGGATGGGGAATTTTCCTGGGATGAGTTTAAAGCGAGAAGCAATACCGAGCAAATTAAAGCATTTGAATTAAAACTGGCTCAAGGAGCTAAGCAACGAGGTGGCCACGTGGAAGCGCAAAAAGTAACCGAAGAAATCGCCAAAATTCGCAATGTGGAACCGTGGGAAACGATTAACAGCCCTAATAGATTTCACGGTTTAAATACTCCTGAGAATTTATTAGATTTTGTAGAACAGTTACGTGAAGTTGGTGGGAAGCCAGTTGGAACGAAAATAGCGGTTGGAGATGAACATCAAGTTGAGCGGTACGTGAAAGCGATGGCCGAGACGGGAATTGTTCCTGATTTCATCACAGTGGATGGCGGAAATGGCGGTTCAGGGGCTACATTTTATGAATTAGCTGACTCTGTCGGGCTTCCTGCTTTTGCTGCTCTTCCTTTGGTTGACGACATGTTAAAGAAATATAATATTCGTGATAAAACCTACATTATCGCCTCTGGTCAATTAGTCACTCCAGATAAAATTGCCATGGCTCTCGCGTTAGGAGCCGATTTAATCAATATAGCACGTGGGTTCATGTTAAGTGTCGGCTGTATTATGGCACAAGTCTGCCATACGAATAACTGCCCGTCAGGAGTGGCAACGACAGACCCCAAACTGCAGCAAGGGCTTAATATAGAAGAGAAAAAATACCGGGCTTGCAATTACTTAGTCACCATGCGCCAAGGAGTCTTTGAAATGGCTGCGGTGGCCGGAATAGATTCTCCAAGAAAATTTTCCCGGGAACATCTTGTCTATAAAGATGAATTTAACAGAGTTTCCGGTATGAAAGATATCATGGACAAGGTAAATTAAAACTTTACTCACTTCCCTGAGCGTCTTTACTGTTTAAAATAGTAAAGACGCTCTTTTTATCTGTACGCTTATCGTATTGTTTGATAAACTGAATGCATTACTTAATGATAATGCAGGCGGTCGAAAATACATGAAAAATAAAAAGTTTAACTTGTTGCACTGGGTATGGAACAGATTAAAAGCAACGATTGATTATGATAAAAAAGAATATCTCTGGTTTTTCATCACTTGCTGGTTTTTTGCAAGTACAGCGCTTATTATTGGAGCACGTGGAATTCCGACTGGTGTAGATACAATAGCGATCCTGCTGGATATACTGAAAGCTCTCGTTCTAGGGAGTATTGGCTATGTAATCACCCTGTTCGTTCTCGGGGCTTTGTTGTCTTTTTTCTACCTGCCAGTGCCACGTCTTGCGGTAGCTGCTGTTTTGTATATGGCTTCTATTAGTGTATACATATTATACGAAAGTGACAGTGGAATTTCTTTTTCATTTATAGCAGGACTTAGCTCTAGTGTCGTTGCCATTGTCATTGGTTATGGATGCCACTCACTATATAAGCATCTTCCACTAAAACTTAACATGGCACTGCTTATTTTTCTGGTTGTCCTAGGCGGTGGGTTTTATGCGTGGTCGCAATATAGTACTTCTATTACGGGCGAAGACCATGCACTGTCTTCCAAGTTTGACTCTTCGGCGGCTTTTGACGTTGCTTTTTATACGTATGGGAGCGGGACAGATGTTCAACGGGAAGAATTCGGGGATAAAATTGATGAACAAACGCCAACCGTGGATGCATCTGATTTTGTGACCAGATGGAGCGAGGAACGGGAGGAGTTCTGGGAATTTACACCTGAAGATTTGCCGCTCAACGGTCGTGTTTGGGCTCCAAAAGGAGATGGACCTTTTCCGGTTATTTTAATGACACACGGCAATCATACAATGGAGGAGCTTTCTACTTCGGGTTACGATTATTTAGGCAAGCACCTTGCTTCGAAAGGATTTATTTTTGTCTCTGTAGACGAAGATTTTGTCAATTATTCGCACTGGCGCGGGAGCCCAAATGATAATTATACATTGCGTTCCTGGTTGTTGTTACAGCATGTAATTGAATTAAAAGAAATGAATCAAACCGAGGGAAGTATATTGAACGGCAAAATTGACTTTGACCACGTCGGCCTTGCAGGTCATTCCAGAGGTGGACAAGCAGCTCCCATGGCTGCAGATTACCAGCGATTTTTTGATGATCCGCATTTACTGAGTGAATTAGAGGACATAAATATTGAAGCAGTAGCCTCTTTGGCTCCCACAGATAAATCGATTGATGATATGAAAGCAGAACTGCAAGACACTTCATATATGGTCCTTCAAGGAGCACAAGATGCTGATATTAGCGACTTTCGTGGGAATCAGCAATATCAGAGAACGTTCTTGGAACAAGACGCTGATGCCTTTAAATCGGCTATTTATATGGAGAACGCGAATCATGCCCAATTTAATACAAGTTGGGGCAGTATGGATTTAAGCTTTCCTAATGGAGTGTTCCTTAACTATGGAGCCTTTATGCCCGCTGCTGATCAGCGTGAAATCACTAAAATGTATATGGCTGCATTTTTCGAACGAGCCTTTTTAAATGATACATCACACGATGCATTGTTTAAAAATTATCCGTCTGAAACAGCCGGCTTGCCTGATGCCACTGTGGTGAACCAATTTCAAGACGGAAACTATATACCGGTACAACAGTATCAAGAAAATGAAGAGCCACAATCAAAACTGCATGGCTTCTCCAGCACTGAAATTCTTGAACCAAAGAACAGAGCAGATGTGGAAAAAGAACCGGAATCACTTTCTTTAGAATGGGTGGACGAAGCTGTTTATGAAGTGGATTTACCGGACTGGGAACTGCAATCTGCCGATAATGTTGTGATTACGCTAGCCAATATGGACCCTGATCATACACCTTATTTTGATGCAGCATTTGAAAAGATAGATGGCACGGAGCAGCGGATACCATCCAAAGAAATAAACAATATTGCCCCAGTTATCGAAACTAATTTCACGCCTTTTGGCATTGGCGACCAAATATTCCGGGAGGGCAAATATGAAAATTCCTGGGAACCGATTTTTCAAACGATTGAGATTCCACTGGAAGACATCGACACGGATGATGGACCTCTAGACATGCATTTGGAATTTGGTCCGGAAAAAGGGAAAATGCTGATTCAGGAGATAGGCGTTTCTTAAAAATAATCAAAAGCGCTTTAAAAAGCGAACCTTACTTTTTTACAGGTTCGCTTTTTATATGAAACAACTGATTTTTTGACTATAAAAAAGATACTTGTTCTGTTTAACACACGAGAATTCTACTCTCTTATCTTCTGTCATGTGATATTGCTTCTTCCAGCTAAAAACACTTATCCAGTTGCTCGTTTGCTTAGTATCCAATCTCTACAGCCGCATTTACAATATACATTAAATGACTGACGTCTCGATGTTTCTTTAAATAGATGCCGTGCGATGTTGCCATACCTCCCTTTTCTACTTCTACCGTTACATTACCTTGAGGTATCAATTCGGCTATTTTTCCTTTATCAACTTCTTCTTCATCAATGGGGACAGCCAATTTTACAAGCACTTCCATTTTATTAATATTCTCATCCGGCAGCATACTTGCAACTCCCGGCATAGAATTAGAATGGATGGCATTACCTACAGCACGTGACGCTGCAGTATTTACATCCTGTCCATGTACATCAATCCCTGTACCTGTTTCAATAAATAAAACTTTTTCCATTTTAAAACCCTCCTGCGGTATTTTGTTAGCATCTAAGAGCTTATCTTACGTCACCATTTCACTTCTTCCTGTTTACAGAATCTATTGACTTTTTAATTATATTTCCCTCGCAAACTGCATCCTAAACTTTACAAAACAATTCTTTTATAAAGATGTACCAAATTTACAGTTCATTCTCTTTTATGTTTAAACAAATATCTATTGGGAATAATTAAATGCACATTAACAACAAAAATTGCTCCTGAATTGTTAGTTGTTTTATCTGCTAACGTAATTAATATTGTTCAATCAAATTCTTTTGGAGGAATCTGTCTTGAATAAAAAACAAAACAAAGCGAATAAAAAGCGACTCGTAGAGCAAAAAATATTTATTCCTTCGGTGGTTATTACTCTGCTTGTTTCAATTCCTTTAGCTATTTATCCTGATGCTTCAATGGACATCTTAAATCACTTATTTAATGAAATAGTGACGCTGTTTCAGTGGGGATACATTTGGTATGCCGTTATTTTAGTTGTTGTTGGCTTTTACTTTGCCTTTTCGAAATACGGAAATGTAGTTTTAGGGGATCCTCAAGCCAAGCCACGATTTAATTTATTCGAATATGCCTCTATTCTGATTGCTATGGGACTCGGTTCGACAATCATGCGGACCGCTTTGGTTCAGTGGGCAGAAGTGACAAATAGTCCTCCTACTGGTGTGGAACCACAGTCAATGGAAGCTTTTTTATGGGGAAATTCGTACAGTATGTTTATTTGGAGCTTTCAAACATTTGCGGTATTTGTCGTAGCTGCCCCTGCCCTGGCTTATGTCCTGCATGTTCGTAAAAGACCATTTATGAGAATTTCTGAAGCTTGCCGGACTATTTTTGGTGATAAATTTACGGATGGAGTTGGCGGTGTAGTACTGGATATTATATTCATGATAAGTATTTTATCCGGTGCAGCTGTTACTTTAGGACTCGGAACGCCTATTGTGACATACAACATCGCCGAATTATTCGGAATCGACCAATCATTCATGCTTACGTTCATTGTCACGATTGTATGGGTGCTCATGTTCACGATCAGTGCCTATCGCGGGCTGGACAAGGGTATTAAAATATTAAGTACATTTAATATGTATTTAGCAGGAGCTTTTGCTATCTTTGTGTTGCTGATTGGCCCTGGTGTATTTATTTTAAATTACTTTACGCAATCACTTGGGTTCTTATTTTCAAATTATGTCGATACGTTTCTTTATACCAATTCTATTGGTGGCGATGGAGATACTCATATCGAAGGACATAAAGTGTTCTGGTTTGCATATAATGCCACGTGGGCTATGCTTCATAGTGTGTTTGCAGCTAAAGTATCTTATGGCAGGACCATTAAAGAAATGATCATGACCTATTTTATGGCCCCCATGCTGCTTGCCTGGGGAGCGACCGGTATACTAGGCGGTTTAGGTATCGAACGACAATTAACTGGACAAATCAATGCTTTAGACACTGTGACGGAAGACCCGATGGCTGTAGTTCCAGAGATCTTAACTTCGCTTCCTTTAGCCCCAGTTGTCCTGGTTGCTTTTATCATTTTAGCGATTATATTTCTGACTACTACTCTTGATTCCACTACGTATAGTATTGCTTCTTATACTGGTAAAGAAGATATGAGTGATTCAGAACCATCCAAAAAGTTACGAATACTCATAGCGTTTGTTATTACTTTCTTTGCCTTAACTTTACTTGCCATTGGCGGTTTAGAGCCTCTGGAAGTTGTTTCCGGCTTAATGGGAATACCGGTTATTATCGTACAGTTTCTTACCATTTATGCCGCTTTCAAAATGATGAATGAAGATAAAGCTTGGATCTA
>Ga0079226_10001774_pt1 | contig 16582 bp, 10 predicted proteins | sample Poulit2014_FD_76345 | JGI IMG/M metagenome (GOLD analysis project Ga0079226, IMG submission 76345) | Agricultural soil microbial communities from Georgia to study Nitrogen management - Poultry litter 2014 | ecosystem: Environmental > Terrestrial > Soil > Agricultural land | place: USA: Georgia...
ATTATTCCTGCGCCTTACTGGGTGTCGTACCCCGATATTGGTTTAATCGCTGGGGCCAACCCTGTGTTCATTGAAACCAGCGTTGAACAACGCTTCAAAGTAACCCCTGAACAGCTCGAAGCGGCCATTACGCCGAAAACTCGCTTATTCATGATCAACAGTCCTTCTAACCCTTCCGGCATGGCATACAGCAAAGCTGAGCTCGAAGCCTTGGGCGAGGTGCTGCGCCAGCATCCACATGTGATGATTGCCACCGACGATATGTACGAGCACATTCTGTGGACAGAAGAGCCGTTTGTTAACATTGTGAACGCTTGCCCTGATTTATACGATCGCACCATTGTGCTCAATGGGGTGTCTAAAGCATACAGCATGACTGGTTGGCGTATTGGTTACTGTGCGGGCCCTGCGGCTTTAATCCAAGCCATGACTAATATTCAAAGCCAAAGCACCTCTAACCCTTCTTCCGTTAGCCAGGCAGCAGCCGAGGAAGCCTTGCGTGGTGATCAGCAATGCATCCGCGATATGTGTGCTGCGTTTAAAGAGCGCCACGATTACCTTGTTGCTGCTTTAAACGAATTGCCGGGTGTTACCTGCTTAGAAGGCGATGGTACTTTCTATGTATTCCCTGATTTCAGCGAAGCCATTGCGCAGCTAGGTTGCAAAAACGACCTTGAGCTAGCAGAAGTATTCCTCGAAGCTGGGGTGGCATTAGTGCCAGGTTCCGCCTTTGGCTCGCCCAACTGCATGCGCTTGTCTTTTGCCGTCAGCATCGACACCTTGAAAGAGTGTGTGGCGCGCATTAAGGCAGCTTTGAACAAAAACTAGCCGAACGGCACTCCGACGGCTTGACGTAACTCGGAGTGCTGACTATAGTACGCCCCACAAAGACATTCCGCCTTAGCTCAGTAGGTAGAGCAAATGACTGTTAATCATTGGGTCGCTGGTTCGAGCCCAGCAGGCGGAGCCAAACAAGAAAGGGTTGCTTACATAGCAGCCCTTTTTTTATGCTTCAATAATCGCTGGCGAACCATAGTGGGCCAATGATTGTTCGCCTAGCGGCGAATGTTAATCATTGGTGAATTCAACAGAATTCACCTAGTTCGAGCCCAGCAGGCGGAGCCAAATTTAAGAAGGGTTGCTAATAGCAGCCTTTTTTTTATGCTTCAATAATCGCTGACTAACCATAGTGGACCAATGATTGTTCGCCTAGCGGCGAATGTTAATCATTGGTGAATTCAACAGAATTCACCTAGTTCGAGCCCAGCAGGCGGAGCCAAATTTAAGAAGGGTTGCTAATAGCAGCCCTTTTTTTATGCTTCAACAATTGCTGGCCATTACTGCTAGCCCACCACTTCTATTAGCGCACTCACGTTTTAGCCGCGCCATATATTTTTTTATATCACTCACACAGACCTATGCAGCCAGCGTTCATTTCATTCTTTTTTTTCACATAGCTGTAACACAGCCCCCCTAAGATCAAACCACATTTATTGGAGCTAGATACTGTGAAAATGGTGATTCCTCAATAGTAGCAGCCGAGCAAAACAACCCTTTTCTCGGCTGCAAGCGAGTGCTAATGCGTGCCAATTATTCGGCAAACAACAGAATAATTAGCACTTCACTGAACTCCATTGCTCCTAGTTTCTAGCCCCTAATTTACAACTTAACGAGGTGATATAGCACGCATGAACAGACGTGATTTTCTACGTAACTTAATGATAAGTGGTGGCGCACTAGGCGCCCTTTCAGCCTGTGGTGGATCAAGCGAATCCTCCACACCTAAAATTGGGCAGCCAAGCTCAACACTACAACCTAGCCCCACACCTACTCCTCCCAACCAGCCGGTAACACCCAGTAACGAGGTCTCGTTTCTAGTTATTGGCGATATGGGTACAGGTAATGATGGCCAATACAAAGTAGCGCGCGCCATGGAAACGGTGATCGCTCAGCAAGGCGCGCAGTTTGTGCTCTGCACGGGTGATAACATCTATGAACAAGGTGTGAGCTCAGCGGATGATGTGGGTTTTTTAGAGAAATTCGAATACCCTTACCAACATATTGATGTGCCTTTTTACCTGTGCCTCGGCAACCACGATAACGCCTGCACCCCACTGGGCGGCGGCAGTTATAACTACCGCGGAAATTACCAAGTGGATTACCACTACAAACAAGATCGTTATTCAAACAAGTGGAGGATGCCCGCACGCTACTACACCCACCGTTTTGGTGGCACCGAAGAAAAGCCTTTTATGGAATTATTCGTGGTGGACTCCAACCCACTCACTAGTTTCTACCAAGATAAAAACCCCAAATTCACCTGGGCTAAATATGGCTTCCCACAACAGCGCTGGATGCGCAACAAAGTACGTAACAGTAACGCCCATTGGAAAGTTGCTATGACACACGTGCCTTATCTTTCTAACGGCAAGCACGGTAACGCCGGTAATTTAGACGCAGACTTACGTTGGCTATTCACCAGCCCCTTTGCCGACGGGATGCAATACAAATTGTTTCTTGAGGATTGCTTTAAAGACAAAGCAGACCTCATCGTCACGGGGCACGACCACGTAATGCAGTGGCTAAAACCCGTGGCAGCCATGGGCAAAGCGGAAATTATTGTCTCCGGTGCTGGAGGTAAAAACGACACCATCAAAAACCCTGAGCTTAACCCCACCTATTTTCAACAAGGCGAAGTATACGGCTTCGTTTGGGTGAAAATGGACCTCTACCAAATGACCGTGCACTTTTACAATGTACACCCCGACACAGGAGAACATTATCTTGCTTACGCGCGCACACAAAACAAACCTATTACCCCACCCATGGCTGTTGCGCACGCCGCACAAGCTTAAGCGCACTCCTCTAAGCAATGCAAAGGCTTAGAGGGGCGCTTTTTAACCACACCATCCACCACTGGCATCGTTGACAAAACAATAAGTATTTCAAGGCAATAAAAAGAGTACAAAACGCTTGTTCAAGATTCCCTACCCTGTACAGTAACTTCCCTACACATCATAAAGAGAGCCTTTAGCACACGCTTTTATTGCCTGCTCTCACTATCTTTTACAAGGGGACATTCATGCAGTCACAAACCATTCGGGCCGGTGCCATTCAACTCAATGCCGCCGTAGGCGATGTCGCTCATAATTTAGAAAGCATCGAGCGCTTGGTGGATGCTGCCGCCGCACAAGGCGCTAAAATCATTGCTATCCCAGAATTTTGCACCTCGAAACTCCCCTTCGATGTGCGCGCCCACGATGCCGTACTGCCCTTGGACAACCCCGCTTTGGCATTATTCGTGCGCCTGGCTAAACGCCATCAGTGCTGGCTCGGTGGCTCCATGCTCATTGCCGACAACGACGAGGTATACAACCGCTATTTTTTCGTCGAACCCAATGGCGACATTCATCAGCACGATAAAGACTTACCCACCATGTGGGAAAACTGCTTTTATGCCCCTGGCAACGACGACGGCGTGTTTGACACTCAACTCGGTGGCGTAGGAGCCGCGGTATGTTGGGAGCTCATTCGCAACCAAACCCTGCAACGCATGCACCAGCACGTGCAAGTGGCCATAACGGGCACCCACTGGTGGACCTTGCCCACCAACTGGGGCGCTATTACCCACCGTAGCTTGGCCGCTTTAGGGCAATACAACCGTTATATGTCTGAAAATGCACCCGCAGAATTTGCCCGCCGTTTGGGTGTACCAGTGATTCAAGCCTCACACTGTGGCACCTTCCGCACAGATTTTATGCTCGTCCCCGGCACCAATGTGTCTGTGCCTTACGACACCGAGTACGTGGGCGCCACGCAAATTGTGGACGCACAAGGGCGTGTACTCGCCCAGCGCCGCACCCAAGAAGGCCCCGGCGTGGTGGTGGCCGACATTACCCTAGACACCCCCACCCCAGTGCAACCTATTAGCGACACTTTCTGGGTGCCTGAACTGCCCTTGTTGCTCCGCGGTTACTGGCACCACCAAAATGCCTGCGGCAAAAGTTACTATCGCCGGTTGGGCCGCGAGCGTGGCTTAGCCGCCGCACGCCGCAATGCTTAATCAGGCTGCTATCTCTCAGCGAGCACAGATGCAAACTGATAAGGTAGTACCCCATCACCCTTTTAATCCTCGGAGTACGCTATGCAAAAAAAATGGATGATCTACGGTGCCAACGGCTACACAGGCGAACTCATCGCTCGCGAAGCTGTTAAACGCGGGCTAACGCCCACCTTAGCGGGGCGCAACGCCGAGAAACTCGAGCCCTTAGGGCGCGAACTAGGCCTAGAAGTGCGTATTTTCTCTTTAGACAACATCGGCGATCAACTCAGCGGCCACGCCTTGGTACTTCATTGCGCAGGGCCTTTTTCTGCCACCGCTGAACCCATGATGAAAGCTTGCCTAGCCGCCAAAGCCCATTACCTCGATATTACGGGCGAAATTGCCGTGTTCGAATTAGCACAGCGCCTGAATGCACAAGCTAAAGAAGCCGGCGTAGTGCTTTGCCCCGGAGTGGGTTTTGATGTGATCCCCACAGATTGTGTTGCCACGGCGCTAAAAGAAGCCTTGCCCGATGCCACCCATTTAGCCTTAGGGTTTGATTCACGCTCAGGGTTTTCACCCGGCACGGCCAAAACTTCTGTGGAAGGGTTAGCACAAGGGGGCAAAATCCGCCGCCACGGCATCATCCAAACCGTTCCCTTGGCTTATAAAGTACGCCGTATTGATTTTGGTGATGGTGAAAAAGATGCCATGACAATTCCTTGGGGTGATGTATCCACCGCGTACCATTCCACCGGCATCCCTAACATTGAGGTGTATATCCCCGGCTCACCGCGGCTCATTAAGCGCGCTAAACGCGCCAACTACATTCGCCCTGTACTAGGCCTTGGGTTTGTACAAAACCTGATTAAATCACGCATGGCTAAAACCATTACCGGCCCCAATGAAGCGCAACGCGCTAGCATGCCCACCTATGTGTGGGGCGAAGCTAAAAACGCCAAGGGTGAGGTTAAAACCGCACATATTCGCACCGCCAACGGCTACAGCCTCACTATTACCGGCTCGTTAGCCGTGGCCACGTTTTTGCTAGAGCAAGCGCCCACGGGCGGCACTTACACCCCCTCAACATTGATTGGCAAAGAGTTAGTGGAACAACTGCCAGACTCAGGCCAAATAACCATCAGTTAACCACCCCAATAAAGGAGACACCATGAGCGAACGCCGTATTACACTGCAACATAGCTACCAAACCTTACCGGCAGAATTTTATGCCCATGTGTCTCCTGCTTCAGCAAGCCAGCCCGAGTTGCTGCTGTACAACCAACCCCTTGCGGAAGCATTAGGCTTGCCGCCCATGGATCACACTCTGGCAGCACTATATTTTAGCGGCAAGCAAGCTTTGCCTAGCGCACAACCCATTGCACAAGCATACGCTGGGCATCAATTTGGCCACGCCACCATGCTTGGCGATGGCCGCGCGATGCTCTTAGGTGAGCTCGTTACACCACAGCAACAACGGTTTGATGTGCAACTTAAAGGGGCTGGTCCCACGCCGTTTTCACGCCGCGGTGATGGCCGTGCCACCCTCAACGCCGTACTGCGTGAACACATCATGAGCGAGGCCATGAACGCTTTAGGCATTCCCACTTCACGCAGTTTGGCGGTGGTTACCACGGGGGAAAGCGTGTTTCGTGAACAAGCTCATGCAGGGGCTGTGCTCACGCGTGTGGCGTCCTCACATCTTCGCGTGGGCACGTTTCAATACGCCGCTTGGCATCCTAAAAAAACCTTATTGCCAGCGTTGGTGAATTACGCCATCGAACGCCATTATCCTGCCGCAGCACAGGCGCCTAACCCAGCACTAGCCTTGCTCGAGGCAGTGATGGAACGTCACATCACCCTCATCGTGCATTGGTTAAGAGTGGGCTTTATTCACGGCGTCATGAACACCGACAACAGCACTATTAGTGGCGAAACGTTGGATTACGGCCCTTGCGCTTTCATGGACACCTACCATCCAAATACCGTGTTCAGCTCCATCGACCACCAAGGCCGGTATGCCTTTGGCCAGCAAGCCGCCATGGCACAGTGGAATTTAGAGCGCTTGGCCGAAGCTCTGCTCAGCGAAATTCACCCAGAGGAACAACAAGCCATTGCCCTAGCCTCTTCCGTGCTCGACCATTTTCATCCTCGCTTTACCCAGCAGTGGTTGACGATGATGCACGCCAAACTAGGCCTCATCAACGACGCCCACGATGTGGTGGATGACTGGCTTACCTTGTTACAACAGCAACAGATGGATTACACCAACGCTCACCGCGCCCTGATGGCGGCTGAACTGCCCGCTGATGAGTGCTATCACACAGAGGCATTCCAAGCTTGGTGGCAGCGTTGGCAGCCCCTGTATCTCGCCGGTGGCGGTGGCGATGCCGCGCAGCAACTCATGCAACAGAACAACCCCGCGGTAATACCGCGCAACCATCGTGTTAACCAAGCATTAGCGGCAGCAGAAGCCGGCGACATGAGCGCTGTACACGCATTGAATGAAGCCCTCAGCACCCCCTACGCAGCTCGAGAGGTTGGCGATTTTTATGCACAACCTCCGCAAGAACACGAACGTGTGGCACGCACTTTTTGCGGCACTTGAGGCCGCCACCCGCAGCGGCTAGGCGCTTTTATTGACGATAGCAACCTAAGCTCTTTATCATCGCCACGGTTTGCCGCCTTCCATTCACGCGCTGCTCAGCACAAGGGGATATTATGCTGCTTGCGTCACTGATTTTTATTTTCACCCTCGTTCTTGTTATTTGGCAGCCAAAAGGGCTGTCCATCGGTTGGAGCGCCACCCTTGGTGCTGCCCTGTCTCTCTTGGCGGGCACGGTTGCCCTGAGCGATGTTGTCATTGTGTGGGACATCGTGTGGAACGCCACCGCTACTTTTATTGCCATCATCATTATTAGTTTGTTGCTAGATGAGGCCGGTTTTTTTGAATGGGCCGCATTGCACATAGCGCGTTGGCCGCAAGGCAATGGGCACGCCCTCTTTGTGTTAATAGTGCTGCTCGGTGCCGCAGTGGCGGCTATTTTTGCGAACGACGGCGCCGCCCTTACCCTCACTCCCATTGTGATGGTATTGCTATTGCGCTTAGGGTTTACCTCCGCTGCCACGCTCGCTTTTGTGATGGCAGCTGGTTTCATCGCCGATTCAGCCAGCTTGCCGTTGGTCATCTCCAACTTAGTGAACATCGTATCTGCAGATTTTTTCAACATTGGCTTTACCGACTACGCACGGGTGATGGTGCCCGTTACTCTGGTGTCTATTATCAGCTCTATTGCAGTGCTGTGGTGGTACTTTCGCAACGATATTCCCGCGCGCTACCCTCTTGAAGCCCTTGCAGAACCAGCCTCAGCTATTAAAGATCCCGTCACGTTCAAAACAGGTTGGGGCGTTATTGTTGCCCTCTTGGTGGCATTTTTTGGCCTCAGCCATACCGCTGTGCCCATTAGCGCCATAGCGGCCATCGGTGCTGTGGTTTTGTTGTTCGTGGCGCATCGTCAAAAAATCATTCATACCCCAAGTGTGCTCAAAAATGCCCCGTGGCAAGTGGTTATCTTCTCCTTGGGCCTTTACTTAGTGGTATACGGTTTACGCAATGCTGGGCTCACCGCCTACCTCACCAGTGTGCTGAATTTGTTAGCCGAACAAGGGGTATTTGTGGCCACCGTGGGCACGGGAGTCATGAGCGCCCTGTTGTCTTCCGTGATGAATAATATGCCCACAGTGTTGGTGAGCGCGCTATCTATCGACGCTGCCAGCGCTAGCGCTGAGATCAAAGAAGCCATGGTGTACGCCAACGTGGTGGGCAGCGATTTAGGCCCCAAACTCACCCCTATTGGCAGCTTGGCTACGTTATTGTGGTTGCATGTGTTGCACCAAAAGGGCCTAAAAATATCTTGGGGCTACTACTTTAAAGTCGGCGTGGTACTCACCTTACCTGTGTTACTCACCACCCTCGCCGCCTTAGCACTAGTACTAAGCTAATAAAAAAGCCGGCGCGCTCTACCAACGGGCCGGCTTTCGTCTCTACTGCTACATTCCTTAGAACGCAGCAATACCTGTTTGCGCGCGTCCAAGAATTAACGCATGCACATCATGCGTACCTTCATACGTATTCACTGCTTCAAGGTTCATCACGTGGCGAATAACGTGGTACTCGTCACTCACGCCATTACCGCCGTGCATATCGCGCGCCACGCGAGCAATATCCAAAGCTTTACCACAGTTGTTACGCTTCAACAGCGAAATCATCTCAGGTGCCCAGTTGCCTTCATCCAGTAAACGCCCTAAACGTAAGCTACCGTGCAGCCCTAATGTAATGTCAGTTTGCATATCTGCTAACTTTTTCTGTACTAGCTGTGTAGCAGCTAAGGGACGGCCAAACTGCTTTCTTTCTAAGGTGTAGTTGCGCGCTGCATGCCAGCAAAACTCAGCAGCTCCTAGCGCACCCCAGCTAATGCCATAACGTGCTGTGTTCAAGCAGCTAAAAGGCCCTTTTAAGCCTTGTACATTAAGCTTATTTTCTTCTGGCACGAACACATCTTCTAAAACAATTTCACCCGTAATAGAGGCTCGCAGCGAAAACTTGCCTTCAATGGTGGGGGTGCTAAAGCCGTCAAAGGAGCGCTCAACGATAAAGCCGGTAATAACACCTTCCAACTGGGCCCACACCACCGCAACATCAGAGATTGGTGAGTTGGTAATCCACATTTTGGCGCCATTAAGCACATAGCCACCGTCTACTTTTTTAGCGCGTGTTACCATGCTGCCAGGATCAGAGCCGTGATCAGGTTCTGTTAAACCAAAGCAACCCACCCATTCACCACTGGCCAACTTAGGCAAATATTTTTGGCGTACGGCTTCGCTACCAAACTGATAAATAGGAAACATGACTAAAGAAGATTGCACGCTCATGGCCGAACGGTAACCTGAATCCACTCGCTCTACCTCGCGCGCAGCTAGGCCGTAGCTCACGTAGTTTACGCCCGCACAGCCGTATTTCTCCGGCAACGTGGAGCCGAGCAACCCTTGAGCACCCATTTCCAGCATAATTTCACGATGAAAAATTTCGTGACGGTTAGCTTCTAACACACGGGGCATTAGCTTGCTTTGGCAATAATCACGCGCCGCATCACGCACCATACGCTCATCTTCTGTTAACACGCTATCTAGCGATAAAGGGTCTTCCCAATTAAACTCGATCATTAATACGTACTCCGTTTTCGCTAAGGCGACGCCTTATTTATTAAGTATTACTTGTTACCGTACACTGCTGTGCAGCGGCATGAAAATTAGTTTTTAACGCTTATCCCTTGCTGGTGAACCAATGGCCACCCCACACTAATGACCGCTACTGCGCCCATTCTTGCTCTTGCATCTCTCTCCAAAGCACCTTGCCTGTGGGAGAAACGGGAAGCTCTTTCACAAACTCAACCACTTGCGGCACTTTGTACGTAGCCATACGCTCACGGCACCACTGTTGGATGTCTTCTTCAGTTACTTTACCCACACTATTAGGCAATAAAATAATACTTGCCTTCACACTTTCGCCACGGCGCTCATGTGGTGTAGAAATAATACAAGCTTGCTTAACATCTGGGTGTGAGTGCAACAGCCCTTCTACTTCTGCCGGCCACACTTTAAATCCAGATGCATTAATCATGCGTTTAAGCCTATCTACAATAAAGAAGTAGCCCTCTTCATCGTAATAACCCATATCACCTGTACGGAAGAAACGCTTGCCTTCTAGCTCCAAAAACACTTCTTCTGTTTCTTCTGGCATATTCCAATAACCCTGGAATACCTGCGGCCCAGAAACAATAATTTCACCTACTTCGCCCACATCAAGCAACTCACCCGACTCTTGATCGCGAATGCGTGCATCCACATCAAAAGCAGGAATACCCAAGCACTGAGGCTTGATACGATCCACCGGGTTGATGTGTGTGGCCGCCATGGTTTCGGAAAGGCCGTAACCTTCCACATAACGCAGGCCAGTGAGCTCAAATAACTTATCGGAAATGGCGCTAGGCATTGCCGCACCACCACCGCCAATCACTTTCAACGAGGATAAATCACGCTCATTAATAGCAGGGTCAGACAGTAAATCGATGGCCATGGTTACAATATTTACCCAATGGCTTACCTGATAGCGTTCGATTAAATCCGCTGCCACCTTACGGTTCCAACGTGTCATCAGCACAAAGGTTCCCCCGGCGGTAATAGTGGTAGTCATGGAAGATTGCATGCCCGTTACGTGGAACATAGGCAACACACCAAGCACCACTGAACCGGCATTAATGCTTCGCCAAGTAATACCTTGCATGGTTGTGGCCATCATGGAACGGTGGGTGTGCACACAACCTTTAGGCGCGCCAGTGGTGCCTGAACTATACGGAAACACCGACCAATCGTCCGCCCCAACTACTAACTCACCCGGCTCATGGCCAGCTGCCAAAGCATCGCTCCAAGCCACTGCCCCTTTGTCAGTAAAGGTTTGTACGGGTGCAGTCACCTCTGCAGGCAACTCTAGGCTTGTTTCTTCTTTAATATACTCGCTGTATGCCGTTACCAGCACGGTGCGCAAAGCGTGTTGCCCTACTTTTGGCAATATCTCAGCAGCAACCTCTTGCCCTGCGATGGCTACTTTAGCGCCAGTGTCAGCTAAATAATGATCCAATTCAGCCGATTTATTCATAGGGTTAATGGGTACTACCACCGCGTTGGCCCGCAGAGTAGCGAAGAACCCAATGATAAATTGAGGCGCATTTTGCATGAAGAGAAGTACGCGATCACCGCGCTCAATGCCATTTGCCATCAAATAGCCAGCGAGTGTATCTACCTGCTGTTTAAGTTCTTGATAAGTAATGGCCGTATCATAATAAACAATGGCGTTACGGTGTGGGTAGCGCTGCGCAGAAATGGCCAAATTACTATAAAAGCACGTATCTGGTAGCGGCAGATGTAAGGGTAGGTGTTTAGGCCAAACGGCTAAGTGCCGATCAAACATGTTTTCTACTCCTGCAGTTTCACTGCGGGTTATCGTTATTCTTTTAACGAAACAATGAACGCTTCGTATGCTATGCGGAGCGTAAATATGGCACGAAAAAACTGGCGGGTCAAATATTATGAAACGAGGTTTCAAAATAACGAAAAGCTAAATAACACCCACACCACACCCCATAAACCATCCAAAGAAATTTAATTACCGTTAAAGATTAATGGGCCACGAGCATAATAGCTTCAATTTTAGCCACCAGATCTCTCAACCTAGGGCCAATGTCGCTTATCAATATCTCACGATTAAGGCGTAACGAAGAGGCGCCGCAGTTAATAGGCATAATCTGCTGCCCTTCTACACGTAGTGGCACTGCTACACCACTCACCCCAGGCCTCCAATCTTCAGCAGAAATGCAAAACCCATAGCGGGCATAATCCTCTAAACCCTGCTCAACACCTTGTAACATTTCATTCCAGTTTTCAGGTTCCTGGCTCTCTAAATGAGCCAAAACTTGTTCTCTTTGAGCTGTGGGTAAAGCCGCTAAATAGGCTCGCCCCATAGCTGATTGAGTTAAGGAGGCCTCTGCACCTTCTGCTAACTGCAAACGTAATGGGCTCTGTCCTTGGCATACATGCACATAGACAGCGCGGTTATTTCTTATTTGGCCTAACGCCACCATGCAGTCTGTTTCGTCTGCTAGTTCTTGCATAAAAGGCGCCACTACCGAGGTAACACCGTCGCGAGCCATATCAAGAAACCCTAGTTCTAGCACAGAGGCACTTAAACTATAGCGTTCACTAGCGGCGGTATATTTCAAATAACCCATTTGTGATAATGTAAATGTCATTCGCGCCACCGTGCCGCGTGGCACATTCACTAGCCGCGACAGTTCCGAATTGCTTAATTTTTCAGAGCCTGATCCAAAGCAACGTAAAATTTTTAACCCACGCGCTAAAGCAGTGACGTAATTAGGGTTGCCCACAGTATTTGCATCCAAGGTAAGACGACTCATGTTTTTCCTTAAGGACAGCACACAACTGTCCAGTTTGTTATTCTGATTATTCTTTCTTTTTTAGATGACGACGCCATGGAATCAACTTATGTTACAGCGCCATTCTTAAAGAGGTGTAGCACAAAACCGTCCCCATAAACAATGGGCGCATAAAAATGCGCCCATTGTTTAGTAAAGCTTTGTTAATGTAAACGTCGAAAATTAACCTTTCACACACACTACTTGGCGTAGAGTATGCACAATTTCCACTAAGTCTTCCTGTGCGGCCATCACCTTTTCAATGTCTTTGTAAGCACGTGGGGTTTCATCGATTACCGCTGCGTCACGGCGGGCTTCCACGTGGGCAATATCCGCTTGGTGCTCTTCCAAACTCACTTGTTTTTTAGCTTGCGTACGGCTCATGATGCGGCCGGCGCCGTGACTACAAGAATGAAAACTCTCGGGGTTACCAAGCCCACGCACAATAAAACTGCGCGCCCCCATAGAGCCCGGAATAATACCCATTTGGCCCTTTTGCGCCGACACGGCACCTTTACGGGTGACCCACACTTCTTCACCAAAGTGCTCTTCTTGCTGCACATAGTTGTGGTGGCAATCCACTGCTTCTTCAGTGCTGGTAAAGGGTTTCGGAATTTCATTGGATAACGCCGCTAGGGTGTGCTCCATCATTACCTCGCGGTTTACTTTGGCGTAGTGCTGCGCCCAGTTCACCGCTTCCACGTAATCGTCGAAAAACGTGGTGCCCTCTTCTAAATAAGCTAAATCTTCGTCAGGCAAATTGCGCTGATGCACACGCATGTCTTCTTTAGCTTTTTCAATAAAAGTGCGGCCAATGGCGTTGCCCACACCACGAGAACCACTGTGTAGCATCACCCACACGCGGTCTAACTCGTCTAAGCACAGCTCCACAAAGTGATTACCCGTGCCTAAAGTGCCCAAGTGATGATGGTTGTTGGTGCGGCGTAAACGAGGGTGTTTCTCCACAATACGCTCAAAGCCGGGTTGCAACTTCGCCCAACGCTTATCCACTAGCGGCGGCGTATTATGCCAAGCGCCCACATCACGGCGCCTGCGCCCACCGGTGCGCCCATGAGGCACTGCTTTTTCTATGGCCAAACGAATATCGCGCAGGTCGTCGGGTAAATCAGTGGCGGTTAACGAAGTACGAACGGCCATCATGCCGCACCCTAAATCCACTCCCACCGCAGCAGGAATAATGGCACCTTTGGTGGGAATCACACTCCCAATGGTGGAGCCTAAACCCACATGCACATCCGGCATAGCAGCCAAATGCTTAAAAATAAAAGGCATGGCAGCGGTATTCAGCAATTGTTGTTTTGCTTCGCGCGCCACGGGTACACCACGGGCCCATAATTTTACCGGTGCGCCACTTTCTTGCTGCAACACATCAAAGTTTGTCACTAACTGTGTCACTCCATTAATTATTTAATTACTTTAATTTCAATAGCTTAGTGTAACACATTGTACAAAAAACATTCTTACCAGAACAAAAAGGCATAGGTGCTAGCCATCAAAATGCAGATGAGGTTTAAATATAAACCCGTTTTCATCATGGTTTTTTGCGGCACCAGCCCCGTGCCAAACACAATAGCGTTGGGAGGCGTGGCCACCGGCAGCATAAACGCACAAGAAGCGGCCACAGCGATTAAGCTTGCCATCACCACGGGATCCACTCCCACGCTTGGGCTTAAGGCCACAAATACGGGCACCAACAAGGCGGCACTCGCGGTGTTGCTAGCCAGCTCTGTTAAAAACACCACAAACGTTACCACCACTACAATGGCCACAACGGCATGGGTGCTTTGCAAGAACCCACCAATAGTTTCGCCAAGGAACAAGCTCGCACCCGTTACTTGCAGCACTTGGCTTAAGCACAAGCCGCCGCCGAACAAAAACAACACGCCCCAATCAGCGCCCTCTTCCACATCCTGCCATTCCACCGCCCGACCAACAGCCAGAGCAATAATGGCCATCACCGCCACTAAACTGTCAAAAGAAACAATGCCACCTAGCATGGTGTTAATGGGCTTACTGAACATCCAGAAGAACACCGTGGCCCCAAAAATCAACAAGGTCACTTTCTTCTTTTCATTCCACTCTATCTTTTCTTCTGTTACAGCAATGGCTTGGCCTAACCGCGGTTTTAACAAGAAATACAAGAGCAAAATAGCCGACGGCAACAGTAGCAAGGTCAGCGGCAAGGCTCTGATGGTCCAATCTAAAAAAGCGATATTGGTTTCAGCGGCAGCAATGGCGTTAGGTGGGCTGCCCACTAATGTGGCAATACCACCAATACTCGAGCTATAGGCCAAGCCAAGCAAGGCAAACACCCAAGTGCCGTGTTCTTTCTCGCCACGTAACTGGCTCAACAAACCCAGCATTAACGGCAACATCATGGCCACAGTAGCTGTGTTGCTAATCCACATGGAAAGCCCTGCAGACAAAATAAACAGCATGATCAAGGCGCGGCCCAAATGCCCGCCGGCGCGCCTTAACACCACATTGGCCATGGCTTTGTCTAAACCTTGTTTGCTCAAGGCAGCCGCTAAGGCAAACCCACCTAAAAACAGGAAAATAATTGGATGAGCAAAACTAGATAAGGCTTTATCCACCGGCAATATATCTAAAAACACCGCGAGCACGGGCACCAATAAAGCCGTGATGGTGACGTGTAAGGCTTCAGTGAGCCACAGCACGGCAATAAACACTAACAAGCTCAACCCTTTTGCTGTGGACTCATCCACGGGTAGGTAATTAAGCAGGAAAAGAAAAATAAAAATATTAAGAAATACAATGTTGTTCTTGACCATGGCCATAGAGCAATCACCTCTAATTTAGCATGCGCTTATAAAAACAAGAGCTTATACCTTTTAGTTCTTAAGCTAGCAACTTTCGCCTAGCTCTTCATTGCTACAAAATAAAAAGCCGCTTCGAAAAGCGGCTTAACCAAACACCCTTTACAACGCGAGTATTTACACTGCCACTTTCTTATGCTGCGCAGGTTGATAACCTTCCACGTAACGTATTAGCAACCGCTTTAACAAAGCATCATCAGATTCTCCTAATGCTGCTTCCACTTGTTCAAAAGCCTCGGCAAACTCTTCCCACTGCATAAAACGTTCGTGCGCCTGCATAATCATGCTGTGCTCGGTGCCCACACGGGCGTCCGAAATTAACAACTCTTCGTAAAGCTTTTCACCTGGTCGCAAACCCGTGAATTTAATTTCGATATCACCTTCGGGATTATCATCATCGCACACAGATAAGCCCATTAAACGGATCATGGTGCAGGCTAAATCAGCAATGCGTACCGGCTCGCCCATATCGAGCAGGAACACTTCGCCGCCTTTAGCCATGGAACCCGCTTGAATTACCAACAACGCCGCTTCAGGGATAGTCATGAAATAGCGGGTAACGTCAGGATGCGTTACGGTAACAGGCCCGCCTGCTTTAATTTGCTCTTGAAACAAAGGCACCACAGAGCCTGAGGAACCAAGCACGTTACCGAAACGCACCATGGAGAAAACTGTTTCACTGCCTCGCGCCGCCATGGCTTGCAAAATCAGTTCAGAGAAACGTTTCGTAGCACCCATCACGTTGGTGGGGCGCACCGCTTTGTCTGTAGAAATGAGAATAAAACGCTCCACCCCAGCATTTTCTGCCGCTAAGGCAGCTCGGTAAGTACCAATAATATTGTTACGCACGCCAGAGCTTGGATTCGCTTCCACAATGGGCACATGTTTATAAGCCGCAGCGTGGTAGAAAGTATGCACCTCATACTCACGGCAGAGGCTTTCCATCATGCTATCGTTGAGCACAGAACCCAAAGCGGTGACAATTTCCACTGAATAATTTCGTTTCTGCGCTAAATTTCTTAACTCTTGATCGAGCTTGTACAGGCCGTATTCATTTTGCTCATAAAGCACCAAGCGCGTGGGGGAAAGAGCTAATATTTGGCGGCACAATTCACTACCAATGGAACCCCCAGCGCCGGTAACCATAACGTTTTTACCCGTAATACAGGCGCGCAGTAAATCATCTTTAGGTGGCACAGGGTCGCGGCCGAGCAAGTCCTCAATGGCCACCGCACGCACTTCTTCAATACGTGCACGGCCATCCACAATATCCACAAAAGAAGGAATGGATTTCACTTCAATATTAGGCAGTTGGTTGAGGAAGCTAACAGCATCTAATCGTTCCGCACGGCTCGCCCGCGGAATAGCTAGCAACACCGCCTTTACAGGATGTTTCTTCACATAGGATTTTAGCTCTTTACGACTGAGCACTGGCAGATTTTGAATCACGGTCCCTTGTAAAGAGCGCTTGTCATCCACAAAAGCCACGGGCCCGTATTCCACGCTGCCTTGCAAGGAGGAAGCTAATTGATACCCAGAGCTGCCCGCGCCAAAAATCACCACTGGCTCACGTTCATTTTGGCGCCGCAGGCCCCACGTTAAAAATACGCGTGCGGCAAAACGGCTAGCGGCTA
>Ga0079226_10001775_pt1 | contig 16574 bp, 20 predicted proteins | sample Poulit2014_FD_76345 | JGI IMG/M metagenome (GOLD analysis project Ga0079226, IMG submission 76345) | Agricultural soil microbial communities from Georgia to study Nitrogen management - Poultry litter 2014 | ecosystem: Environmental > Terrestrial > Soil > Agricultural land | place: USA: Georgia...
CCTAAAGTATGATTGAGGGTGTATTAAAAATATGTTTTACTTGAGTCTATCAGTCATAATGAGGTGAAGTCATGAAGCAATATTTAGCACTTATTCGTAAACGTTTACGAGGATTAGATTTTGGTTTGATAATCTGCTTTATCTTACTAGGCGTAATAGGGGTTATGATGGTTTACAGCGCCAGTATGGTATCTGCATCTAAAGGAACATTGACAGGCGGGGTGCCTATTGAAAGTAATTATTTTATGAAAAGACAAGTGCTTATTTTGGTTCTTGGTGTTTTTATTATCCTATTTATTGGTGGGTTCATTAATATTAACGCTTTTAAAAAAAGCCATGTGCAAAAAGTTATAGTTTTGGGGACATTATTGTTATTACTTATTACTGTACTCATCGGCAAAGAAATTAACGGTTCGAGAAACTGGATTAATCTAGGAATATTTAGCATTCAATCTTCCGAATTCTTAAAATTAACTTCAATTTTTTATCTTTCTTACGTAATCAATCAACGGATATCGAGTTACACAGACTACCAATTGAAACATCTTATTTCACCACTTGGCATGATAGGTGTGGGACTATTACTTGTACTAATGCAAGGTGACTTAGGAGGAACGTTATTAACTATTGCAATTATTGGATGTATATTAGTTTATTCAGATATAAAAAATAAGGTGAAAATTCAAATCATGGGCATCGCTATGGTACCAATTATATTTTATGGAATTTATACATTAATTTTTGATTCAAAAAATATTTATAGGCTCAAACGTATTCAAGTTATGCTAGATCCATTTAAATATGAGAATGATGAGGGTTATCAACTTACAAGCGCATTGATAGCCATAGGAAATGGTGGGTTCACTGGAAAAGGCTTAGGTAATGGTATTGCGAAATTGGGCTATTTACCAGAACCACACACCGACTTTATCTTCACTGTTATTTCAGAAGAATTAGGGTTGTTGGGCGTGTTATTTACAATCATGATTTATGGATTTATTTTAGTGAAAGGGCTTATTTACGCGAATAAAACAACAAATCAATTTTACAAATTAATTTGTGTCGGTGTTGTGAGTTATTTATTTATACAAGTCTTTATTAATTTAGCGGGGGTCTCGGGCCTCATTCCTTTAACTGGTGTGACGTTGCCGTTATTAAGTTATGGTGGCTCGTCTATGTTAAGTATTAGTCTAGCATATGGTGCTTTGTTAGCAGTTGCTAGAAGAATTAATAATGAAAGGAAGTTAAGTTAAGTGAAAACTGGCTATTTAAAAATGATATTAATGAGTATGTGTTTGTTATTGCTTATGATTTGTATACATATTGGTATAACAAATCCCTTAGATTCCTTTGTTTACCATTTTTTAGATACAACAATTCAAAACTATGGATTGATAATTTATCTTGAAGTTATTTCTGTTGTTTTTGCACCGATAAACTGTTTGTTTATGATATTGGTGATATTGAGTGTCTTATATTTCTATAATCCATTCAAATTTTGGTGGTATGGATGGTGGAGTTTCAGTGTATTGCTTATTGGTACGTTGTTTAAATATATTATTCAACGGACGAGACCTGATATGAGTATAGATGGATATAGTTTCCCTAGCATGCACGTCTTGAGTGTCTGTCTACTAGTATGTCTTATTTTATTATTGAACAATAGTAAAAGTCTAGCTATCATCAGTATGTTATTAGTAATTTCTGTTATGATTTCTAGGATTTATTTACAAGCACACTATTTTACAGATACTGTAGGTAGTTTGTTCGTTATGGGCACGATGCTTCAAGCTATACAATTGGGACAGTGTTCGTCGGTAATACATCAAAGGTGACATTGCGGTATATTAAAATAGTAGCGATTTAAAATGACCCTATGATTTTAACAATTCAGTATAAAATCCATCAGTGAATACTACTAAAAAGACGCCGATAAACGATATGTTATCGGCGTCTTTTTATGTTAACAATCTATAAATTAAGACTTAGTCATCCATTACTTTATTAATGATTTCTGTGGCATTTAAATTTAATATATTGCTTGGTGTAACTTGATCAATATCACGATTGAACATTGATTTTAATTTTTCTACTTCTTCTTTTTCACCAGCTAAATAAATTTGTTGCCAACCTTTTGTTTTAGCTTTTTTCTCAATTCTAGTGACTAAACGTTTGAACCAACGTTCTTGATTAGCTTTTACACGCTCTTTAAATTCATCTCTTTTAGAGCCGCCTTGAGTTAAATCATCACCTTGAGGGCCTTCATGTTCGCGCCAATCATCAGTTTCTAAATCTAACGTATAGTAATCTTCATCTACGATTGTACCAATTTCAGTTTCTATTACACGAGCTTTGTCTTGTTGTAATACTAAAATGCCAGTATATGGATGGCTCTGTTGTAATGATTTAATCTGGTCTAATTTTGGTTGAAAACCCCAGTTGAATTGAGTATCAACTGAAATATTAACGTACTTTTCAAATCTTAATGATTCGTCAGCAGTTATAAATAAGATGAGACCTCTTTTGAGGTTAGGTTCAGCACCTTGTATTTCAGTTTCTACTTTGTCTATGATTTTTTTTGCTTGATTCTTTTCTTCATGATTGTCACTTTTTTTTGTTTGTTCTGATAAATCTTTTAGAGCATTTTTTAGTTCGATTTTCCATTTTGTACCTTGTTCAGGGCTCGTATCTAAATAGATAGAGAATACTTTTTGATTTTGAGATTCACCGTCGAATTGTTCCAAGTTATTTATTTCTTCTTCTAAAAGCATTATATATATCACCCTTTATAATTCGTTCTCACTTTATATTTTACCGTTTTTTGAACAGTTAAACTTTATATGCATAATAGTTAATATTTGTTGGTGATTTTATTGATATGAAAATAAATATTTATACAGATAAAAAAGATGATTTAAAATATGTGCGTAGTGTTTAAAAGCGATTCCAAGGGGAAAATTAACCATAATAATGGAAAATTAAAGTCGAAATTTCAAACGAATAAAGGGGGAATATGTATGGCTACACTACTATTTCTTGTAACAATACTATTCATATTAGTCGTCTACTTACTTGTTAGACTGAAGTACGCGAAAGATTTCAAAGAATCTATGGGTAAGCGTCACAGAGAAAGAAGAATAGAAGAATTTGTGCAAAATGCTTATAAACTAGATAATTTAGAAGCGATACATCATAGTCGCACCCATATTGAGCTTATTTATAGTCGTAAAACATTAGACGTGAGAACAGAACAAGTTATTTTTGTAGAAAATAAAGACGAAGAAAAAGTTAAAACTCAATTTGAAATGACAGATGACATGGCTAGAGACGAATTGTTCGATTTGATGTTAGAAGATACTTATTTTTATATGACTGAAGAACGTTACAACGAATTAATAATTAATAAAAAAGATTAGTAATTTATTAAGTTGAATGATTGGAAAGGAATGATGCTTATGGCACCTGTTATTAAGCCTTATACAAATGATTCAGAATTAGAAGCAGATATTAAAGCATTAAAAGATCGAGGCATCGCAAGTCAAGATATATACATTTTATCAAATGATAAGGAACGTACAAATAAAGTGGTTGATGATACGAAAGTTACTGCTGTCCATTACAATCAAATTGATGCCGACGATGATTTTGATTCAAAAGATGAAGAATTGAGAGAAAAACTGAGTACTTTAGGTGTGCCAAAGCATGAAGCCGACAAATGTAAAGCACATATAGAGGAAGATAAAATTATTTTAATTGTTAACGATTTTAGAATTAAAGGGCTATTATAAACAAAGTAAAAGGTGATTAAGTATGTCCCTTCTTAAAATTGATAATCTAACAAAGCACGTTGGTAAGTTTTATGCCTTATTAGTATAGCCAATGTAGTAATGATGGTTTTTGTATTGTTGTGCGTTATAAGTATAGTAGGGTTTAGAAAGAGAGATATATAATTATTTATAATATGATTTACAGAGAGAGTTACCAAATATTAGGTAACTCTTTTTTTATGTAATATATTATGAAATTAATTTGTTATATATTAAGCGGTGTTGATTGGTAAAAAACACTAATTACAAGTTAATATTTCAATATAATTGTAATTATTAATGTTTATTTTATTTGAAAGCGCATAATTTATTATCACTTATAAGTATGTATTATCAATTCAAATGATTATATAAATATTTAAATATGGACTTTATCGTTTTTTTAGTTATAATAGATTATAATAATTACAAATAGATAATTATTTTAATTAAGGAATGTAACGGAGGTGCGTTCAACGTGAAACGCGTAGCATTATTATGCATGTCATATGGTACGCCATATAAAGAAGAAGATATTTTGCCGTATTATACACACATTAGACATGGCCATGCACCGAGTCATGAAGCATATTTAGATTTAAAACAAAGATATGAATATATCGGTGGTGTGTCGCCTTTAGCAGCAACTACCGAAAAACAAGCTGAGACGCTATGTCACACTTTAAACTCGATGACGAACGATATAAGCTTTGAATTATATATAGGTTTAAAACATATCCATCCTTTCATTGAAGATGCAATAGATAATATTTATGCAGATGGAATTGATGAAATCGTAAGTGTAGTCTTAACACCACATTACTCTTCATTCTCAGTAGAAATGTACAATCAACGTGCAATGCAATATGCAAATGAGAAAGACATTAAAGTTACAACGCTGAATGAATTTTATAAAGAAGAAAAATTTATCCAATATTGGGTTGAAGCTATAAATGTACAATTAAATTTAATACCTCAAGAAGCGTATGATAAAACAGCAATCATCATATCAGCGCATAGTCTTCCAGAAAAAATCTTAGCATTTAATGATACTTATCCAAGCCAGCTGGAAGAAACAGCACAATTGATTCAATCGCAAATTGATCACAACCATGTGTTTAACGGCTGGCAATCAGAAGGCAACACTGGAGAACCATGGATTGGACCCGATGTGCAAGATTTGACGCAAACATTACAAGCACAATATGGTTATGAACATTTTATATATGCGCCATTAGGCTTTACATGTGAACACCTAGAAGTGCTATATGATAACGATTATGAATGTAAAAAAGTTTGTGAGGACCTCGGTTGTAACTATTATAGAGCTGAAATGCCTGGTTCTGATGCATTATTTATTGAGAGTATAGCTGATGCTGTGTTAAAAAATTATAAAAAGACAAATTATCTTACTACGGTACAATAAAGGAGAAAATAATATGAATAAAAAACTAACAGGATTATTTGGTGCGCCAGTATCAGATAGAGAAAATAGTATGACAGCAGGTCCACGTGGCCCGCTTTTAATGCAAGATATATACTTTTTAGAACAAATGGCACACTTCGATAGAGAAGTTATTCCAGAGCGCCGTATGCATGCCAAAGGTTCTGGTGCATTTGGTACATTTACAGTAACAAATGATATTACCCAATATACAAGTGCAAGTATCTTTGCTGAAGTAGGTAAGCAAACAGAAATGTTCGCACGTTTTTCAACAGTAGCGGGTGAACGTGGGGCAGGCGATGCTGAACGTGATATCCGTGGTTTCGCATTAAAATTCTATACAGACGAAGGTAACTGGGACTTAGTTGGTAATAATACGCCGGTATTTTTCTTTAGAGACCCTAAATTATTCCCAAGTTTAAACCATGTGGTTAAACGTAATCCAAAAACAAATATGAAAGACCCACAAGCAAACTGGGATTTCTGGACGTTATTACCAGAAGCGTTACACCAAATCACTATCTTGATGACAGATCGTGGTATACCAAAAGGGTTTAGAAATATGCATGGTTTTGGTTCGCATACTTATTCTATGTACAATGACAAAGGTGAACGTGTATGGGTGAAATTCCATCACAGAACACAACAAGGTATAGAAAATTATACGGCTGAAGAAGCTGAGCAAGTGATAGCAAAAGATAGAGATTCTTCTCAAAGAGATCTATTTAATAATATTGAAGCAGGTAATTTTCCTAAATGGAAGATGTATATCCAAGTGATGACTGAAGAACAAGCACGCAACCATAAAGATAATCCTTTTGATTTAACAAAAGTGTGGTATAAAGATGAATATCCATTAATTGAAGTTGGTGAATTCGAATTAAATCGAAATCCTGAAAACTATTTCCAAGATGTAGAGCAAGCTGCATTTGCACCAACTAATATTGTCCCAGGTTTAGATTTCTCACCTGATAAAATGCTACAAGGCCGGTTGTTCTCTTATGGAGATACACAAAGATACCGTTTAGGTGTCAATCATTGGCAAATTCCTGTTAACCAACCTAAGGGTGTGGGTATAGAGAATATATGTCCATTTAGTAGAGACGGTCAAATGCGTATCTTAGATGACAATCAAGGTGCACAAACACACTATTATCCAAATAGTAATGGTGCATTCGAAGACCAACCGCAATACAAAAAACCAGGCTTAGATATTCAAGGACAAGCTTTCGAATATGATTTCCGTGAAGATGATGATAACTACTTTGAACAACCAGGTAAGTTATTCCGCCTATTGTCAGCGGATGAACAACAAGCATTATTCAATAATACAGCTAATGAAATGAGCCCGGTGACTGATGCATTGAAACACCGTCACATTAGACATTGTTATAAAGCAGACCCAGCTTATGGTCAAGGTATAGCAAGTGCTATGGGTATTGATATTAACGATGTAGATTTAGAAGTTGCAGACTAATTGAAAAGGCAGGTATTCAAATGATATTAGATAATGTAAATCCAGATGATTTGTTTCCAACTGAGAAAAAGGGACCCTCTGTGTTAGGAAAAATGGAGTATCCAGTGCAAGGCGAAGTAAAAGTATACGAAGCAGCTTATATCGCAACGAATGAACGTCTTATATTAAATGTAGATATGGACGGCCAATTTTACTATCGAAACATTCGATATGATGAAATTGAAGATATAGAGTTAAAAGAAGATGCATTAACAATGCGTTTTAGCATTGGTACATTCGCACTTACAGATTTAAACAAAGAAGATGCAGCAGCATTTGTCGCTTACGTTGAACCTAAACAAAATCACTAGTTATGTAATTTAAATCATGATAGTCCCCCTCGAGATCATTAAAATGGTCACGAGGGGTTTTTTGAAATTTGAATGAATTATAAGGCAGTAATACCACCATCGATGACAAATTCTGAACCTGTAGAGTAACTTGCATCATCTGAGGCTAAAAAGATAACCATATTAGACACTTCTTCTGTTTGTGCTACGCGACGCATTGGAATTGTCTTTTTGAATTGTTCAACTGCTTCTTTTACGCCTTCTTGTTCTAGCATAGGTGTTTGAATTACGCCAGGGTGTACAGAGTTTACACGTATATTATAAGGTGACAAGTCTCTTGCAGCAGATTTAGTCATACCACGAACGGCAAACTTTGTATCAGTGTAACCAATCGCGCCACCAACCAGTCCATTCATAGATGAAATATTAATAATTGATCCATTTTGTTGTGATTTCATAGTTGAAGTGACTGCTTTCATACCTAAAAAGACAGAGACTTGGTTAATATTGACAATCTTTAAGTAACTTTCTAAACTTAACTCTTCTAAAGGTGTGTTATAAGTAATACCTGCATTGTTAACTAAAACATCGATTTGGCCCCATTTATTGTTTACTGTCTGCACCACGTGTTCCCAATCTGCCTCGTTAGATACGTCATGTTTTATAAAAATGGCATTGTCACCAAGTTCTTGGGAAACTTCTTGACCAAGTGTGTCATTAATATCAGTAATGGCAACTTTCCCACCTTCATTTAATACTTTTTCAGCATGCATTTTACCCATACCTTGTGCTGCACCTGTAATAATGACAACTTTATTTTCTAATCTTTTCATTGCTTACATCCTCTCTTTTCTAAATTGAATAAATGATTACTATATAACTTAACAGTAAATACATAAAAAGTTAACTATTTAGCATTAAGTATTTTACTGCTAAACTAAATTTATTTATACTGAAATTATATTATTAAATTAAAGGGGGAAGAGTATGGAGAAAGATAATTTTTTCGAACTGATTCATAATGCTGAGCTATTTAATGACGCGACAATGACGCTTTTCATGAAAAAATTTAATATGAACGTTAATATTTCACAAATTATTGCCTTAGCTAAATTAAAAGAGCATGGTGCACAAAAACCATCCTCACTTGCTCAATCTCTTGGTTATACTTCAGGTGCAATCACTGGCTTAACTAATAAATTAGTTAAGGATGGCTATATTGTAAGAGCACACCAGGAAGATGATAGACGCTCAATCTTAATTACCATCACTGACAATGGCTTGGATTTATTAGATAAAGCTCAAATACAAGGGCAGAAAATGAGAAATGAAATTTACTCTGTATTAAACGATAAGGAAGTTAGACAACTACTTGAAATCCAAAAGAAATTATACAGTCATGTGAAGGAATTAGATAAAGAAAATGAGCTAACATATAAGCAAAAAGTAAAGTAAAAGGGTGATTTAAATGGCTAAATTAGAAGATAAAGTTGCAATTGTTACTGGTGGTGCAGGAGGAATCGGTTCAGGTATTGTGAGGGCTTATGCTAAAGAAAATGCCAAGATTGTTATCGCCGATATTGCTGAGGATAGAGGAAAATTATTGAGTGAGGAATTAAATCGTAGCGGTCATGACACATTATTTATTACAACAGACTTAACAGATAAAGCTTCATTACAAGCATGTGTTGATACTACAATTCAACATTATGGGAAAATTGATATTTTAGTTAACAACGCACATGCTTCTCGTATGAATAGCTTTTTAGATATCACTGAAGAAGACTTGGATTTATCATTGAATACTGGATTTTATGCGACATTTTATTTATGCCAAATGGTTGTACCTTATCTTAAAGAAACCAAAGGTAATATTATTAATTTTGGTTCAGGTGCTGCTGTAAAAGGTGACAAACATCAAGGTGCATACGTGGTAGCTAAAGAAGCAATACGTGGAATTACACGTGTTATTGCTAATGAATTTGGAGAGTTTGGTATTAATGCTAATATTATATCCCCGATTGCTTATTCTGAAGGGGTAGATCAATGGAGAAAAGAGAACCCTGAGTATTACAATAAAGTTGTTCAAGGGATTCCACTACAAAAATTTGGTGATGTGGAAAAAGATATCGGTCCTGTAGCAGTATTTTTAGGAAGTGAGGACTCACAATATATCACAGGGCAAACTGTGATGGTAGATGGCGGTAGCATCAAATTATACTAATATTACTAAATATTTAATACGACAATTATGTTTAGCGAACATTCAAGCTAAATCATATATAAAAGCGCACATGCTAAACATGTGCGCTTTTGATCATGTGATTAGTTTTAACGTTTTATAAGTGCTGTCAGTTCACCTTCAAAGACTTTAATTTCATCGTGGTTGAATGTGGATAATAATACGGTGAGTAGTCCTTGGTCTCTTTTGCCTGGCTTTTTCTCAATGACTTTGACTACAGTATACAATTCATCCTCTGGAAATACAGGTTTGATAAATTTAATGTTATCCATATGCGTACCAGCTATTACATCTTCACCATACTTACCTGCTTCAATCCACAGTTTGAAAGATATAGATAAGGTATGTATACCAGAAGCAATGATGCCATTAAACCTACCTTGTTGTGCTTTTTCTTTATCTAAATGCATATACTGCGGGTCAAATTCACTGGCAAAATCTGTAATAGCTTCTTCACTTAGTTTATATTTTTTTGTGGTGAATGTGTCGCCAATTTTAAATTCATCAAGTTTCATAATTGTGTTCTCCTCTGATTGTTAGAATTAAAAATAATGTGATTGGACGAAATCATAGTGAAATTTATAATTTATTAAGATGAATTTCTGCTATTTTTTCAACTAAATATTTGGGTGTATAAGGCATATCTTCTTTTAACCAACAAATAATTGTACCGATTATAGCGGAAGAATCATACCATAATTTGATGTCTTTATGTTTAGTGTTTGTACTTCTTTCAATACCGTTGTAAATTTCAGTTTCTATAACTTTTAAAATTTCATTTCTAAAACCTGGTAATTTATTATAAACTAAAATTAATTTATACAATTGATTTTCTTCTTGCACATGTTTTAAAAAGTTAATTAACTTATCCCAATTTCGTATATCGTTATTGGCGTCAGTCAATTTCTCTCGTGCGGTTTTTATTGTTTCAGTTGCTAATTGTTCAAGCATATTGGTTAAGTCTTTATAATGCGAATAAAATGTAACTCTATTAATCATTGCTCTTTCGCTTAGCATATGAACTGTGATACTTTCTATATTTCGTTCTTCTAACAATTCAATCAAGGCATTTTTCAGCATATAACGTGTTCTTTCTACCCTTAAATCACGTTTTTTCATAATACATCACTCCAACAATATATAATTTTGTCTTTTTGGTATTTAATTTAACAATATATGATAAATGGTTATTTAAGCGATATAAAGTTTTTATCTCTTTAAAATTATTATAATATTTAATTGTAAGTTAAACAACAAAGTGTAATTTAAATAATACTTATTAAACAGTTTAGAGTAATGTTTTTTCAAGATAAAGGGGAAATTGGGTTAACTTATTTAGGAAAATTATTGATAAGTAATTTACACCTTGTGTTGTTTTGTATTTTTTCTAATATCTAATAAACATATTTTGTTAATTAGAATTTTAAACTACAGAATATAATATATTGTAATTTGTTTATCTGTTTGAACTCTAATATAATATTTTAATGTTATTTAAACAACAGAGTGTAAATTAAATTAGAGGAGAAACATAAAATGAACGAACAAATGAATATGGATACAGTTCCTAAAAAATTAATTATTATGATTTTAATTTTTGGGACTTTTTTAACAGCTTTTAACCAAACCGTCATGAGTGTAGCGACGCCAGAAGTTATGAAAGATTTAGATGTATCGGCTGCTACAGCACAGTGGTTAACCACTGCGTATATGTTAGTAAACGGCGTATTGGTACCTATTACTGCATTTTTAATGAAACGATTTACGACAAAACAACTGTTTATAAGTGCGATGTTCTTATTTTTAGTAGGTTCATTGATTGCTGCATTGTCGAATGACTTTACATTTCTTTTAGTTGGTAGAATGGTTCAGGCTTCAGGGGCCGGGATTATGATTCCGCTTTTGTATAGTGTGGTAATGATCTTATATCATCCATCGGAACGAGGTACTGTGATGGGCATGGTATCTTTAGCAGTGCTGTCTGCGCCAGCGATAGGTCCGACTATTTCCGGCTATGTCATTGATATATTATCTTGGCGTTCACTATTTGGCATTTTAGTACCAGTATCATTAATTGTAATTATATTAGGATATTACTTCTTAGAAAATGTATCTAAGACTCAGAAAGACAAAATTGACGTAACGAGTATGCTCTTATCTACCATTGCATTTTCATGTATATTATACGGGTTTAGTAGTGCAGGAGAAGAAGGCTGGACAAGTGCGATTGTGATGATTTCATTTATTGTCGGTATCATCGCATTGACTACATTTATCATAAGACAGTTGAAATCCCAAAAACCGTTCTTGGATTTAAAAGTATTTAAATATGGTACATTTACGTTAACTAATATTATTAATATAGGTATTACGATTATTATGTACGCAGACATGATTTTATTACCTATCTATTTACAAAATGTACTTGGTTATTCAGCAATGGAATCAGGTATCTTCATGCTTCCAGGTGCAGTACTAATGGCTGCAATGAGTCCTATAGCAGGTAAATTATACGATTTATTTGGCGCAAAATGGATTACTATTATCGGTGTTATCATTACGATTGTTTCAACTATTCCTTTTATAGACTTATCACAAGAGACGAATTATTATTATTTATTAATAGCTAGTACAGGCAGAAGAATTGGCATGGCCTTACTTTTAACACCAATTCAGACTGCTGGTTTAAATGTCATACCAAAAGAATTAAGTGCTCATGCTTCAGCGGTATGGAATACGGTGAGACAAATTGCAGGCGCAATTGGAACGTCATTGCTTATCACAATTATGACGATGGGCTCAAAGAACTATATCACCGAGCATGCTACTGAAACGAAAGGTCAAGAACAATTGATGCTTCTTGCAAATATTCAAGGTATAAATATTGCTTACTTTGCGATTATTATTGTGGCTGTTGTCAGCTTAGTACTGTCCTTTTGGATTAACGAAAGAAAAGAAAATATTAGATAATAAAATTTAAGGAAATGGATATAATGAAACTTAAAGATAAAGTATCTATCGTCACAGGTGCTGCGTCTGGTATGGGCAAAGCGATTGCTGAATTATATGCCAAAGAAGGAGCAAAAGTGATTGTTGCAGATCTTGATTTAGCTCAAGCAGAGGCAGTCTCAGAAGCGATTAATGAAAGTGGTGGTATCTCCAAAGCGATTGAAGTTAATGTAGCGAATCAAGAGGATATTGATTATATGATTGATGAGACAGTCGAAACGTATGGTACTTTAGATATCTTGGTTAATAATGCTGGTATTATGGATGGGTTTGAACCTGTAGGAGATATTGTGGACGAAAAATGGGATTTAATTTTCGACATTAACACTAAAGGTGCTATGAGAGCAATGCGTAAAGCAATGCCGATTTTTCTAGATAAACAAGCAGGTATTATTATTAACACAGCGTCTACAGGTGGCTTAAATGGGGCACATTCAGGCTCGATTTATACAGCTTCTAAACACGCGCTTGTGGGTCTTACAAAAAATACTGGATTTATGTACGCTGAAAAAGGTATCCGTTGTAACGCAATTGCACCAGGTGCAATTGAAACGAATATATTTAATTCAATCAACGATATTAATCAATTTGGTTATGAAAGAGCCAAAGCGACACAAAGCGCTATACCTAAAATGGGTAAACCGGAAGAAATTGCTAGTGTAGCGTTATTTTTAGCTACCGATGAATCAAGCTTTATCAATGGCACAGTGCTCACAGCAGACGGTGGTTGGACTGCAGGATTTTAGAAATTAAAAGTGCTATATATTTAGTAAAGCAGCCGAACTTTATAGTTCGGCTGTTTTTTTAGTCTTCAATTATTTCCTGGGGTATATTATCTATTCATAAGCTAAATACGGAAAGAATCCTTCTAGGAACTTTTCAGTTGCAGGCATGAAATATGAACCAAAATGGTAATCCGGGTCTAGTGTTGTAATAACCCAACGACCATATTGTTTAGAATTTTGCTGATACATCACAGCGCCCCCATTTTTAGACGCTATCAAAGTTTCTGCATCTACTGGTGGCCAAAATACGCCATGTTGGTGCCAAGTACAATCGTTCAAAGTCAGGTAGTTTTCAAATAATGGATGATTTGGCGCAGTAAGTAACAAACCACTATCTGCGTCCTCTTCTAGCCACCACCAAAAATTTGTAGGTCGAAATTCCCAATTTTGGTTGGGTAGCCAATCATGTGGTTGGGGACCGAATGCAACCACAGTGCCACCCTCTCTTGCAAAAGCATGTATTTTTTCAGCGGTTTCTAATAATAATGGTTGGTTTAATTGTGAAGGAACGACTAATATATCGAGCATACTGATATCAGTAGTTAAAAAATCAGGATGATAAATTAACTTTTCTATGAACTGATTGAATTTAGGTTCGTGAAATGTACGGTAATGTGATTCGTTGCCAGAGTATATGATACCTATTTTATTCATTTGTTTTACCTCCACTTAAATTTGATATTTCTTGTTTTAACCAAGTCATAAACTGCTGTGAAATATAATCTGTTGTTTCGTTCTGGTCTACATACCCTAAAAGCGAACGACCAGCATGTATAAATAATGTGCCAGATGTAGCGTTTCTATCTACATAAGTCACAACATGGCCATTACGAAATGTTAAATGTATTTCATGTTCAGGGCGTGTCTGATAATATCCTCTTGCAAAAAAGCCAGCCACACCTTTATTAAACGTCATATCATCTACTTCAACATGCGCATAAATAGCGGAATCATTATTTGGATATACAGCATAATCACTGAAGTGTTGAATAGGTTGTGGCATAAATAAAGATGTGTTTGGTAGCCATGGTTTGAACAAATGACCAAAAAATACGATGACTTTTTTAGTATTTAAATACTCTTCTAACAGGGTTCGATGTTGATGAAAATACAGTTGATCAACAAAATTAGGAATAATAATAGCGTCAAATTTATAAATATCTAGAGTGTGAAAGTCATACTGCGGTATATATTCCACAGTCATATCATTGTCTAAATGCTGTTGCTTATTGATGCCAAATGCGTGCTCTGGATCAATGTGTCCAATTAAATAAGTCATTAAAAACATCCTTTTATAAAAATTTTATTTTTCTAAATAACACTTTGGGTCTCAATATTTAAGGTTTAAAAGTGAAAATGTTGTAAATTAATATTGAAATTGATAATCATTATCTATAATATAGTTTATATATAATAAAATACGCATAAATATAAAATTTAGCAAGGGAAGAATAAAAATGAACGCAATCGCATATTTAGCAATAGACATACAATTTTCAAGACTAACAGCATTAGATATTCAAAGAGGTCTTGTATTTTTAAATGTATACGATTTACCACAGACCAATTTAAATATATATGATGGCGTAATTATTTCTAATCATGTGGATGAGTCATATTTAGTAGCACATGACAACATTTTAAAAGACTATATCAACCAAGGTGGAGTCATTTTCTCATTAGTAGAAAAATCTTTGCCTTGGTTGACTTATGTGTCGAACTGGAAACGCTCAACTATCTCATTAAAAGATCGGTCGTTAGAAATTAAAGCGACAGACAATGGACTTTTTGAAGGTGTGAAAACAAAAGATTTGGAATTTAGACAAGGCGTCCGTGGTTTCTTTTCGAGAGGCTTTTTTGGATCGATTCCTGACGAAGCAAAAGTGTTAATAACAGATCAAGAACAAAAGCCGATTGTTTATGTGGATCGAAGGCATAAAGGTACTATTTATGCTGGTGCTGGCACGGATATGTATCGGATATATACAAATGAAGATAATAGTTCAAACCAGGTAGGCTTACAAATGTTAAATGCGATACGAGCCGAAGCAACAAGGATTAGGGAGGAGGGATTAAGTTGAAAATCGGATTGATTGTTAATGGTACACCGTATCAAAATAGGTTTTTAAAAGAACAAGAATTTAAATATATATATAACGATGTCATACACATTAGGTCTTTAGATAACTATGATTTAAGCTATTATGACACGATTTTATTATCATGTCGGTTAGATATTCAATTATTAAAAAAACATAGAACTTCATTGTTAGAATTTTTAAAGCAAGGTAAGCGCCTTGTGATATTTGGAGAAGTACTAGATCAATGGTTCCCACATGTACATTGGGAAGATTCCGAGGTGGATTTTAGCTGGTGGGTAAGACCTGACGGTGATTTACCATTGAATTCTCAGTATCAAACACATAGTTTATATGAATATCTAAGAGTGGATGATATGAAATGGCATTATCATGGTACGTTCATTCCACCTCAAGGTGCTAAATCATTATTAGATACACCAGATGGAAAATCAATTTTTTACATAGATGATGTCACTTTTAATGGGGAATTAATCGTGACATCTTTAGACCCGATGTTCCATATTGGTCTTGGGTTTATAAACCAAGCAAAACCATTTTTACATGGATTAGGACAATGGTTAAGAATAGGAGTTAAACAATGAAAATAAAATATAACATCATAGGCGGTATTATATTGTCGACGTGTTTACTTACTGCGTGTAACTCAAACACGGCAACTACAAATTCAGAAGACAAGGAATTAACGAAAGAAGAAAAAATAGTAAAAGACCAAACGAATCGAGAAGTAAAAATAAAAAAAGACCCTGATAACATTGTTGTTGGTGGTATTTTACCTTACTTTTCTACATGGTTTGTAGGGACGAACTCTACAGAAGAAATTAAAGGATTACACCCAAATGCTTATAACGCTGCTGAAAATTCAATGCTAGCTAAAATTTCACCCGACATAAAAAAAGCATCGACAGAATTCGTGAAAAATGGAGAAGTGAACATAGAAGAGTTATCTAAAATAAATCCGGATGTTTACTTTGAACTTGCATCTGATAAAAAAACATTAGATAAGGTTGCAGAGAGTGGCGTACCAACAATAGGCCTTGAAACAATAAATGATTCAGATGATGATCCGTTATCAACTTTCAATAGTTGGTTAAAAATAACTTCTGATGTTAAAGGCGGTAAAACGAGTGATAGAACTGAGAAATTTATGCAAGAGGGAGAAAAATCTCAAAAAATGATTGATGATCGCCTAAAAGGTACAAAAGAATCAGAGAAACCAAAAGTATTATTCTTACACCAACATACAGATAATTCAATCGTCGTAGCAGGGTCAAACTTTCATAGTGAAAAATGGATTAAAGCAACTGGGGGAATGGACGTTGTAGGAGAAGATGGTGTCGAAGGACAAAAAGAAGTGAATATGGAACAAATTTATAAATGGAA
>Ga0079226_10001776_pt1 | contig 16574 bp, 18 predicted proteins | sample Poulit2014_FD_76345 | JGI IMG/M metagenome (GOLD analysis project Ga0079226, IMG submission 76345) | Agricultural soil microbial communities from Georgia to study Nitrogen management - Poultry litter 2014 | ecosystem: Environmental > Terrestrial > Soil > Agricultural land | place: USA: Georgia...
ATTGAGCCTATGCTTTGAACTCATCATGCCATACCTCTAAAATATAATTGTAGGATAAATCAAATGATTAGGAGAGATTTCAATGAATGTTTTAGTCATTGGTGCAAACGGCCAAATCGGCCAGATTGTTGTCGATAAATTACAAAATCACGACGCACATGATGTCATTGCCGGCGTCCGTAAGGAAGATCAGAAAAAGGCTTTTGAAAATAAAGGTATCAAATCCACTTTCATCGACTTGGAAGGTTCTATTGAAGATATGGAAAAAGCGATGGAAAACGTCGAGGCTGTAGTATTTTCTGCAGGATCAGGCGGTAGCACAGGTGCAGACAAAACTATGATGATCGATTTCGACGGAGCGGTGAAATCAATTGAAGCCGCTAAAAAAGCGGGTATCAAACGCTATGTCATTGTCAGTGCGATGAATGCAGACAACCGCGAGTATTGGTCATATAATAATGAAGAAATCTCCATTGGCGGATATTACTTCGCAGCCAAGCACTATGCCGATGTATGGCTCAAAAATTCAGGACTCGATTATACAATCATCCGCCCGACCCTGCTCTTGAATGAGAAAGGCACAGGAAAAGCTGAATTAGCTGAAAATGTGGAACAGGAAGGGAAGAAACTAGAAATCCCGCGCGAAGATGTTGCAAATATCATCGTTGCATCCCTGGACCACGACAATACAATCGGTAAGTCGTTTGACGCTACAGGCGGAGAAGATGACATCGACGAGGCAGTTAAAAAATTATAATCCGAAAATAAACACCAGAAAATCCTGAGAGGGGTTTTCTGGCTTTTTGCTTACTATATCATTACTTACTTTACTATTTACCATGGCCCAGGCCTACTACTTATGCAGAAATTCAGATGGTAGCAAACCTTCATAGAAAGTGGTGATGCTTATGAAAGCATCCTTAAAATCAGTTGTATGCTCAAGAATGTCATCAGGGATCTCCGCTCCAGTGGCATCATTCTCCCCACTTATTTTCAATAGAGTTGCTGGTTAAATGGTGCCAGCTAAAAACTTCTTAAACTTCTCTTCTTCCTCGATATCCGGATTGTGATTGCTGTATTCAAAAGTTTCCAGAGTGCCGTTCGGCATCAAATTTACCGTTTCTTCGCTGAACACATGCGGACACTGGGCATCATGGCGGCCACAGTAAATATATGCTCTGACAGGTGAAGTTTTTAATTGTTCCCTGACATCATAATCACTTAATTCGGATGTGAAATAGTCAATTTTATGTACCAGTGTACGCCCGTTCATCTTCCGAGTTAGCATATCATAGTATACTTCTTCTCTGTAAAGCGACATCATTGTCCATTCTTTTGCCAGTTCAATCCGTTGTTCGCGCGTTGTCCCCGGCAGCCTCATTTCTTCAAATATTTCCAGCATCCTTTTATTGTTCGGATTATCTTTACAATAAATACTGTCCGGATGATCCATGTACTCGCCTGATGCACAAAGTCCGCCCGCAATAATTTTTGTTAGTTTTTTCGGATACATTACCGCATATTTCAAAGCCAGGAACCCGCCCGTCGAATGCCCTGCAAATGTCCACTTTTCAATATTTAATTCCTGCCGGACCGACTCTATATCATAGATGGCGTCATCCATACTGTATGTATATTTCTCAGTTCGATCATCCGTTTTTCCGGCACCCCTCAAGTTAATGATATAAACTTTATAATGCCCGCTCAAATGCTGGGACATAATATCCCCATTTTCATTAAACTCGCTGTATAAATGTGTAAACGCCAGCAGCTCCTCCTCACCTCTGACGAAAACCTCAAATTGCCCTCTGTCTGTTTGAACCAGTTTTTGTGTAAACATGCGAAATCCCCTTTATATGTCTATTTATGATTATTAAATACCAGATTTTATGATTTATCCTGTTCTCCCGACGTCGTTTTGCCGCCATGTCGGGGGAACCCTCTTGTCCCGACATCGTTTTGCCGCCATGTCGGGAGAATCACTCTATCCCGACGTCGTTTTGCTGCCATGTCGGGGGACCCTCCTGTCTCGACATCGTTTTGCCGCCATGTCGGGAGGGCACCGTAAACACTTTTAAAAATCATGGTATAATCAAAAAAACTATACTGCGATAGAATATAGAACCTAAAAATAGGACTCTGATATCTTGAGTCGGATAAAGCCATTAAATATAAATAAAATCTGGATAAGAATATTAATTGTATTGATTCTGAGCATAGTCATCTGGCAGTTTACAGATTATCTTACTGAAGTATTATTCAGTGAAGAATACAGTCAGATCAATCAGCTATTCATTGCTGTTATTACTACTGTACTGTCCATAATTCTCATACAAGAAGCGTTTAAATTTGATAAATTCCATTGGCACATCTTCGGCATGGGGGCTTTTAAAACGAATATAACTTCTTTTTTACTAGGCTTCTTTCTCTGGATAATCCCTGCTGCTGTCGGTTTATTCATATGTGTAATAGCTGGCTGGGTAGAAATAAAAGCCTGGGAAAACATTCCCAGGCTTTTTTAATATAGAAACTATTGTCCACTCTCAAGATGCGTTCCGACACCCGGCCCATAAGGCAGACCTGTGTAGTAGAATACCGCAAGCATTATGATCCATGTAATCAGAAACGCGATGGAGTATGGCAGCATCAATGAAATATACGTACCGATGCTTGCGTTCTTGTCATATCGCCTCATAAAGGCTAAAACAATAACCATGTACGGGAAAAGCGGAGTTATGATATTCACTGACGAGTCCCCGATACGGTAGGCCACCTGTGTAAATCCCGGATGATATCCAAGCTGCATGAACATCGGAACAAATATCGGTGCCTCAATCGCCCACTTGGCAGAACCTGAAGTGATCAGGAAGTTCAGCATGGATGTGAGTATAATGTAACCGACGACCAGCCCAAAACCTGTAAATTCAATATCCTGAAGGAACTCTGCTCCATTTACAGCAATCCAAGTCCCCAGATTGGACCATGTAAAATAAGCAATAAACTGGGCAATCGCGAATACAAGTACAATATATCCTGCCATGTCTTTGATAGAATCTGTCATGTAATCCGTTACATCTTTACCTGTCTTTATCTTGCCGGTAACAACACCAAATGAAACACCGATGATGATGAAGAAAAAGAGTATGAGCGGCACAATACCGTCCAGGAATGGAGAAGGTACAATCGTACCTCCCTCGCCTCTCAGCGGGCTGTTCGGCATCATAATGACGCCAACAATGACCAGCCAGTATAACAGCCCCGCAATCGCTGCAGTGAAGAATGCCTTTTTGGCGTTGGGCAGTTCTTCTGTATTCTCTTCTTCAATTTCGTCCCCTTTATACTTCCCGAGTCTCGGTTCAACAAGTTTTGAAGTCAGCAGTCCGCCGACAAATGTCAGCACGAACACTGATGCAATATTAAAATACCAGTTATCCACCGGAGTCACGATCATCGTCTCATCAATGATCGCAGCCGCTTCCGTAGAGATCCCTGCTAAAAGGGCATCCGTCCCTGCGACGAACAGGTTCGCGGTAAATCCTGCTCCGGCACCGGCATAACCGGCAGCGAGCCCCGCAAGCGGATGCCTTCCAACTTTATAAAATACTAATGCACCAAGCGGTGGAATGATGACCATCGCTGCATCGGAAGCAATGTTACCCATAATCCCTACAAATACTAATGTATATGTCAGCAGAGCCGGTGGTGATTTCAGTATCGTTTTACGGATGGCATAATCAAGAAGGCCGACCTTCTCTGCAAGCCCGATGCCCAGCATCATTGCAAGAACTAAACCGAGTGGCGCAAACCCTGTAAAGTTATCCAGCATGGACGTAAGAATAAACTGCAGGCCATCCCCTGACAATAGGTTTTGAATCGGAAGTTCCTCACCTGTACCCGGATGGATAACTGAAGCCCCTGCCACACTGAATATGTACGACAGGATAATCATAAAAATCGCGAGCATGACGAATAGGATGAACGGATCCGGCAGCTTATTTCCAATCCGTTCAATGACATCGAGAGCTTTTGTAAAAAAACCTTTCTTTTTTGTCATGAGACATCCCCCATTACTAAATTTTCAGTTGTTTATGATGTTGTCTTTTTAAAAATAAAGCCGTTGCACTGAGATAAAGCATTCTACACTTCGTAATCGGTACACTATTATTTATAAAAAGCTGAGTCTCATTCTTCTGGAAATGTTCTGTTTAATAATTTACGCTCCTCCTCTCGGATTCATTGATCGTCCTTTTGTATCCAGATTTTATTTCATTATTTAAGAAAGCGATTTCAAGATTGATTAAATCATTTTTAGATAATTCTGTCAATATTGGGTTTTCTCAAATAATATTCCTTACATAATATATACAGCTATTATAATTGTCATTATGACAATTAAAGTTGTCATTAAGTAGACTTTCTGTTACACTTTAGTCAAACGGAGGGGTTGAACATGAAGTTTGGAAATTATCATATAGACTATACATTTTTAATCATGGCCGCAGCGCTGCTCGTTATCCCTTTATTAGCAGATGCGACGCTGCTTTGGACTGGTGCCATAGTAGCTGTCATTCTTGGAATTAAGAAAATTGAACCTGAAGAGGATGATTATCATGAAAACTAGATTACGTGAACTCCGGGCAAGAGACCGGCTCAACCAGACGGAACTTGCAAAACTTGCGAAAGTTTCCAGGCAGACAATCAGCCTGATTGAACGTGAGGATTATATCCCATCTCTGCTGATCGCAAAACGTCTGGCGAAAATTTTCGATGAACCGATAGAAGAGATCTTTATTTTCGAAGAGGAGGAATTATAAGATGAAACGTACATTAAGAATGCTGATGTATTTATTTCTAGGGGCGATTGCGGGGCTGACGCTCAGCATTGTAGCGACAAGCACCAGTGATATGAACATGGACAATATCTACTACTGGATCGGGCTGGTGACGTTGGCCGTTTCAATCATTCTGGCAATTGTCAGTATATATCTTTACAGACAGCTCAAAACGGTAGCAAGTGATTATACGAAATATATGGATGTCGATGCTTACGACATCTACCGCTACAACAAATACAATGATTTACAAGTCGTCAATACGATGGCCATGATGCTGTCTATTATTGCTCTTTCCATATTTATGATCATCGAATTTCATTTTGCATGGATTTTGATCTCAGCTGTCACATACCTGGTAGTTCTCTATCTGACAATTGTCCAAACAAGTATGGTCAGCAGTTTATATCCGGATAGAAATCTGCCCGAGCCAGGAGATAAAAAATATGCTGAAAAACTGCTTGAAGCAAGTGACGAAGGTGAACGCCATATCATGCTGAACGGATTGTATAATACGTACAATTTCCTTCAGACCGGATTGTTCATGGGAATCGTAATTTTAATTTTCTACTCCATCGTGACCGGAGAATCGCAGATATTCTCGATTATATTAATCGCAGTCATTCTGATTATATCCCAGCTGAAATATTCAATGGAGATCCGTGAGAAATAATATAACGCTGCTCATTCGGCTTGGATTTCCATGCTGAGTGAGCAGTTTTTGTTATGGCCTGCTCACTTGGGATGATTTTACGAGTCAGGTGAGCAGATTTTGTTGTGACCTGCTTACTTGGGATGATTTTACGAGTCAGGTGAGCAGATTTTGTTGTGACCTGCTTACTTGGGATGATTTTACGAGTCAGGTGAGCAGGCTGCCGTTTAGATACGGCAACTTTTCATGCCAACTGAACGCAGAATGCCTGTTGTCGTTTAGATGGCATGACATTTGAAGTTAACTAAACGTTTGAGGGGCACTGCCGTTTAGATGCGACAACTTTTCATGGCAACTAAACACTGAATGACCGTTGCCGTTTAGATGGCATGACATTTGAAGTTAACTAAACGTTTGAGGGGCGCTGCCGTTTAGATGCGGCAACTTTTCATGCCAACTAAACGCCGCACGGCTAAATACATAAATAAAAACAGGAGTCGGCGCCCCTCAAGGGAATCCGACTCCTGTTCCAAATCAAAATTATATCGTAAATACGATTTTACCCATCATGCCTGCTTTATCGAGTCTTTCAAATGCTGCTTCGAACGCTTCCAGCGGATAGCTTTCATCCATGACCGGCTTGATATTATGCTTTTCGATGAATTCGAGCATTTCTTCCAGCTCTTCTGTGCTCGCCATCGTTGATCCTAACAGATTGTACTGGCCGTAGAAGAATTTACGGAGGTTGAAGTCAACCGTGTCTCCTGCGGATGCACCGAATGCGACTAAAGTGCCGCCGCGTTTCAGCTGGTCAACGGACTTGTTGAACGTCACTGCGCCAACGCTCTCGATGACGACGTCGACTTTCACGCCGTCCAACGCTTCGTCCCAATCCACTTCACTGTCTATCGCTTTATCTGCGCCAAGTTCAAGTGCTGCCTGACGTTTTTCTTCCGAACGTGACGTCACAAACACTTCAGCACCCGCAGCTTTCGCGAACTGAAGCAGGAATGTGCCGGCGCCGCCTGTCGCGCCCGGAATCAAGACCTTCATGCCATTCTCCACTTTCGCTCTTGTAAATAAAGCCCTGTACGCCGTCATTGCAGACAATGCCAGTACGCCCGCTTCTTCCCAGTTCAGATGTTGCGGTTTAGGCTCAACATTCTCTCCCGGCAGTACGATGTACTCGGAAAAAGTACCGTTGAATGGAAATCCGACAATCTCAAAACCTTCCGGCGGTGCCACGTCATTTTCTTTCCAGCCTAAAGCAGGGTTGATGATTACTTCGTCGCCTACTTTAACCTTGCTGACGCCGCTGCCGACTTCTTCGACAACGCCCGCACCGTCTGAACCGAGCACGAGTGCCGGATCATTTTCATCGTGACGTCCAGGTATGAATAAATCTCTGTGATTCAAACCTGCCGTCTTTAATTTCACTTTTACATCCGTATCTTTTAATTCGTCAATTTCAATCTCGCCATATTTCACGCCTTTTAAACTCTGTTCACCTTGATGATATACTGCTTTCATGAAATAAATCCTCCTTGAAATGAATTATTTTACCGGCTGTACTTTATAACCGTTCTTTTCCTCAATCATCTGCCAGCTCGATGATAATGCATTACCAAGATCCAACGCCTGATTTTCATCCAGCTTCAGACCGGATAATTTAAATTCATCCACCTGGTAGTCTTCTTCGGCAATCTTGCCGAATTTCAATTTGATCAGGTTTTTCAGTCCGTTGAAAGTTAAAAACTTAACCTTGTAGCCATCTTCAAGCAACGTCTTCAGCCCGATGGACTCATCCATATCGATCAGCAGACTGAAATCCAGATTTTCTTTCACTTTTTTAGATTCTTCAATATTTTTCTCCTGCACCTTCGACAGAATCTGATCATTACTGTATCCGTAACTTCTCAAATTCTCTATCGCATATGCATCCATTAACGTAATCGAATTCATCTTGTGCCTCCCTAATGCCATGTTGATTCCATTATAACTGATTCAGGCTCTGATTCCTCGATAGAAAACCTGCCAGACATTTTCACTGCTTATTTTGGCATCTTCAAAGCTGTACAGCCCTTTCATCGTATCAATACCGTCTATCATAATAAAGTACGTGTCGTAAATCTGATGGCAGGAAAGTGAAGCATCGATCTCCCCTTCTTCTTTTCCTTCTTTCACCACTGAATCAAACATCTCATACAGTGCCGCTTCCGTTTCCCTGTAGCGACTGAGGGTATACGTCTCAATTTCCACCGGCGGATATTTGATGAACCGGTAATAAAATTCATTGTCCATCTCCTTCTTTTCATCACCCGGCAGATGGTCCTTGAAAAGTGCAGACATTCTTTCAACGGCGGACTGGTTTTTATTGCTTAAAGTTTCTTTGACAGATGAAAGGTAAGTTTCGAACTCGAGCTGAAGCACGTCTTTGAATATATCCGCTTTGCTGCTGTAATGGGAGTACAGCGATGGCTTTCTGATGCCGACTGCTTTCGCAATCATCGCCATCGTCGTCCCTTCATAACCGTTCGAAGCGAAATGTGCTTTGCTTACAGTTAAAATCTTTTCTTTTGTACTCAATGCATCCTCTCCTTATGTCTCAAGTCTCTGGAATTCTTTTGCTTTGAAAATGATTGCGACGGTGATGATCAGTCCGATGATACCGAAGCCGAGCAATATGAGCTGTATCGAAATGCCGGCCGAAGTCATGATGCCGACAATCGCATAGGCGATCGGATCGAAGCCGTTCATCGCAAGGAATATCAGGCTCATCACACGCCCCATCATCCTGTTTTCCGTAATTTCCTGGGTTGCGGTGAAAAACGGGATGAAGACGAATGACATCGCTGTCCCGATTAAAAATAACAGTATCGGCAGTACTGTCAGGCTTTCTATAAAACTGAAAATGATATAGAGAATAAGCGTAATCAAGAGGCCGTATATTGCGACTGCACCTTTTCTTCTGATGTAATAGCTGCCGAGCACGACCGTCCCGATCAGCATGCCCAGGCTCAGACTCATCTCCATGATGCTTAAGTTTATCGGAGTACCGCCGTAAAGGTCCGTCAAAAATGGTACCGCAATGTGCAGTGTACCGAACACGAAGAAGTTCAGCGTCACCAGCACGATGATGCCGATGATGAGGAAGTTGGATTTCCTGACATAGTTGAACCCTTCCGCAAAGTTCTGAAGGGGTGTCTGCTTCACCGTATTTTCAACCGGTCCTTCTTTAATGAGCGGCGGAAATACGAATACCGCCGACAGGATCACCAGTATGAAACCGACCAGAAAACTCATTGTGACTGAACCGAATTCCATGATCACTCCGGCAAGCATGGGTCCGAAAAGGAATGAAATCTGGTCCACACCCTGGAAATATGCATTGGCCTTCTGCAGCTGCGGACGCTCCACAATTTTAGGAATGAGCGATGTACTCGCAGGTCCGAAGAAGGCATCGAGCATACCGAACATTCCCGCAAGTACAAGAAACCAGCCGAGCGTCATCACATCGGTGAAGATGAATAGCGTAATCAAGGCAAGAAGCAGCGCCTGGATGATGTTCGTTCCGAACATGATTGTCGACTTTTTATAGTTGTCAGCGAGCACTCCGCCGTAAATCATCATCACGAGTCTTGGCACCGTCACCACAATCAGTACCAGGCCGAGCATTTCCGGCATGTCAAGCGTTCTGATGATATACCAGGACGTCGTCGTTAAGAACATACTGAATCCTGTAACCGCAAAGATACCGGCTAAAAGCAGCAACATGAATGTTTTATTTTTAAATATCGAAGTCTGTTGTTCCATCATAATTTTAACCTCTTCTTATTTAACTACCTATCGGTAGGTAGTATAACATGAGGACTTTATTTTCCGCAATAAAAAAATCCTTCTGATGAAGGAAGGATTTCAATATATACGATTATTCCATCGCACGGTCAGGTATGACGAACTTCGCACACAGGAAGGCAACGATGATGGCGATGACGTTCAGGCCGAATGCGATCATTGCCGCGCCGCCGATCGACATCGCACCGCCCAGTGCAGTGTACAGTGAAATGATGATTGCAAGGCCGAATGCTGCACCCAAAGTGGATGCCATCTTGAATATCGCAGATGCCACGCCGACTTTTTCAGGCGGTGTTGTGGAAACTGCGGTATCCAGTGCCGGTGTTGCGAATAATCCGATGCCGATGCCGAATAATGCGAAACCGATCAGACAGCTGATGATATATGCCGTATCTCCGAGGAATGTCAGTGATAGCAGCACAACCCCCACCGCAAGTATTATCGGAGATATGACAATCGCACGTTTGGCACCGTATTTATTAATACTCTTCTCGCCGACACGGATTGTAAACAGTATCAGCACAACATACGGCAATGTGACAAGACCCGCTTCAAACGGTGTCAACTCAAGCTCAGACTGTGTATAGATGTTGAACAGTGCAATTGAGCCGACTGTCGTATTCATCAGGAAGTTTGCGATGACTGTCCCGATATATGCTTTGTTGGAAAATATTGTGAAGTCGATGAACGGCTGTTCAGTACGGTCTTCAAAATAATAAAATGCAAATGCCGCAACGAGTGTAATCACGATGATTGCAATCGAAATCGGACTGAACCAGCCAAGTGCTTCACCCTGAGTAATGTAAATGCTGAGTCCGCTCATTACTATGATGAAGATGAACAGGCCAGCGTAGTCGAAACGTCCTGTATCGACCACTTTATCAGTACGTACTTCTTTTAAATCTTTAAGTAAAAACAGTGCAAGAACTGAAAGTCCGATGGAAATGATGAATATCCACTGCCAGTTTATGAAAGTCGCAACTGTTCCGGCAAACAACGAGGCAAGACCAGTACCGCCGAATGCACCAATCGACCAGTAACTGAGTGCACTTCTCCTCTTGTCACCTGTAAATAAAGTATTGATGATTGAAATGGTCGCCGGCATCAGCAGTGCAGCCGAGAAACCCTGCACAATACGGCCGATGATGAGAACTGCAGGACTTGCAGTAATAATGATCAGAAGCGAACCGATGATACTCAAAATAATACCGGCATAAGTAATTTTTACTTTCCCCAGCTTATCTGAGAAATTACCTGCTGCCACCATGAAGATACCGGTGATCAGTGATGTCAGACTGATGGACAGGTTGATGATACCCGCGCTCGCACCCGAGTAAGTTTGCTGTACATGCGGCCCGATATTTAAAAATGCCTGGGCAAAAAGCCAATAGGTGATGATGGATAGAACGATACCGAGAATGATCAGATTACCTGAACGCTGCGTTCGTTGTTCTTCCATATGAAAAACCTCCATTTTATGAAAATTTCCAGTATTATTCATAATATTTTTTATTTTATATTTACAGTTTAACATGTTTCTTTTTTCACATACATGACAAACTGGTGACCATTTGGAATCTTTACAATTCCCGGTGCAAAACTACTCGTTATGAATGACCGGTATGACAATAAAACCCTTGTCCACTGTGCCGAATATTTCCTCTGATGCACAGCCTTTGTATATTGAATACATGGCGAAAGCGCAGAGGAAGGCATCAACTTTATCTTCCAGATGCTTATGAGATTTTTTACCGGTCACCTCATGATCGATTCTTGATATCAGCCCGGAAATGATTTTTTCTTCATGTTCAATCTTATTAAATCTTGTAAGCAGGCGCCCCATTTCAGTCATGGTTTCATCGAAAGCCGTTTTGGGCTTTCTTTTATATTTGACCGGCGCAATCTCCGGAAACAATCCGCTGATGATTCCTGTCGGAAAAGTTTCAACGATGCTGGATTCAGTTTTATTGAATCCGATCTGTATGCCGGGTATTTCATTCTGAATCATGTGCATCAATGTTTCACCGCGTATATCACCGAATACTTTTGTGAAATAATTCCTGTTTGCATTGAAGGCACGGAGACGTTGACCGTTTATCGTCGCGCGCATCATCTCGCCTTCCGCTCCGCGTGAACCGCCTTCATTTGGCACTACCAGCGGTGCATCAATGGCAATTGTCAGATGTCCAGTGTAATGTTGTTTTATAACATCCAATATCTCTTTATTCGAGTAGACTTTTGAATCTAAATATTCTACTTGGCCACTCGCGTCCAGCACACAAAGACCCGTTTCATTTTTGTAAGTCCATGCGAGATCTATACCGATGAATTTCATTCAATCCCAACTTTCCAATAAGAAAAAGGAGTGTCTCCACCCCCTTGATCCATTTTAACCTATTTTCTTATACTGTTGCTGGTTTGATGAAGATTTCTCTATCACTTCGACAGACTTCTTGCTGTTCGCTTTTTCCAAAAATAATCTGCCGAGTGCTGTTCTTTCTTCCGTCGGGAGCCTGTTCCATTTATAACCTTTGAATAAGTCTTTCACTAGAAATATTTCACCGTCATTCAGTGACTTTGTTTCCTCCCATGCCTTTTTCAATAACTTCTTTTCTTTTTTTGCCATGATATTCATCCTCCAATTCCTGGTTATTGTTATATACCCAATTTGTGTGTATTTGTAATCATTAATGTGGCGTTAGACTGGAATGTGGACAGAGTAAATTGAGTGATAAAGTATTATAATGAAATTAATCAATTTACGTGAGGTATCTGTAATGGTCTGTCTCACTCACACATCAATAAAATTACCAAATTTATGAAAATAAATGATTTCAACATGTTTATGACGGGTAGATAACTAACAAGTAAATTTTACTCATATAATCGGAGGGAATGATGCGATGGAAACATTTTTGCTGCTGATATTGATCGGTATAATTTCTGGAATTATTTTAGCTGCCGTAATGAAAATTGTACATATGGTCACAGGCAACAACGCAAATATTTTACTTTACAATATGGACTACATCCCTATTCTTAAACAATGGGCGGATAAAAAAATCACCGGCCTGATTTTTCACTATGTAACATGCATTTCAAGTACAGTGGTTTTATTCTACCTGTTGATTCCTTTTAACCTGGAATTTGCGATCTGGCCTTATATTTTTGTCTTTTCACTTGGCGGCGGCATTTTGTATTTCCTGAGTGCCTTGACCCCGACACCGCCGGATCATGAAGACTGGATTTCCTGGTTTAACTGGACAGCGAGCCACTCAATCTTCGGCTTCTTTGTCGGTGTCTTTGTCTTCTGGTGGGTATAAAAATAAAAATCAGGCACCCGGCATAAATCCGAGGTGCCCGTCTATATTGGTGAGTAACGCTAAATTTATATCAAACTAAATCCTGATATATTTCGTTCACGATTTCATGATTCGGCTTCATACCGATATTTTTGGTCAGTACACCCAGTAAGTGCGCATTGTTCATATGTTCCTCAAGATCGGGAACCAGCTCATTACTGCCTACAAGATAAGCGCCTTCGAGGCCGCGGTCTTTAATCTCTTTACCGAGTCTTGGCGCGAGGTTTTTATACCAGCGGTTTTGATTTTCATCGAAACGGCGCTGGAATTGGTCTTGTCCGGACCCTCTCGAACCGGGTAGGGAATCACTGTTATAATCCAACCAGTCTTCACGGTTCAAATCCCAGCTGAAAGTGAACTCATCTGTAATCGAACCGAGTTCGGTTTCGATAAAACGCACATCCATCTGTTGCAGGACGATAATCGCTGATTTAGGATATTTTTGAACCATCGCCTGCAACTGTTGTGTGGCCGGTATTTTCTCCCAGTGCAGTGTCGTTGTTACAGGCACCTGAAGAATTTTTTCTTCCCATAATTTTTCATCGGCAGAAGCAGTAATCATCAGACCTTTCTGCAATTCCATCTGCAGTTCGCCCACACGGTCCTCGACCTTTTTAAGCAGTTTCTTCAATGCTTTCTTCTCAGGCTCTGTGGCCGTGTTATCCGCATACTGTTTCATCTCTTTAATCTCATTTTTCAAATGGATTTTCCACTCACCATTATTCAAATCCGGATTGCTTGCATCCGTATTCAAATATAAAGTCAATACACCGATTTCATCCTCTTTTTCGTTAATGCGTTTAATATCTTTTCGAATAGTCATGTATTTTGCCTCCTCTTTCAGTTGCGTTTCAGAGTTCAAATGAAAAGATGCTTCACTGTAGACGCTTTACATACATGTTTCCCTTGATAACGGTCGATAAAACATAGAAAAGCCGGATCACAAGTTCTTGATGCCAAGTCATTCATTTCATCGGTACTGATATTATCCATCATGTAACCATATGACGGTGACAGTACTTCCTCCATAAGTTCAACTTCATACTTCACCCCGACAATTTCTGCTCAGTTCAGTCGGGTGTGATAAAATAATTATTTCTCTGACAACCACGTTTCGAATGTATAGGACATTTCCCAAAACGCCAGTTCATATTCTTTTGCAATCACAAACTGTTCAATGATCTTTTCCTTTTCATCATCGCTTGCTTTTGCTGCCAGGTCATCAATCAGCTCAATCATTTCCTGAGTGGATTCCTGGAACCAGTCACTGGCGTACATCTGAATCCAATTACGATAAATCTCTTCTTCAGGCTTCTCATCCCTATACTTCTGGCCAATATCCGCATATAGCCAGTAGCACGGCAGTATTGCTGCAATGATCTGCGCCAGACTGCCGGATAAGGAAGCTCTGTACAAGTGGGACGTATACGCATAGGCCGTCGGTGCCGGTTTGAAGTTTTCGATATCTTCATCAGTGATATTTAAAATCTCGGCATGCTCCTTATGTACTGTCAGTTCCGCCTGAGCAGTATTCTTCGCTTTCTCAGCCAGGCTTGCAGATACACTGAAGTCGTCGGCATGTGCAGCTGCGAATGCGTGGATTTTGCCGTAATGCTTCAAGTAATAAATATCCTGCATAATATAATTCCTGAATGTCTCAAGTGGCAAATCACCATGCACCACACCCTTTACAAACGGATGGTTCAGACTCTTATCCCAGCTGTCTTTGGCTCTTTCTTTTAACTGTTCTGAAAAACGCATAAAAAATTCCTCCTATTAGTCGTTCCGACTGATGGAGGAAAGAGGCTGATGCTTTTATATATTGACTCAATTTCATTCAATAATAAAAATTCATCCACTTCCCTCCGCTGGTATTAACCAGTTCAGGTTCAAAGGGTACTTCTCAAGTCTTAAAGACTGCCCCTAGCAGGAACGTATTTGGTTTATGCTTCCAATATACAGACTATATCAGGATACTTCAAACTTTATATGTGTTTAACCCTGCTATATTTTATATCCATCGGTTCAGCTGATGAAAAGGAGCAGGGATCCCCGTGCCATTTAAAAATCATTTCTTCCATTTCAATTCGATCAGCGGCCGCGTCAGTGAAACGACCGGTCTGCTCGACAGCAGCACGACAACCAACGCAGACAGCAGCACGAACAAGAAAGTGTCATACCAATGGTTATACCACAGTACGTCAAACTCTCTGAACGGCTGAATGATAAAACCATGCAGCAGATAGACATATAGCGTCTTCTCGCCGATTTTTGTCAGCCATCCGAAATCACCTGACGGTATTAATGCAATCATGCTGATAATCAGCAGTCCGGCAAGAATGTAAATGATGGGACGTATCAGCCCGCCGTTGATTTCCGCTTCCAGATTCTGATATGCTACTGCGCCGGTCAGCCAGTCTGTATCAAACTGCACACCCGCACTGACAAAGAGATAAATAAATATAAACAGCATAATCATAAAAATGATTCCTGCGATACTTAAACCGCGGTTTTTTATCATCTTCACATGCTCTGTCGTCATAAAATATCCTGCTAAAAAGAACGGGAAGAATACCAGCGTGCGTGACAGACTGAAGCCGTACGCCGACAGATCGAAGTAGCTTGAGACGGTGCCGATGAATATCGCAAGAAGAACGCCCGGCACTGCCGGTATTCTTTTAAACAGCACAAGTAGAACGTGCCAGTTGAACAGGCTGACTAAAAACCACATCGCCCATTGCGGATGCTGGATGCCTGAATACCAGTCCTCGCGTCCGAGCAGGAAATACAGCAGCGTGTACAGGCCCTGGAATAACAAGTATGGCAACAGCAGTTTTTTTGCGAGATTTAAAATGTATTTCGGTTTACCGATGCCTTTGGCAAAAAAACCTGCCAGCATGATGAACATCGGCATGTGAAAAATATATATAAATGTATAAATCGAATGGATGAGCTGTGAATCAGTTCCAAACGGTTGAATCATATGACCAAACACAACGAGAAAAATTAAAATTAATCTCGCATTATCAAAAAAAGGCATGCGTTTCATGATTACCTTCCCTTTACTCTTCTTTGTTTCTGCATTGCGTAATATATTATTAAAAAATACAGATTAATGAAAGTGATAACCCTTACGGATAGATGATCGGCTGTTTTGATCCTTCAGTGTCAGGGAATGATTGACTTTGTCGATTTCACTTTATCCATGCATAAAAAAAGGACGTTCATTTTAATTGAACGTCCTTTTTTTATAGTATCTATCAAGTTAAAGTGTATTATTTTACTGTTTACCATTTTGTACAAAGTCTGCATGTTTATAAAACGTTTTGAGACCAAAGTTTTCTACATGCTTTTCCGTTCCAGCAACGCTACAGCCTCCACATGATTCGTCTGCGGGAACAGATCCACCGGTGTTACCGGACTGACTTCATATCCCCCTTCTTCACTGAGGATTCTCAAATCTCTCTGTAGGGTGCTCGGGTTGCATGAGATATAAACAATTTTTTCAGGGAGGACTTCCATCAGACTGTCGAGGAAGTCCTGATGGCAGCCTTTTCTCGGCGGATCGACAAATACGAGATCCGGCTTCACTCCGTCAGCGACCAGTTGTTTCATGACCACTTCAGATTTGCCCAAATAATATTCTGCATTATCGATGCCATTCAATTTAGCGTTTTCCCGTGCATCTTCGACGGCTGAATCCACGACTTCGATACCAATGATCTTTCTTACGTAATCTGCCGCAACCTGACCGATGGTTCCGATGCCGCAATACGTATCGATGATCGTTTCGTCACCTTTTAAGTCAGCGATTTTCAACGCTTCTGTATACAGCTTTTCAGTCTGTTCATGGTTCACCTGGTAAAACGAACG
>Ga0079226_10001777_pt1 | contig 16573 bp, 19 predicted proteins | sample Poulit2014_FD_76345 | JGI IMG/M metagenome (GOLD analysis project Ga0079226, IMG submission 76345) | Agricultural soil microbial communities from Georgia to study Nitrogen management - Poultry litter 2014 | ecosystem: Environmental > Terrestrial > Soil > Agricultural land | place: USA: Georgia...
ATTTTCAATTTCACCTGTTTTTGAGTTAGGTTCTTATGAGCTAATCATGGACTTTGCCAAAGGAAATTTAGGAATCTCTTGTGTGGTGAGGGAATTTTCAAGAGACTATCTAGAACAAGGTGTCGTACATGAAGTATTATTGGAAGAAAATATTCCAAGCCGCCATATAGGTATCGTGAATTTGAAGTCTGTTCCATTATCACGTGCGGCGGAGAAGTTTGTGAGTAGTATTAAAGTTAAATATTGACGAGTTTGCTAAGCTTAGTAGCAAAAATAAGGTATCATAATCAGCATAACGTCAACTAAATTAAGGTTATGGAATCTACCACTCCGCAAAAAAGCAATTGAATTATTGGCTAAATTTTTATAAGGATTTGGATAGAAGAACAGCGTATACTAGCAGAAGAGACCAGGGAGCAGGAACCCTGGTCTCACTCTTCCACTTTTTCACCTAGCAAGATAAGGAGTTTTGCTATAGGTTCTGTTTTATCAATTCTTTCTCGTGTTTCCTTATCAACTCTATAACCCCAAGCAATCACTCCGCTCATTTCGTCTATTTCAAATAAGTATTCAGGATTCTCCTTCATTTTACGGATATCCCCTGCTTGAAACTGACTTTGATCTAACATATAGGATTGAACGATTTCTATTTTACGTTTATAAACAGCAATGTATTTCCGCTGATTTAATTGTTCGGCTTCTTTTAACTTATCCCTAAGATCTTCTTCTTCTTCCTTTAACTGTTCTGTGGAATATCTTTTATAATGATGACTCATTGTGTGCCTCCTGCGATATGTCTTTAAGATGGGTATATCCTTAGTAAGTTTCAAAATTAATATATTTAGTATAACATTTCAACTTATAGTTTTTTAATTAGTTCACTCTCCTATAAGATGAGAAGTGAAATTGTTGGAGGCTGGAGTGATGTAAAAAAGACCGTTAGTTTTAAACGGTCTTGCACTAATTTGTCATTCGACCTAAGAGGCTATTGATACAACAAGCACCTAAAAGGTATCACTTGATAACAAGTACCGCACAATCTGCTTGGTTAGTTACCTTTCGACTAACACTCCCCATGACAGTTTTTTTAAAACCATTCATTCCACGGTTTCCAATGACAATAAGATCTTTTTTATTATCTTTTGCATACAGTCTTAGTTGATTTGCCGGATTTCCCATTAATATTTCATATTTGACACTTATCCTACTTGAGATAGTATTTTTTGCACTAGATATCACTTGATCTGGAGTGTTCATCCATTTATTACGTCTTTTATCATTCATATGTCTGTGAATCGTACGTGTTGGTGCTGGTCCAGGTCCGACATACGTTTGTGAAAGAATGTCTTTCGGTGATGTAGTACCATGATTTGCTGAACCTTCTGGTGACCTATCATGTACATAAGCTACAGTTAGGTGAGCTTGATTATCTTTTGCAAGGGTTTCGGCTGCTTTTAACGCATGAATACTGTCTAATGACCCATCGAAAGCGACTAAAATATTTTTAAAATGACTCATTTAAAACACCCCTTGTAATTTATTTAGATTTAAATGTATATTCATTGAAGGCTTATTACCCTATACACACGATTGTATTCTATTAAACTTTTTCCTGATTTTGAAAACTTGGTTTAATTATGATGATGAATAAGGAATTGAAGTTGTTTGGAGAAAATTCATCGAAGCTTTTGAATTATTAAGAGGGACTGCGTACCTTAGATATATGCGATGTTTTGTATTTTTATGTGACTTTAAATGATAGGAGTTCTCATGGTCAACTCGTTAACGTTTTCCAGTAATACCTGCCGTGATAGTAGTTCTCACGGTCAACTCGTTAACGTTTTCTAGGAATATCTGCCGTGATAGTAGTTCTCACGGTCAACTCGCTAACGTTTTCCAGTAATACCTGCCGTGATAGGCATTCTCACGGTCAACTCGCTAACGTTTTCCAGTAATACCTGCCGTGATAGGAGTTCTCATGGTCAACACCCTGTCGATTCCAAAAATTATCTACCATCATCCGTATTCTCTCAGTAGTAAGCAAGTAGATTTACAACTTTTTAATTGTAAAGTTATCATTTAATAATGCCCAATTCTGTGGGAAAGGGTAACCCAATGCCCAGTAACTAATTCCGCGTAAGTTATATTCTTTTGCTAGATCGAATTTTGCTTGAGCGCTCCGGGCATCTTCAAACCAAACCTCATGCCCACGTCCTTGTTCATCTGTATAGCGGAAGAATGGAGATTGTGTAGCCGTGTCATATTGAATGGTGGCCCCATACTTTACAGCACGTCGGATCGCTTCTTGGGGGCTAAATGTTTCCGCCTCTTGCCCTTCTTCATGTGGAAGGAGCCAATCTCTTGCGTAAATTTGGAAACCTAAGACTACTTTTTCTGGTGGCATCACAGTTAGGGCATATTCTACAACGCGTCGCATTTGATTAATAGGAGAGATGGCTTGAGGTGGTCCAAGACGGTAACCCCATTCATACGTCATAAGGATTACAAAATCAGCTATACGCCCATGTGCCTCATAATCATGTGCTTCATATAACAAACCAGTTTGAGTACTACTCGTTTTTGGTGCAACAGCGGTTGAAACAAAGTATCCTTCTGGATGTAGGCGATCAACGGCAAGTTGAAGAAATTGATTATATAATTCACGATCCTCAGGTAAAACATTTTCAAAATCAATGTTTAATCCTTGGTATCCTTTTTCGTCCATCACCCTTAGGATATTATCTAATGTTTTATCACGTATTTCGGGATTTGCTAAAACAGTATGAGCGACATTTGAGCCAGCTGCAGTTGATGAAAAGTTTGTAATCGACATCATCGGAACGGCATTGTTGGTCTCCGCTGCAGAAATCATCGCTTCATCTTGAAAAGGAGATAAATTCCCATCCTCTGAAACCATATATGCAAAAGGACTTAAATAAGTGAGCAAGTTGCCAACCTTATTAATAGAATTAACTGCTTCTGCACTTGGTTGATACGTATAAGCATTCACTTCAATCATTGGCTTATTTCTTGGTATGATAAGTTGTATCCCAGGATAAATCATATCCGGGTTTTGTATTTGATTTTCATTTAAAATTGCCTGTATTGAGACTCCGTATTGGTTGGCAATCTGTGCTAATGTTTCGCCAGGTTGAATGAGATGTGTAATAGGTGGAATGATGAGCATATTTCCTACTTGTAACGAATTAGGATCTGTCAGTTGGTTTAATTGGATAATAGAATTCACAGACACCCCGTATTGTTGTGCAATAGACCATAAGGTTTCTCCGCTTTTAATAATATGGGATGTACCAGGTGCGGGAATAACTAATGACTGACCAGGTACGAGCTGGTTTGGATTAGGTAATTCATTTAATTGGGCAATCGAGTTTATATCCGCGTTATAATAACTTGCAATTTGCCAAAGTGCTTCTCCACTTCGAACAACATGTATTATCAAACATATCCCCTCCAGTTTTTGCATTATTGTACTGTATGCAAAAAGGGAGAATATGTGTATTTACCTATGTAATAATTGATTTCCTAGATAAACGGAAGGTTCTCTTTTGTTTTTGAATTAGTTATAATAAAGGTAATAAGTGGATGGGTAGAGTTATCTTTTTAATTTTTTAATAACAAACAAAGGAGCTAGTTTTTAAAATGAATTCAAAAAAGAGCAGAAAATCTATTTTTTTGATCGCGATTATCCTTTTCATAGCGGGTCTTGCCGATCTCAAATATAAAGGAAAATTTTATCAATTACTACCGGGATCTGTTCAATCTTATATAGATAAAATCGCTGAATGATAGATAAACCTTTAAACGAGGAAATAAGGTGCAAATCGCACTTCTTTTTGTAAGTGGTTTATTGTTGAATGTTAGCACTTTTCGTTTTTTCGGCAACTTTATGTCCCGCATCAAAGAACAATGGCACAGAAATTATTTTTATAAGTGATAAAAGAACATTGGCCATACTTTTTCTCCCGATTGTTTAATACGCAGTTGCTGTTTGTTTGTAAACTAAAAAATATTATTCAGCATTAAAGATAAAAAGAAAAAAATAACAGTAAACACTATGCCACTTATATATTTTCTCGAACGACTTAATCAATTTTAATCCCCATAATGTAACAATCCAATTTTATCATCCAACAAAAAAAGAACGTGAATCCTTCTCGGATAGACGTCCTTAAAAATATAAGATTCTTACTAAATTAAATTGGATTTTCTATTTAATAATCAACGCTGGACAATTAACCCGTTTCATTACTTTATGACTTACACTTCCTAAAACCATTTCTTGCAAAGCATTTAAACCCCGGCTACCGATTATTACAATATCTGCATTTTGCTCATTTGCGTACTTTACTATTTCTGGACCTGGTTTACCACGTAAAATAATCGTTTTATAATTAACATTTGCTTCATTTAGGAATTGAATTACTTTAGAATTTTTTTCCGACGTTCGATGTCGATTTCTTCTTTGGAATTTGAATGGAGGACATCTGACTTTGATTTTTCCATTTCGATAACATAAACAACATTTATCATTGATTCTTTATTATAGGAAGCTATTTTCACTGCTTCTTTCGCTGCACGCACGGCGTTTTCTGAACCGTCCGAAGCTAATAAAATATTTTTGTACATAATAAACCCTCCTCGTATAGTATATTTAGGCTTTCTTTTTAGCCTATTCAATTTCACTCATTTTCAAAGTTTACAACTGCTAAAACTCCGTTACCTTTCACTGCTGGCGGACGCTTTCCGCGGGCATGGCTTGATACTCCTCGGAAGGAAATCACTTCCTGCGGGGTTTCAAGGCTCATGCTTTTCCCGCAGGAGTCGCCGCCATCCCTTTCAGGTAACTTCGTATGAGCATCATTCGTTTGTTCGGCAATATGCCAATCACTTGGACGCTCTGAGATATTCCTAGATAATTCTCTTTTTTAAGCAAATTGTACCTTGATAAATCAAATATTTATTTTTCTCTGGACATATTACCGCAGGTCTTTAATTTGAAGAGTAGAGACTATTGAGTTTATCCATTATCTTCTTACTAGAAGCATCTATCTCTATAATCTCAACGTCAATACTTCTTTCTTTTAATAAATCGGTGACCTTCATTAAAGCCCCCACACTTGAATCATCCCAAATTCTGGTGTTAGATAAATCGATTTGTATGTTTTTCTGCCTGATATCTGCTTTTTTAAAGTAGTCTACAAATCCATCAATAGATGCAAAGAAAAGTTGACCATGAACGATATAACGATTGCCTTCTTGAGTAATTTTAACGGTTGATATTTTTACAACAAAGAAAATTGCACTTAATAATACCCCTACAAGAACTCCTTTTGATAAGTCATTCGTATAAACTACAATTCCAACGGTAGCTAACATAACAATCGCATCTGTACGGGGAGCTTTTATTAAATACTTAAAAGAGCTCCAATCAAATGTTCCAATACTAACCATGATCATAATACCTGCTAAAACAGGCATCGGGATTTGAACAACTAGATCCCCCAGCACAATAATAAGGAACATTAAAAACATACCTGCAATAAGTGTAGATAATCTCCCACGACCGCCAGATTTTACATTTATAACAGACTGGCCAATCATCGCACATCCTGCCATTCCCCCGAAGAATCCTGTAATGAAGTCTGCAATTCCTTGACCACGAGATTCCTTGTTTTTGTTACTTTCTGTTCCAGTCATATCATCTACAATTTGTGAAGTAAGTAATGATTCTAATAAACCAACAATTGCTAATGACAATGAATATGGAAATATGATTTGTAACGTTTCTAAAGTAAATGGGACATCAGGAAAAAAGAAAGATGGCAATGATTGAGTAATAGAACCCAGATCACCTACTGTTCTTAATTCAACACCACTAAATATTGCTACAGCTGTTAATCCAACTAGTGCAATTAATGGTGCTGGAACTACTTTAATAAAACGTGGTAAAATGTATAATAAAATCAAAGTTACTGCGACGAATACATAGGTCATTGTTGAAATACCTATAAAGTGTTCTAGCTGTGCCATAAAAATTAGAATTGCTAATGCATTAACAAATCCTATCATTACAGCGTTTGGAATAAACTTCATTACTTTAGCAACTTTAAATATCCCAAATAGAATTTGGATAACACCTGTTAGGATAGTTGCTGCGAGTAAATAGTCGAGACCGTAATCACGAACTAATGGTACCATAAGTAAAGCCATTGCACCTGTAGCAGCTGAAATCATTCCTGGTCGCCCACCAGCGAAGGCAATTACAACAGCGATGATAAAAGATGTATATAGACCAACCATTGGATCAACGCCGGCTATAATGGAAAAGGCAATGGCCTCAGGAATTAAGGCAAGTGCAACGACTATACCTGCTAAGATGTCACCACGTATGTTACCGAACCATTGTTGTTTAATTGTTTGCATGTTAATCTCCTTCTCTAAATTGCTGTAACATTGTAACATTGTACCACTATCCTTCCCAAAAAGGAACCCTTTCGGGAAGGAAAAGGAGTGAAAAATATGATATATGGCTACGTGAGACCCTTATATAATGATGCTAAATCGGAAAAACAATTAAGTATATTAAATGAAAAGTGTGATGTAATTTATAGTGAAGAACACGGCTCACCTAAGAAGCGTATCCAATTAGAAGCATTATTAATGGAACTAGAGCCTGGTGATTGTATCATTGTCGAAAAAATGGTAGCTCTAGCCGATACTTTTCGCAATCTCATTGAGTTATTAAAAGTATGTGAAAAAGACAATGTAAAAATTCATTTTTTAAAAGAGGAAATTCAAAGTGATGAATTACTTAATATTTATCTGCAAGACATAATGGTTCACCTAACCCAATTTCAATCAGATCTAATCAAGCAATCAACTACCATTGGAATGGATCAAGCAAGGAAAAGTGGCAAATCAATAGGTCGTCCAAAAAAATCAGATGAAAATATAAAAAAAGCTATTTCTATGTACAATGAAGGCTTTAAACTGATTGATATTAAAAATCAAACTGGCATAAGTAAATCAACCCTTTATCGATACTTGGAATCCCTTGAGAATTAATAGCAAAATAAAAAATAAGCTGTCCAATCGTTTTTAATTGTGGAGACAGCTTATTTTTATTTTGGCTGTTCAATAAGGTTATAAACCATCTTGCTCGTTTGTTGAATAAGGCAGACAAGTAATTTGAATCTTTACAATCACATTATTTTTTGTCGTTGAGATGGCTGGAATGGGATTTTTTATTTATCAAAAGTGATTGCAAGTCCCTTAACGGAAAAGTTATTTGGAGAAAAAAGTGGTAGCAAGTTAAGTATTAAAGTGCCAGGTACTAGAACAATTCTGAATTGTTTCAGTACCTGGCACACTTATCACGAAACAAAAAATTTAACGCCGACTGGAGTATCTTCACAATGTGTAATCGCTGGATTTTTAATCATTTCATAGATATACCAAAAATCACCGGCACATCCTGTTGTATGTAAAATGAATACAATCCACAAGACAGTGCTATCCAATCCAAACATGGACAAAAGGAAAAATAGTATACTATTTAGAAGAAATGGAGCTAAAATGATGATAACAAATTGCCATTTCGTATAGAATTCTCCAGGATTAGACGCATAAAGCATCCCTTTTGAAAAGCCATACTTAATTTTTTTGCCCGATTTTGAAAAAGCTTTAAAAAATATTCCATGAATGAATTCGTGTATAGGTAAGAAAATCAGAAATATACCTAATACCCAAAAGTAACTAGAAATAGAAAAGGAAAAATTAAGTTCTTTAAGTATAATCAGGTGTGGTAATAAAACGGCTACTGTTGTAATTACTAAAATTACTAAACTAAATAGATTAATCTTATTGTATAATTTTTTATCTTCTAAGATGTTTAACTCTTTATATAGTTGCATAAATAATCTCCCTAACTTTATAACTCTGAGTCATGTTCTGTTTTGAAGTGTCTAATCCATTTCTTCTCCAAAGTAACGGAATCCCCTTAGATAAAATCGGCTCTTTTCAATTGTACAGCTATTTGGTTTTAAAATTCTCAACTGTTTTCTCTCTGGTAACGATTGCTTCAATAATAATTGCAAGGATCGATCCAAATACAAGACCATTACTCAAGATAGAAACGAACACTGGGGGCATGTCAGAGAATGCTTCAGCAGGTATAAACATAACGCCTATTCCAACAAAAAGAGAGATACCCGCAACTTGATATAGGTTTCCTTTATTTTTAACCGATTCAAATTCCTGAAAAGCTAAACTAATCATACTAGCAAAGACAGGAAATATGGCAGCATAGCCAACCGCTTCAGGAATTGCCGCAATAAATGAAGTAAATGGCGGAATAAGACTGATTAGGATAATCAAAATCGAACCAAGGATAAAAGGTTTTTTGCTCGTTATTTTCGTCGTGGAAATAAAACCAGCGGAACTGGAAACAGGAACGGCACCAATGGCCGAAAAGAAGCCAGCAAGTAGTTGGTTTACTCCTGAGACGATGCCTGTTTGCTTAAACCGATTTTTATCCACTGGAACTTGCTGTTTCTCCATCACTTTTTGCACCACACGCACTGTAGCCAGCATATTAACTAGCAGTAATAATGTAATAAAAAAGACCATGACAATCATATTCGGTTCGATACGTGGGAATCCAAATGCGAATACTTCAGGTAGCTTTATCCATGTCTTAACTTTTGAAATAGGCTCCGCTAAACCAAAAAAGTAAAATAACAGCCAGCCAAATGTGATACTAAATAAAATAGAATAATGTCCAATCCGTGGTAACTTCATAAAAACATAGGAAAGGACAACAATTAAAGAGGAAAGCAAAAGCATCTTCGGGTTAACAGTTGCTGACTGTTCATTAAGACCAAACATTCCTTTTAAAAAAGAACTGCTTAATTGCATCACCAAAAGGATTAAGTAGATGCCGACAATGGTTGGGGTGAATAAACGGGATAGTTTTTCAACCAAGCCGAAAACACTTAAAACAATAAATATGACACCACTTAATAATAAGGCGTATTGCAGTACGCGCAGCGTTTCCATTTGTGATCCAAATAACACGGTACCTAGCCCAGCGTATAATGAAAAAACACCCCACCAAAGACCAGCTGGTCCTTCTTGTATGGGGAGATGATGTCCGAAGATGCATTGTAGAACTCCTGCTAATCCAAGGACGAATAAAGTTCGCTGGATAAATTCCACCGTTTGAATGGAATCAAGTCCATAGCTTGATGCAATTGCAATAGGGACAACGACACTACTCATTAAAATAAATAAAGCCCATTGCAGAGATGAGAAGATTGTTTTCAATTTCTTTTCCTTCTTTCTATGTGAATACACTAAAAAAATCCTATAAACTATTATGCAATAATTAAGGGTGATTATTCAATTTATTTATCGTTTCAAGCACGTTCATTTGTCTGAATACTCACTTTACATAACCGCTAAATTTTGTTAAAAGTAAATTTAATCGTAAGTAGTAAGTAATAAGTGGATAGTAAATAATTAAATTTGATGATTGGAGGAGTTTATGAATGGAAGAGTTAAGTTTAGCGCGAGATGTAAGCTTAATTGTACTAAACGACCAGGAGGTTAAACAACTTCCAAACTCCAAACGGGCGTCTTTACGGAGTATGGCTGCATCCGTCATTTTGGAATTGTATTTAAATGATTATTTTACAAGAGTAAATGACCACTTGGTTTATGAAACAAAGCAAGATGACAGTTCATTAACTGAATATCAGAATGCTGTAATAAAGTCGATGTTAGGTGACAAAACGCAGATGAAAAAGTCACTTTCAGAATGGCTTGAAAGTGTAAAAGATTTATCGAAAAAACAATTAAAGCAAGTTGAAGAAGCTTTTGTCAGATCCCTGAAGGAAGAACATCTTTTAGAAGAAGTTCCTTCACTGCGAAGTTGCGATTTAGAATTTGAAACAGCAGGTATTTCGATTGAGTCCTATGGTAGTAACCCTAATCTTTATATGAGAATAGTTGAAGGTTTTCGCGCGGATGTATTAGAAGAAGGGCGAATGACTGATGAAACAGTAAGTATGCTGTGGTTATTAAAAGAGAGCGGTTTTCTGCAAGAGCTTTTCTCGGAAAATGAAATGAAGCGTGTTTCTGATCGTTTTCAAGCGTTGCAACATAGTCATACACTAGCAAAGAAAATCTATCCAATTACTATCCATAAAACGAAAGAAACTTTTATCAAGGGATTTTTGAAAAAGAAGAAAGAGGTGATGTCGACACAGGTAGGAGCTGGGATTAATTTCATCTTTCCAGAACTTCAGCGGTCTGAAGCTGTTTTCATCGATACGGAAGAATTTTTCCCTAATACGGATGATCGGTTACGTGCTGTATTAGAAAAGTTAACGAAACATAGAGTTCCTCATCAGGTTATACGTGAAGGTGATGTGCCTATCATTAAGGTGAATAATACGTGGTATGATGTTGTTCCATTTACGAAGCAATACCGTATACCTGTCCATGGTGTTCAATTTAGAAGACATCCATTGTCTATCTAGTAAATCAAAGGGAGGGATAGTAGTGTCCAGACAGCGTTCAATGGAAAAAATACGTGCATCTGAATTTGTAACAATCGGCGAATTGGTCCGTCTTACTGGTTCTCGGTACAGCACCCTGAAATATTACACAGAAGAGGGCATGCTTCCCTTTGAACAAGAAGAAGAAAACCTAACGAGACGTTTCCCAAGGATAAAGGCGATAGCTAGAATAGAAGAGATAAAGGAATTTAGAAAACAAGGATATACAATAGCTGACATCAAAGCAGAGCTGGGGAATAACGCCAAATAATGATAAAAGTGAAGAGGATGGATTCACCTCTTTTCAGTAAGTGGACGTGAGAACAAGTAGAGTCGCATCATCTTCTTGTTTAATGTTAATTCCCGGCGAGAAATGATTAAATCACTTTTTTAAGTTGATTCCTAAAATCTTCATCCTTAGCAATACTGATAACGAAGCTGTTAAAAGCGTTTCTCATCCAATATGTATTGTTTGCCTCTTCATCTTCTATAAATACCGATAATGAAAGTGATTGATTGTTACTTTCTTTATACAAAGCAGATGTTAGCATGAATAGTGTTGCGCCACCTTTAAACCAGAAAAATTGATCTCCATCTTGTTTAACACTGTCTCCTAATAATAGACTATCAAATAATCTTTTTTCTTCAGTATTAAGCAATCCCTGGCCCAGTTGATACATTAAATCAGCATATTCATTTGTAGTTGATTTTGGCATTCGATAAGTTAGTGATTTTTGTGTTTTTAATGATAAAAGTTGGTTTTTATGTAAGTTTTCTTTCAGCTTTTCAGTTTTTATTTTATCGTTTTTCATCATATTGAAAATTTCATTGCTTAAATTTTGATACCTATCGTGCGACATTTCTTTTATTTTTTTAATCGCGTCCCTTTTGGATTCTGAAAGGTAAGCCGGTAGCAATACGCTTGGTGTTAAGAAGCTAATAGGATCGTGTTCCAAATTTAATTGCTGAATATAATGATTGATAACATTCACTCCAATCCTATCAATCAGAAAATCAGTGCATGCATTGGAACTATGGTGCATCATGCCTTTTGCGACTTCTAGTAGAGTTACTTTCGTGCTGCTTTCCGAGGTGTTTAACCACTTCTCATGGGATCCTCCATCGGTGTTTTTAATATAATAGTTGTTTAAATCACTTATGTTCACAGGTTCATTTAAATTCAACTTCCTTTTTCCGACTTCTTTAACCAAACTGTACGCAATGATTATTTTCATGGTACTTGCTAAGGGTAACTTTTTAGAAGAATTATGTTCTAACGTTTTTATCCCGTCTTCAATTAATGTTATAGAGAGTTTATCCTTATGCTTTTTAATAAATTTTAATAAGTCATGTTTGTTTCTTTTCATATTACGGTTGTAAGTGAAGATTCCTAAAGCAATAAAAGAAGCTATTAAGGCCATTATGATTAAGACGATGATTATTATGATTTTCATGAAAATCCCCTTCTATTCTTGATGAGTTTATTATACAATAAGGAAGATAACTTTAAAAATACTGAATAATAAAATATCCGTGCATTTAATTATTTGGTCACGGAAAACATGGAAAATCTAACTCGCTTATGTATAACACCTCTGATATTGCTTCTAGATATAGCCTCAATTAACCTTCATAATTCTGATTACAGCCATGTTATTTTAATCGAAAAGAAGAAGGTCACTCCATGGGAGCAGGAAATATTGCCTAATGAAATAGAGAATTGTCTTCTGTAAATGAATATCCTTATCTATAATATTAAAAGTTATATTTACAAAAGGAGCGTTTTACAATTAGGGAGAAAAGCATATGGAAAAAGTAAATTTTTACGAAAGTAAGTTATTTAAAGATAATGCTGAGAAAACATTTTTGCTGCAAAAGGAATTAATTAAAGGGTATCTTCCAGAAGCTGATATCCAGCATGTCGGTAGCACGGCTATTCCAAAAAGCATTACCAAAGGGGATTTAGATATACAAGTGCGTGTTAATGCAAACGCATGAATACAAAAGGATAAGAACATAGAAGATATTTCAGGCATGTATAAGTTAAATTAGTACTGTTAATTAGGCAATATAAATACTAAGCTATACGATCATTTATAATAAAAATTATTTAAGGAAGGTGTTTAAATGGCTAGTAGAATTTGGTTAGGTTTATTTTTTCTTGTGTTCGGAGTCGGTTTTCTGCTACATCAGGCTCATGTGATTGATTTTCCGGAAATATTATCTACATGGTGGCCGCTGATCATCATTTTCATCGGAATCATTCAGATATTTAATCGCAACTATTCTTCCGGAGTATCAGGTCTTTTGTTTGTGTTAGTTGGGGCATTATTTTTATTCAATCATCTGTTCGATTTGAATTTAATCGTTTATCTATGGCCGCTTATTTTTATTTTTGTCGGAATTGCTATTATGTTCACTCGAGTAACACGTGAAAGAACAGCTCATACAGACGAGGATCTGAATACGCAAGTACTCCTATCAGGTGCTGAGATTAAGAGTCAATCAAAAAGGTTTCAAGGTGGAAATATTACTACAATACTTGGCGGTGCGGACATTGATCTTCGTGAAGCGATGATCCTAGAAGAAGGCGCTACAATGGATTTGACTACAATTTTAGGTGGGGTAAACCTAACCGTACCAGAACACGTCCATGTGGAATTCTCAGGTCTTCCGATTTTAGGTGGTTGGGAAGATAAAACGCGTGTCCGTAGTGAAAAGGATAAACAAATTGTGTTAAAGCTGAACTGTCTTACCATTTTGGGTGGGGTGGAAGTTAAAAATTAAGAGTAGTACAGAGAACGGGAGAAAGATAGTTATCCCTTATATGCAGGATAATCTAGCATGATGAGGGATATTTTTTCTTTTAAATATGGAGCAAATAAATTGGACGTAAATGGATGGGTAAAAACATGAAGCCGAGAGATTGAAAAATAGAGGAGGAATTAGATTGGGTTTAAAAGTTGGAGACATCATTAATTTTGAACGGACATTTACAAAAGAGGATGTTGAACTTTTTACCAAAGTATCCTGTGATGAGGGGGAACATCACACAACACCTGATGAACAGGGACGACTTGTTATTCAAGGGTTACTTACGGCTACGTTACCAACAAAAATTGGCGGAGATAACAATGTCTTGGCGCGGACGATGAATTTTGAGTTTTTGAGACCCGTTTTTACAGGAGATACGATCATGTGCGAGGTAACAATTGAGAAGTATGAAAAACAAAAAAAGAATAGAATGTCTATCTTTGCAACTTTCATATGTACCAATCAGGATGAGAAGGAAGTATTGGAAGGGAACTTTGCGGGAGTTATATTTATAGAGCCTTGACGAAATAGATAACTAGAAATACTTGGAAGTTGTGAGAGTATGAGTTAGGTGCTTTTGGAAGGCATTGAAATCAAAAGATTGTAATAAGAGAAGTGCAATCCAGTTCTATTTTAATTTTGATTGATATTGTTTTACCAAGTAATATTTGTTAATTTTTTAATAATTCCAGCATCAAAGGAGGATAGACGATGTCACAAATGGATAAAAATCAAACCTATACCCTTGATGAGTTTTTATTATATATCAAAGAGGAAGATCGTGCAGAGTTATATGAGGGCGTCCCTGTTTTTATGGCGCCAGCATCATTCGAACATGAGAGTGTCGTAGCAAATTTGATCAGGGAATTCGGAAATGTACTAAAAGGTAGTGACTGCTTTATGTTTGGCAGCAATCTCCAAGTCATTATTCCCTTTAAAGATGAAGACAAGGGAAAAAGCGATGTTGTAGTATTGCCAGATGTTTCTATTGTTTGTGATCAAAATAAACTACGAAACAAACGGTGTTATGGTGCACCTGACTTAATTGTAGAAGTTTTATCTCCAAGTACTAGGCGAAATGATCGATTGTTAAAACGAAATTACTATGAGAAAGCCGGTGTAAAGGAATATTTAATTGCTGACTACCAAAATCGCTATATTGAAAAATATGTCCATCAGCATAGATTGCTTAAGTTAGAAGATATCTATTCCAAAGAAAACCAGTTTTATGTTTCTACCCGCTTTTCAGACGTTCACTTTTCAGTTAATGATATTTTTTCATTTTAATGTGAAGTGATAAAATACGAGCTACTTAATCAGGTCAAGCCATTTTTACCTAACATCATGTTGTGTGAACAAACGTACTGCCTTATTTTATGCGACGTTTTTTGAATGAGAAACTTACTCACGATTGATTATTAATATTTTAGCTTCCTTTTGACCGATAGGGAGCATCTCACGGTCACTTTTCATAAATTCAATCGATTTTTGACCGATAGGAAGCATCTCACGGTTACTTTTCAGTAATTCAAGCGACTTTTGAACAATAGGGGCCGACTGGAGAGGAATAATAAAGACTAAGTGTTTTAATAACAAGGAGCTTATGTATGAAAAAGAACCCTCAGGGTTGGAAAAATCCTATCATCTTATTATCTTCAATTGGAATTGCTAGTATCGGAGATTTTATCTACTTAGTAGCGATTAATATTATCGTCTACCAACTGACGGGTTCGGCAGCTGCTGTGGCTGGACTTTGGATCATAGGACCCTTAACGAATATCGTTACAAAATTTTGGACCGGAAGTTTTATCGATTATCGAAGTAAGAGAAGGGTTATGGTTGCCACGTACATTATTAGGGCAGTGTTCATCTGTCTCATTCCATTTGCACCAAGCATGCTAGTCATCTATGGGATTCTCGTTGTCTTAAGTGTCGCTAAGGCTTTTTTCAATCCATCATCAATGACGTACGTTACCATTCTTGTTCCGAAAGAGAAAAGAAAGCGTTTCAACTCCATCCGTTCATTTGCTAGCTCAGGTGCTTTTATTATCGGCCCAGCCATTGGTGGTTCACTTATATTATTAACATCTGTTGAGACGACATTACTGTTTAATGCACTATTCTTTTTAATCTCAGCCATTTTATTGTTGTTTCTTCCGAAAAAGGAAAACTTTGATAAAGATACGATTCCAAAGCTGACCATTTCTCAAGTGGTTCGGGATTTCACAGTTGTTCAAAAGTTCATGGCAAACAATAAATATGTATCGTTTATTTATTTCGGTTTTATTATGATTATGATTTTTTCTTTTGCTATGGATGCCCAGGAAGTTGTCTTTACCCAACAAGTGATTGGGCTTTCCGAAATGGAATATAGCTTGCTTATAAGTATTACTGGTATTGGATCTGTGGTAGGTGCCATTCTACTATCACTCTTTTCAAATCATTTGTCACTTAGGTATATGATTGTCGTTGGTTTAATAATGATGACGACAGGATATGTGATTTATGCCTTTTCATGGTCCTTTACATCAATTGTTGTTGGCTTTGTGATCTTAGGTTTCTTTAACGTATTCTTCAACGCAGGGATGATGACTTTTTATCAAAATAATGTACCTGTCGAAGTAATGGGAAGGGTGACGAGCATTTATCAGTTAATCCAAAGTGCCATTCAAGTTGTGTTTATTCTGGCCATAGGGTTTATAGCTGATATTGTTTCCTTGAGAATTACCATAATTACCTTTGCGCTAGTCATGTTGTTCTTAGCTTTTATTTTTTTATTTTCAGTATTTAAGCCAAATAAAAAGTTGTTTTACCGAGAAGATGATCATGAAGGTGAGGATCTAAATGTAGAAGTAAAATGAAACTTTCTCTTTATTCATAGCGTATATTAAAGAAAGCCAATGTGTCATATGGGGGGTAATTATTATTTTTACTGTAGATGTACTTCAAATAAGGGATAGTTCTTTTAATATTGGGTTTAAGATGGGAAAGTATGTAAAAGATAAACCATTTCTAAAAACGTTTGAATCGATTACAAAGCCAGAAATAGATGATAAAAATATGAAAACAATCTATTCAACATTCGCCCCTCATTTACTTGAAGAAATGGAAGGATTAGCTGAAGGCTTGGGCATTTCTCACAGGAAAGCGGCGGCTTTGTTTAGTGGCTATGATATGCC
>Ga0079226_10001778_pt1 | contig 16567 bp, 18 predicted proteins | sample Poulit2014_FD_76345 | JGI IMG/M metagenome (GOLD analysis project Ga0079226, IMG submission 76345) | Agricultural soil microbial communities from Georgia to study Nitrogen management - Poultry litter 2014 | ecosystem: Environmental > Terrestrial > Soil > Agricultural land | place: USA: Georgia...
AAACAGGATATGATGTAAATAAAGAAAACACCAAAAGAAATTTGATTCTGGGACAGGTGAACACTGTACATAAGACCTGCCAATACAAGTAGAAGAATAATACTTAGTGCAATGGTTATCATTGAGATTCTTACAAAAAAAGAAAGATTACGCATAAAAGCCCTACTAATGAAAAAATACAGTGTAGTAAGTAAGTTTAAGGATGATTTATTATATGAAAACATAGTGCAGTTTCATGCGTTAATTTTAAGAAGTTCTGTAAAATCCATTGACAAACCTTTCATTCACTGCTAAGATAAACTAGAAAAGGATAAAGTGATTTGCTATTCACTTTTAAACATAACAATTGTTATGAAAATTAATGCAAAGGTGGAATATACCATGAGTAAAGTTGTATTATCATTATTAGTAGATAATCAGGCCGGCGTATTAAGTCGTATTGCGGGATTATTCAGCCGCAGAGGCTATAATATTGATAGTTTAACTGTTGGAGAAACGGAAAATCCGGATCATTCTCGTATGACAGTTGTAACAAGTGGAGAACCAGAAGTTCTTGAACAGATTGAAAAGCAGCTGGGAAAGTTAATAGATGTTATAGAAATCAAGGTACTGCCTGACGACCAGTCCGTATGTCGTGAATTAATTTTGCTCAAGGTGGCTGCGACAGCGGAAGAGCGGCAGCAAATCATTGCGATAGCAGATATATTCCGTGCTAAAATTGTAGATGTTGCAGTGGATTCTATTATGATTGAATTAACTGGCAATGAAACGAAACTGGCTGCATTTATTAAATTATTAGAGAAGTTCCATATTAAGGAGCTTGCAAGAACTGGTATTACTGGATTGAGCAGAGGTTGTATGAACTAATGCTTTAGTTCTCGTTAGTTTAATTTTTGATTTACAGTGTGGGAATTTGAATTATCCTATTCACCATAGTAATGTTCATTTGCAGGATACATTCTGTATATGAGTAAATTTTTATATTTGGAGTGGCAAAGGGATGACTCAGAGTATCTACATTTGCAAATATTTTAATGTAGTATGGAGGAGATAAAAATGGCAAATATTTATTATCAGAAAGACTGTAACATGCAACTCTTAGAAGGAAAGACAATTGCAATTATTGGATATGGCTCACAAGGACATGCCCATGCTTTAAATTTAAAAGAGTCTGGCTGTCATGTAATTATTGGTCTCTATGAAGGGTCCAGATCCTGGCAAAAAGCAGAAAAGGCAGGCTTTGAAGTTTATACCGCAGCAGAAGCAGCAAAAAAGGCAGACATCATTATGATTTTAATTAATGATGAAAAACAGGCAAAGCTTTATGAAGAAAGCATTAAAATGAATCTGGAAGACGGAAACATGTTAATGTTTGCTCATGGATTCAATATTCATTTTGGATGTATTGTTCCTCCAGCCAATGTAGATGTTACTATGATTGCTCCAAAGGCACCAGGACATACAGTAAGAAGTGAGTACTTAGAAGGAAAGGGAACACCTTGCCTTATTGCAGTAGAACAGGATTATACAGGCAAGGCAAAAGATATTGCTTTGGCATATGCAGCAGCAATTGGAGGCGCAAGAGCTGGTGTATTGGAAACAACATTCCGTGTAGAAACAGAAACTGACTTATTTGGAGAGCAGGCAGTATTATGCGGAGGCGTATGTGCGTTAATGCAGGCTGGTTATGAAACACTTTGTGAAGCTGGCTATGATCCAAGAAATGCATACTTTGAATGTGTTCATGAAATGAAGTTGATCGTTGATTTAATTTATCAGAGTGGTTTCTCTGGCATGAGATATTCTATTTCTAACACAGCAGAGTATGGAGATTATATTACAGGACCTAAGATTGTCACAGAAGAGACAAAGAAGGCAATGAAGAAGATTCTTTCTGATATTCAAGATGGTACATTTGCAAAAGAATTCCTATTGGATATGTCCGATGCAGGAAAGCAAGTACACTTTAAGGCAATGAGAAAGCTTCATGCAGAACATTCCTTAGAGAAGGTTGGAAAAGAAATTAGAGCATTATATAGCTGGAATAACGAAGAAGATAAATTAATCAATAACTAATAATAAAAGTTTGGATTAGAAAATAAGGAAACAAAGATTGGGACACAGAAAATGGATTTCTGTGTCTCTTTTTGTTTGCGCGCCTAAGAAATAAGTTTATAATAGAATTTATGAAACATTTCATGAAAAATGGATAAAAATATAAATCAAGTTTATGAAAAAACTAAATATCTCAAAATGGAAACAAAGTCATACTGCATAAATAAAAAGAGAATATAATGACAATAAAAAGAAAAAAATGAAAAAAATGTATAAAAAAGAAATATTAATTGTAAAAACTGCATAAAAAGATGGGAGGTATTTCGTTAGAAGACATATTGTAAAAATGGGAAAGTTTGATATAATAATATTGAAAACGTTTACAAAACAGTGAAAATAAGAAGGAGAAAATGCAGAATGAAAAATAAGGTATGGAATCAGGAATTTTCGGATCGTATGATGAAACATTATGGAGAATTAAAATGGCTGTATATGGAGTTATACAATAGTGAAGAGCATTTTGAGGCATTATGCGATCAGATGTACGAATGGTATACAAACAGAAGCGAAGCATTAAAAAATTTGGACAGAGAACGTGAAGCAAATCCAGACTGGTATAAGAAAAATGATTTAGTCGGAATGATGATGTATACTGATGCATTTGCAGGCACATTGAATGGAATTAGAGAGAGGATTGATTATATTCAAGAATGTCATGTAAACTATTTGCATTTAATGCCTTTATTGGCATCACCGCCAGATCGAAGTGATGGAGGATATGCAGTGGCAGATTTCCGTACTGTACAGAGTACACTCGGTACAATGGAAGACCTAGAACAGCTTGCGCAAGAATGTCATGACAGAGGAATCAGTATTTGTCTTGACTTTGTTATGAATCATACTTCGGAAGATCATGAATGGGCAATTCGTGCCAAAAATGGAGAACAGGAATATATGGATCGCTATTTCTTTTTTGATACTTTTGATATTCCTGCACAATATGAAGCTACTGTACCTCAAGTATTTCCAACAACTGCACCAGGAAATTTTACATGGCTGCCAGAACAGCATAAATTTGTTATGACGACGTTTTATCCATATCAATGGGATTTAAATTATCGCAATCCAATTGTTATGAATGAGATGATTTACAATATGTTAAATTTAGCGAATAAAGGAATTGACATTATTCGTATTGATGCAGTACCATATATTTGGAAGGAGCTTGGAACAAATTGTAGAAATCTTCCTCAAGTACATTCCATTGTGCGTATTATGCGTATGATTGGTGAAATTGTATGCCCAAGTGTTATTCTGCTCGGAGAAGTTGTTATGGAACCAGCGAAAGTAGTGCCATATTTTGGAACAACGGAAAAACCAGAATGTCATATGCTTTACAATGTTACAACAATGGCGACTACATGGCATACTGTAGCAACTAAAAATGTGGCTTTGTTGAAACACCAGATGGATATTGTAAATAGCCTGCCAAAGCAATATGTTTTCTTAAATTATCTGCGTTGTCATGATGATATTGGCTGGGGATTGGACTATCAGTGGTTAACACAGTTTGGAATTCAGGAAGTGCCTCATAAAGCATTTTTGAATAATTATTTAACAGGTCATTTTCCAGGAGCAGTTGGTCGTGGTGAATTGTATAATTCCGATCCAACATCTGGTGATGCCAGATTATGTGGTACGACAGCATCGTTATGTGGCTTGGAAAAGGCTGTTTATGAGTGGGATAAAGAAGCGACGGAGCAGGCAGTAAATTATGATATTATGCTTCACGGTTATATGTTTACACAATCGGGTATTCCAGTCATTTATAGTGGAGATGAGATTGGACAATGTAATGATTACAGTTATAAAGCAAATCCACATAAAGCAGCAGACTCCCGTTATGTACATCGAGGAGCATTTCGCTGGGATTTAGCACAAAAGAGATTTGAGGAAGAGACTCCGCAGTATAAAATCTTCCGTAGTATTCAAAAGATGGAAGAAATCCGTGCAAGAGAAAAAGTATTTTCGACAGACGCAGCAGTATGGACGATTGATACATGGGATGCGTCAGTCCTGGGTATTATCCGAAGTTATGAAGGAGAAAAACTGATTGCATTATTTAACTTTGGTGATCAAGATAAAACTGCATGGATTAATGAAGAAGGAATATATGAAGATTTGATTACTGGTCGGCAGATGGAGGGAAAAGCTGTGCCGATTCCAAAGGGAGGCATGTACTGGTTAAAGCAAATAAAGTAAACAATCAAAAAAGAACGGAGAGAGGTTAGCATGACAATTAGAGAGATCGCAAAGTTAGCGGGAGTATCTAATGCAGCGGTTTCCAGATATCTTAATGGGGGGAGTTTAAGCGCAGAAAAACATAAGAGAATACAAAAAGTTATAGAAGAAAATAAATATGTACCATCTGCGTATGCAAGAGTAATGCGAACGAAAAAGAGTAATCAGATTGGGGTTATTGTACCAAAGATTAATTCTGAAGCAGTTCCACGGATGGTATCCGGAATTAGTACTGTATTAAATGAGAAATCTTATAAGTTTCTTTTAGCAGATACGAATAATGATATAAAAAAAGAATTAGAATATCTGGAGATATTTCAAAATAGTCAATTAGCAGGAGTGATTTTTATTGCAACGATTTTAACAAAAAAACATATGGAACTTTTAAAGCAGATGACGGTTCCGGTTGTTATTATTGGACAATATCTCCCAGAATATTCTTGTGTCTCTTATGATGATTTTCATGCAGCTTATGATTTAGCAAAACTCCTGTTGAAAAATTGTAATGGTTCAATGGGATATATCGGAGTAACAGAAAAAGACAGAGCTGCGGGAGCAGCTAGAAAAAAAGGAGTAATAGAAGCGTTAAAGGAAGTTGGAAAGTCAGAAAAAGATTTAATCATCGTTCAATCAGACTTTACAATGGAAGGCGGGACAGCCTGTATGAAAGAACTTTTAGAAAAAGATCCGTTCATTGATACGGTGTTTTGTGCCACTGATAATATTGCAATTGGGGCACTTTTATATCTCAAGCAAATTGGAAAAAAAGTTCCAGAAGAAATACGCTTAACTGGGATTGGGAACAATCAGATATCAGGAATTATAACTCCTAGTCTAACAACTGCGAAATACTATTATAAAACAAGCGGCATTGAAGCAGCCCAGATTTTGTTAAGCTTAATTCAGAATGAAAAGCAACCAATCAAACATATGCAATTGGGCTATGAAATGATACAAAGAGAAACGACTTTGTAAAGAGAGGGGCTGTGAAAAAAGCATAGCCTAAATTATAATCCCTAGCTTAGCTGGGGGTTATAATTTTTTTCGTAATAGAAAGAGAAGCTCTAGTGAATTACTTTTGTTTTTTAAAAACATAATGTTGTGGACGTCAAAGCATTTTCGTGTTAAAATAAAAATAGTTTTAGGTGGATTTCCTAGATTATTTTTTTGAGAGGTGACTATGACCAGGAGAGAATTTTTAGATGGGCTTCGAGAAGCCCTGGAAGGGGAAGTTTCTGAGCGAATTATTGTTGAGAATCTGAACTATTATAATGGATATATAAGAGAAGAGATTGCCAAGGGAGCTTCTGAACAAGATGTTTTGCAGATGCTTGGTGACCCAAGGTTAATAGCACAAACTATTATTGATACAAATGGTGGAGAGGGAGATTATTCCACAGAAGATACGGATACTGCTTATGACAATGAACGTTATGAGAGTTCCTGGCATCCGATGGAAGAGACAAAAGAAAACGATGATTCTGGAAGTACATTTTGGTTCCATACTTCTACTCCAATTAAATGGTATCATAAAGTTCTGGCAGTTCTAATTCCAATTGTTTTGATTATGATTATCATTACAATTGCGATTGGATTTTTGCAGCTAGTTATGTATCTTGCCATACCATTACTAATTATATTTATTTGTATATATTTATATCGAATGTTGAGAAGATAATACAAAAATAGTATGGAAAATTTTGAAAATTGTATTTTGTATAGAAGAAAATTTTTCGTTCATACTACTCAATGTAACAGGAATCGAATTTCTCGATCCCTGAATTAACATCGCAATAATTGCGATATAGGAGGTATTAGAATGAAAAATAAAAATCAACAACAAAACAATTCCAAAAATTGCTTCAGAAATGCAAATGCGGAAAATAACACTCAAAATTATTCTTCAAATGTAAATTCAGAGGGCAATTCACAGAGTGTTTCTAAAAATGCAAATTCACAAAATGGCACCCAGAATTCTTATAACAGCACAAATGCCAAAAATTCTACTAATAACGCAGGAACTCAAAATAAAAGAATGAATGCGAAAAATTCAAGTTCTAATAGTGGAACAAATGTATCTAGCCAAAATTGCGGCAAAAATTAATATAGTGTTAAGTAGAAAAGGTGCTGCTATAATAGCACCTTTTTTGCCTTATAGGAAATATTATTCTAAATTATATATAGCATTACAGTAACAATTCAATCTTCCTTTAGATGGATTTCCTTTCTTATGACAAAAAAAGAACGTATGCATATAATAAAGAAGACAGAATTTTTGTCTAGGAAGTCAGGTGAAAGCATGAAGCTGCGTCTTATTGGAGCAGATCAGGTGGACCGCTTCATCCGACAGGGAAATTGTGTATTGGTGGATCTGAGACGGCCATCCGATTTTGATAAAAAACATTTACTGGGAGCCAAAAACATCCCGTATAATAGATTAGAGGATTTTATTCCGATACTTCCAAAAAATTGTCCGATCTTGCTTTATTGTGATAGGGGCTCAGCCAGTCTTTTGGCAGGAAAACAATTGAGTCAGCTTGGGATGGAAGTAATTAGTGTGATTGGAGGTATTTCCTCTTATCGAGGAAAATATCTTGTAAAATAGCTTTATAATAGACACCTATGCCCGCTTTGCAGGCATCGACACGATAGAAAAGTCGAGTGCATTGTATTTTACTGTTCTCGTAATCGTTAGCTGTATTCACAATTGAATGTGATACTTTTCTTGTCTATACAGGTTAACCCGTCCAATACCCATGAACCATTCTGTGTAAATATGGTTTGGTTCATGGCTGCTGTCCGGGATTTTTCTGGTAAGTAATTGGAAGAATGATTGAATGGGTTAATAGATTGGAGAAATTGTTGGATAAAACTGAAAAATGTAGCATTGACATCTTTACGTTGGGGCTATACTATATAAGTAAGAAATAGTTATAGAAAATGAAATTGGGCAGTTGTATTTTGCTGCTTGAAAGCGAGGATTTGATATGAATACATTTGAATTAATTGCTCCATGTCATTTTGGATTGGAGTCGATATTAAAAAAGGAAATTTACGATCTTGGATATGAGATTAGTATGGTGGAAGATGGAAGAGTTACATTTATTGGAGATGCAGAGGCCATTTGCCGTGCAAATATATTTTTAAGAACAGCAGAAAGAGTATTAGTAAAAGTGGGAAGCTTTCGAGCAGTGAGCTTTGAAGAACTCTATACGAAAACAAGAGCACTGAATTGGGGAAGATGGATTCCTCAGGATGGAAAGTGTTGGGTTGCTAAGGCATCTTCGATTCGAAGTCAATTATTTTCTACGTCAGATATCCAGTCTGTTATGAAAAAAGCATTGGTAGATAAAATGAAAATTGAATATGATACGGATGTGATACCTGAGACAGGAGCGAATTATCCTCTTCGGGTTTTTATTAAAAAGGATATTGTAACGGTTGGCTTGGATACTACGGGAAATTCTTTACATAAGAGAGGATATCGTACAAGTACAGCAAAAGCTCCAATTAGTGAAACGTTAGCGGCAGCATTAATTTTGTTAACGCGTTGGAAACCAGAACAGCCATTTGTAGATCCGTTTTGTGGAAGTGGCACGTTTCCAATTGAAGCAGCTATGATTGCAGCTAATATTGCGCCAGGTATGAATCGTCCATTTTTAGCAGAAACATGGACGAACTTAATTCCACGCAAACTCTGGTATGAATCAGTCAATGAAGCAAATGATTTGATAGAGGATCATATAGAAGTAGATATTCAAGGATACGATGCGGATGGAACTGTAATAAAAAAAGCAAGAGATAATGCGAGACGTGCAGGAGTAGATCATATGATTCATTTTCAGCAGCGGCCAGTTCAGGAACTGAGTCATTCGAAAAAGGGAGGATGTATTGTTACAAATCCTCCATATGGAGAGCGTCTGAAAGAAGAAGATCTTTTCGGTTTATATCAGGAATTAGGAGAACGATTCCAAATGTTAGAGGATTGGTCCGCCTATGTAATCACGCCGTTTGAATCGATTGAAAAGGCAATGGGAAGAAAAGCGGATAAAAATAGAAAAATATATAATGGTATGTTAAAAACATACTTTTATCAATTCCTTGCACCACAGTCAGAAAAAGAAGTCATGGAAAAGGAGTAATCTGTGCGTCTTAGAAAATATTATATTGGTCTTGGCATTCTACTTCTTATGATTACCATAATGAGTTCTTATCATTATATGAAAGTAGAGGCAGTGAAAGAGGGATACTCAGAAGCGGTCATATCAGATCAGTGGGATTGGATTATTGCGGAGCAGGTAAATAAAAATCCAATTGTAATTGAAGTAGATGGAACGATTCTTTCAGCAGAAACGGGACATGCATATTTGAGTCGATCAGGAGAAGTTATGATTCCTTCTGAAGTGCTGAGAGAGGGAATGCGATGTGCGACACGATTTTATGATGGTAATCGGTTGATTGCAGAGAAAAATACAAGAAGGTTGGATTTAGTACTTTCTAGTTCTGATACTTTATCGCTTGAGGATGATGGGAGTATAGAAAATCCGCTTGTTATCAAAGGGGATTCCCTTTTTATAGCAGCCTCCGTAGCTGCGAATGCTCTACAATATGATATGGAATGGAACCAACAAGAACGTTGGATTCGTTTTAAAGATCGAAATCCAACACTTGCTTCATTACCAGTACAATATGATCAGCGAATGGCAGGAAGAAGTCCAGTAGTTCGAGATCAAGGCTCAGAAAATACTTGTTGGGCGTATGTAGCATGTGAGACACTGGAGGCATCTTTGCTACCAGAAGAACATTTAATTTTTTCAGAAGATCATATGGTAAAAAATAATAGTTTTTACCGTACTGCACAAGAAGGCGGCGAATATAGCATTGCTATGTCTTATTTACTTGCATGGCAGGGACCAGTACAATTGGGAGAAGAGTCTAGTACTGTTCCAGTGAAGCATGTTCAGGAAATTCAGTTAATTCCGAAAAAAGACCTTGAAAAGATTAAGGAGGCAGTCTACCTTTATGGAGGGATACAAAGCTCTTTGTATTTTGACCTTGCAAATGAGACGAGTGAATCCATTTATTATAATAAAACAACAAATAGTTATTGCTATATTGGAACGGAAAAACCAAACCATGATATCGTAATTGTAGGATGGGATGATGCTTATCCGAAAGAGAATTTTAATACTCCATTACAAGGAAATGGTGCATTCCTATGCCAAAATAGTTGGGGAAATGAGTTTGGAGATAATGGATATTTTTGGATTTCCTATTATGATAGTAACATTGGTATCAATAATGTAGCTTATACTAAAGTGGAACCAACGACCAATTATTCTGGAATTTACCAAAGTGATCTCTGTGGTATGCTGGCAACAGCAGGATTTGAAAGTGATCAAGCATATTTTGCAAATGTTTTTACTGCAACACGTAATGAATCATTATCGGCAGCAGGTTTCTATGCAGTAGGGGTAAATACAGAATATGAAGTATATGTGATCTCAGAATTTTCGGGAGTAGAATCCTTGTCGGGAGGAAAAAAAGTAGCGGAGGGAGTATTATCCAATGAAGGATATTATACCATTGATTTTAACGAAGAAATTGGAGTAACAGAAGGAACAAGATTTGCAGTAGTAGTTAAAATAAAAACGCCAGGAAATGAATATCCTGTAGCAGTAGAATCTATAGCAGGACAAAATTTTGCTCATCATGTGGATATTAGTGATGGAGAGGGGTATATTAGTGCCTCAATGTCAGAATGGAAGAATACGGAACAGCATTATCAAAGTAATGTTTGCCTGAAGGTGTACACAAAATAAAAAAATAAGAAATTTGGTAGAAAGGAAAAGTAGAATACAATATAGCTATTATAGTTGTATTTGAAAACCGAGCGATCTGCTGTAAAATTTTTATTAGCAGACTTTGTTTCGGTTCAGGAATTGGATATGACAGATAAAATTATTTTTGCAACATCGAATGAAGGAAAAATGAAGGAAATTCGTATGATTTTGGCAGATTTAGGGAAGGAGATTCTTTCTTTAAAAGAAGCTGGAATACAAGTAGATATTGATGAAAATGGGGATACGTTTGAAGAAAATGCAATTATAAAAGTAAAGGCAATACGCCCATATACGGATGGTATTATTTTAGCCGATGACTCTGGGTTAGAGGTAGATTATATGAATAAAAATCCTGGAGTACATTCTGCACGGTATATGGGAGAAAATACTTCTTATGAAATTAAGAATCAGGCAATTATTGATCAGTTGAATGGAGTAGAAGGAACAGATAGAAGTGCTCGATTTGTATGTGTGATTGCTGCATCTTTGCCAGATGGAACAATTTTAACATCCAGAGGAACAATTGAAGGGCAAATTGCGAAACATCCAGCTGGAACGGGAGGATTTGGTTATGATCCAATTGTGTATGTACCAGAGTTTGGATGTACAACTGCTCAAATGACACCAGAACAAAAAAATGAAGTGAGTCATAGAGGAAAGGCATTGCGTGATATGAAGGAACAGTTAAAAGAAAAAATACTTTTGAGGTAGATGGTAAACGTAGCATTAAGAAGTGGAAGGATAATAATGCAAAATGTAGGCAGATATTTAAAAAAAATTTATAATCTTATAGTAATGGGAAAGAAAAAAAGTTTTGATTTATCCCAAAACTTAGATAGTGATGAAATTCTGCATCAGGAGGAAGCGATGAAAATTTTAATTATAAGTGATACACATAGACAGCATGAATCATTAAAAAAAGTACTGAAAAAAGAGGGAAAAATCGATAAACTAATTCATTTAGGGGATGTGGAAGGGTACGAAGATTATATCAAAGAGCTGGCAGGATGTCCTGTAGAAATGGTAGCAGGAAACAATGATTTTTTTTCTTCATTAGAAAAAGAAAAAGAAATTCGAATTGGAAAGTATAAAGTGTTATTAACGCATGGACATTATTACTATGTATCAATGGAAACGAGTATGATTAAACAGGAGGCAATTTCCAGAGGTTGTAGTATTGTTATGTATGGTCACACACATAAACCTGTTATAGAGTATGATCCGCATGTAATTGCATTAAATCCAGGTAGTTTGTCCTATCCAAGACAAAAAAATCGAAAGCCATCCTATATCATTATGAATGTAGATGAAAAGGGAGAGGCAACATTTGAAATTTGTTATTTATAAAAAATAATTTACAGAAAAGAGGAGAAAATATGATTCAGTTACTTCCGTCTATTTTATCAGCAGATTTCTCAAGATTAGGGGAAGAGTTACAAACAATTGAACATGCAGGAGTGGAGATGGTTCATATTGATGTAATGGATGGCAAATTTGTACCAAGCATTTCTTTGGGACTGCCTGTAATTGCATCAATTAGAAAAAAGAGCAAACTTTGTTTTGATGTACATTTAATGATTGAAGAACCAGGCAGGTATATTAAGGAATTTGCAGAAGCAGGAGCAGATATTATTGGAATCCATGCAGAGGCATGCGGTCATTTGCATCGTACGGTTTGGCAGGTTAAAAATGCAGGAAAAAAAGTATGTGTAGTATTAAATCCAAGTACTCCATTAAATGTTTTGGAATATGTTTTAGAGGATTTAGATAGTGTACTTTTAATGACAGTGAATCCTGGATTTGGAGGACAAAGTTATATTCCCCAGATGACAAGAAAAATTTCAGACCTTTCTGCGATTATTCAAGAGAAGGGATTGGATACGAAGATTGAAGTGGATGGAGGCATTAAGTTAAATAATGTACGTCAAGTAATTGAAGCAGGGGCAGAGTGGATTGTAGGAGGATCGGCTGTATTTGAAAATGATCCTGCCCATAACGTAAAAGAATTTTATAAAATTTTCAAAGAATATAAAAAATAAAAATTATTTTTAGAAAATAAAAATTTAAATCAATATCAAAAATTTAAAAAAGCCAAGAAAAAAAAGGAAAATATAGAGAGAATTGGTTGACATAATAAATTCAAAATACTGCTAAAACTGCTTGAATAAAGAGAAAAAATAAAAAATAAAAAATTTTCAAAAAAAAATGAAAAAAACGCTTGACAGAATCAGACACATAGTATATAATGCTAAATGTGTCACGGAGATGACAACAAAACAAAGCGAAAACAAAGCAGTACAATTGAATATCGGGGTGTGGCTCAGCTTGGCTAGAGCGCCTGGTTTGGGACCAGGAGGTCGCAGGTTCGAATCCTGTCACCCCGATTGTGCGGGTGTAGTTCAATGGTAGAACATTAGCCTTCCAAGCTAGATACGTGGGTTCGATTCCCATCACCCGCTTGTATATTGCAAATATACAAAGTAGACACCCAAGATGTCTTAGCTTATACGGTGGGTATGGCGCAGTTGGTTAGCGCGCCAGATTGTGGCTCTGGAGGCCCAGGGTTCGAGTCCCTGTATCCACCCTTGCAGGTAGTTCCTGCTGAACTTATTGGGCTATCGCCAAGCGGTAAGGCACAGGACTTTGACTCCTGCATTACGTTGGTTCGAATCCAACTAGCCCAGTATGGGATACTAGCTCAGTCGGTAGAGCACTTGACTTTTAATCAAGGTGTCGGGGGTTCGAATCCCCCGTGTCTCATTAATGACAACCTTGCAGTTGCAGGGGAAATGAATACGAGTGATGAGAAAAAAGTACCTAGAAATAGGTACTTTTTTCGTGACAATATTTAAAAAATATTTTTTACAGACTTATATATTATAATACAGAGTGGGAATACTTTTATGTATAAAACGAAAGGAACTATGTAATTTATGAGTGGCTATATTCATATTTATTGTGGAAATGGAAAGGGTAAAACAACGGCTGCGATTGGATTGGGGATTCGAAGTGTTGGGGCTGGAATTCCAGTTGTGTTTGCTCAATTTATGAAGGATGGAACTTCTTCTGAGATTTCTATTTTGGAAAGTATTCCAAATGTATCGGTATATTATGCGAAAGAACGTTTTGGGTTTTCTTGGACTTTAACAGAAGAAGAAAAACAAATCGCAAAAAGTATTTATACTGGATTATTTTTAAATGTAGTTCAGGAACTTGTGGAGATATCACAAAAAGAAAATAATAAGGAAGAAACATTATTGGAAAAAAAGGAAGATCATCCAACGGCTGTTCTTATACTGGATGAAGTCATCTCAGCGTATAATTATGATATGATTCATCAAGATGTCGTATTGAAGTGGCTTCAAAAAAAGCCAACTGGCGTGGAAGTAGTATTGACAGGAAGAGACCCAAAGCAAGAATTATTAGAATTAGCTGGTTATGTGACAGAAATGAAGAAAAAAGCACATGTATATGAAAAGGGGATTCATGCAAGAAAAGGAATCGAAAAATAGTAGGCATAGAACAGGTAAATTTGTATTTAAAGTTTATCCATAAATTTAGTTGACAAAGAAAAGGAGGTATGATATTATAATAGCTGTGTGAAAATTGCGGATATGGCGGAATTGGCAGACGCGCTAGATTTAGGTTCTAGTGTCCCGAGACGTGCAGGTTCAAGTCCTGTTATCCGCATTCTGAAACCCTTGAGTATTCAAGGGTTTTTTTGTGTTACATTTCGTGTTGCATAAATAAGAATAATTCAAAGTTAATATTAGAGATAAAATGGTGTTATCAGAAATAATGCCGCCATTTTTGCCATCAGTGTAGGGAAAAAGTCTGATAGAGTTTTTTCCCTTATATTAAAGCAGATGCCAAGCAATAATATTTCTATTTTCTTTTGGAAATGGATATGTTATGATAAAGAAAACGATTGAGAAACGATGAAATAATTTGGAGGTAACTATGTTAATTCGTCAGGAAACAAGTAATGATTATGAAAAAGTCTATTATGTTGTAAAACAGGCATTTGCATCTGCAGAGCATAGTGATGGAAATGAACAGGATTTAGTTGAGGCATTGAGAAAAAGCAGTGCTTTTATACCACAATTATCATTAGTAGCAGAAATAGATGGGGAAATTGCAGGGCATATCTTATTTACAAAGGCAAAGGTTGGAAGTGATATCGTACTGGTTTTAGCTCCTTTGTCTGTACTCCCTGAATGTCAAAGACAAGGTGTAGGGACTGCGTTGATAAGAAAAGGTCATGAAATTGGAAAAGAATTAGGATATGAGTATTCTCTTGTGCTGGGAAGTGAAAAATATTATCCTCGTTTTGGCTATTTGCCAGCGGTACAGTTTGGAATTAAGGTTCCTGAAGGTATGCCTTCTATTAATTTTATGGCAATACAATTGCAAGAACATGCAAGACCGATAAGTGGAGCAGTAACTTATGCAAAAGAATTTGGAATATAAAAATAAAAAGAGGAAAGAAAATGGCAAAATTATTGGAATATAAATGTCCGTCCTGCGGAGGGGCATTAAAATTTGATAGCTCTGTGCAGAAAATGAAGTGTCCATACTGTGGAACAGAATTTGAGATGGAAGCATTGAAAAACTATGATGATGTTTTAAATCAAGAACAGCCAGATGCGATGAATTGGGAAACACAGGCAGGAAGTGAATGGAAAACAGGAGAAACGGATCATATGATAATTTATACCTGTAAATCCTGTGGTGGTGAAATTGTCGGAGATCAAAACTTAGGAGCTACGAGTTGTCCATTTTGTGGTAATCCAGTTGTTATGACGGGGCAGTTTTCTGGAGATCTGCGTCCAGATTATGTCATTCCATTTAAGTTAGATAAGCAGGCTGCGAAAGATGGATTGGTAAGACATTTAAAGGGTAAACGGTTGTTACCAAAGTTGTTTAAGTCACAAAATCGTATCAATGAAATAAAAGGAGTGTATGTACCATTTTGGTTGTTTGATGCAGATGCAACGGGGAAAGTACGGTATAAGGCAACAAGGGTGCGAGTGTGGAGTGATGACGATTATAATTATACGGAAACAAGCTATTTTTCTGTTTATCGAGAGGGAGAAATTGGATTTGAAAAAATACCAGTAGATGGCTCTTCCAAAATTGCGGATGATTTAATGGAATCCATTGAACCATTTTATTTTGAAGATGCTGTCGATTTTCAGACTGCCTATTTGGCTGGATATTTGGCAGATCGCTATGATGTTACTGCGAACCAGAGTATTGAGCGGGCAAATGAACGAATTAAACATAGTACAGAAGAGAACTTTGCTGCTACAGTTCAAGGATATAGCAGTGTTATAACAGAAAACAGCAGTATTCAGCTTTCAAATGGAAATGCAAAATATGCACTTTATCCAGTATGGATGTTGAGTACCACCTGGAATGGTAAAAATTATACATTTGCGATGAATGGTCAGACTGGCAAATTTGTAGGAGATTTACCATTGGATAAAGGAGCATACTGGCGTTGGTTTTTCAGTCTTAGTTTGATTTTCAGTATCATTTTTTACGTCATTTTCTGGATTGCTTTTTAGTTTTGGATTTTAATTGGCTCAGGAGGGTAATACCGTGAAAAAACAATGGAAACGTTTCTTTTTAGGAATTATAATTTTTGTCTGTATGTTTTTGGGGATAGTGAATGAAAATGTAGCAGCTTATGGCAGTGGGCATCCCTCAAGACTTGTGGATGATGGTGATTTATTGACAGATGAGGAAGAACGTAGATTAATAGAAAAACTGGATGATATAAGTGGAAGACAGCAATGTGATGTCATTATTGTGACTGCGGGTTCTTTAAATGGAAAAACAGCAACCAAATATGCAGACGATTATTTTGATTACAATGGATACGGATTAGGAAATGAGAAAGATGGAATTCTACTATTAATTAGTATGGAAGAGCGAAACTGGGCAATTAGTACGCATGGAGCCGCAATAGATGCTTTTACCGATGCAGGACAGGAAGCTATGACAGACCAATTTGTTCCAAAACTAAGTGAAGGAGATTATTTGGATGCATTTAATCAGTTTGCTGAATTATGTGATGATTTTCTAACACAGGCGGCGACAGGAGAACCTTATGATGTCAATAATTTGGATTCTGAGGATAGTATTTTTTCCATGCCAGGTGTGAGAATCGGACTTGCGATAGGAAGTGGTTGTTTACTTGCTTTTATTGTTGTAAGTGTGATGAAAGGAACATTAAAATCCGTACGCAGTCAGGCAGCAGCATCAAGTTATATTCGTCCAGGAAGTTTACATATTACAAAAAGTCATGACTATTTTCTTTACCGACATGTATCGAAGACTGCCAAGCCAAAAGATCATGATTC
>Ga0079226_10001779_pt1 | contig 16561 bp, 10 predicted proteins | sample Poulit2014_FD_76345 | JGI IMG/M metagenome (GOLD analysis project Ga0079226, IMG submission 76345) | Agricultural soil microbial communities from Georgia to study Nitrogen management - Poultry litter 2014 | ecosystem: Environmental > Terrestrial > Soil > Agricultural land | place: USA: Georgia...
CACCGGAGAAAAACTAGAGCGAGTCAAATTCTTCCACATGACCGACCTACAGATTGGCGGTCGCACCGTACACGCACTCGGCCACACTATGGTTGCCGAACCCGGCGCAGAAAACACTGGACTCGAACTTTTCGGACCTGAAGAAGACCATGAGAGTTTCTTAAACGCCATACGCGAAGCAGGCGAAGAGTTCGGTCTGAAACAGGCTGGCTCGATGGCATATCGCACCACAGCAACAGCAAGCGGCTGGATTCCTTTCCCCTTGCCGGCCATCTATGACGATAATGAGGAAATGCGACGGTATCGCGAATGGTTACCTGACGACACCGCCGAAAATGTTCTCGGCGCATCCGGGCTGCTTGGCAGTTTCCATTCAACGAAGATCGAAGACTACTATATGACCCCGTGGGATCTTGGTTACGGCCATATGGTGAAATTCGATCACGACTTTATAGGTAGAGAAGCCCTAGAACAGATGGCTGCTGAACCGCACGGCAAGAAAGTGTGGCTGGTGTGGAACCTTGACGATACGGCCCGAGTTCTAGCCGACTCTGAGCTAAATCAACCGAACCGCCCTCGACTGCTACCGACCCCGGCCAGCCTCGAATACTATGACGAAGTTCGCATTGGTGGCCAACAAGTTGGTTTGACCCATTTCCACGCGTATAACGGAAATATTCCAGCCTGGGTATCACTAGCATCCATCAATGAGGACGTCGCAGATGGCGCTACGGTTGAGATTCTTTGGGGAGACCATGACGGGGGAGAGCGAAACCCCTACATACCAAATCACACCATGACCACTATCCGAGCAACGGTGCATAGTCGGGCACCAGATGGTGCCTAACAATGTCATTTCACAATCGAAGAGATGTCACTCTTATGGCTAGGTCAAGTAGAGTCTAGCAGGAAACATAGCATTGTGGCGAGAGTTCAGCAGTAGAATTGTGTGCAAACGTATCTAGCTCCTAGACCTGTTCTCGAGTCGGCTAATACTTCAGTTTGTCTTCATGAGCTAAATTTTTTAGATAACATATATTTTGCGTTTTCTTTAAGAAATTAACACATCGAATGGTTGACAGTCCTTATAAGCATTTACAACATAACTTCAAATATAGCTTCGTGTGATGACTGTAATTTAAACCATAATCATAATTGTGGCCTGTAAACTCAATTTTAATCCCGTAAACATCTGTATGTTCATTTCAATGTAGTTTAGAGGAGAAGATGTCCGAAACAGACTTTTATTTTGACTCCTCTAACCCCCATAGGAGAAAACCTTTTTCGCAACTCTTTTCTCAACTTCTGCCCCGCACTTCTCAATTAGATATATATGTTGGGTATATGGGCGAACCGTCACTGCAGTTCCTTCACGAGATCACTCTCAGCTATCCGGAACTACATCTGAACATCGTTGCGGGTATGCCTGGATCAGAAGGTATCTCACATTCTCAGCTTAAACAAGCGAGAGAATTAGACAGTGTTCTTGTGGAAAGCGGTCGGGGCGGCGTATTTGTGACACCACGTGTGCCTTACCATGGGAAAGTTTATATCTTTGATATTCAAACAGACGTTGATGGCCAGATGGATCGGAAAGCTTATATCGGTAGTAATAACCTAAATTCCATCCTGCAGAAGTATGAGCGTACTTTTGAGGTAGGCGTCTTGTTTCATAAGGCCCCCGAGGAAATTCTTGAACACCTAGCTAGAGATATATGGGTGGCTAGAGAATCGATTTCAAAGACTTCTATTCCTATTTTGGTTCAAGACACTTCGCCGTTAGAGACGTATAACGAGTATGCGCGTGCAATATCTGTGACTGAGATATTTAAAATACTTCAATCAAAACATACGCATGAGTTCAATATTCCTCTTAAAACGACTTCAAAAAGCAACCTAAATGTGTTCAACGGGAAAGGGCGGACTAGCAATATAAATGTGCAGAAACGTCGCTGGTATGAAGTCGAACTGATAGTGAATAAAGCCATCACGACGCAGCCCGGCTATCCGAGAGGCGAGACATTTACGGTTTTGACTGACGACGGCTGGACGTTTGACTGTACTACCAATGGAAGTAACTATAAGAATCTCCGATCTTCAGGCGATCTCGGGACGTTAGGTGCTTGGATTAAGGGTAGGTTGATGGAAAGTGGCGTTTTGAGTCAGGGTGATTTAATTACAGATCAAACTCTTCGTGATTATGGACGATACGATCTAACCATGCGCTATCATCCTGACGAAGAAATTTGGACGTTCGATTTGAGTGTATAACTCTATATAAGAAAGCGCTACATGAACCAGCATCGATTTTTTGAAAGTTACTTGAGCAATCAGAACCCGTCTGACCTTCGAAGAGCTATACAGGACACGCGAGATAAATTTGATGACACAGTTCTCGAACGATGGGACTACCTATCTGACACTCAGGTACTACTCTATGGCGATGTACAAAGTGGCAAGACATCCCACATGTTAGGGCTAATTGCTCATTGTCTTGATATAGGTTTTCCGACTGTCCTGATTTTGACATCAGATAACACACACCTGGTCAGTCAGACGTTCGATCGTGCATTTGAGAACTTTCCGGGTGCGGAGCTTTGCGCACCCGATGATGATGAACGCTTCCGTAAAAATATGATGCGCACGCAAGTGAACGCGTTGCCTTCAATTGTGGTTCTCAATAAGAACAAGCGCGTCTTGGACAAATGGACCAAAGTTTTAAGCGAATCTGGAGTGCTCACTGGTCAACCACTACTCATCGTTGATGACGAAGCTGATGCCGCGAGTCAGAATACTAAAATAAACAAACACGATAAGTCTACTATTCACAAACAAATTGATGTGCTACGTAAGCAATCAACAGGGTGCGTTTACTTACAGGTTACGGGCACTCCTCAGGCAATTATTTTGCAATCAGCTTTGGATGGTTGGCGACCTGACCATGTATTATCGTTTCCACCAGGTGGAAAATATGTGGGTGGTAGTTTCTTCTTCGAAGACCTGCCAGGAAACCCGCACACGATTTCTTTTGCTGCGGACAGTCCGGACGAAGAGCGAGCGGATCTGAGGCGTGCGGTAGTTACGCATATGATTACGTCAGCATTGTCTAAGCGCGCTGGGGTTTCTGTTTGTAATATGCTAATTCACCCAAGCCATCTCAAAGAAGTTCACACTGATTATATGACCGACGTACGGTTAACTGTGCGGGAGATACTATCGAAATTGAACGACAGTAAGGTCCGAGCTGAGATTGATAAAACTCTCTGTGATTTAAAAGAGACCTATACGGGTAAAATCACTAGTGAAGAAGTTATTTCACAGTTGTTGGCTATGAAAAAGGACTTTGCTTTCGTAACAGTAAATTCTGAGAGCGATGCTAATGAGGAAACTTGGGCATCTGGATATAACTTTATCGTGGGCGGTAACTCATTAGGGCGCGGTTTAACATTTAATAAACTGCAGACCGTTTTCTACTGCAGACAGAGTAAAAGGCCTCAAGCGGATACGCTTTGGCAGCACGCCAGAATGTTTGGGTACGATCGCGATCGTGATACATTAAGGCTTTTTATTCCAGGAGATCTGGTAAAGATTTTTCAAGAGGTTCATGGCGGGAACGAAGCTATAAAGCGTCAACTAGGTGAAGGAAAAGCAATTGAAAAGCTCAGAGTAATGCTCGACACGAATGTCTCACCAACGCGTTCTACGGTCCTAAACCAGTCTTTGATTTCACATGTAACAGGTGGAGTCAATTATTTTGCAACGAACCCGACTATCCCAAGACTAAAGGAATTAGACGAGAAGCTTTCCCAGCTTTACCAGAAGAGTGATGACCATGATGTAAACATCACTGCTCTCATAGATACTCTTCGGTTTTTTGAAACGGATTCTACCGACTTCGACATCGAAACCTTTGTTGGGGCTCTCGAACAAATCCAATCAGAAAACCCTTCGTTACTTGCCCGAATCGTATTACGGTGGAACCGAAAAATCACTCAAGGTAAAGGAACTTTGCTTTCCCCTGACGATAGACTGTTGAGTGACGCAGAGGATCGCCAACCAATACTGATTTTATATCGGATTGAAGGGTCTTACGGTTGGGATTCAGACGTTATGTGGGTGCCAAATATAAAATTACCCGATGAACGAGTTTATTATCGCACAAATTAACATTTTATATTGATTTGAAGGATATTCAATTGGAAAACTAGGTGAAGTAGCATATGCTAAAACGTTACTAAATCACTAATTAGTTGACTTCCTCATTCGCCTCGCGCAGTCTCTCTTCGATAGACATGGCATTTAGGCGTGAAATTTCTTGTGTTAGGTCAACGGGCTCGAATTCTCCGGTAAAAAGTCGCATGAGACGCCTTGCCAATGCTCGAACGCCTGCTGGAGGTACTGCGTTACCAATTTGCCTTCGGATTTCTGTTGTGGATCCAAAAAATTCGAACCAATCCGGAAATGATTGGAGGCGCGCACGTTCACGATTTGTTAGTGACCGTGGTTCTGGATAGTGATAACCCCAGGTGCCTCCACCGCCAGCAGCGATGATAGTTTTTGCAGGTTGGTTTCTGTGTATCCGGCGATAGACGTGACTAATCATACCTTTAACATAATATGGGCTGTCTTTTGGGATGTCCGTAAAATTCCCGCCTTCCGGTATTCTTTTTAGTATTTCTCTAGTTCTAGGTCTTTGGTTTAATATCTCATTGTTGAACGGCACCGATTCAACTCCAAGTAGTGCCTCCCCGGCAGTGACATAAGGGAATTCTCCAGCAGGACCGTGAGTTGGTTTCGGGTGTTTGAAATTGAAGCATGTATCGGCTCGAATACCAACAATGAGAACTCGTTCACGATATTGTGGCACACCATATTCAGCAAAATTATAGAGGCGGGGTTTTACTAAATAACCTGGCGAGATGGATTGTAAGTCTTCAACTATCGTTTTTATTGCTTTACGTTTGTTGGCAGTGAGTAGTCCTTTAACGTTCTCAGCAACAAAGACCTTAGGTCGCTTGGACGCAACAAATTCTGCGAAGTTTTTATATAAGCCACCACGTTCTCCGTCTAGCCCCGGCCGCTTCCAAATTATGGAGAAATCTTGACATGGGAAGCCCCCCATGACTAAATCAGCTTCAGGGATTGATTTATCAGTAAACGGGTCAATACCAGTGATGTCGCCTAAAATAGTGTTTGCGCTCAAGTTTTTTTTGAAAGTTTTTAATGCCATTTCTTCAAAATCATTGGCCCAAACGGTTTGAAATCCCTCTTGGTAGAATCCGAGGTCCATTCCACCGCATCCGGTAAAGGTGGAAACAATTTTTGGCTTAGGACCCATTTATTCTCCTCGGGATTCATGAGTATTGGACACGTGTCTTTTATTAACTTGAGCCGATGGTATTCTGTGCGTCTTACTAGCGGTTCATACAATAACTAGACCTTAGTATTCAGCCTAGTCGATCCATAATCATTTCGCCGCTTGCACATTAACCACTTAATATTTTGCTTCGTCATTCTTCATTTACGTTGAGTTCTACGGATGAAACATCTTCAGTTATTCGGTTTTACTTGAGCTGACCTCGTAAAGCCATGCGTATTGTTTATGGTTAGTTGCGATTCGATTCTGCTACTTACTAGCCTGAGTGGGAAACGTGAGAAGTCATCTGCTCCATTTTTGCCTGGTCTGTATAAGATTGGGTGTGATCTTTTGATAAGCTTCAAGATTGATTGAGTTTTGTTTCAGAGGCGCTCTATTGGCTGACTGTTTCAAACAGCCTTAGCAGTGGTTCTCGCGACAATCTTTGATAGTAGATGATGCTCACACTCTGCGATTGCTCTGAGGCAAATTGTTTCGAGATCAGAGGTTGGGGGACTTCATGATCCCCATTCGAGCATAATCTACCTTGGCTGAACGGATATGGAACCATGTAGTAATGGAATATACGCTGGCGTCAGATCGGACCTCTTCCAAGTGGCGGTCTATAGCCATCGGAGTCGCTCCTCGTACCGTGAGTACAGCATCAAAACGACCAATGCAGGTTGCGGCGAACTCGATCCCGTCGATGGTAATGAGACGATCAAGAGTGGTTCTAGATTGACCGTGGAGTGTTAAACCGACGCCGGCAGACACTTGGTTACTTCCACGTCCACGCTGTTGGACTACAACGAAACGGGCGATGCGGGCGTTTAGTAATCTTTGGATGCGGTTACGGACTGCGGAAGGTGATTTTCCCGTTAAATCCGCTAGCGCTTTCCACCCCAGTCGCCCATTTTCTACTAGCGCTGATAGCAGTTGTTGATCCACTCTATCAACGCTAATGTGGGTCGGTTGCTTGTGTTCGACGATCCCTTGAACGATATCTGTGTAGAGCAAGGTGTCGCATCGGACGACTGTGGGATGAACGCGTAGTTGGTCTAGGACGCGCTGTAGCTCGGCGTGGGTGCTTACCCGGATTTCGGCAACAATGTCGTACTCGCCTGCAGTGATCGAGACGAGTACACAGTTATGCCACTCAACAAGAAATTCAGTTAGTTCGGATGTAGGTCCACCTGTCGATATGGAGATATGAGCAATCACGTCGAGGCCGAGGAATTCTGGATGGACTGCTGCTACGACGCGAATCAGATTGTTCGCTGTTAGATACTGAAGGCGTTCTGACACTAGAGCCCGTGGGGCGTAGATCTGTTCTGCCAAAGTAATAATACTTGCTCGGGGGTTTTCCCGAAGTGCTTCTACCAGTCGGTCGTCTAGCTCTTCCGAAGCCACTGCTTATCCTCAATGTGATTTGTAACTATTTCTAACCAAATAGTCGGGTAGAACCAAGATTTACGCATAATTGGAGAATTTTTGTTCTGGATACGAACAGAATAGCTGTTTCGGATCAATCTAATCAATCATTTGTTTGAAGTGTGCCTTATGTCACCGTAGAGTTCTAGCACTTGGAAAAGTCATTTGACGGTTCGCCGTTTTATCGACATATGCCTAATAGAAAGGGCGAGGAAACATGAGCAACGCTTCCAGTCCTCAGCGCCAGCAATTTAGCCACAAACGCGCACTTCGCGCTGGTTTTGCATCATTTGCAGGTACATCCATTGAATTTTACGACTTTTATGTATTTGCAACGGCAGCTGCAATTGTTTTTGGGCCACTCTTCTTCCCCGAAAGCGATCCAATTTTAGGAGTGTTATTCTCCTTTGCCACGTATGCAGTAGGCTTTCTTTTCCGACCCCTCGGTGGAATTATTTTTGGACACGTAGGGGACAAGTATGGTCGCCGGAAATCACTCGTTATTACTTTACTTCTCATGGGAGGGGCTACCGTTGCAGTTGGTCTATTGCCGACATATGAAACGGTGGGCGTTTGGGCGCCCATCCTTCTTGTGATTTTACGTGCGGCTCAGGGTATAGCTGTAGGAGGTGAATGGGGCGGTGCCGTGTTGATGGCAACGGAGAACGCTCCAGAAAAACTTAAAGGCTTTTACGGAGCATTTCCACAAATGGGCAATCCCATGGGTGCGCTTATGGCTTCTGGCATCTTTGCCGTTTTGACGATTAATGGCACAGAGTTTCTTCTGAGTGGAGGATGTCGTATACCATTCCTTCTTTCAATCGTCCTTATCGGCGTCGGATTTTGGGTACGGTTCCGAGTAGAAGAAACTCCGGTATTTGAACAAGACGTTGCTGCTTTGAACCAGGAACGCAGTGTTTCAGAACTTCCTTTGAAAGCATCGTTGAAGCGGAACTGGAAAGCGATCCTGCTGGGTATGGGCTTGATCCCAATTTCAACCGGTGGATACTATCTTGTTTCTACTTTCGCTACCTCATATGGCACAGAACCCGCCTTCGGGGTCGGCATCGATGCAAATTTAATGCTCAACATTCTAACTGTTGCTGCTTTAGCTGAACTCATCTCTTCATTGTTTATCGGTTTGATTGCGGATCGCTTGGGGCGCAAGCAGACGATGTTCCTGGCGCTTCTTCTGACTTCGATACTTATCGCTCCAATGTTCCTAACCATGCACCCCGACAACGCAATCATCATGTTCGTCCTCTTCGCAGTGTTCCGCATGTTGATGAATGGAACCTGGGTCCCGATGGCGTCGATCATGTCTCAAATGTTCGACGCTGAAGCACGCCAAACGAGCCTTTCGTTTTCGTATAACTTTGGCAACGCTATCTTCGCCGGTTTTGCTCCTGTGACGGCTACTGCCCTCTTCAATTGGACTGGGAGCATTTGGAGTGTGATAGTGCTTTACATTTCCTTGGCTATTATGAGCATGATCTGCTTGAGTTTCGTCCCGCAGCTCCGTGACAATGTTTTTGAGTCAGATGACCAAATCGAGAATGGAGCAGACGGTACAACGTTACTCGCACATGCTATTGAAGATAGTTATCAGCCACAACGCACTAACGGACGCTCGTAGTTACTATACCCAGCGCATATAAACCTAGTGTCACTGTTCTGCTGGTCCCGTGGAGGATTTGTAACCCAGACCGTTCGTAACAACCAATTACTTGGAGGAAGAATTATTAATGTATAAATTGGAGACGTTCGATAACTGCGACTCACCGCCGATTTTAGTTACGGCTTCGCATATTCGAACGATGGATTGTGAACGGGCTAGAGCTGAAGCGATGCTGATTCACAGAGGTTTGATCTTGGCAGTGGGTTCCCTCGCTCAAGTAGAAGATTTAGCAGCTAAAGAGAATTTGACACCCAGACGTGTTAAATTTGACGGTGCGACGATCGTGCCAGGTTTTGTCGATGCACACGCCCATCCACTAATGTATGGGCAGTTGCTGACGTGGGTTGAAGTCTCACCTCAGCAGGTCAGAACCATCCCTGAAATGATTGAACGACTGAAGGAAGCCGCAAGATCTTTACCCCCGGATGTGCCTCTCCGTGGTTATGGATATGAACAAGGTAACTTAGTCGAACAGCGTCATCCTACTCGCTTTGAACTTGATGAAGTAGCAACTGACCGAGAAGTATATATCATGAACGCCTCTGGCCACGGGGGTGTCGTGAATTCGTACACTTTTGAGACGCACGGGGTTACTAAAAATACTCCGAATCCGCTAGGGGGCGAGTTTTTCAGAGATTCGGAAGGTGAACTTACCGGTGAGATCTCTGATGCGGCCTGTAATGTTTTGACCGGGCTTTTTGGGGTCAAAGTGGGGCACCATGGGCCAAATTTTCATTTAGGTGACGAACCTGCTGAACATCAACGTCAGATGGAATTAGTCCAGAAAGAATTCCTGGCCGGCGGTGTTACTACTATAGGTGATGCTCAGGTCTCTAAGCGCGAGCTCGAAACTTACCTCCAATTTGCAAGATCTGGGAAACAACGAGTACGTATATCGATGTATTTTCTGTCTCACTTGCTTGACCAGATACTGGATATAGGACTGACTAGCCCGTTTGGTAATGCCAAGCTGGCTACTGCCGGTGTCAAACTCTATGCAGACGGAACTCTCGGGGGTTGGACTGCATACTTTCCTGAAGGCTACGTAGGAGACCCATGTCGTGTGGGGCAACGCTATCATGACCCGGAAGAGTTCGCAGAGTTAATCAAACGTGCTCATGCTGCGGGGATACAAACTGCTACGCATGCCCAATCTCCGACAGCAATTAGGATGGTAATAGACGCTATCGAATCTGCTCTTATCGATTATCCGGATGAAGACGCACGGCATCGCATCGAGCATTGTGGGCTCCCTCGGCCGGAAGATATAGCTCGAATGGAAACCCTTGGTATTCGTCCGGTCAATCAAACGCAACATTACTTCAATTGGGGTGAAAGCGTTGAGCACGCTATTGGCACCCCCGGTGAACGTTTCAATCCATTGGGTGAATTTGAAGCTTGTGGGGTCCCAATAACACTTTCCTCTGATGCACCAGTTGCCGAACCAAGGCCAATGGAAGCCATCCAGGCTGCCGTCACACGGATTACTCTTCGTGGTGCCAAATTGGGTCCTGATGCTCTTCGCATATCTGTTGAAACGGCACTGAGAGCACACACTCTTGAAGGCGCAATATCTCTCGGAAGAGAAAATGAGATTGGCTCCCTTAAGGTTGGTAAACGGGCTGACTTCGCAGTCCTAGGCGAAGATCCTATTACAGCTGATCCACATGAAATCCGTGAAATCCCAGTCTTGGAGACCTGGATTGATGGGGGACGGGTGGCGTAGTTAATCAAGAAGTCGTATCTATGGCATCATCACAATCGAGGGAGACTTTAGGCATGGAAACGCAAAAGAAACTGACTGCTGGATGGGCGGTGCTGGAAACACTCAAAAAATACGGCGTCGATACAGTATTCGGTATACCGGGGACCCATAATCTTGAATTTTATCGTCCTTTAAAGCATCTTGGAATTAGAGCGGTTACATCTCGGCATGAACAGGGAGCCGGATATGGTGCTGATGGCTGGTCTTTGCAAACGGGCTTTCCTGGCGTAGTAATCACTACCAGTGGTCCCGGTTTGCTAAATGTATTATCAGCTGTGGCCACTTCTTTTGCAGAATCGCGACCAATGATTATATTGTCTCCCGGCGTTGCTCAGGGTGCTGAGTTTTCTGATGTCGGTTCCTTACATGAAACTAAAGATCAGTTTTCTGCGGCTCAGTCTGTTGTCGAATGGGGTCGGAGAGTTGAAAGTGTTGAAGAAGCAATACAAGCCGTTCATGACGCGTTCGATTTTTTTGCGACAGGACGACCTCGGCCAGTCTATATCGAGGTTCCACTTAATATACTGGAAGCTGAGACTAATATAGCAAACGATCTCATGGCGCCTACTCAGCCATCCGAGTTGCCATCTGTAAACGCACAGACGTTGGCCGAAGCGGCAGAACTCCTTGACGGGGCAGAGAACCCGGTAATACTTGCAGGAGGAGGCTCACTGTCGGCCACCCATGAGTTACGCGTATTGGCGGAACGTCTTAATGCGCCCGTAATAACCACAACTAACGGGAAGGGTGCACTCGATGAATATCATCGTCTCTCATTGGGCGCTAATCTTCGTCTTCCTGTTGTACGGAACATAGCTAAAAGCGCGGACGTACTACTTGTAATAGGCGCGAAACTTGGCGAGGCTGATCTTTGGGTGGATGCACTTGAGGCTGAGGGCAAAGTAATTCGTATCGACCGCCTGGAATCCCAAATACATAAGAACCAAGTCGCGCATCTAGGACTTGTAGGTCAAGCTAGTGACACGTTAAAGGCGTTGTTAGCTGAGGTTCCTCCAGGCGAGCGCAGTCTTCGTGTGGATGTTCCAGCAGTACTAAAGACTGTGGTCCAGGAGTCTCGAGAGCTCGACCCCAAAAATACGGATCTCGGAATCTCACTAGCAGAGGCACTCCCTGAGGATGTAATTCTGACGACAGACTCTTCGATGATCGCGTATTGGGGGTTGCTCAATATGCTCAAAACCCGGAGGCCGAACTCGACCCCATACATGGCAACGTATGCCACTCTTGATTATGGTCTGCCGGCTGGAATAGGTGCCAAAATCGGTGCGCCAGACCGCCCAGTAGTTACAGTTGTTGGCGACGGGGCACTCATGTTCTCGGTACAGGAGCTCATGACAGCCATTGAGCAAGATCTGGACCTTACCGTGATCGTCGTCGATAACGGAGGTTACGCCGAGATCAAAAATAATGAGATTGATGCCGGTATAGCACCAATCTCTGTTGATCTTGCACAACCCGAATGGCCCGCGTTGGCAAGGGCTTTTGGCGGAGAAGGGGCCAGTCTCAGTGAAATTTCTGAGTTACCTTTGGCAGTCAAATCCGCAGTATCAACGGGTGGCTTGCAGTTGATTCATATCCCGTTCGAGATCGTTGAGTAAAGGAAGTGGCGACATTGTGAGTACACCGATGAGTTTACTTGACACAACGCAAGCTCAACGTTTCGTTGGTCTGTTTATGTTCATACGTTTACCCCTGATAGACGGTGTTGCTGCCATGACGCAGGGTTTAGTGCAGAGGAAAATAGTATGAGTAGAATAAAACCGGTTGCAGTCTATACCGAAAGCTCAGATGTCGATGTGCGATCTGGAGTAGCGCTGCTTGAAAAAGCCGGATTTCACGTTCGTCTGCTTGATACTCGCGACAGCGATAAGATCGTAACCGAAGCACTCGATGCTGAAGTTCTTCTTGTGGGCTATGCTCAGATCACTCGTTCCATGATTGAGCATTTGCCTAATCTGAGACTTATCTCGCTAATGTCAATGGGTACGGACAATGTCGATCTGTCAGCAGCTAGAGATAACGACGTCTGGGTTACTAACGTGCCTGGGGTAGCGACTGAAGAGGTTGCAACGCATGCTCTTGCATTGTTGTTATATTCAGTACGGCAGCTTGGGTATTACACAACCACTTCGGTGGCAAACGCCGAGAAATGGAATTCACGCGAAGTACCGGCTCCATTGCGTCTCAGCGAGCAAACACTCGGGGTTGTGGGACTGGGCAGAATTGGTCTTAAGTTTGCAGAGATGGCCAAACCGCTTTTTGGTAGAATAGTCGGCTATGATCCATTGCTTCCTGATAGCGATGGAGTGCAAGCAATACTTGCGGAACGTGGCATTGAGCGTGTTGGTTTAGACCAGGCGCGACAAGAGACGAACGTACTTTCACTTCACGTGCCACTGACTGTAGAGACTGAACATCTCATTGATGCGGAATTTATTAATGAAATGCCGGACGGAGCTTTAGTCATCAATGTATCACGGGGCTCACTTATTGATTCCGAAGCGCTTGCTCAAGCCGTTATTTCAGGCAAGCTCTCTGGAGCGGCGCTTGATGTTCTAGACGGGGAGCCACCGTCGGATCAGCATCCACTGCTTAACCTTGAAAGAGTAGTGATCACGCCCCACGTTGCATATTACTCTGAACGAACCAAAGCGGAATATGTACGGATCCAAGCCCAGAATGCTGTCACACTCTTGGAGTCTGGTAAGCCCGACGTCCCAGTAAACGAAGACCAGGTCGGTTGACGGGGTTTTATTGTCAAAATTTGGAACAACACACAGAGGTAGAGAAATGACAACGTTGGTTGCCGAGGCAAAAAAAACAGCCCAAACTTGGGTAGATGAGCATTTAGACACGCTAGTTGAATGGCATACGCATATTTGGGAGCTTGCTGAGCCTGCTTGGCGAGAGTACCGCTCCCAGCAGTGGTATGTCCAACGCCTTCGAGAAGAAGGTTTTATTGTCGAGGACGGCTCGGCTGGTATGCCTACCGCTTTCAGTGCAACGTGGTCAAATGGGAACGGCCCGACGTTATTGACCTACGCTGAATATGACGCAGTGCCTGGAAATAGCCAAGCTGCTGCTACTAGTGAACAACCTCATAGTGGTACTTCACGGTTTGCTCCGGGTCATACTGACCCACACTCAGTGCTAGGGATTTCAACGTTGGCGGGGATCTTAGCTACGAAACACGCAATGATTCGACATGATCTTAAAGGTACCATTCGTTATACAGGTGAGCCGGCAGAGAAGATGCACGGTTCGAAAATTGTTCACGGTCTTCGCGGTTACTACGATGACGTCGACGGTATAGTTTCGTTCCACCCGTTCTATATGTTGCCTTTGTGCAATACCGCGCGCTGGGATACTCAGTGTGGCGCTTACTATAGCAAGGTTTATACTTTTACATGTGACAACGCTGAGACATGGCAGTTTTCCAGCGCTGATCCGAATTCTCCGATTCCCGCATCACACTCCGCAGCGCGAGCTCCGGGAGCGAATGTGGCACTAATGCAGATGTACACGTCGTCTCGAGTAATGCAGGACGCAATGCTGCCTGCAACGGGTGGTTGGAGTTTCTCTGATGCCATCCTTAGTGACGGTCAGGCTACCGCGGATAACCTCCCTCAACGAGTGGCGCGGATTCAATTCTCGTGGCGTACTCCAGATGTCGAAATGGCCGAACATATTTTGACTGTGCTTGATCGAAATGCCGAGCATGCAGCTGCTATTGCACATTGTGAGGTAGAAGACCGTTGGATCGCTCGAAGCCGTCCGGGGCGTACCAACCACGTCATGGCAGAAGTTTTGTACGAGAATCTGTCCGCAGTAGGTGCTCCTCAGTATGGGCCGGAAGCAGTAGCCGTAGCCCAAGAAATACAAAAGAACCTGGGGCTGACCCCGAGCGAGAAGCCATTCTTGGCCGCCACGGAGCAGCTTATTGAACCGGTGGAAGCCGAGCGTAAGCTGCGTGATTCCATGCCTGCCTGGCAGGAAAATTGGACTAGTGACGACTATGTAGAAATGTCACATTATGCACCTTTGGTGAGGTTTTATGTCGCACGCCCAGCTTTGGAACCTATTGCTGGAGCTGGACCTTACCCAGCATGGGTGATGAACGCGCTGGGAGGTATCCCGGAAACTATCGCACCAACGATCAGAGTTACGGGCAAAACAGTTGCTGGTACGTTCCTTGACTTGTTTGCTGACCCAAGTCGTCTTGCTGAGGCGAAAGCTGAATTTACTCGTAGGAATGAGGAGGACCCGATGCCTGCCTTGTTACCGTCTGATTTTGAGCCACCAATTGACCTTCCTTGGCCGGACTATCGGTAGAAATTACAAGGTGCCATCCCATAGATGGTAGGTAAATGCTGTCTCTTATAAGCCCGGTGATAATGCTTAAGCCTCCACGCTGGATAGGATTAGACTGCAATTCTTGAAGGTGTTGGTTGTTTGGTTCATGTTCTTCTCGAGTCATTAACGAGTGGCTAGGTATCTTGGCGACATTGTAATTCTGTCGCATAGGTTGTGTTGTGTTATGGAGCGTGGAATGACGATCGCCCCGACGTTTGAGTGCCGATCCGTAGTACTTTCCGACGTGATTGGCTTGGCAATTTTTGCTGGCCGAATGATTTCGTGATCGATTCGAACGGTGCAGTAGTCGGGGGAACGGCTGAACCAACCGGAGCCTAGGTCGATGCCGATGCGGTCGGCGTAGCACATGAGGGCGTCTTCGATGCTGTGGGCGTCTCGTCGGGTGTCGTAACCGTAGATGATGGCAGTGAGCTTAGCGATGAACTTATTGAATAGCTGACTGCAAGTGCGTTGTCTATTTTAACGATCTGTTTTTCGGTCATGATCTGGAATTTCAGGCTTTGATCTGTCGATAGATACTGCGCGACCTTGGCTCGGGGGGGGCATGAGATCACTGCGGGCCGAATTGTCGGAACGTGACATAATGCAAAGGTTCCCGAAGGGGATGATCTCCTCTAGGGGCAACGTTTGGTGTTGATGGGATTCATCAGGCGCCACGGGTAGAAGTGCTCGACCGAGGTTCGATAGCGGAAACTGAAGTGGCGTGCGTGCAGCACAATAGCTTGACGCTCTCTGGATCAGTTACTTATCGAGCGAAGGGGTGCTCTTCAACAGCGTTTCGAAGCTACAGGACGTAGTCTAGAAAACTGAAGATGAAGTTGGATACTTGCGTGTCTTGGTGGAGTTTTTTTTCCCAGGCCTAAGAATCCTGGCCTTTGCTGGGCTGAAGCTTCTAGCTGTTGGGCCATTCGTGCGACTGATAGCTGGCCATCTTATTCATTTCTGTGGAGCCACTGCAGTGTTTGGAAGAGGAAAAACTTCGATGAACGGCGGGTATCGGTGACCTGGAACATCGCTTGGAGCATCAGCACCCGGCGACCGGTAGCAGTCTGATCCTTCTCGCCACCTGAATTCGTAAGGTGTTTCTTGGGCTCAATTGCCTAGAGTGTCTGTGTTTGCCCGCTTTGTGGATGCCCCAGTTCTCTTCATCGTTGCCCGCAAGGCCGGGTTGAGTACGATTATGTAGGTGTCCAGCAGATAGCGGACTCTCAGGAGCAACCAAGGGAAATCGAGCACTCAATGTGTACCAACATTAGATAGGACCTTATCGAATTCTTCAAGCAGGTGTTTATATTCTGGGCGGATCCCATCAGCGGAGTGCTGATCGGCCTTGTGCCAAGAGAATTCTTCGTTCCGTGGGATCGAGTACGTGGAGCAGGAGGTTTGTGAAGTCGACGATAGAGCCGTAGGATCCTGCTTCTTCATCAGAAAGGTCTTTCGACGTATCCGAACGGGTAGGTTCTTCCTTGAGCGGATCCAGTAGTCGAAGCCCATTGTTTTTGCACGGGAGCTCATCATATTCGTCGGCGCTGTTGAGATTTTCGAACAGCATGACGCTGCCTTGCGGGACGAAAGCATTCCAGTAATCGCCGAAAATAGCAGAACGTTCAGAATCAACAGAAAACTGTACTTGGATGTGCCGATGGAGCTGAGAGCACGCATCCCATAACCGCGATACAGTGACCTGGTCGTGCTGAGTTTCCAGCTTTTCTATTAATCGCGCTTTGAGGATGTCGTATTTCTCGAGCTGTTCTCCGCGGGTGTTCATGACTTCAAAATAGTGCTTCAAATCGGTATTGGGTGGAGATTGGGTGCGCACGATTTTGCGGTTGCGCAGTAGATAGCGGAGGTCTGCCACATATTACGGGCCATACGATCTTGCGCTGTGGAGTTCAGGAAGTCATTGTCCCACGATTGGTACCGGTTGTGGTGGTCA
>Ga0079226_10001780_pt1 | contig 16560 bp, 14 predicted proteins | sample Poulit2014_FD_76345 | JGI IMG/M metagenome (GOLD analysis project Ga0079226, IMG submission 76345) | Agricultural soil microbial communities from Georgia to study Nitrogen management - Poultry litter 2014 | ecosystem: Environmental > Terrestrial > Soil > Agricultural land | place: USA: Georgia...
AAACAGCTTTTCTTCTGCGTTGTTTTTGCAGAAGAAAAGTGGCTTTCGCAGTGCTTGTTGCTGATGAAGCATATTACGAGCCCATTGCTGGGAGCCCGCCGGCTAAAGGCACTACCGGGAGCCCGCCGGCTATAGGCGCCACCGGGAGCCCGCCGGCTATAAGCGCTACGGCTACAGGCACTATCGGGTGCGCAAATAATACTGCGGGTAGCCCCATAGGTAGGGGTATGGCATTTCCCGCTCGTAGATTTTCCAATCCACCACGCAATCATTTTTAAACTCAACGGTTTTCCAGTGGTTTTGGTTGCGGCGGTACAACCATTCAACGCCGCTGCTGCTGTTGATCTTGCTCGAAGGCCGGCCCCAGGCACGTTCCACATCGGCAGGCGCCATGCCTTTCACAATTTCTTTGGCCACAATGTGGCGGCGCAACTTGGTGCTGTTAATAAAAGGGCAATCTGCCTCTGTGGTATCTGTGGCGGCTGGCGGTGTGGCAGGCATTGGCGGCATTGGCGCGGGTGCAGGCGCCATGGGTTGCGCTGGGCTGGGCTCCACGTTGTTAAAAGGGCCAAGTTCAATGCGTTCGCCTTTGCCATCGCAGGGTTGATCGGTAAACACTGTGTGCCCGTTTTCTTCGCACTGGTACACCGCCGCCAAGGCTAGGCTTGGCCACACACAACACATCATCACTATCCATCGCCACATGCCTTTCCCCTAGCAATTTTGTTGTTGAAAACGTTGGAAGTTTTCTTCTATAGCTGGCTCTAACGGCACATTGGCGTTAATTAACACCCCTGCCACCATTTCGTAATGGCCCACCAACACTAAAATTTCCACTAACTCCTTTTCGCTGTGGGCTGCCGCCAACACAGCCCATGCTTCATCGCTAATGGCTTGCTTAGCGCACAGGCTATCGCAGGCGGCCATTAAGGCAGCTAAATAAGGGCTGGCCACATTGTTGGCGGGTTGGGTTAGCTGCAAAATGTCGGCATCGGCCACACCCACTTTTTGCGCTAACTGCAAGTGCTGCGCCCATTCGTAGCGGCTGCGGCAATTCCACGCCACGCGCAAAATAATTTTTTCGCGCGTGGTGGCTGGCAAGCGGCCAAAGGGCATTAAGCGCGAAGCAAAAAACAGCCAGGCCCAAAAAATGCGGCCGTTAATGTTCATCACAGGGAACACATTGGGCAATTGGGGGCGGCCAAAGCAGCGCGAAGCACCACTTAGCGCACGAAACAGCGCGCCACGCTGCTTAGGTGGCGGCACGGGCAAGCGGCTGCCTGCGGGCACAGCCCAGCCTGCTTCAGGTTGTAATGCATCGTTTTGCATGTTGTTTCTTTCGTTGTGCGGCGGCAACAGCGCCTAGTTAACAGTGCGCAATGCACAATGTGCGTGCGCTTGGAATATGACAGCATGTGCCATCCAGCATAAAAATAAAAGAACCCCACATGAAAGATTTCACCCACAAAAAATGTTTTCTCACTGGTGCTGCCAGCGGCATTGGCCGTGCAGTGGCGTTGGCCCTGGCTAAAGAAGGCGCGCAACTGGCGCTTACCGATATCAATGCCGGCGCCTTGCAACAGGTGGCTAACGAAGCGCAGCAACTTGGCGCCACCCTGTTGGGCGTGTTTCCTGCTGATATTGCCGATGCCGAGGCGGTTGCCGCCATGGCCACCCAGCTGCACCAAGCACACGGCGCCATGGATATGGTGATGAACATTGCGGGCATTTCCACTTGGGGCACCATCGACAACCTAGAACACCAACACTGGCGCGATTTAGTGGAAATTAACCTTATGGGGCCCATTCAAGTGCTAGAGGCCTTTGTGCCAGCAATGATCAAAGCCCGGCAAGGCGGCCATATTGTGAATGTGTCTTCGGCTGCGGGCTTGTTTGGCCTGCCTTGGCATGCGGCTTACAGCGCCACTAAATTTGGCTTACGCGGTGTAAGCGAAGTGCTGCGTTTCGACCTGCGCCAACACAACATTGGCGTAAGCCTAGTGTGCCCCGGCGCGGTGAACACAGGCCTAGTGCAAAGCATCAACATTGTGGGCATTGATAAAGAGCACCCCAAGGCCCAGCAGTTGGTTAAACGCTTTCAGCGCCACGCTGTAACCCCAGAACACGCTGCTGAACGCATTTTGCAGGGTGTGCGCAAAAACAAATATATGGTGTTCACCTCGCGCGACATCCAGTTTGGCTACTGGTTTACGCGCAAGTGGGAATGGCCCTATACCGTGGCAATGCGGGTGATGAGCGCGGTAATTACGCGCACAAAAAAGAAGATTGAGGCTAGCGAGCCCCAAAACCGGTAAGAATAGTGCGCAGGGTTTTTAGCACGATCAGCATATCCAGCCAAAACGAATAGTTTTTAATGTAATACAAATCATATTGCAGCTTAGAGCGCGTGGCCGTTTTATCGCCTGCGTAGCCCTGCATTACTTGTGCCCAACCGGTAATGCCTGGGCGCACCACATGGCGGTATGAAAAAAACGGGATGTCTTTTTCAAACTCTTGCACAAACACACGCTGCTCTGGGCGCGGGCCGATAATGCTCATATCGCCCTTCAGCACATTAAAAAATTGCGGCAATTCATCAATGCGCATTTTGCGGATAAAGCGGCCGATGCGGGTTACGCGGCTGTCGTTCACATCGGCCAGTTTCGCACCCTTGTGCTCGGCATTTACGTACATGCTTCTTAGCTTATAGATCTTGAACGTGCGCCCACCACGCCCCACTCGCTCTTGCATAAAAAACGGCGAGCCTGGGCTTTCAATACGAATGCACAGTGCCACCAACAACATCAGTGGCAACCAAATGGGCGCTAACGCAAGTGTTGCCAACGTATCAAGCACACGCTTTAACAATTCATACAGCGGCGAAGGCTGCAATGTGCCCAAGGTGTTTGGTGATAAATGCTTAATGCGCACAGTGCCAGTTAGCACCTCTAGCAACTGCTGGGTGTTATACACCGGAATGCCTGCAAGGCTGCAATCCGACAAAAACTTTTGCCAATCTGCCGTTAAATTATCCGAAGAAAGATCAGCCACAACAGCATCAAAGCGGCGTTCTAGCACCCTATCTTCACTTAGCGGAAAGCTCACCGCTTCGGGCAAATCAAAGAATTCCACCGCATTACCATAGGGCACAATAGCTAATTTGGGCAGGTAGTATTTACGCCCTAAATACCACCCCGCCGAAAACCAGCCCAAGTTTAAAAAGAAGAAAACGTAATACATTTTTTTGAGCATTTTAGGCTCAATGAAAATGGCAACACTGCCCGCCACAAACCAATACAAGCACACCACAGGCAACAACACCTGTAGGCTGCGCGAGCTGGGCAAAGAGCGAAAACGCGCATAGGTAAGGTAAGTAATAGCGCACGCAGCCAGCGCTGCGTATACGGCAAAATCAAAGGAACGCTGGGTTCTAAACGGCCCTTCTAGCCAATTAAACAGGTATGCAGGCAAAGCAATGGTAAACACCGCTGCCAGCAAAAACTGAAACAAGCTGCTAAAAACTAACTGCTCGTACCATTTTGAGTGCCGCTTTTTATCACTAGTAACCACGTTTACTTACTTTCCTCGTAGGCCTTTAGCACTTCGCTTGTGGGCCCATCCATGCGCAACTCGCCCTGGTGGATCCACAGCACACGGTCGCACGTGCTTTTAATAGAGCCCATGGAATGGCTCACTAAAAACACCGTACCCGCTGCTTCACGCATTTCGCGAATGCGTGCTTCGCTTTTTATGCGAAACGCTTTATCACCCACTGCTAGGGCTTCGTCGATAATTAAAATATCGTGGGTTTTTGCCGTGGCAATAGAAAACTTAAGCCGTGCCGACATGCCCGAAGAATAAGTGCGCATGGGCATGTTAATAAACTTGCCCAAGCCACTAAATTCGATAATGTCATCTTTACGCGCTTCGATTTCCTCAAGGGTAAAGCCCATGGCAAGGCCGCCAAGAACAATGTTTTGTTCACCCGAAAGTTCATTAATTAACGCCGCACCCACGCCCAACAAATTGGGGCGGGTTGCAGCATAAACCGCACCTTGGCTTACAGGCGTTAAGCCTGTGATAGTGCGCATTAAAGTGGATTTACCCGACCCATTGTGGCCAATAATGCCAATAGATTCGTTTTCATAGGCAGTAAAGCTCACCCCTTTTAAGGCATGCACATCCATCACTTCACGCTTGCGCTGGAACAAATTGCGGTTGGTGGCACCAGCACGGCGCCCCGTGGCTAGCACTTTGTAGTTCACGTGCACGTTATCCACCACCACAACAGGCTTTGGAGCACCCACAGCGGTTTCGATGCTAATCGACTCGGCCATAACGTTCCTCTGCAGCCCAAAAGAAAATGCCACCAACAATAAACGTAGCAACCGCCCACACTATAGCGCTAACAACCACACTGGCGGGCATCGAGTAATTAGGTATTAGCGCCCAACGTGCAAGCTCCATAAAATCGTATACGGGGTTAAGCACAAACAGCGCCATCACCCAAGGCATGTGCCCCACAAACACGGCGGGGTGGTAAAACACACCTGAAAAATAGCGCATAAACCGGTTTGCAAACGGGATTATTTGCGTGATATCGCGAAAGTGCGTGGCAATGCGCGCCACAATAAAAACCACACCGGCGTTAAACAGCGCATATAAAGCTAGCACAGGGATTAACCACAACCACTGGAACGTGGGCATGGCCCCCATCACCATGTTCAGCACCAGCATTACCACCAACACAGGGCCAAAATTAATAAAGTTTTCTAACGCCACCGCCAAAGGCAGCACAATGCGCGGGAAGCTGAGGGTTTGCACCAAAGCTTGGCTGTTAATGATGGAGCGCGCACCTTGCGAAACACAATCGGTGAACACCCGAAACAAAAATATGCCAATGATTAAAAACTGCACAAAGTTATCTGGCCGGTTGCCGCCCATAAGCATGCCGAACACGGTGCCATACACAGCGGCATCGATTAATGGCGTAAGTACTAACCATAAATAACCGAAGCGGTTGGCTTGGTGTTTAGCTTGTAGCCTTGAGCGCGCCATGATGTAAGCAAACACGCGCTGCTGCCAAATTTCTATTGCATAGCTCGATAACGAGGGGCGAACCCCAACCTTCGGCAAGGTTATATTTTGCATGTCACTCTTTGCTTTACCCACTAAAGTTGCTCACCTATTAATAACTCAAACCTCTCAACACTTTCACCAGCGTACTTTATATGATCAAACGGTTTTGGGGCCATCTCACCCCGAGCAAAACGCAGGAGTGCTGTGGTAAATGCATCAATATTATTTTCCACAAGCTCACCATAGCCATTTTGTAATATCTCTGTGGTGGCAGGCATTTTAGAAGCAATACAGTATTTACCTAAAGTAAGTGCTTCTAATAGCACCAACCCCTGCCCTTCATAATTCGAAGGAAACACCAAACAATCACTCGCTTTTACTAACGGGTAAGGGTTAGGCATAAACCCAGTAAAAAGCACGTGATGGCTAATTCCCTTGTGCTCCACCATGGTTTTCAAGTGTTTTTTCTCGCTGCCCGCACCAACAATAACTAATGCCAGTTTTTTATTACTGGCCAATGCCAAAGCAAAAGCCTCCACTAAAGTGGCTATGTTTTTTTCAGGAGACAGCCGAGAAACAGCCACAAAAAAACTACTGCCACGGTGTTCAGCAAAAAAACCAACGGCTTCTGGGCAAACTTCATTCATCGGCGCGTTTGCCTTAGCAATAATCTGCTCGCCATTAATAGTGTTTGGCACATAAACAAACTTTTTTGCATCTGCAACAAACGAAGCCAGCTTTGCTTTATTTTCTTCGTGAACAGGCTTAGACACAGAAACTAAATAATCAAAATCATTATAACCTGCAAAAATGGCTTGCAAACGAGACATCTTTTTATCTTTATTTTTCCATTCTTCATACATATCACTATGCAAGTAAATGCTTTTTTTGTTAGCTGATATAAAAGGCGCAATTAACGACTGAACGTATGAATAGCCTGTAAAATCAATATAGTGATCAAAATGCTGTTCTGAAAGTTTCTTTAACGCTTCATATTCCCCATAGTTTTTCAGCTTACTTTCAAAATAACCGCCATAAATATAAGGAATGTATTTATGAATTGCCGACGAAAAATACTCCGAAAACACCATCTTGGATTGCCAAGGTGACAATATTACATGAGCCACACCTGACAACTCTTTCAATTTTTCTTCTAACGCTGAATTATGCCTAATATGCCTAGCATTAAACATTAGCCATATTTCATACTTTTTTCCATCAAGGCTATTTAGCAGGTTTTGTAAAGAAACAGTAATACCATTATTAGCAAGCATCCCAGCATAAATTAATATTTGTTTTTTTGTTGTTTCCACTGGCGCTAAACGCAGCTTTTTCTCGTTAGCGTTAGCCCAACATTTTTCAGCCGCCTTACCATTCTCTAATGGCAGCCAAAGTTTTTTATAAAAATTATAGCTGGCAAAATGTGAAGGTGGTTTTGCTTCCTTCAACCGGGCTGCAAGTTCAGCCTCGGTAAAACTTATGCTTACTGGCAGGCTGTGGATATCAAGCAATAAGCCCCGCTCCGCTTGATAACTTTCTAAATCTGGCACATGCAGAATAACTGGCTTATCAAGCACCAAGTAATCAATAAAAATGCTCGAATAATCCGACACCATTACATCTACGGCGGCCAAAAATATATTCATATCGATATCATCAGGTACATACCTAATATTATCTGGCAGCTCTTTTATTGATTTTCTTGTTAGGTGATGCAAAGAAACATAAAGCAATGATTTTTCGTTTAGGTTTTGCTGAATAGCTTTAATGGCAGCAAGCTGCAAATCAATACTGTCAGAAACCGAGCCAATAGCTCCTCGCCAAGTAGGCGCATAAAGTACAATTTTTGTAGCTTCTGAATGGCCTAGCAGCCTTTTCACCTCTACTGGATTGTTATTTAATGTCAGATCGATACGCGGCGAGCCTACTATTTCTACGTTGTTCATACCATAGTGCGCGCCATATGCACCCACCACTTTTTCCGCAGTCCACTCGCTAGCCATGGGATTGATCGTTGCTAGGTTAAAATTACGCTGCGTATTAACAGAAGCCGACATACTTTGATCAATATCTAAACCAAGGGTTTTTAAGGGTATGCCATGCCATGTATTGATAAATATCTGCTCTTCTTTTCTTGCAAAAAAAGGCATAAAATTAGAATTACAAATAAGGTATTTTGCTTTCATCAGCCCCAATACATAGCCAATGCTGGCATGTTCAACATACTCAACATTTTTATTGCTTAATACATCATCAGGAACTGGTACACCTTTATTTTTAACCCAGATAAATTTCCAGCATCTGGAATCATCTTTAAGTATCTCTTGGTAAAGAGCATAAGGATGGCAGCCTATTTTCCTACCCCAAAAACAGTCTAAAAAAACCGTATTTTCATCTACGGTTTCTTTTTTATACCTAAGCCTATAATAGGAAGTTATAAATAAACTATAGGCGGAGCCACCTTTTTTAAACCTCACCCTAACAAAACTATAAACCTTATCTAGCCTTGGAGAATTGAGCGATTTTCCACGCAAAAGAACATCAACATATATCGCCACTTCTACTAACAGAGAAAGAGTTAATTGATATAACTTACTCATTGGGAAACCTTATCTATATAAATCATTCTAAATCTCTTCTCAGCATTTCTAGCACTTCAAACGCATTCGTTAAATCTTCACGTGATATAGACAAAAAATTTCTTAGTGATTTCTTTAAATCTGTAGTAGAAATATTTTGCGTGCGTTCTAGGTAAACCACCTCGCACAGCGGTGCTAAAAAATCAAATTCGCCTTCCCAATCTTTACCAATAGCAAAAATATCCACGCCGTGCTTCTTTACATCCTTCTCTTTTTGCTCCCAGTTTTCTTCGGGGATCACCATGTCCACATATTTAATGCTTGCCACAATAGCTGCACGCTGCTCGTAAGGAATAAGCACTTTCTTTCCCTTCAGCGCATTAAATTCATCGGTGGAAACGGCCACTATCACTTTCTCTGCCATTTCACTTAAGCGCTCAAGGAGCTTTAAGTGCCCTATGTGAAACATATCAAAAGTGCCATAGGTGATAATGGTTTTTGCCATGGTATCTCCGTGTATCAAAGGTTTTGCTATAACTTTTTAATCAGCTGCATTTGGCCATTTTCATAGCCAAACACGCCCGCCGCTTGCATCGCATTGCTTAGCTTTTCAGCTTCTTGCTTATCGTGCTGGGCAAAGTATGTGTAGCGTTTCACAAACAACGCCTGCGAAATAAAATTGCGCGCCACCACCAAGTTGGGTGTGCCTGTGGTGCAATCGAATTCTTTTACTGGCGTGCGCCAATCGCCGTAGTTTTCGGTTAAATATAAATCGGCGTTGGCGGGGGCCAGCACTGGCACGCCTTCAAGCTCGCGTGCAACCAAGCTAAAGGGGGTGTTTTCCCAGCGGTGGATGCTTGAGCCGTGCCAACAGCTGCCGTTTTCGGTGTAGTGCACAAACAAATCAAGCTGCAGGCCGTTTTTGTGGATCAATTTAATAATAGATAAACGTTGGCGCAGGTAGCGTTGGCCTTCGTTGTTGCGCAGCACCTCGTAATGGTAATCCAGTTTACTTACCACAAACTGTTGGCCGTTTTGCAACACGGCCAACAAAGCAGCAACATCCACCTCTTCTGCATTAATGCCTAGGTCGATATCGTAATCGTGCGCCAAAAAGCCGCCTTCACGGTGCAGGCCTAAAAACGTGCCCGACACCACATACCAAGGCCACTCTTCGTGCGGCAGCACCCGCGCAATATCCTGCAAGGCTTGCTGCGCATCGGCTTGCGAGAAATCTTCTTCTTTGCTTGCTTTGTTCACAGTAGTGGCGGCTTCGCCCACTTCCACGCTGCTTAAGGCTTTGTTAGCTACTGCGTAAAATTCATTAATCAGCGCATCAGCCTGCTGGCCTTCTTTTAACGCCAAATGGATGCAAGCCGCTTGAATATACAGCCAATCAGTAAGGTGCTGTGCCTGTGGCATGCGGCCACGGTGGCGTTCTAAATGGCGGCGCAGGGCGGCCAGCTCTGCTGCATTGGCGTTCATAGTGAAATCAAAAAACGGGTCGTCGAACACATCAAACTTAGCCCACAGGAAACGCGCAAACCGGGCGGCTTTGCGTAGGCCCACATAATAATCATCCGCACGAAATTCGTTAAACAATGCTTGCGCTAACACCCACGAACGGGTGCTTACTATGGCGCCTAGCCAGGCAAACACGCCCCAGCTATAACGGGAAAGCCAACTGTGCTCGCGGTTCATAAAGCGCAGCAGCTGATAACCTTTGCTAAATTGCATGAGTAACCTTTGGCGGTGGTAGTGAAGGCCCGAAAACCCAAAAAGCGGCAGCTAAAAAAGTGAAGTGTGCCTAAGCGCCCCATAAAGGGCAACGCAAGGCGGGCAAGATCAACGTTTTTTTACCTGGGCCACGGGCACGCGCACTTCGCGCACGCGCTGCATCATGGTTAGCAGCACTATCACCCGCTCTTCGCCGTCGTAGCGGCTAAAAATGGCATCTATCTCGGTGCCTGTTTTGCTCGCAATGCTCACCTTATCGCCCTTGGTGAGCGCTTTTTTACAACCCATCTGCTGCAGGCGCTGCTGAATGGCAGCCACCACGTTGCTGGGCACGGGGGTGGGTTTGCGGCCAAAGGCCACCATGCGCAACACGCCACGGGTGGAGCGAATGGGGTGCCAATTATCCACGCCGGCTTGCAGGTGCACAAATAAATAGCCAGGGAACAAGGCCTCGGTGGTGGGCACTTCTTTGCCACCACGCAGTTTGGCCACTTGCCAGGTGGGGTAAAACACGGTGTAGCCTTGGTTTTCTAAATTTTCCAACGCTCGCTGCTCTTCCCGTGGTTTGCTTTGCACCGCATACCATTCGCCGGCGCAGCCCGTGCCCGTGGGGGCGGCAGGTTGCTGTGCCACTTCTGGCGTGTCTGCCATCATTCAGCCTCGTAGCCCTGTGGGTTTTGCACTTGCCAATGCCAGGCATCGGCACACATTTGCTCAAGCCCACGGGTGGCTCGCCAGCCCAGCAGGCGCTCGGCGGTGCTGGGGTCGGCGTAGCAGGTGGCTATGTCGCCGGGGCGGCGTGCCACTATTTCGTAGGGCACGTTGCGGCCCGAGGCTTGCTCGAAGGCGCGCACCATTTCTAGCACCGAATAACCCACGCCAGTGCCCAAGTTTACCGTTAGCAAGCCTGGGGTATTCAGTGCAGCTAAGGCTTTTACGTGGCCGTTGGCGAGGTCTTCCACGTGAATATAATCGCGCACGCCGGTGCCATCAGGGGTGGGGTAATCGCCACCAAACACCGCCAGTTTTTCACGTTGGCCCACAGCCACTTGGGCCACATAGGGCATTAAGTTGTTTGGCACGCCTTGCGGCGCTTCGCCTATGCAGCCCGAAGCATGGGCGCCCACTGGGTTGAAATAACGCAACAAGGCCAGGGCCCAGCGCCCATCGGCGGTGTGTAAATCGCGCAGCATGTCTTCCACCATTAGCTTGCTGCGGCCATAGGGGTTGGTGGCTGATAGGGGGAAACCCTCACCAATGGGCACGCTGGCTGGATCGCCATACACAGTGGCCGATGAGCTAAACACCAAGCGGCGGCAACCGTGCTGCTGCATGGTTTCTAGCAAACGCAGGGTGCCCACCACATTATTATCGTAATAACGCAGGGGCTCGGCCACCGATTCACCCACAGCCTTAAGCCCAGCAAAGTGCACCACAGCACTTATGCTGTGTTCGCTAAACACACGCGTTAGGGTGTTGGTGCAACGAATGTCGCCCTCAACAAAGGTAAGCGTTTGCCCACTAAGGGTTTGCACCCGGCGCAGGGCCTCTGCCGAACCATTGCTTAAGTTATCAAGCACCACCAAAGCATAGCCCGCGGCCAACAACTGCACACAGGTGTGCGCGCCAATGTAGCCCGCCCCGCCGGTTACCAGGATCGTTTCTTTCATGCCCACCACCTTAACGTTGCTGCACCGTGAAAAAACGCATTGTAACAAATCCATAACCGCTGCGAGGGTTAATTTCTGTGCAGCAACAGCCAAGCAATAACCGCTACTTAATTTGCTTGTGTTACCATGCGCGCCTTCAGCACAGGAGGTTTTTGTGAACGCACGCACCACACAGCAACAAACAGCAGGGCTATTACTTATTGGCGTTATTCTAGTGGGCGCCACCTTACGCGCACCGCTTACATCGGTGGGTGCGCTCATTCCTTTTATTCGCGATGGCCTGGGCATTAGCAACACCCTAGCAGGCTCTATCACCACCCTGCCCTTGCTAGGCTTTGCATTTCTTTCGCCCTTTGCACCCACACTGGCACGCCGTTTAGGCGTGCAACGCACCATTGCTGCAGCGCTAGTGCTGCTGTTGCTGGGCATTGCTTTGCGTTCGGCGGGCAGTGTTAGCGCTTTGTTTGCTGGCACCTTGTTTATTGGCCTTGGCATTGCCGTGGGCAACGTGCTGATCCCCGCCATTGTAAAAATTAACTTTCCCCTAAAGGTGGGTTTAATTACGGGGCTTTATGCCGTGGGCATGAACGTGATGGGGGCACTGGGCTCGGGCCTCAGCGTGCCCTTGTATGAAGCCGGCCTTGGCTGGCAAGGCGCCTTGGCCATTTGGGGCGTAGTGGCCGCACTAGCATTGGTGGTGTGGGCACCACAATTAAAAGCCCACCAACCCTACAACCCGCCAGCCACCACTAGCGCACCTAGCACACCTGTGTGGCGCTCGCCTTTAGCATGGAACGTTACCTTGTTCATGGGCAGCCAATCGCTTATTTTTTACTGCCTTATTACCTGGATGCCCGATTTTTTGCGCAGCAACGGCTACACCGAAAACGCCGCGGGGTGGATGGTGTTTTTAATGCAATTTGCCCTTATTCCCGTTACCTTTGCCGTGCCTATGTTGGCCGAAAAAATGAAAAACCAAGTGCCCCTTGCAGTGTTTACTGCGCTGCTTTTTGCTACCGGCCTGCTTGGCTTAATGTTTAGCAGCACCTTCTTTTACCCCTTGTGGGCGGTGCTGCTTGGCATTGGCGGCGGCTGCGCCTTTAGTTTATCCATGATGCTGTTCACCCTGCGCACCAACAGCGGCCAAGAAGCCGCAGATTTATCGGGCATGGCGCAATCTATTGGTTACTTGCTGGCAGCCCTAGGCCCCATGCTTATGGGCACCTTGTATGATATTAGCGGCGGCTGGTTGCTGCCCATGGGGCTGTTATTGCTGGCCTGCGGCAGCATTTTGCTCAACGGCCTAGCCGCCGGCCGCGGCATAACACTTTGATATAAAACATTGCAAGCCAAGGTGCCTTACCTTTAATGTGGTGCATAACAAAGCCAACCCTTTCTGCCAACAGGAGCACTTTATGTTTAACCGGATCCTTGTTGCCGTTGACGAACGCGGCGCTAACAAAAAAATTCTTAACGCAGCCCTTGGCATTGCCAACTACAAAGAAACCGAGATCACCTTGGTGCATGTTAGCCAAACCACCGTTACGGCGGCGTTTCCTTATGTATCGCGCGAGCTAATGCAAGGCACCATCGATGAAATGGAAGCCAACAGCGAAAAACTGCTCGATGATGCCGAAGCTGCCCTGCGCGAAAACTCCACCAACACACTGCGGGTTAAAAAGCTGCACCTAAAAGGTGACCCCGCCACACAAATGCTTGATTACGCCCGCAAGCAAGAGCTTGATTTGATTGTGATCGGCAGCCGCGGTTTGGATGGTGTGAAAGGGCTAATGCTAGGCAGCGTTAGCTATAAAGTATCGCAACTGGCCAACTGCCCAGTAATGATAGTGCACTAACCTTGTAAGGCGCAGATTGCTGAACACGGTGTGCGCCTTCGCTTACCTTTTTAACTACGGACAACAATAACAATGAACACAACTCCCGATGCCATTACCCTCACCGAGGCCGCCCCAGGCGTGGCCCGCATTACCTTAAACCAACCCAGCACACGCAACAGCTTATCGCTTAACATGCTGCGCTTGTTGGGCGAGCGCCTAGATGAGGCGCAGGCCAACAAGGATTATAAGGTGGTGATTATTGCCGCCACCGGCCATGTGTTTAGCGCCGGCCACAACCTTAAAGAAGTGCAACAACAACTGGGCCAACACGAAGCACAGCTGGCATTGTTCGAGCTGTGCAGCGAGGTAATGCAAAAAGTGGTGCAACTGCCCAAGCCAGTGATAGCCGAAGTGCAAGGCGTGGCCACCGCCGCCGGTTGCCAGCTGGTGGCCAGTTGCGACCTCGCCATTGCCGGCCGCAGCGCCCGCTTCGCCACCCCGGGCGTAAACATTGGCCTGTTTTGCTCCACCCCCATGGTGGCGCTTACGCGCAATGTGCAACCCAAGCACGCCATGGAAATGCTGCTAACTGGCGAAATGATCCCCGCTGCCCGCGCCGAACAAATTGGCTTAGTTAACCGCGTGGTGCCCGATGAAGAACTGAGCCGCGCCACCCTGGGCATGGCCGAACTAATTGCTTCGAAATCGCCCAAAACCTTAGCCATTGGCAAAGAGGCATTTTACACGCAAAACACCCTGCCCCTGGCCGATGCCTATGCTTACACCGCCAAGGTAATGGCCACCAACCTAGATGCCTACGATGCCAAAGAAGGCATTAACGCCTTTGTGGAAAAACGCCAACCCGAATGGCGCGGTGAATAACTAACGCCGCACCATTGGTGCAGGCACAAAAAGCAGGCATAAAAAAGCCAGCGCCCTGGGTAAGGGTGCTGGCTTTTTTTGTTGGGTAACGCCCCCGGGTGGGGGCTTACCGGTTAGATGATGCTGTTGTTCTGCTCATCTAGCAACTCGTTCAGCGAGTTTGCCGCATCGGAGTGGCTGTAATCGGCCGCTGCTTGTGGTGCCGCAGCAGGCGCTGTTGCATCTTCCTCGCCGAGGAAGCCATCGAGCAGATCGTCGGTGGTTTCATCGGCCTCATCAGAAAAGAGCCCTTCCATGCTAAAGGCAGCTGCGCTAGTGCCTTGTGCATCTGCACTGTCAGCAAGCACGAGGTTGCCATTATCGATTAAGTAATCAAGCATATCGCCGCGGCTTGACCCGCCAAGATCATCATAAGTAATTCCTTCTAGCTTAATGATTTGATCCGCTTGCCCTTCATTACCACCAGTGGCGATTAGGATATGCGTTGTATTGCCACCGTCACTGTTTGAGAAGAATATGTAATCAGTAATATTCTCTGCAGTTGCGTTTGGTAGCAAATCACTTAGATCAATAACATCCCTATCAAGATCAAAATCGGTAATGGTGTCGGTTGCCGGGGTGTCTGTGGTTCCTTCATCCCCTGCTTGCCACACAAAAGTGTCAGAACCACCGCCACCAGTCATGGTGTCGTTGCCAGCACCACCGATGATGATTTCGTCTTTAGAGTTACCAAGAATAATATCATCGCCATCGCCAGCATTAACAATATCCCAGTAGCCATCACCAAACACAGCTTCAGCTCTACTATCCTTCCCTGTACCTATGCCTAAATCAGCATATGTAATCTCTTGGCTAGTTCCATCGCTAAAATAGATAGTAATGGTTGATTCTTTTAGCGCATCAGCATAACTGTCGGCATTTCTAGCATCTGTATCTGCGGCAAAGTTAAACACAGTGCCATCACCAAACGCTTCTTCTTTAAAATTAATGGTCAATTCGTCAGGTTTTCTATTACCTACTATCCCTGTATGCCCACTGATTTTATAAGAATCTACGAGATTATCCGTTAATGTATTATGGCTTGGGCTAGTTGGTACAAACTTATCTCCATTGCGGGTCGACAAAGTACCATCTGCCCTAAAGTGAACTTTGTTGCTGCCTGTTCCATCTTTTAGTTGGATAACAACTTTGTCTATATATACGCCTTCTCTGCCGTTTTCGTAATTAATTGTCCAAGCGCCTGTTTTGCCATCGCCTTTATAAGCACCTGTTTCACCATCTACAGAAGCAACAACCTTACTGGTATCGATTACATCATCGCCACCTGTGCCTCTAAATGTTGGCAAGATAACTTCCAACTCTGCCTTTGCGGAATCAAGGTTAACGTCTTCAAAGTTGCCATCAAAGCCATCTTTAAAGCCTACAACTTCAGCAGACACTTCCTTAGTGCCGTCTGCTTGGTAAGTTGTCTTGCCCTTACCATCCTCATCAAGCTCTACCTCTATTGGTTCGCCAACAGGCTCGCCATCTTCATAGATCTGCACCAAAGCAACAGGCTTGTCTTTGCTTGGATCTGGCACATTCGACGTGCTGATTTCAAAGTTAATCTCAGAGGATTGATCCTTCACAACGTAATCCACTTCGTTGTTGAATTCTACAGAGTTAAGAACGTAGTCAGATTCCCCAACAGCGGTAAACTCCACCTTATAGAAAAGCTCAGCACCGTCAGGAGCGTACGTGATTGCAGGTTCAATACCATCACTACCACCGCTAAACTGCTTATACCCTAGCGAGTTACCTTCTTTATCAAAGAATTCAATTTGCGCTGTTGCTCCTGCCTGTAACCAAGCCCAACTTACATCTATAGAAGTTAAGCCATAATCGAATTCCATGATGAGTTTTTCGCTTTCCCAATTAGGGTCTCTCTTACTCCCAGTATTAACAGTTCCAATTTCCTTACTGTTACCCGAATACTGTGAACCAGCATCCACCCCGAAGCCTTCAATGCCAGCATTGTTGTTACTTGAATCTAACTTCACAACTTCAGCTGAATTACCAAGATGATCTTCAGCGCTAACTTTCATGCCAGGGATTGGGTTGGTTATATCTGCAACATCAATGCTAACTTTCGTGTTAGCTGTAGCTGTTAACGCTACATCTGTGATGTCGATAGTGTCGTTAACTTCTACAACCACGCTTTCAGGGTGGATAACGGTAAGTTCTTCAAAACCACCCTCCACACTCTCAACCTCAAAGGTTTCTGTGCTTGCATCTTTGTATGGATCTTCAGTGTTCGGGTTCGCAAAACTAACCTCACCCGTTTTCTCACCTTTTTCAATAGTAATCACCGCGCCATTGCTTAAGGTGATTGTCATATCCGATTCAGCTTCGATATTTAGTTCAGCTTTAATCGTTATGTCTTCTCCCTCAAACACTGAATCAGCCGTTAGGGTTATCTCAGCGTCACTTAGCTCAGGTATTTCGATGTCATCAAGACGCTGCTGCTCGCTGCCCAACTCAGCAACCAAGTCTTCTTTCGCGCTGCCTGCTGGCAAGTCATCGATGGCCTCTTCGGCCGCATCAAGCTCGCTTTGAGCTGCATCTTTTGCAGCGATAAGAGCGTCTACTTCAGATTGCTCAACTTTGCCGTCAGCGATGGCATCGGCCAATTTCTGCTCGGCCACATCAATCGCTGCTTTGGCATCCGCTAACAAGTCAGCGGCATCGTCGAAGGCACCTTCGTCAACCGCGGGCACCTCGATATCATCAAGACGC
>Ga0079226_10001781_pt1 | contig 16543 bp, 11 predicted proteins | sample Poulit2014_FD_76345 | JGI IMG/M metagenome (GOLD analysis project Ga0079226, IMG submission 76345) | Agricultural soil microbial communities from Georgia to study Nitrogen management - Poultry litter 2014 | ecosystem: Environmental > Terrestrial > Soil > Agricultural land | place: USA: Georgia...
AATCTGCGCAACCACCGCCTGCTGCGCCACGCCAGCATGCAGCAACTGCTGCAGTGTATTCAGCTGATCAAGCAATTCATTGTACTGCTGCTTTAAAAATACATTATCCATAACCGAGTCCTGATATTTTACCCTTTAATTTAAACCATCATACATAAGTAGCTGGCGCAATAGAACCAAACTTTGCGTGGGGGTTCGAAGTAATCAGGAAGGAAAGGCCGCTTGCGCTGTAATCTTGGCCTAAACTGGGCTATGAATAGTTGATTCGAAGCCGAGTCTGCTATAAGCAAACCCCTCACAACTGAGAGAGTCTAGGATGAAAATGGCAGTTGAAAATATTTTTACGCGCATTCCAAAACACATCAGCGAAGAACTGTTTGAAAACATAATCACTGGCGAGAATCTACGTATTGAGCGCATTATCTCTAAAGGTCACCGCACAGCAGATAACCAATGGTACGACCAAGACGAACACGAGTGGGTGATGCTGCTAAAAGGCCAAGCTAAGCTTGAGTTTGCCGATCACAGCAGTATGCATCTAGAGGCGGGCAGTCATATCAATATTCCCGCTCATACCCGGCATAGAGTGGCTTGGACTCAGCCGGATACGGAAACGGTTTGGTTGGCGGTGTATTACCAGTGATGTTTAAATTAACCGGTGCCGTGTGGTTCGGACAGAGAGACTCGAACTCTCAACAAACAGCAAAGCGCTTTATTTCACATGAGTTAGCAAAGCATTCAGCCACTGCTCATCTTCATGCTCAGGGCGTTGGTCTGATGTTACCCAAGTCTCAAGAACAGTTAAGCCTGTGTCTTGCAGAAACTCAGTCAAGCGCTCTTCGGTGCAGTTGGTGAAGTGGCGGCCATCGCGAACCACATCATCTTCGCCGTATTTAAATGACACATACATCACGCCGTTGGGTTCCAGCAACTCACCTAGGTGCTTTAATGTTGCAGGTAAATTGACTGGCGGGACATGCAGTAACGATGCGCAAGCCCAGATACCGGCATACGGCAATTCGCTGCTGTAGTTAAGAAAAGTGCTTAAGTGCACATAAATGCCGCTGACGTCTTTAGCAATTTTGACCAGTTTTGGGCTGGCATCAAAAGCTTCCACCTGATAACCCAATTCGATAAAAATGGCAGCATCGCGGCCCGCACCACAACCTGCATCTAACACCCGACTGGCGGGTGGTAAGTGCGCTAGAAAACGCTCATGCAGCTCACTCATATCAACGTCTAAAGTGTTTTGCGCAAATTGTTCTGCGTTGTTTTCGTAATATTCTAGTGTCATTGCTATCCCTAATTAAACGAGAGTAGGTGCTGCTTTAAAGTGGCGCGCTACACGCTAATTGAATGCTGCTGGACAAGCAAGCGAGGTTGTTTACCTAAATCGTCGATGCAGCGACCAAGTACTGTGACTTTAATACAAAATAGCAATGAATACATGTGGGCCAAACGCCGCTTTGCTAAGAACAGTGCTGAGCAAGCGGCGTGTTGGTCAAGGGTTGTTGCCTGTTAGGTGGATTCTTTCATCAGCTCAAGGCGCAAACGGCCAATGGCGCCCATGGGGTTGAGGCCTTTAGGGCAAACCCAAGAGCAGTTACCGATGCTGTGACAGCGGAACAGGCTGAATGGGTCTTGCAAACCTTCGAGGCGCTCGATGCGGGCGCGATCACGGCTGTCCAGCACAAAACGCAAAGCTTGCAGGAGGGCGGACGGGCCGCGGTATTTTTCAGGGTTCCACCACCACGATGGGCACTGCGAGGTGCAGCAGCCGCAGAGAATACACTCATAAAGGCCGTCCAATAGTTTGCGTTGCTCAGGGCTTTGCAAGCGCTCTATGGTGGGAATGGGCTCATCGTTAATCAGCCAGGGCTGTATTTTTTCATAGTGCTCAAAGAACAAAGACTGGTCGACCACGAGATCGCGAATCACCGGCATGCCCGGTAGTGGCCGGATGATCAGGGTATTGGAGTTACCCAGCGCTTCATCGATGGGCTTGATGCAGGCCAGCCAGTTTTTGCCATTGATGTTCATGCCATCCGAGCCACACACGCCTTCACGGCACGAGCGGCGATAAGCCAAGGTGGGGTCTTGTTCACGTAAGTACTGCAGGGCGTCCAGCACCATGCGTTTGCGAAATTCTTCGGGCAGCACCTTGTGTTCCATATAAGGTGCGGCGTCATGTTCGGGGTGGTAGCGGTAAATCTGTACGTCAATCATGGGTGCGTTCCCCTTAACTGTTGCGTAGCTGTTGAGTTGTACGCGGGTTGGGCTAGAGTTTGCTGACGGGTACTGCGTGTTAATGAACTGCCATGGATAGGCTCAGTATAAACCTGAGAATTTTAGATGCAGTGGTCTTTAAGTCTAATTACGAACCATTGGTCAGAAAGATTGGCAGGGGGGCAGAACTGCAAGGGGCAGGAAAGAGCACTGCGCGAAAGTGGAATCCTTATGGTATGGCTGCAGGTTTAGCATGCCAGGTGCAGTGCTCTTGGCTGAGTGGGTTGGGTTGTTGGCAGGCTTTAAAACAAACTGGGCAGGCCTATCCAAATCTGCATGCAGGCGCCGGGTAAAGCACCGCCGTTGCTCAGCTCAAGTCGCGCTGGGCGGTTGTCTTGATCGTGCATGGCAATAATATTGGCAGCAAAATATAAACCTAAGCCTGTGCTGCCGCTATTGCGGTCGATGCTACTGGATTCACGTTCGCGGATGGCACCCAGCAGACTATCGGGGTAGCCGCTGCCGTCATCATTAATGGTGATTAATATTCCGTTGTCTTCACGCTGCGCATGCAGGCGGATGGTTTTTTTACAGTAGCTGATGGCGTTGCCAATGGCGTTATCGAGGACTGTGCCCATTAGGCTTTGATCAAAATAGCCTTCAAGGTCGGGATCCTCTAACTCCAACTGCAGGTCGATGTTGCGGTAATCCAGCAATTCGCGGTGGCGGTTGTGCAGGTCTTCAAACAGTTCATCCAAGCGACAATACACCGGCTGCAATGACAGTTGGCCATGCTCCAGCTTATAGAGGCCAAGTAACTGCATGAGCATGGCATCGAGGCGCAATGATTCTTGCTCAATTAAGCGTGTTTGTGGGGAGCGCTGCAGTTCGGCAGGCATTTCGGCTAAGAGGCTTTCATAGGCATGGCTGACCGCGGCAATAATGTTTTTCATATCGTGCACGGTGGAGGCCATCAGTGTTGAAAAGTCGATTTGTTTTACCATGGGGTCAGCTCCAAAGCGGATTGCATACGAATAAAATCAGCTGAGTCGGGTTCAAGGGTAGAGAGGCTGTTAATGCGCTGAAAACATTGGTTTAGGGCGCGTTCAGCCTGTGTGTTCTGCTGGGTGAGTTGGTCTGAAAATAAGCGGGCGGCGGCCATATTTAATTCAACCAGCTCCGGTGTTTTTTGTAAGGCTTGTGTAAACAGGGCCTGTGCTTCATCAAACTGCTCTTGATAGTGCAGCGCGGCAGCTTGTCGGCTGTCGAGTAGGGCCTGTGCAAGGGGTTGTAAATCTAGGGCTAGGCAGCGGGTGCTGATGTGCTCAAGTAGCATTGCGGTGCCGGCGTGACGTTTGGCGCAGAACACCCAGAGCGCTTCAGCAGCATCGGTCTCGCCAAAACGTGCCAGCCAGTCGCCCAGCTGTAATAAGGTAATGGCGGAGTACTCATATTTATGCTCATTGAGCTGGGCGGTTAAATCCGATAAGTCGGCACTGCTGGGCGGGTGTCCTTTGCGCCGCTGTTCTTCTAAGCGTAATACTGTGGCAGCAGGCTGCACTTTAGGGGTTTGTCGGGCAGCACGCTCAGTGAGGTTAAGCCAATGTTCAACATCTTCCGGTAAGCGTGTTTGGGTGCTTTCGACACTGCCTTGAGCAAGAATTGATGCCTGCAGCCAAAGCAGTTCAGGGTCGAAACTGACAGCGTAACGGGCCACTTCCCAGCAGCGACGCAATGCCAGTTGTGCTGTTCTATGGTCACCACTTAACCAGGCTTGGCTGGCTAAATTGATTTGCCGGCGCAAGGTGTTGGGGGAGAGGGCCACTGCTTCCCGTAAAGCATCCAAGGTGCCCACAAAGTCGTTTTGCAGTGCCGCCAGCTCCGCGCGTATATCATGCAGCTCAGGCATCATCGGGAATTGGCGTATGGCGGCATTGAGCAAGCGGTTGACTTGCTCTAAACGGCCTTGGCGCAACCATAAGCGGGCCAGTGCTTGTAAGTTCCAACTGCTGGGTCTACTGCGTGCTTGGGTTTCCAGTAGCTGCTCTAAATCTTTGTAGCGACCCAGTTCACATAAGGCATCCGCCATATAGGTATGGCATAACACCGCATGACGCGGCTCTTGTTGTTCAATGGCAAGGCAGGCTTGTAAAACCCCAGTGGGGTTATTGGCTTCTTTGGCATCCAGTACCGGTTTGAGTACCCGCTTGCGGCGAATCAGACGCTCCAGTCGGGTTTGCAGCGCTACTTTGTTGAAAGGCTTGGTTAAGTAGTCATCGGGCTGGCATTCCAGCGCAGCTAACACCATGGCCTGGGTGTTTTCTGCAGTAACCATAATAAAGATGCAGTGTGGTGGCAGCAGTTTTTCGGCATGCAGCAGCTCAAGGACTTGCTGACCGTTGAGGCCATCGCCAAGGTTGTAGTCATGTAAAATAACGTCATAGCGATTGCGCCGACAGAGCTCTAGAACTTCATTGCCGTTGGCAGCCGTATCAATATCTTGCACCGCCAGTAAACGTAAAATACCGCGGATGGAACTGCGAAATTCAGAGAAATCGTCCACCACTAGAAAGCGTTTTTTACTGAAATCAATCATCATATGCAGCGCATCTCTTTGGTTACATTGGTTTAACAGCACTTTACAGAAGTTTAAACATTATTTGTGCAAGACAACAGGGCAGGTGGCCATCTTAAGGCAAGCAGCGGTTGGTAGATTGAAGCCATCGAACATACTGGGCTGAGCGTGGGTGTGCCAAGCATTGTTTTCTTGTTGATGGTGCTGGGAACTGGCTGTTTTTTGAACTGTTTTTATAAAAAAACGGCTTTTTTAAACAATTTCAATTGAAAGGCTTGACACAACTGCGGAATGCATGAATAATGCGCGCCATTGGCTACATAGCTCAGTTGGTTAGAGCGCAGCATTCATAATGCTGAAGTCCCAGGTTCAAGTCCCGGTGTAGCCACCACATCTTTTTCCAATGCAATCCATTGGAAGCTTAAAAGCCCCGTATATCGGGGCTTTTTTCGTTTAGACGCCATTACTTTCTGCTCTGATCTATGGTTGTCATTTAGGTTGTCATCAGCCTTAGTGAACACAGCGGGTGATAGCTTTTTGAGCCACTGCCTACTTTATAGGTGTGCAACTTCAAAAAGTGCAGCTTGCTCATTGTGCATAATCTATAAAGCTTTAACTCCCCTGCGCCAAACCTAAATAAATGATCGGTAAACTAAATGCTATTAGCCAAACAGAGGCTTTCAGCAAGCAACAAAGGGTGTCCTCCGCCGGTCGAGCCGCTGTATACTGTACACAGCTTCACCGCGAGTGAGTTCTATCTTATTTATAAAAGGAAATAACATGACGATTGTTACTTTTAAAGGTACGCCTGTACGTATTGATGGTCACTTTCCAGTTAAAGGTGAACAAGCGCCTGCATTTAGTTTGGTTGATCAAACCCTAGCTGAAGTCAGTTTGTCGAGTTTGGAAGGCTTTCGTAAGGTTCTCAACATCTTCCCCAGCATTGATACCCCCACCTGTGCCACTTCGGTGCGCAAATTTAATGAAGAAGCAGCCAACCTGAAAAACACCCGGGTGCTGTGTATTTCCGCAGACCTACCTTTTGCCCATGCACGTTTTTGCGGTGCTGAAGGTTTAGATCGCGTGCTGACTTTATCCACCATGCGTGATCCTGATTTTTTCCAAAGCTACGGCGTGGATATCGCTGAAGGCCCCTTAGCAGGCTTGGCGGCCCGTGCGGTGATTGTTTTGGATGAGAGCGATAATGTTTTATACAGTGAGCTGGTACCAGAAATTGGTGATGAGCCAGACTATGCTAAGGCATTGGCTGTTTTGAGCTAAAACTCATGTGGGTGCAGGATCGCTGCGCCCACTTTCTCCACTAAAATTTAAATCTGTATGCGCGCCACAGGAAGGGACTTAAGAGGCATGGGAGCATTGGTTTTTAAGTTTTTCTTGAGCCTCAAGTCCTTATTCGCAGCAAACACTGCTGCTGTGTTGGTGTTGTTATGTGGCTCTGTTTACACGGCGCTTGCTTGTGCTGAGCCGCCAAGTCATTCCGGTATTATTTCTATGAGCGCCGCTGTCACCTTAACAGAGGACGAGCGAGCGTTTGTTCAGTCAATTCCTACTTTGCGGGCTGCTGCCTATTGGTATGCGCCGCCGCTGTCATCATACGATGAAAAAACTGCAGCCTACCAAGGCGTTAGCATCGATGTTTTTCGGTTTATTGCCGATGATATCGGTCTATCTTATGAGCTGGTAAGCGATACAGGCACTGCACTCAAGGATAATTTCAAGCATATTCAACAGGGCACCTTGGATGTGTACTTATCGCTCAGCACTCAGCCTGAACGCTTAAAGTACGGCAGTTTCACGCAAAGCTTTTTTGCAGATTACTATGCTGTCATTGCACGTAAAGATGAGCCGGTTAAGGTTTCTGATTTAAATCAGTTGCGTCAATATCGCGTGGGCGCCGTGCATGGGGTGTCGATACTGCCTTATCTGCAAAGTTTTATTCCAGAACAGCAGCTGCGTGAATATCCGGATGGCAGGTTGCTCCAAGCTTTGCGCGGCAACGAAGTCGATATGGCAATTTACATGCAAAGTGTCTTTGAGCAAGAACGCTTTCACTTTAATCTGTTCGATTTGAAAAAAGTCTACACACTCAGTCAAGCGCCACGTTCATATGCTTTTTTGTTCCATAACTCTGAACAAAATCAGCGTCTTATAGATATTTTTAATCGTTATATTGCCGTGATAGATGTCAGCCAATCAGTAGAAATGCACGCCAGTGGTCAGCGCGAGTTGATTAAGCGCTATGTTAAGCAGCAAAGTCACCAGCAGATTTTATTGGTGGGTGTGGTGACAATCAGTGTCGTACTGATTATTTTGCTGTTAGCCTACCGCGGTCGCCAGCGCATATTAATTAAACTGGCTGCGAGCCATGCCTATATTTTAAAGCAGCATCAGGCTTTACAAGAGGCCAATGAGAAGCTCGAACATTTGAGTCAGGTGGATGCATTAACAGGCTTGTTCAACCGTCGCTATTTTAATCAGCAATTCCAGCTTGAGTATGCGCGCTATGTGCGGGGCGCTGCTGCGTTATCGGTCTTGATGATGGATATTGATCACTTCAAAAGCATTAATGATCACTATGGTCATGCGGTTGGTGATGAGTATTTGCAAAGGATCGCTGCTGTGTTGGCCACAGTGTTGTTAAGGCCCAATGATTTAGCCGCACGTTTTGGTGGTGAGGAGTTTGTTTGTATCTTACCTGGTACGGATTTACCCGGTGCCTTAAAAGTGGCTGAGGCAATTCGCCAAGCAGTGATTGACCTGGGCTTAGACAATGCTGAACAGCCACCCGGGCCGGTGACTGTGAGTCTTGGGGTGGCGACTTTGCAAGGGACAAAGAGCAGCACCGATGAACTATTAAAACAGGCTGATATACAGCTTTATCGAGCAAAAAATGCTGGACGTAACCAGGTGTGTGGCATTGTGCTCAACGAGCATGAATAAAACCCCGCAGGTAAAATAAAAGCAGTTGCAGTGAAATAGTGTTCCCTTGGTAGGTTGTGGCGCGTTGCTGCTATCTACTGTCTAAACGTGTTTATCAGCATGGTAAATAGATGGTAAAGAGCCTGCTAAGCAGGCTGAAGGCTGCTATCTTTCATGCTCCCAAGGACTGTGAAGCGCTGATATGTCTGAATCTTCTATTAATCCCACGAAAAAATCCTCTAAAAAGTTTTATTTTTTTATAGTTTTACTGGTTGTGCTGGGCGCTGCCTTTTGGTGGTGGCAAAGCAACACTGAAAGCCCCGCGGCTGGACCACGAATGGGCGGCAGCTTTATGGGGGCGGTGCCGGTTAATGCGCAGCAGGTGCGTGCCGATCGTTTTGTGGTGCAGCTTAAAGCCTTGGGCACAGTCACCCCTTGGAATGCGGTGAGTGTGACCAGTCAGGTCAGTGGTGAGTTGGATCAGCTGCTTTTTGAAGAAGGGCAGTTTGTTGCAAAGGGCACTGTACTGGCACAAATTGATCCGCGTAATTATCAAGCCGCCTTGTTACAGGCCGAAGGGGCTTTGCAAGAAACCCGTGCGCAATTGGCCAGTGCCGAATTGGATCTTAAGCGTTATCAGGGCTTATATAAAGATGACTCAGTGGCGCGGCAGACCTTGGAGCAGCAACAGGCTCTGGTGGCCCAATTAAAAGGCACGTTAAAAGTGCGCCAAGCCCAGCGCGATAATGCCGCTTTGGATGTTGAGCACACCCGCATTGTCGCGCCCATTTCTGGACGCTTAGGCTTACGCGCTTTAGATGCGGGTAACTATGTATCGGCGGCTTCCACAGAGTTGGTGACCATTACCCAAGACGATCCCATTGCGGTGAGCTTTACCATTCCTGAACATGAGCTGCAGGCTGTTTTGCAAGTCCACCGACAAGCCCAGCCGATGCCGGTTGAGGTGTGGAATCGGGATGAAACTCAACTGCTGGCTGAAGGCGTGTTGCACAGCATTGATAACCAAGTGGATGTCAGTACTGGCAGTGTGCGGTTAAAGGCGCGCTTTGAGAATCCTCAGCAGCGCTTATTTCCCAATCAATTTGTCAATGTGCGCTTGCACGTTAAAGAGCACCTGCAGGCTTTATTATTGCCCGCCGATGCCATTCAGTTTGGTGGCAGTGGTCGTTTTGTTTGGCGGATTCTGGATGATGACACTGTGGACGTTCAGCCCATTGAAATCGCCAGCAGTGATGGCACTGTCAGCATGCTGCAATCCGGTTTAAGCGCTGGTGATTGGGTGGTGGTGGAAGGTGTTGACCGGTTGCGCAGCGGCAGCAAAATTGAGCGGGTTACCCCCGTTGGCGAAACATCAAGCGCCCCACAAGAACCCACTAAACAAGCGCAACAGCCAGAGCAGCGTGTGCACCAAACAGCTGAACCAAAGTCCACGCCATGAATGTCTCACGGATTTTTATCCAGCGTCCGGTGGCCACCACCCTATTGATGCTGGCGATCTTTTTAGCCGGTGCCTTGGCCTATCGTTTATTGCCGGTGGCTGCTTTACCGCAAGTGGATTACCCCACGATTCGGGTGCTGACTTTATACCCCGGCGCCAGTCCACAGGTGATGAACAGTGCGGTGACCGCACCGCTGGAGCGCCAATTCGGGCAGATGCCGGGCTTGGATCAAATGTCTTCCACCAGTTCCGGTGGCGCGTCGGTGATCAGTTTACGTTTTAGCTTGGACATTGAGCTGGATGTGGCTGAGCAAGAAGTGCAGGCGGCCATTAACGCAGCGACTAACTTGCTGCCGCGGGATTTACCAGCACCGCCGGTGTACAACAAGGTTAACCCTGCCGATAGCCCAGTGCTGACCTTAGCCATTACTTCCAAGAGTGTGCCGCTGCCGCAAGTTAATGATTTGGTGGACACCCGCATGGCACAAAAAATCGCCCAGATCAGTGGCGTTGGCTTGGTCAGTGTCGGTGGTGGGCAGCGGCCTGCGGTGCGGATTCGTGCCAACCCACAAGCCTTGGCTGCAGCAGGTTTAACCCTGGCCGATGTGCGCAGCATGATTACCCGTTCTAACGTTAACCAGCCCAAGGGCAGCATTGATGGCCCTTCACGGATTACTCAACTGGATGCCAATGATCAATTGCGTTCGGCGGACGATTATGCCGAGCTGATTATTGCCCATGATGACGGCCGCGTGCTCAAACTGGCTGATGTGGCAGAGATTATCGAAGGCGCAGAAAACAATCGTTTGGCAGCCTGGGCGGATCTCAATCAAGCAGTGTTGCTGAATATTCAGCGCCAACCTGGGGCTAACGTGATTGAGGTGGTGGAGCGGGTGGAAGCCTTGCTGCCCAGTATCATTGCCAGTTTGCCAGCCAGTTTAGAAGTCAGCGTGCTCACTGACCGCACGCAAACCATTCGTGCTGCAGTTAAAGATGTGCAGTTTGAATTAATGCTGGCGGTGGCTTTGGTGGTGTTGGTCACCTTGTTGTTTTTAAAGCGTCTAACCGCCACCTTAATTCCGTCGATTGTGGTGCCTTTGTCCTTGGTGGGCACTTTTGCGGTGATGTATTTAGCGGGTTTCTCGCTGAATAACCTGACGTTAATGGCCTTAACCATTGCCACCGGTTTTGTGGTGGATGATGCCATTGTCATGCTGGAGAACATTGCCCGGCATATTGAACTGGGTGAAACCCCCATGAATGCGGCGCTGAAAGGGGCCAAGCAAATCAGCTTTACCCTGTTATCGCTGACTTTTTCGCTGATTGCGGTATTGATTCCCTTGCTGTTTATGGCGGATGTGGTGGGGCGTTTGTTCCGTGAGTTTGCCATCACCTTGGCTGTAGCGATTTTAATTTCGCTGGTGATTTCGCTCACTTTAACGCCGATGATGTGTGCCCGTTTATTACGGGGCGGAGAGCAAGAAGAAAAAGAAGATTGGCTCAGCCGTACCATTGATGCCTATGCACAGGGCTTGCGTTGGGTGCTGCAACACCAAGTACTGACTTTGTGGTTTGCGGTGGGTACTTTTATATTGACTGCCTTGTTGTGGATGTGGGTGCCTAAAGGCTTTTTCCCCGAGCAAGACACTGGGGTGATTCAAGGGATTTCGGAAGCGCCGCAAAGTATTTCCTTTGCGGCCATGAGTGAGCGTCAGCAGCGTTTAAGTGCCGTGTTATTGCAAGATCCTGCGGTGCAAAGCGTTTCTTCACAAATCGGTGTGGACGGTGATAACCCCACTTTGAATACCGGGCGCATGCTGATCAATCTCAAGCCTTTTAATCAGCGTGATGTCTCGGCCAGTGAGGTGATTGAACGTTTGCGCCCAGAGCTTGATCAGGTGCTGGGTATTCAATTGTTTATGCAGCCGGTGCAGGACCTGAGTATTGAGGAACGGGTCAGCCGTACCCAGTTTCAATTCAGTCTAGAGTCTGCCGATGAACAAGGGCTGCATGCTTGGGTGCCCATTCTCGTGGAGCATTTACAAGGTTTGCCGCAATTACAGGATGTGGCCAGTGATTTGCAGCCCAATGGTTTGCAGTTTTACCTGAATATTGACCGTGATTTGGCTGGGCGCTTAGGAGTCAGTATCGCCGCTTTAACCGACGCTCTGTATGACGCCTTTGGCCAGCGGCAGATTTCTACGATCTTTACCCAAACCAGTCAGTATCGGGTGGTGCTGGAAAGTGTCAGCAATCCCGCTGATGCATTGGCGGCCTTGCACGATGTGCATGTGCGTGGCAGTGATGGGCAAACCATCCGCTTGGCCAGTTTGGTTAAAGTAGAAGAAAAATCAGCTGCGTTATTGCTTAATCACATCGGTCAGTTTCCTGCGGTGACGGTGTCGTTTAATTTGGCGCCGGGAGTGTCCTTAGGTGAAGCAGTGGAGTTAATCGAACAGGCGCAGGTGGAGTTAGCCATGCCTGCCGTCATTCAAAGCAACTTCCAAGGTGCTGCGGCGGCGTTCCGCGCTTCATTGTCCAGCACTTTGCTGCTGATTTTAGCAGCGGTGGTCACCATGTACTTGGTGCTGGGCGTGCTCTATGAAAGCTATATTCATCCACTGACCATTCTTTCCACCTTACCGTCAGCCGCCATTGGCGCTTTGCTGGCGTTGCTGATCACCGGCACAGACCTGAGTTTAATTGCCATTATTGGAATTATTTTGCTGATCGGTATCGTCAAGAAAAACGCCATTATGATGATCGACTTTGCTTTGGATGCAGAGCGGCATCAGGGCTTAGCCCCTGAAGAAGCCATCTATCAAGCGGCGCTATTGCGTTTCCGGCCGATTTTAATGACCACTTTAGCGGCGCTTTTTGCTGCTTTGCCTTTGATGTTTGCCAGTGGCTCGGGGGCGGAGTTGCGTCAGCCTTTGGGTTTGGTGATGGTGGGTGGTTTGTTGCTCAGCCAAGTCCTGACCCTATTCACCACCCCAGTGATTTACTTGTTCTTTGATCGCTTAAGTGCGCGCACCAAGCAGCGCTTTAAGCTGGGTGTTGAGTCGTGAACCTTTCAGCGCCTTTTATTGTGCGGCCGGTGGCGACCATGCTGCTGAGCCTGTCGATTATTTTGCTGGGGGTACTGGGCTATCGCCTGTTGCCGGTGGCACCGCTGCCGGATATGGATTTCCCGATGATTACCGTGCAAGCCAATTTGCCCGGGGCCAGTCCACAGGTGATGGCGGCGACGGTGGCCACGCCCTTGGAGCGTTCATTGGGTAGCATTGCCGGCATCAGTCAAATGACCAGCCGCAGTGGGCAAGGCTTTACGCGGATTATGATCCAGTTTGATTTGGGCCATGACATCAATGCTGCCGCCCGTGAAGTGCAAGCGGCGATTAATGCCGCCCATGAAATGCTGCCCAGTGGCATGCGCAGTATGCCCAGTTACCGCAAAGTGAATCCCACCCAAGCGCCAATTATGGTGCTGGCGTTGACCAGTACTGTGCTTGAAAAAGGCCAGATGTACGATTTGGCAGAAAGTATTGTCGCGCAAAAGCTCTCCCAAGTGCAGGGCGTGGGTGATGTGCAAATTGGCGGCAGTTCTTTACCGGCGGTGCGGGTCGAACTGGAACCACGGCGTCTTGAGCAATATGGCATTGCGTTGGATGATGTGCGACAAAGCATTGCCGATGCCAACTTGCAGCGGCCCAAAGGTCAGTTGGAGCAGGGCAGCCGTCACTGGCAAATCCAAGGCAATGACCAGCTGCATCAGGCCGCTGATTACGCGCCCTTGATTATTCGTTATGTGGACGGTGCGGCGCTGCGCTTGCGGGATGTAGCCAAGGTCAGCGATAGCATTGAAAACCGCTATAACAATGGTTTTTTTAATGATGAAGAAGCGGTGTTATTGATAGTGAACCGCCAGGCCAGCGCCAATATCATCGCCACCATTGAAGCCATTCAAGCAGAATTACCAGCCTTGCAGGCAGTCTTACCGGCCAATGCCAATTTGCAGGTGGCCATGGACCGCTCTTCGGTAATTCGCGCCACGTTATATGAGGCGCAGCGTTCTTTATTAATTGCCACAGCTTTGGTGATTGGCGTGGTGATGTTGTTTTTGGGCCATTGGCGCGCTGCGGTGATTCCAGCTTTAGCAGTACCGGTTTCGCTGATTGGTAGTTTTGCGGCGATGTACTTGTTGGAGTTTTCCTTAAATAATTTATCGTTAATGGCCTTGATCATTGCCACTGGTTTGGTGGTGGATGATGCCATTGTGGTGCTGGAAAACATTGCGCGGCACATCAAAATGGGCAAAAAACCTTTGCAAGCGGCGCTGGACGGTTCCCGTGAAGTGGGCTTTACCCTGTTATCTATGAACCTGTCATTGGTGGTGGTGTTTGTCTCGATTTTATTTATGGGCGGCTTAATTGAGCGCTTATTCCGTGAGTTTTCCATCACTTTAACTGTGGCGATTTTGATTTCCCTGTTGGTCTCGCTCACCCTCACGCCGATGCTGTCAGCCCGCTGGCTGCGTACAGCGCAAGTGCTTGAGCAACAAAAGCCTAATGTTATCCAGCGTTTTGGATTATGGGTGGCTCGGGGTTATCAGCGCTCATTGGCGTGGACGTTAAATTATCAGCGCTGGATGTTGCTGGGTTTGTTAGTGACCATTGCTGGCAATGTTTGGCTGTTTATTGAAGTGCCAAAAACCTTTATGCCGCAGCAAGATACCGGCCAGTTGATGGGCTTTATTCGCAGTGATGATGGTTTGTCCTACCACACCATGCAGCCGAAAATGGAAGTCTATCGCCAAGCGTTGTTAAAAGATAAAGATGTGCAAACCGTTGCGGGCTTTATTCGCGGTGGCAGCAGTGCTTTTTTAATTGTGCGTTTAAAGCCCATTGCTGAGCGTAAAAGTTCCGCGCAGGAGGTGGTGAATCGGCTGCGCAAGCAAATCCCTAAAGTCGCGGGTTCGCGTTTGTTTTTATCGCCGGAGCAGGATTTGCGGGTCGGTCCCCGTGAAGGCAGCAGTACCGATAATGAATATGTGCTATTGGCCAGCGATTTAGACGACTTGCGGGTTTGGCAGCCCAGGGTGCGCGATGCCTTAAAAGCCTTGCCGGAGCTGACTGATATTGACAGTAAAGAAGGGCGGGGGGCGCAGCAGGTGACTTTGCAAGTGGATCGCGCCACCGCAGCGCGGCTTGGTGTGGATATGGCGATGGTCACCTCGCTACTTAATAACGCCTTTAGCCAGCGGCAAGTCTCGACCATTTATGACAGTCTCAATCAATACAGTGTGGTGCTGGAAATTGATCCGCAATTTGTCGGCTCGCCGCAAGTGTTAGAGCAGCTGCAGGTGATTGGCGCCAATGGTCAGCGCATTGCGTTATCGGCATTTACCCGTTGGGAATCCAGCTTAGAGCAAGAACGGGTCCAGCACGATGGTCAGTTTGCCGTTGAGAGCATTGGCTTTTCATTGGCTGAAGAGGTGAGCCTTGAGCAGGCCAGTCAAGCCATCGAAGCTGCAATGGCGCGGATTAGCCTACCCAATGAAGTGCAAGGGCGTTTAGGCGGTACTGCTGGGGTGTTTCAGCAAAGCCAAGGGGCGCAAGGGCTGATGTTGCTGGCGTCGATTGTCATTGTCTATTTGGTGTTAGGCGTGCTCTATGAAAGTTATATTCACCCATTGACCATTTTGTCCACCTTGCCGTCCGCTGGGGTGGGTGCTTTATTGGCGATTCAGCTGACCGGTGGCGAGTTCAGTTTAATTTCATTACTGGGCTTATTTTTATTGATTGGCGTGGTGAAGAAAAACGCCATCTTAATGATTGATTTGGCCTTGCAGCTGCAGCGCGAAATGCAAGTGACCGCCGAACAAGCCATTAAACAAGCCTGCGCGCAACGTTTTCGACCCATTATGATGACCACCATGGCAGCGATTTTAGGGGCGTTACCGCTGTTAATGAGTAGCGCCGAAGGCTCTGAAACCCGCCAGCCCTTGGGTTTGGCCATTGTTGGTGGCCTGTTATTGAGTCAGTTATTAACCCTGTACAGCACCCCAGCGGTGTATTTGTTTTTTGACCGCTTAAGTGCCCGTGTGCGGCGTAAGAAAGCCCCCGAAATATTGGAAGTAGCCCATGAAGCCGATCGTTAAAAGCAGCGTATTTGCACTGGCAGCTGTGCTGCTAGCTGGCTGTGCATTAGGTCCGGATTATTCAAGACCTGCTGCCCCTGCAGCCCTTGAGTTTCGCCACACCCCAGGTTGGAAAGTTGCCCAGCCCGCGGATTTAGAGGCGTCAGTGGCCTGGTGGTCGTTGTATCAAGATCAACCTTTAGCTGAGCTTTTGCAGCAGCTGGACAATGCCAATCAAAAACTTGAGGAAGCCGAGGCGGCGTGGCGTGAGGCCCGTGCTTTGGTGGGTGGCAGTCGGGCGGCATTGTATCCCAGTGCAAGCGCCGGCGTAGGCACCAGCCGAAAAGGTGGCTACGATGTGAGCAAGCAAACAACAACCGTCAATAAAACCAATGAAGTTGAATTAGGCTTAAGTTGGCAGCTGGATATTTGGGGTCAGGTGCGCCGTCAAGTGGAAGCCAGCGAAGCCATGGCGCAAGCCAGCGCTGCGGATTGGGCGGGGGTGCGGTTAAGTCAGCAGTCTGAGTTGGTGCAAAACTATTTACAGTTGCGGGTGATCGATGAGGAGATGCGTTTACTGGATGCCAGTATTACCGCGTACCAGCGCTCGCTGCGCACCACAGAAAACCGTTATAAAGCGGGCATGGTGACCCGTGCCGATGTGGCGCAAGCACTGACTCAGCTGAAAAGCGCCCAAGCCCAGCGTTTAGACTTGGATTGGCAACGGGCCCGTTATGAGCATGCCATTGCTCTGTTAGTGGGCAGCACGCCTAATGCGGTACAGGTGGCACCGGTTGCGAGCTTGCCAGTTTTACCCGCTTTGCCTGGGGCTGTGGCTTCAACATTGCTGGAACGCCGTCCTGATATTGCCGCAGCGGAGCGCCGGGTGATGGCGGCCAATGCTGAGATTGGTGTGGCGCAGACTGCGTATTTTCCCGACTTAACTTTAAGCGCCAACGGGGGCTATCGCGGCAGTAATCTAGCGGATTGGATCAGTATGCCCAATCGCTTTTGGTCCATTGGCCCGCAGTTTGCCATGACCTTGTTTGATGCCGGCTTGCGCCGTTCAAAAGTCGCCCAAGCCGAGGCCCGTTATGATCAACAAGTGGCCCGCTATCGACACAGCACTTTAGCGGCGATCGGTGAAGTGGAAGATGCTTTGGCCCAACTCAATGTGTTGGCCCAAGAAATTGAAGTACAGCGC
>Ga0079226_10001782_pt1 | contig 16543 bp, 15 predicted proteins | sample Poulit2014_FD_76345 | JGI IMG/M metagenome (GOLD analysis project Ga0079226, IMG submission 76345) | Agricultural soil microbial communities from Georgia to study Nitrogen management - Poultry litter 2014 | ecosystem: Environmental > Terrestrial > Soil > Agricultural land | place: USA: Georgia...
ACCGTGGCATCGGCCAGTCTCACGGGGCTGGCACCCAATCACAAGGATTTTGATCTGCCCATCCCCCAGGTTCGCCATGTCCGATGCCCGGACTTCTATCGCGAAGGGCTGCCAGGCGAAACAGAAGTGCAGTTTGCCGAGCGCCTGGCCGCCGAGCTCGAAGACCTCATCCTGGCCGAAGGGGCAGATACCATTGCCGGTTTCATTGGCGAGCCGGTGATGGGCGCAGGCGGGGTCATCATCCCCCCTGAAACCTATTGGGAACGCATTCAGGAAGTCTGCCGAAAGCACGACATTCTCGTGATTGTCGACGAGGTCATTACCGGCTTTGGTCGGCTGGGCAAGATGTATGGCTCGGACGTGTTTGGCATCGAACCTGACATCATGGTGTTGTCCAAGCAGATTACGTCTTCGTACCTGCCTTTTGCCGCCGTGCTGATCAACAAGAAAGTGGACGATGTCATTGCCAGCCACAGCGGCAAGCTGGGTGTGTTCGGGCACGGCTACACGGCCAGTGGTCATCCGGTTGCCGCCGCCGTGGCCATCGAGAACATCCGCATCATTGAAGAAAAAGGTCTCGTTGACAATGCCGCCAGAGTAGGCCAGAAGCTGCAGTCAGCCCTGCAGGAACTCAGTGACCACCCGCTGGTGGGCCAGGTACGGGGCATGGGCCTCATTGCCGCCGTCGAGCTGGTCGCCGACAAATCAACGCGCGCGCCTTTTGACCCGGCCGGATCCGTGGGGACGGCGGTTGCGGCCCGGTGCCATGAAAATGGCCTGATTGTCCGTAATATCCAGGATGCGGTCGCGTTCTGTCCGCCCCTGATCATCACGGAACAGGAAGTGGATGACATGGTGGCACGCTTCAGGAAGTCACTGGATGAGGTTGCTGCAACGCTCTGACGCCAGCCTGCAAGGGTGTGGCAGCTGCCACACCCCCAATGAATCGTGTTTTTCGAGGGGTAGAGCCGCCGCCTGGCGCCGCAGCCGGAAACAAAAAAGCCCTTGCTGAACAAGGGCTTGATGTGTCGAATCTGGCGGAGCGGACGGGACTCGAACCCGCGACCCCCGGCGTGACAGGCCGGTATTCTAACCAACTGAACTACCGCTCCAGCTGCGACCACATTATAACTTGGAATGTGGTGGCGTCCCCTAGGGGATTCGAACCCCTGTTGCCGCCGTGAAAGGGCGGTGTCCTAGGCCTCTAGACGAAGGGGACGTTTCAACAAGTGCGCAACTATAACATGAAAGCCATGCTTGTGTTGCTGCTTTCGTTTTGGTGGAGGTAAGCGGGATCGAACCGCTGACCTCTTGCATGCCATGCAAGCGCTCTCCCAGCTGAGCTATACCCCCGTTTGTTGTTGACAACACTGTTGCCGCCAACCAACGAAACCGTAATTATGCATGATTATTCCACTTTGGGCAAGCAGGCTATCCGTCTGCCTAAAACCATGCTTCCAGTCAGCCACCAGAGCAGACTCCAGAGCAGGACAGGAAGGTTCCCCCAGCGGGTGTAAGGGGTCAGGCCCTGCATGCCCTGTACCTCAATATCAAGGACGCCGGCCTCCATGGTGGGCAGCAGTGCGCGCAGCGTCCCATTGGGGTCGATGGCAGCAGTGGCGCCTGTGTTGGTGGCTCGCAACATGGGCCGTCCGGTTTCCATGGCGCGGACACGGGCGATCTGCAGATGCTGGCGCAAGGCCCAGGTGTCTCCGAACCAGGCCAGGTTGCTGACGTTGATCAGTACGGTGGCCCCCGGTGTGCCGCCATCATCCGGTCTGACTTGCTGGATGATTTCTTCGCCGAATATATCTTCGTAGCAGATGTCGGGAGCGACATGCTGATCACGCAGCGAGAAAGGTGCTTGTCCGAGGAAGCCGCGATCAAAGTCTCCCAGCGGGATGTGCATGGCATCGACAAACCAGCGGAACCCCTTGGGAACGAACTCGCCAAAGGGAACCAGATGGTGTTTGTCATAGCGGTGTGGCGTTTGGGCCGACATCAGGTCTTCCACGGGGGTATCGGCGCTGAAGGCGATGGCGCTGTTGGTGTGATGCTGGCCAGCGGCATCGCGCAAGGGAGCGCCCATCAGGATGGTTGCATCATGCTGAGCGGCGATTCGCAGCCATTGCTGCCAGATTTCACGGGCGATCAGGTCCTGAAATACCGGCATCACCGTTTCAGGCAGCACAATGATGTCGGGCTGGCCCTCGTCAGACTTGGCCTCGAGGGCAGCCAGCTCCTGGTAGGTGGCAATGCCCTGGCTCATGAGGGCAGGGTCAAATTTTTCTGACTGGGGCACATTGCCCTGCACCAGCCGGATGATGAGCGGGTCACCGGCAGGATCCGTCCAGGCTTTGTGAGACAGGATAATGCCCGCCAGACCGATGAGGATGGTGATGCCAATGCACACGGCGGCACCGGCCGCCCGGTCGCTGTCCTTGTGCCGGATGAACAGGGCCACTGATGCGGCAGCGAAGGCAGCGAGCCAGGCCAGGCCGTAGACGCCTGTCACGGGCGCCCACCAGGCCAGCACGCCTTCTGCATGGGCATAACCGATGTTCAGCCACGGAAAGCCGGTCAGTAGCGTGCCGCGCAGCCATTCTGCCAGCGTCCAGACAGAGGCACAGGTGACGGCCATCAGCAGTTGCTGACGCCAGTTCAACTGACGCCCCGCATGATGAATGCCTGCCACGCGCAGGCCGGCCACTGCCAGCACGATATACAGGGCCAGAAATGCAGCCAGCGCGAGCACGCCCAGTGCGGCCATGGGCCAGGCCAGCCCGCCATATCGGTGCATGCTGATGAACAGCCAGTACAGGCCAACCGTGAAGTGGCCCAGTCCGAACAGAAAGCCGAAGACAAGCGCCGAGCGGGTCCGGGAGAGACGGCTGACTTCTAGCAGACACAGCGCCAGTGTGAATATTTGCACAAAGGGCAGCATCCACAGGGGCAGGGGTTGTGGTGCAAACGACAAGGCGTGCACAGACCCCAGCAGCAGGGCAATCAGGCCAGCAGGCAAGACGGCCTTTCCTGCGGGCCGCTCTTTAGCCATGGGCGTGTGCTTTGGCCTCGATGTCGGCGGACAGGATCTGGACGTGTACCCAGAGCGCGCGTTTGGCATCGGCGCCGACAACGGTCAGTCTGAGAGGCCCGTGGACGAGGTGCTCGCCCCGCTGGGGGATATGACCCAGTTCGGCAGCCAGCCAGCCGCCTATGGTGTCGTAGTCGCCCTCTGGCAGTGCAATGTCAAACTGTCTGTTGAAATTTTCTATGGTGGTAATGCCCATGGCCCGCCAACTGTTGTTGCCCGTCTGGAAGATGGTCTTGGCTTCGTCTTCGTCGAACTCGTCCTCGATATCGCCCACAATCTGTTCCAGCACGTCTTCCATGGTGACCAGGCCGGACGTGCCACCATGTTCGTCGATCACGATGGCGAGATGGTTGCGGCTGCTGCGGAAGTCGTGCAGCAGGACATTGAGGCGCTTGGATTCGGGCACAAACACGGCGGGCCGCACCAGGGTGCGCAGGTTGAGCCCCGGATTGGTGATGGATTGCAGAAGGTCCTTGGCCAGCAGGATGCCGATAATGTTTTCCCGGTCGTCTTCAAAGACCGGAAAGCGCGAGCGGCCGGTATCAAGGATATCGGGCAGCAGCTGGGCAAGGGGCAGATCAATGTCGATCATGTCCATGCGCGAGCGCGGCACCATGATGTCGGCCACGGTCTTGTTGGCGACCTCCAGCGCGCCGGAGATCATGGACCAGGATTCTCCGTCGAGAATGTCGCGATCGTGGGCGGCGTCGAGTACGGCTTTGATTTCTTCGCGATCAGCAGGTTCGTTGGGCCGCATGAATGCGGTCAGGCGTTCAAGCAGGGTTCGGGAACCCTGCCGCGACGATCGAGGCTCGGCGTCAGTAGCGGTGTCGGACATGAATGATGGCGATGGTAAGCAATGGTTTTAGCATAACCGAAATCATGGGCTTGCAGGAGGGACGGATGTTTGATAGGGATCAGGAATACCCGCGGTAGCAAGCAGTTGTGATTCAAGGGTTTCCATGATCCGGGCCTGCTCGTCGGTATCGTGATCGTAGCCCAGGGCGTGCAGGACGCCATGGGTGACGAGGTGAGCGGCGTGGTGGTGCAGCACCTTGTCCTGGTGCCTGGCTTCAGCTTCGATTACCGGCACGCATAGCACGATATCGGCCAGCAACTTGGTTGCGGGCATGTCGTCATAAGTAAAGGTCAGCACGTTGGTGGGGCCGCTGCTCTGGCGCCAGGTCTCATTCAGTTCGGCTCCTTCTTCAGCATCAACCAGCCGCAGCGTGAATTCTGCTGTGGTGGGTACAGGTTGCTGTCGTGCGGCCAGATCGGCACAGCCCCCGGCCAGCGCCCGTTGCACCCAGCGCCTCAGGCGCCAGCGCTCCAGGCTGGGGGCCAAGGTGGCGTACTGCACGGCCAGGCTAAGGCCGGGTGGACTCGGGGGCGTTTTCATAAGCATCCACAATGCGTGCAACCAGTGGGTGCCGGACCACATCGCGGCTGGTGAAGCGGGTATTGGCAATGCCTGATACGTGCTGCAGGGTCGCGATGGCATGATCAAGGCCACTGGACTGGCCCCGTGGCAGGTCAACCTGTGAGGGGTCGCCATTGACCACGGCCTTGCTGCCAAAGCCGATCCGGGTCAGGAACATTTTCATTTGTTCCGGGCTGGTGTTCTGCGCTTCATCAAGAATGACAAATGAATGATTAAGCGTGCGGCCGCGCATGTAGGCCAGAGGTGCCAGCTCGATGATCTGTTTTTCAAACATGCGCTGGACCCGTTCGTAACCCATGAGGTCATACAGGGCATCGTAAAGCGGCCGCAGATAGGGATCGACTTTCTGTGACAGGTCGCCCGGCAGGAAGCCCAGCCGCTCCCCGGCCTCGACGGCAGGTCGGGTCAGCACGAGCCGCTGGACAGTATCCCGTTGCAGGGCGTCGATGGCGCAGGCCACGGCCAGCCATGTCTTGCCCGTACCGGCAGGGCCGATGCCAAACGTGATGTCGTGCGTGAGGATCTGGTTAAGATATTGACGTTGACGAGGCGTACGCGGACGGATGTCACCATGAGGCACCCGCAAGCTGAGGCTGCGATCGTCTACGGGAGGCAGGTCGTCAGCAGGGGGGGCGGTATCGTCTTCTTCCGGATCCGGCTTGTGGCCGGCGCCCAGTTCAACCAGTCCCAACTGGATATCGCCCACCGACAACGCCTGATGCACGGCTCTTTCATGAAACCACTCGATGGCATTGGCGGCGGCGCGAGCCTGCTCGCCCGTTACAGAAACCTGGTTGCCGCGCCGGCGAATGTCGACATCCCAGCCTTCTGCTATCTGACGCAGGTTTTCATCGAGGGGGCCACACAGGTTGGCAAGATTAGTGTTGTCGCCGTCAAGGCTGAGGGTAATGGGCTTGTCGTTGCGTGGGGTTCTGGCCATTATTGTGTCAGGTCGTGATGAGGATGTCGCCGCGAAGCGAATTGGCCATGGCCTGTGTGATGTGGACGTCAACCATCTGGCCAATGAGACGGGGCTGACCGGCGAAGTTCACGGTACGATTGTTGGCCACCTTGCCTGACAGTTCATTGGGATCACGTCGTGATGGCCCCTCGACCAGCACCTGCTGCACGGTACCCACCATGGCGTGGCTGATGGCTGCTGCCTGCTCGTTGATCAGGGCCTGCAGCCGGTGCAGGCGTTCGAACTTGACGTCTTTCGGGGTGTCGTCAACGAGATCGGCCGCGGGTGTTCCGGGCCGGCGGGAATAGACAAACGAGAATGACTGATCAAACCCGACATCGCGGATGAGCTGCATGGTCTTTTCGAAGTCCGCTTCGGTTTCACCGGGAAAGCCGACGATGAAGTCGGAAGACAGGGTGATGTCCGGGCGTGCTGCACGCAACCGCCGAATGATGGACTTGTACTCCAGTGTGGTGTAGCCGCGTTTCATGGCGGCCAGCACGCGGTCGCTGCCAGCCTGCACGGGCAGATGCAGGAACGGCGCCAGCTTGGGCAGCTTGCCGTGGGCGTCAATCAGGCGGCTGGTCATTTCCTTGGGGTGCGACGTCGTGTAGCGTATGCGTTCGATGCCGGGGATGTCGTGCACGTATTCGAGCAGCATGGCAAAGTCGGCAATGGTTTCGTCGTCGCCCATGCTGCCGCGATAGGCATTGACGTTTTGCCCCAGCAGGGTGACTTCCCTGACGCCCTGGTCTGCCAGATCGGCCACATCGATGAGCACATCGTGAAAGGGGCGAGAGACCTCAGGGCCGCGAGTATAGGGAACGACACAGAAGCTGCAGTATTTGCTGCAGCCTTCCATGATGGAGACAAATGCTGATGGGCCGTCCACGCGCGCTGGCGGCAGGTTGTCAAACTTTTCGATTTCGGGAAAGCTGATGTCAACCTGTGGACGCCCCTTGGCGTGGCGCTGGCGAATCAACTCGGGCAGGCGATGCAGCGTTTGCGGGCCAAAGACCACATCCACAAATGGTGCACGGTCGACAATGGCCTGGCCTTCCTGACTGGCAACACAGCCACCCACGCCAATGACCAGGTCAGGGCGGGCAGTCTTGAGATGCCGCACCCGGCCAAGGTCTGAAAAAACCTTTTCCTGTGCCTTTTCTCGCACCGAACAGGTGTTGAACAGAATGATATCGGCGTCTTCTGCCCGACGGGTGAGTTCGATGCCGATTTCATTGTGCAGGACATCGAGCATCTTGTCCGAGTCGTATTCATTCATCTGACAGCCAAAGGTGCGAATGAATACCTTCCGGGGTGCACCCACCGGATGATGGCCTGGCGATGGCTGTGATGCGGCGGGGACTCGAGGACGAACGCCCGGCTGCGGGCGTTTCAGGGATGTTTCTTGCATAATGTATGGCCGTGACGGGTGTTGACCCCGCGGGCAGAAGTCTGAAAGCGGATTCGGCCCATTATACCGTCTGTACAGGGGCGCCGGGTCAGCCCAGCTCTGCTTGCGGGTCTTCCTTTTTCACGACTTTGACGAGGTCTTCTCGCTTGACACCCAGCCACATGGCGATGGACGATGCGACAAAAATGGAAGAATAGATACCGAACCAGATACCGATGGTAAGTGCCAGGGCGAAGTAATGCAGCGTGGGTCCGCCAAAAAACAGCATGGACAGGACCATGATCTGGGTAGAGCCGTGCGTAATGACCGTGCGGGACATGGTCTGGGTGATGGCGCTGTTGATGACCTCATCAACGGGCATGCGGCGTTCCTTGCGGAAATTCTCGCGAATCCGGTCCATGATGACGACCGATTCGTTCACGGAATAGCCCAGGACGGCCAGCACCCCTGCCAGGACGGACAGGGAGAATTCCCACTGGAACAGGGCAAAGAACCCAAGGATGATGATGACGTCATGAAGATTGGCCACGACCCCGGCAATGGCAAACTTCCATTCAAAGCGCACGGCCAGATAGATCATGATGCCAATGACCACAAACAGCAGGGCCATCAGCCCATTGTGCATGAGCTCTTCCCCGACCTGCGGGCCGACAAACTCGACGCGGCGAAGTTCGGCATCGGGGTTCTGGGCATGCAGTGCTCCCATGATGGATTCGCTTTGCTGGGCTGAGGTTTCGCCTTCGCGAACCGGCAGGCGGATCATGACATCGCGTGACGTGCCAAAGTTCTGAACCTGGTAGTCGCCGTAATCGAGTTCGTCCATCACCTGGCGGACCTCATCGAGCTGGACAGTCTGCGAGTAGCTGACTTCCATGACCGTCCCGCCAGTGAATTCAATCGATAGATTGAAGCCGCGCAGCACAATGAAGGTGATGGCTGCCAGAAAGAAAAACACGCTGACAAGGTTGAGCACCAGCGCGTGGCGCATGAACGGTATGGTGCGACGAATGCGGAAAAATTCCATGGTGATTACCTGGTGTGGGTGCCGAGGGTGGTGCGTGCAGCAGGGGACCGGATCATCGGGTCTGCTCCGGTTTCCAGATCTGGCCGATGGAGATGTGCTTGAGACGACGTTTGCGCCCATACCACAGGTTGGCCAGGGAACGTACGCCCACCACGGACGAGAACATGGATGTGAGGATGCCGATGGTATGGACGACGGCAAAGCCCCGTACCGGGCCGGAGCCAAAGGCAAGGAGGGCAACACCGGCAATGAGGCTGGTCAGGTTGGAGTCCATGATGGTGGCCCAGGCACGGTCAAAGCCCAGATGAATGGCCTGCTGGGGCGGCTGGCCGGCGCGGAGTTCTTCCCGGATGCGTTCATTGATCAGGACGTTGGCGTCAATGGCCATCCCCAAAGTTAGCGCCAGTGCCGCGATGCCGGGCAGCGTGAGCGTCGCCTGCAGCATGGACAAGATGGCCAGCAGCAGCAAGATGTTGAATGACAGGCCCAGCGTCGAGAAGACGCCAAACAGCTGATAATAGATAATGATGAAGGCAGCCAGGGCGATAAACCCGTACAAGGTCGAGTTGAAGCCTTTCTTGATGTTGTCAGCACCCAGGCTGGGGCCAATGGTGCGCTCTTCGATGATGCTCATGGGGGCAGCCAGCGAGCCCGCGCGCAGCAACAGGGCGACATCAGCAGCTTCCTGTGCGTTCATGCTGCCGCTGATCTGTACCTGACCCCCGGGGATTTCGGAGCGGATGACGGGTGCCGTCACCACCTGCCCCTTGCCGTCTTCAAACAGCACAATGGCCATGCGCTTGTTGATGTTGTTGCGCGTGACATCCCGGAAGATACGGGCGCCCTTGGAGTCCAGGGTCAAGTTGACGGTGGGTTGCTGAGTCTGCTGGTCGCGGCCGGGCTGGGCATCCTGGAGGTTTTCACCCGTAAGGATGACCTGACGTCGCAGCAGCAACGGGCGCCCGTCGGTGTCTTCATAGCGTTCGAGTCCAAAGGGGACCTTGCCGGAGTTCAGGGCAGACTGGGCTGACGGCGAGTCGTCAACCATGCGGATTTCCAGTGTGGCCGTGCGACCAAGGATTTCCTTGGCCTTGGCGACATCCTGGACGCCGGGCAGTTGCACAATGATGCGGTCAGCCCCTTGTTGCTGAATGACCGGTTCGGCAACGCCCAGTTCGTTGATGCGGTTGTGCAGGGTGGTAATGTTTTGCTTGAGCGCGTTGGTCTGGACCTGTGTGACGGTCGCATCAGACATGACCGCAGAAAGCAGGTACTGCCCGCCACTGTGGCTGGTGCTGAAGGTCATGTCGGGCAGGGCGCGACGCAAGGCTGTGTGGGCGTCGTCCCTATCCGTTTCTGAGTCGAATGCGGCCACGACGGACAGGTCGCTGCGCTCGATGCCGGCATCCTGAATGCCGGCATCACGCAGAATGTTGCGGAACTCGCCTGTCATGGTGTCGTAGCGCCCTGTCAGCGCACCGCGCATGTCTACCTGCAGCAGAAAATGCACGCCACCGCGCAAGTCCAGTCCCAGATGCATGGGCTCTGCACCTATGGCCGACATCCAGTTTGGTGCTGCGGGAAGCAGATTGAGTGCAACGGTGTAGTCAGGCGATTCAGGGTCATCATTAAGTGATTGCTCGATGATGTCTTTTGCTCGCAGTTGCTCGTCCGTGCTGTCAAACCTTACCTTGATGGTGCCAACCGGGCCATTTTGCTCATAGAATCCGCCTGTGGTCGAGATGCCCTCGGAGGTCAGGGTGTTTTCCACCTGATCCAGCAAAGCCGGTTCGATTCGTACGCTGGCCTTGGCACCCGCCACCTGTACGGCCGGCGACTCGCCAAAGAAGTTGGGCAAGGTGTAAAGAATGCCGATCAGCAGCGCAGCCAGAACGGTGAGGTACTTCCAGAGAGGGTAGCGATTCATGAGAGTTCAGCGCGGTAAATGCGCGCGGCCACGCGACAAGGCACGGGGCAACGCCGGATAAACAGGTTTTACAGACTTTTGATCGTGCCCTTTGGCAGAACGTTGGTTACCGAATTGCGTTGCAAGAGGGTTTCAACGGGCTGGTCGCCAACGGTGCTGATCTCGATGGTGACGTAGTTGTCGCTGACCTTGGTGACCTTGCCCAGCAATCCGCCTGCAGTAATGACCTCATCGCCCTTGGCCAGTGCTGCAACCAGGTTGCGGTGTTCTTTTTGGCGCTTCATCTGGGGCCGTATCATCAGGAAATACAGCACGACAAACATCAAGATGATGGGAAGCATGCCCATCAGGGACGCCGTACCGTCGGCCGCCTGTGCCGTCATGACCGTCAGAGTGTCGGAAATAGCCATCAAGAGCTCCTGAATATAGTGTCGGAAGAAAGGAGGGAGAAATTGTATTTAGCAGGGTATTGTAGCGAGATATTGATCAGCTTACGCCCTGCGCCCGGTCGTCGTGAAACTGTGTGCGCCAGATGTCAAAGCGACTTGCCTCGATGGCCGTCCGCATTTCGTCCATCAGGCCAAGGTAATAGTGCAGGTTGTGTATGGTGTTCAGTCGTGCGCCGGTGATTTCCCGTGTACGTTGCAGGTGATGAAGATAGGCACGGGAATACTGGCGGCAGGTCAGGCACGTGCACGTCTCGTCCAGGGGTCGGGTGTCTGCCCGATAACGGGCATTGCGTATCTTGATATCGCCATGGCGGGTAAACAGCCAGCCATTGCGCGCATTGCGTGTGGGCATCACGCAGTCAAACATGTCAATGCCGGCAGCCACCCCGGCGACCAGGTCTTCGGGTGTGCCGACGCCCATCAGATAGCGGGGTGCTTCACGCGGCAGGCGCGGTGTGGTGTGCGTGAGGATGCGCATCATGTCTTCCTTGGGTTCTCCCACTGACAGGCCCCCAATGGCATAACCCTCGAAGCCAGTGTCAATCAATCCTGCCACCGACTCGTCGCGCAGGGATTCAAACATGCCTCCCTGCACGATACCAAACTGGGCATTGGGGCTTTCCAGACGTTTCTGAGCCTGTCTGGACCGGGCAGCCCAGCGCAGTGACATGCGCATGGATGCCGCGGCCTCGTCAATTGTGGCGGGCCGGTCATTGATGAGATAGGGTGTGCACTCGTCAAAAACCATGGTGATGTCGGCATTCAGGGCGGCCTGGATTTCCATGGATTTCTCGGGAGTCAGAAACAACCGCTGCCCGTCAAGGGGCGATGCAAACTGCACTCCTTCTTCCGTGATTTTTCGCAACCCCTGCAAGCTGAAAACCTGAAACCCGCCGGAGTCGGTGAGTATGGGGCCGGGCCATTGCATGAAACCGTGCAGGCCACCGTGCTGCTGAATGATGTCGGGCCCCGGTCGCAGCCACAGGTGGAAGGTGTTGCCCAGCACGATCTGGGCCCCCAGGGTGTTGAGCTCGTCGGGCAGCATGGCCTTGACAGTCCCGTAAGTGCCCACGGGCATGAATACCGGGGTTTCCACGGTTCCGTGATTGAGTTGAAGCGTACCGCGACGGGCGTTTCCATCCGTTGCCGTCAGTGCAAAATTCAAGCCTGGCATATCAAACTGATATCAAGAAGGGGTGGAAGGAGGTTCAATGAACATGGCATCGCCGTAGCTGAAGAACCGGTAACGGCCCGCAACGGCGTGTGCGTAGGCCTGCCGGATCGGCTCCATTCCGGCCAGCGCCGACACCATCATCAATAAGGTGGACTGCGGCAAGTGGAAGTTGGTGAGCATGGCGTCTACCCATCGAAATGTGTAGCCGGGTGTGATGAATAGCCGGGTATCGCCCCGCAGGCCGGTATTGACTGTGTCCGGGTTGTCCGAAGCCTGCTCCAGCTGGAGTGCGGCAGATTCCAGCGCGCGCGCCGAGGTGGTGCCGATGGCAATGACCCGAGCTCCCCGCTGGCGGGCTGCCCGGACGGACTCCAGCGTGTGCGGCGGAACCTCATACCATTCGGCATGCATGGTGTGGTCCTGAATGTTGGCCTCGCGCACCGGCTGGAAGGTTCCCGCGCCGACATGCAGGGTAACAAACGCGTGTTGCACGGAAAGCGGGTCCAGTTGCGCCAGCATGGTTTCGTCAAAATGCAGGCCGGCTGTGGGCGCTGCCACAGCACCGGGTTGCCTGGCGTACACGGTCTGATAACGCTGTTCGTCGTGCGTTGCTGCCGGGCGGGTGATATATGGGGGCAGGGGGATGGTGCCGCAGGCTTCCAGGGCAGGAAGGACGGGCCGGTCAAATTCCAGCTGAAACAGCTCCTGCTGCCGCCCGGTAACCATGGCGGTTATCTGGTCGTCGGCCAGCAGGATCCGGGTGCCGGGACGCGGCGCGCGACTGCTCCGAATATGCGCCAGTGCGCGATGCTCATCAATAATCCGTTCAACCAGGACTTCGAGCTTGCCTCCACTCGCTTTCCGGCCGGTCAGCCGGGCCTTGATCACCCGGGTGTCATTGAAAACCAGCAGATCGCCCGGTTTGAGCAGAGAAACAAAATCAGTGAACTGCAGATCATGCAGTTTTCCTGCCGCGTCCAGATGCAGCAGCCGGCTCCCCTTGCGGTCTGCAACGGGTTCTTGTGCAATCAGGTCTTCAGGCAGGTGGTAGTCAAACCGGGATAGTTGCAGAGGGCTCACAGCGATCAATGGTCGGGGCGGGGTCGGATGGATGAGGGCGCCATTATTTTAAGCACACAACGGCCAACTTTGGGTATGCTGAAGCTTTTTATCCCGGGAGCGGTGCATGCAATCAGCCTGGATGCCGATATGGAACTGGGTAATGGCTGTGTCCAGGGCACGCCTGTTACTGATCTCCATATTATGGAGTTGGGCAGCCGCCACGGCTGCACAGACAGCGTTGCCTGACGAGCTGCAGGCAGCCTGGCGGGCAACGGGCCTGCCACAGTCCGCATTGTCTCTGGCTGTTCAGGAAGCAGACGGCAAGGCGTTGTTTTCACTCAATGACAGCCAACCACGCAATCCGGCATCTGTCATGAAGATCGTGACAACCTGGGCAGGACTGCATACGCTGGGCCCCGAGTACCGGTGGCGTACCGCGTTTCTGGCTGAAGGCGGTGGACGCACGGATGCCCAAGGCACCCTGTCGGGCCCGCTGTATGTCAAGGCGGGTGGGGACCCCTTGCTGACCGTTGCCGATCTCTGGAACATGCTTCGCGAGTTACGCATGCGGGGTGTCAAGAACCTGACGAGTGTCGTGGTCGACCGGTCCGTGTTTGGGTCGGTCAGCATTGATCCTGCGGCCTTCGATGCCTCGGGTGACCGTCCCTACAATGCCAGTCCCGATGCCATGATGGTGGGGCTGGGCGCCTTCAGGGTTTTCGTGTATCCGGATCCCGCCAACAAGGTGTGGGTACCCGTTGTTGACCCTTCGGTGCCCGGAGTCCGTGTGTCGGGTCGGCCCCAATGGCGTGATGGCACCTGCCAGGGAAGTCCCGGGGGCGTGGGCGTGAATGTTCAGCAACAGGAAAATGGCGTGGTCATCAATGTCTCGGGTGAGGCAACCGGCTCATGTGGAGCGTTCAGCGTCTGGCGTCTGGCCTTGTCACAGCCCGAATATTTCTCTGCCGTGTTTCGCATGTTGTGGCGCGAGCTCGGTGGCACGCTGGCGCGCAATATCGCCGAAGGGGCCGTTCCTGCGACGGCGATAGAGCTGGTGTGGCATCAGTCCGATTCGCTGGCCAATATCATCCGGCGCATCAACAAGCTGAGCAACAACGTGATGGCGCGCCACCTTCTGCTTGGCATAGCGGCCAAGACTCACGGACCGCGTGCCACACCGGAAGCGGGTGCACGTGCCATCCTCGGGCTGCTTGGCCAAAACGGCATTGACACCTCCGGATGGTCAATCGAGAACGGTTCGGGGCTGTCGCGTACCAGCCGCCTGACCGCGCGCGGCCTGGCAGGCATGCTCGCCCATGCGTGGCGTTCTCCCATCATGCCCGAGTTCATGTCCTCCATGGCCATATCGGGTGTAGACGGAACGGTCCGCCGTCGCTTGCGCAATGGCAGCGCCCACGGGCGGGCACACCTGAAAACAGGAACACTGCGCGACGCGCGGGCGCTGGCGGGCTATGTTCAGGGGGAAAGCGGAAAACGTTATATTCTTGTCAGCATGGTCAACCATGACAACGCCGTTGCCGCCCGCCCGTTCGAGGATGCACTGGTGCAATGGTTGTCTACCCGCTGACACGCTCGTTCCTCTCTCCTCCTTGTTCCTTCTACTGGAAAATGCATGCCCATACATGAAGTTCGCCATCCCTTGATACGGCACAAGCTCGGCCTGATGCGCCGCGCAGATCTCAGCACCAAGAATTTCCGTGAAATGTCCCAGGAAATCGCCACCTTGCTGGCCTATGAGGCCTCACGCGATCTTCCTCTCGAATCAAGCTCTGCAGAGGGCTGGTGCGGGCCCGTGGAAACGGAAAAAATTGCTGGGAAAAAGATTACCGTGGTGCCGATCCTGCGTGCGGGCCTGGGCATGCTCGATGGGGTGCTGACCCTCATCCCGGGGGCCAAGGTCAGTGTCGTGGGCATTCAGCGCGACGAGCGAACGCTGCAGGCACGCACTTACCTCGAGCGCCTGGCTGGTGAGCTGGATCAGCGTCTGGCCCTGATCATCGATCCCATGCTGGCGACGGGCGGCTCCATGGTGGCCACGATTGACCTGCTGAAGCGGGCGGGCTGCCGCCATATCCGTGCGCTGGTGCTGGTGGCCGCCCCCGAGGGCATACGCCAGGTCGAGGCCAGCCATCCGGACGTTGACATTTATACAGCGTCCATAGACAGTCATCTGGATGAAAATGCCTACATTGTGCCGGGCCTTGGCGATGCCGGAGACAGAATATTTGGTACCCAGCAAAAAGACGCTTAAACTGCATCATGAACACGATGGCGATGCGTGTGGACGCGACCCATACTTGTTTAAAAGACTGTCACGTTCTGTAATGGCAACAAGGACAGATTGGGGTAGCATGAGTTACCTGACTTTTTAACCGGAGATTCAATATGGCCGCTCAATCCAAACTCAAGAAAGCCGAGCAGGATTTTCTCGATTCCCTGCGCGACAGCCTGGACGACGCCGAAAAGCTGCTCCGTGAAGCCGCCGACGCTTCCGGAGAGAAGGCCACACAACTGCGTGAGCAGGCAATGCGGTCCCTGTCTCGCACCCGCGACGGGCTGTCAGAAACGCACGACGCCCTCTATGCGCACGGCAAGGAGGCCGCCTGCGCAGCCAACGAGTACATCCACGAACGCCCGTGGCAGGCCATTGGTGCTGCCGGGTTGGCAGGCCTGGTCATCGGCATGCTTATCTCCCGCCAGTAAGGCACGTTGTTCTCCTAGCGGAGCCAAGGAATCTGCCTGTGGCACTAAAGCAATCCCTGACTGACACGGCGGCCGTCCTGGTCGCCATTGTCCGCACGCGAATCGAGCTGTTTTCACTGGAGGCTGCCGAGCACAAGTCACAGCTCGTGACGCTGCTTGCCTGGCTGATCGGGGCGGGTGTTTTCCTGTTGCTGGCGCTGCTTGTATTTACCGTGGCGTTTGCGTTGCTGGTGTGGCCAAGTGACGCACGCTACCCGGCACTGTTTTTTCTGGCTGTCATCTACCTGGCATTCGGGCTGGGGTGTGTGTGGGGTCTGCGCAGAATCATGGCGCAGGTCGGCAGTCCCTTCTCCGTTACGCTCCAGGAACTGAAAAACGACCTGACCATACTCGAAAGCATGCGCAATGCCACTGACCATGATCCCGCTGGTGGCGGAGCGCACAAATCCGGCTGATGCCCATTATGTCTGATTCCAGTTCTTCATCCATTCAACGGCGCTTGCAGATTGAACGCCTGCGCCTGCGTGCCCAGCTGGAGCGACAGCAGGCCATTGGCAGTGTGCAGCGTGTCCGGCGGGGTCTGACGGCCCGTGGCCTGTGGCACAGTGTGGCAGGCTCGGGTTCGTCCTCATTCAGTGCGGCCAGCCTCATCATGCCTGCCGTATCCATGTGGCGTCGCTATCCCTACCTGCTTGGCAGTGCCGGCTCCCTGGTCGGCGCATGCTTCCGTGGTCGTGCCCGCCTCATCTGGCCACTGGGCATATTGGGTGTGCTGGCCTGGCGCGCGGCAACAAGCCGGTCCGCCGAAAAATCAGGGCCTCAGCATGATCTGCTGTCTCCGTCAGACTGATTCTTTTCCCTGTCATCGTACCCGGGCCATCACAGGCCCAGATCGTTCCACATATTGTCTACCCGTTGCCTGACGGCATCGTCCATGGTGATGGGCCGACCCCATTCCCTTTGGGTTTCTCCAGGCCACTTGTTGGTGGCATCCAGCCCCATCTTGCCACCCAGACCCGATACGGGCGAGGCGAAGTCCAGATAATCAATGGGCGTATTGTCAGCCAGGATGGTATCTCTGACAGGATCCATACGGGTGGTCATGGCCCAGACGACTTCTTTCCAGTCCCGGACATCAATGTCATCATCCACCACAATAATGAACTTGGTGTACATGAATTGTCGCAATATGCTCCATATGCCAAACATGATGCGCTTGGCGTGTCCGGCGTATTGCTTGCGAATGGAAACCACGGCGAGCCGATAGCTGCAT
>Ga0079226_10001783_pt1 | contig 16542 bp, 22 predicted proteins | sample Poulit2014_FD_76345 | JGI IMG/M metagenome (GOLD analysis project Ga0079226, IMG submission 76345) | Agricultural soil microbial communities from Georgia to study Nitrogen management - Poultry litter 2014 | ecosystem: Environmental > Terrestrial > Soil > Agricultural land | place: USA: Georgia...
AGGGGGATTATTTTTGACACAGGAAAAAGATTTATATTTGTTTATTCGACTAGGGGAAAAAGAAGAAAAGCAAGATAACATTATTGGTAGAAATTATATTGGTTTTAGTCCAGATATGACTTCAGAAGAAATTTATAATTCTGCACGTGGTTACTGGTGGTTAGATACTGACAAATTCCAAAGATTAATAAGAATTTTCATCATTCATGACAATACAGTTGTCATGGAAATAAAACCTAATTTAGAAACAGGTCTAATGGAAGTAACACAAGAACAAAGTGAAGAAAATAACATTAAAGAAGGTAAGAAATACTTTGAAGGTACATATGAAGATACAGCAGAGTTTCCTAATGATGTAGGACAACCTTGTTCATTCATTTGGCAACAAAACAATATCAAATATTGTACTGATTATGAATACATAAATGAAGGTATATTAGGCGTTCCTCAGCACGATATACTTTAAAAAGCTATTCAACAGTACTTTTATCATGATTGCCAACTTTCCGTGCATATCAGAATTTGTGAGTAGAATAGAGTAGATTATATTAGGTTTATTAAAAAGTGGATAGCACGACAAAGAAGCCCTAACCAATGAAAGGTATGAAACATTGGAAAAGGCTTCTTTTTTCCATCTTAGTCACTACACACAAACAGAATATTGAATAATCAACTAAGTTTATTTTAGCATATTTTGACAAAGGATAATAGTGTATCCTGTGTAAAATGATTATTATTTTATCAAATCTATTGCTATTACATGTTTAGCATGTTATGATTAAATTAACAATTAATAGAAGGAAGGGAAAAATATGAATATACAAACTTCATTGAAACAACTTCAGGGGCAATATTTACATCTTCTCATTGAAGAATGTAAAGATGTTATCGCAACTGTACCAACAACACCCAATAAAGTTTATATCGATAAAGCTCACAAAAAACCATTTTTAGATTTAGGTTTAGCTTTAAAAACATTTTTATCTGAAGTTGATAATCAAACGAGCCTTAAAGACCTTTCCCAAAAGTTAGATTTAAGCATTATAACTGTAACTAGAGTTTTATTCGAGCCTGATAGAGAAGGTTATAGAAAAGTAACTATTAATGATTTTATGAATAGAATTGAAAAGTTAGTCATTGAAGAATTTGGTAAAAGAGAAGATTTCATCAATAAAGATTTAGAAGTTGCACACGCATGATACAATTAAACAAAGACAAAAAAATAAGAGCAACTATTCTGGAAAAATAGTTACTCTAAAAGGTAAGTCCACCAACACCGGTCAAAGTTGTAAGTGGATAACGACAAAAGCTTTATTAATTTAACACTTTTAGTTTATCACAAATAACTAAAAAGGTCATTTCTAATTTGTTCTTATATAAAGTATACCATATATACTGATTTTGTACAATAAGAACTCAAGTGTTATTGCTATGTAAACACTGTCGTGGTGGGCTTCCTTTTGAAAACTCTTACATTCAGAAAGGAAGATTTTTTATGGCAAAAGATAACAAAACACAAAACCAAAATACAAATGATTTTGAAGAACAAGATGAAATCATTAATGAAAACCTTGACGATTATATTTTAAATGAAGATGATACAAAAGAAGAAAATAATACAACAATTGCAAAGCCTTCTGACGATACAAGAGAGTTAGAAGAAGCTAAGATAGATAAAACAATTGATTTACCTAAATATCCAATACTTTCTCATATCAACCCAACATCTATAAAAAAATTAGATGAAAATGCTATGGGAAATTTAAGACAACGCTTAGGTAAAACTGGTGGCTATCCTTTATGGAAGGATTATTATAATGAGATTTCCTACATTTTCGATAATTTAGAAAGCATCAAAATTTCAACATATGAACCATTTTATGAAATGGGTCAAAATCTTTTAAAAGGTGAAGATTACAATGAAAATTCAGTTGCTTTTATGGACGCACTCACTTATAAATTAAAAGAAATTGAACAGAATTACACTTCCAATAGTATTTTTATCAATGCCAGCTTATCTATAAAATATGATAAACGAGAATTAGGTAACGAAAATGCAAAAAAAGAATTTTTTGTAGATGAGCAAAGTTTTACTATTGATGATATTCGATTAGCAACTTACCTTTACAACAGTCGATACAAAGATAAGATATTCCTTTCACAAACAAACAGTGAAAAACAACAACCTTATTACGCATACGATAATCGTGTACCAAGATGGCACGAGAAGAAAGGTAAACGTATCTTAACTGAAGAAATCATTCGTCTATCTACTACGCTCGCACGTGCTTTAGGTTACAATACACGAACAAAAAAACATTTTAGTAAAGATAGAATTATTGAAGAAGTCATAACAAAAATTATGCCAATTCCGGATTACACTTCAGACCATTTAGAAATGTTCTCAACTGCTTTTCCACAGTGGGTACAATTTGGTGATTTAGTCTATGATATTTATGAACACAAAGTTGCTAAAATGTCGTCATTCTTTAAACTAAAACACTATCATAACTTTAGAATACCTACTGGATTAACGAAAGAACAAATCAAAGAATTACCATCATCTGACGAATTAGACGGTTGTTTACTTAACCAAGATTTTGATGAGAATTTAAATCCTAAAGGTGATAATAAGATAGACAATTTTAAAGAAAAAGTACAAAACTTATTTGTTGATGTACCATTAGAAATGGAAGATGTTGAAAAAGATTGTAAACTATTTATGGATAGAATGAAAGAAAACACAACAGACATTGAACTTATTATGAGTGCTTTAGGTAACATGTTCCACCACTCAACACATTGGCTAATCAATATATTCATTATTGGTAATGGTGGTGGAGGTAAATCATTTGTTTACAACTTACTACAAGATTACATGTTCAAAGAAAATGCATCATCTATCCAACAAAAACACTTTGACGAAAGCTCACGTTTTATTGAAAATGCAATAGAAAGTAAAGAATTTAACTTAATGGGTGAAGTTAAAGGTGTAACAATGTCTAAAAGTTTCATCAACTTCTTTAAATCAACACTAAGTGACAACTCAACGATTGAAGAAAAAGGTGGGGGTTTCCGTTCACTATACTTCTATCTAGGTGTCATTGGTTTATCCAACAAAGGACAAATGCCTTTTATCCCAACTGATGATGTGAACGATGAAGGGTTAAAACGTAGAATAGTTGTTATGGAATATGACGGTGGAGGTAAAGGGCTTTCCCAAAAATACAACAAGAATGATTTAGTTAAATGTATTCCATCATTCGCTTTAGCTTGTATGATGAAATTTAACTATCACCTATCTAATGGGGATATTGCTACTTTCCAAGAAGATATTTTTGGTTGTACAGAGCGACCAATTAAAGGTTTCACAACTGATGCCATTGTTAGAACAACAAAAAATTACTTCAAGAAACATGATAGATATAGAAAATTCTTCTGCCACTTAGCAGATGAGTACCAAATGGAACAAGAACAAAATGCAATGCACACAACTCAAGACGTATCAACCTTAGAAGGTTTTGAAGTTTGGTTATTCAATAAATCAGTCAAACAAATAAAAGACTATTATAAAACTTGGTATGAAGAACAATTTCCAACTAAAACTTCACCTCAAAAAATAATTGAACACTTAGAAAACACTTATCAAATCGTGGCAAAACCTCAACGAGCGAAAAGTTTACCGGGTGCGAAAGCAAAATCAAACACTGTTCGTTCATTAGGTGATGATTTTGTTGATTTAGTTGTATCTGTCAACATAGAAGATAATCCTAGTTTCTTCAAAAGCGAAGATGATTATGAAACAAACGAATAAAGAGCTACACTGAAAAAGGAAGGGTTAAATCCCTTCCTTTTTTATATGAAATATTATTATACCTACCACTTTTCAACCACCGTAAAATTCAACAAAATCCGTTACAAAAGCGTTACAAATTTTGTAACGCTTTTCCCAAAGTGAAATAGCTCAACCACAACGTTTATAACGGTTATTTTTTACCCGTTACAAAAGTTACAAAGTTTGTAACGCTCAAAACCACCACCACAACAACGATGAGAGGGTATTGTTTACAAATAGAGAGTTTCTGTATTTATTATTTAGGTGTTTCTCTCTTTTTTTATGTATATGTATGTATTTTATATGTATATATATTAGTATTTATTTTTTTGATAGGAAATTTCATTAATAGAAAGTAGTTATTTGTAACAAAATGGCTGTAAGTCTTGGGCGACATGGTATTTGAGCGTTACATGGTTTGTAACTTTTGTAACGGGTTTAGGTAAAATCGCTCTATATCAGTAGTTTGAGTGGTATAAATCTGTTACAAAAATTTTTGATTTTGTAACAGAAAATGTAACAGGTTTTTGGTAATTAAACACTCAAACTCCCTATCCCCCAACGAATACGATGATTTTGGTCTAAAAATATAGTAAATAAAGTTTACCCTTTCATATGAAATTGTATTATAAGCGACAATTTATTCGAATGTATAAAATAATGTATAAAGTCATCAAAAATAAGAAAATCAATTTTTAAAACATTTATCCTAACATATGAAAAGATATTGACTATATTAGAGAAGTGATATATAATAAAAATTAAGAAAAGAAATGAAAGAGGTGCTTATCTTGGCAAAAAGCATTTGCTACAAAGACTATCCTTCAACTATCAAGCTATTTAGTAAGAAGAAGGACGGTAAGTATAAAATGATACCGATAAAAAGTTGGACGGATAGAGATGAAACAACTTGCCAACCGATTGTAAGTTACCGAGAAAATGAAAAGGAAACCTTAGACATTGGTATGGTGTTGGATAGACTACTGATTATAGATGTAGATGTTGGGCATCGAGAAGATGTTGATGGTAGAAAGACGTTGGCTCAATGGCTAAGAACAAAAGGTGATGATGAGAAAAAGCAAATTGAAAAAGATATATCAGATACCATGCGAGTGAATACGCCGGGTGGTGGTACACACATTTACTTCTTTTTACCGTTTGATATGGAAGAATTTGAAGGGCAAAGAGAAGTCGGTGCAATGGAAGGTGTTGATTTACTCACAGGTGAAAACAGTTATATACCGGCACCAAAGTCAAAACGTGGTGATGGTTATTATCAACTTCACCACACAAGTGGCGACGAGATAAAGGAAGCACCAAAGTGGCTTATCCAACTCTTTGATAAAAGTGAGTATAACGAAGGAAAACGAGTAGGAAGAAACTATATAAGTGAAGAACGAAAATATGAAACCTTAGATACGAATATGAACAAAATATTCGATGCGATGTTTTTAGGTTTTGAACAGGGAACAAGACATGACAAAATGACAAGTTTAATAGGGTCACTATTGTTCTATGTAAGGAAACGAAAGATAACGATGATAAATGCAGTTAAGATTGTGGAAGTGACTGCAAACAACTGTAATCCACCAATGAAAAAGAAGGAATGGAAACACATTTGGAATGGATTAGTTAAAAAAGAGAATAGGAAGTAGGAAGGGTGGAAAAAATGAAGAACAATGAAAGTACAAAAATATTAGTTGAAGGTAACGCCGTAGATATAAGTGATGATTTAATTAAGAAAGCACGTTTATCAAGAACGAGATATGAGTTGATAAACAATATGTGCAAGTTATTGGTGAACGGTTATTATGATGATGTGATAAAAGAACATCAGAAAGATAAATCTATTTATATAGATAAAGCTATTTCACAAGAAGCTAGAGAATATGTTCGTGAATACGGGTTTAATCGATTGGGCGATGCTTTGGCAGAAATATTGGAATACGAAAGTCAAAATGACATACATGAATTTGATAAGGCAGTATTTAATTTAGATTAGAACAGGACATGTAAAACTTACACGTCCAAAATGCAACAACAAAAGGTGGTAATAACCATGAAAAGAACACTCTATATTTTTTTTTTAGATAAAATCGAAGTTAATGAAGGTATCACTTTAGAACAACAAAGACCAACAATTAGAATATGTAGAAGATTTGGTCAAACTTCTTGAATAGTATAGGAGGATAAGGCATGACACATTTTGAACGAGTAGAATGGATATTGTTTCAGTCGAAAGTTTCGACAAGAGAATTGAAAAAATCACAGGTGTTTCGAAACAGACGATACTTGATTACCGGACAGGTAAAAAGGACGTTTTGTCTAAAATGAAATATAAAACGGCTTTGAATTTAGAAGAAAGTTTTGATGAAGTTAGGGCAATTGACGAAAAGTGCTATGATTGGCGATGGGATAGAGAAACAGGCGAAGATAGATATTAAAAAAAGTTTCCTAAATGTTACAGTTTGGAATAAATTGTAGGCATTTAGGAAATCAAAAAAATATATTTAAAGGGGAAATGAAGTAAATGATAAATTTAGACCGAGTTAAATGGGTTTTATTTCAATCAAAAGTTTCAACGAGAGAAATAGCATATGTTATGAAAAACATTTCCAAAAGCACAATTTTGGATTATAGAACAGGGAAAAAAGTTATTGAAAATAACATGTTAATAAAGACTGCAATTAAGATTGATGAAGTTTATGAAGAAATAAAAAAGATTGATGAAAAGTACGAAACTTGGCAGTGGGATAAAAAAACAGGCGAAGATAAAAGAGATAGCTTTTGGCAGTGGCGTAAAAGTAAAAATAATGATAAAAGCGATGAAAAATTAGAGAAGTTGAAAGAAGAACATGAAAAGAGAAGAAATAGAAATAAAAGCAAGAATAAAAAGCGTGGGAATGGAATAGTGCCAATGCAAAGTTCTCGAAATAAGAAAAGATAATATAAAAGGTGTTAAATATTGACACCTAATATATTTATTGATACTATGTAATTAGTTGAAAAGAAATGATTATATTTTTTTACACTATTAGGTGTTAAATTTTAACACTTAAAATAGTCAAAAAAAGAGAGGTAATTGTGATGTACAAATTACCGAATGGTAATTTAATAGAATTTAATATCAGTCATCGAGTTAAAGGTGATAGAAAAGCAACGGATAAAGATTTTGAAAGACATTTTAAAGACGAGAAAAAACGTAATGAAGCAAAAGAAATTTTTACAGTTTATAACGAAATAACTAATCAATTTAAAGGGTGATGTATATGAGTAAATCAGAAATAAGACTTACTGAAGTAAGAGTAAAACAAGCAAATAAATTAAGACAAAAGCATAAAGATACAATTGGTCTTACGCAAGAAGATTTTTACAATCATATTTTGAAAAAGGTAGTAGCGAATGATTATGCGTATATGAGGGGGCGTGAAAGAAAAGATAAAACAAGAGTTAAAATTGATAAGGAATTAAAAAATAAAGCATCTGAAAAAGCTAAGTATTTAGGCTTTTCTACATTAAATGAAATGTTAGAAGAAATCATAGCTAAAGAATATAAAGATAGCGTCTACAAATCAAAAAAAGCGTATGAAAGGTTTGAGAGTGTGGGTAAAAAACATTTAGAAATTGCCGATGAAAATAAAAGACGAAAAAACTATGAAGATTTAACGTCTGAAGAAAAAGTTGAAATGAAAAGTAAAATTAAAAAAGCTAAGCAAAAACGTGATGAAAGAAGAAGGGAGGATTAAATATGAAAAACAAAATTAGCACTTCAATCACGCTGTCGGAAGATGTAGTTAAAGCATTAGACATTATTGTAAAAGAGTATGAAGGAAATTTGCCTATTAAAAGTCGGTCGAGATTATTTGAATATTTAACTAAAAGAATAGTTGATGAAATTCTTAACGACGAAGCAACATTTATAAATAATGTTGAAAACGTTAAAAAAGAACTGGAATTAAATGGATATACAGAAAATACTTATTTTTCCCCTAAAGGAGATGGTGATGATGTTTGAACAAGAAAAAATTTCTGAAATTGTATGTGAAGAACTGCATGGGAAACCGTTTAGTGAGCTTTCGTATCACGACAAAATAATGATTGAAAGTATATCTGTTAGCTTAATGAAAAGTAAAATTAAATCAGATGAAAATGTGATATTGGAACCTCAAGCGATTAAGGAAATGCAAATGTTGTTGTCTGTAGAAATGTATGAATTAAATTTAGATTTTGTTGATGATAAGCAAAGAACATCGATAAATAGAGTAGTAAATAAAATCTTTGGAAGCAAGTTTCAGATGATGCTTACCTGACCTGAAGCAACATTGAGAAACACAAGCGATTTTTGGTGCGTATAACTTCTGAGAAATTAAAGAGGGTTTTAACGATGAATAATTATGAACTACCGATTTATACGAAAATGGGAAGGACAATTGAGGAAATACGAGAATTAATAAATCGTATACGCCAATCACGTATCAAGATACAAAAGAAACCGGTAGCGATTAAACAACGGTCGAAAGGTCTTTTCTGTGGAACAATGCTTCTGCCTTCAGAACAGGCAATGCGTACAGAAGCAATACTACACGCATATGGCTATGAAGATATAGCTGACTTTTTATTGACAATACAACCGAGACATCAACATACAGTGGATTGTTATGTACCCTTTTATATTAAGCACGAGGACGTGTATAAGACCATTTTAAAGCGTATCGCAAATGGTGATGATGATTTGTGTGAAGTAAAGCCTTTGATTGAATGTAAGCTCTGTGAGAGCTTCACAGATACGTTTGTACACCAACGAGCGAAGGAAGGCACACGAGATGTAATCACTAGACGAAAAGTCCTTTTTGCCCCACGTAAAGATAAACTATTGGATATTGACGAAGTGACGTGGTTACAAGCAGTGAAACGGTTTAATGAGGTGGATAAATACGAAGAACTCGGCATTGATAACTATGCGAATGAGATGTATCAACGAGAACTAGCAACAATGGAAGATGACGAAACAAATGGACATCAACTCACGGGTTTTAATAAAGAGCGTATGAAACAGATTTTACGTAAACAAAATAAACGTAAATAGGATTGATGATTGTTATTGCTAGTTAGTCGCAAAAATATAATTATATTTTTAAAAGTGAGCGTGATGGACAAAAAAACTAAAAACTTGATAAAAACAACGATTGTAAATGATTTATAAAAATGAAAGTAAAGAAAAAAATAAAATATTTCAACCTCTTAAAGATGTTGTAATGACAGTAAAACATTGATTTGTTGCTATTTTTACGCAATAATTAATTGCTTCATAATATTGTGATTATACAGAATATATGTTATATTGTATTTAACATCAAATCAAAGGAGGTTGATTGAATTTTAAAGATGTAAGAATAATAAAAAAACGAGGTGAAAAAATATGAAACAACAAACAACAGGTCGCTTAAAAACAACCGGTGAATTGTTTTTAGCAGTATTAATCGGTGTCATTATTGGCGTACTCGTCTTACTTTTAATGTTTGGTTTTGATTATTCAAAAAAATCTTATGAACAAGCAAATGCAAACGCACATGAATTGGAACGGATTGAAAACAAAATAGATGAGATGAATTATGATGCGATGAGAACAAAAGATGATTTGAAAAGAAATAAAAAAGAAGTACGAAATGTAAGAAAAGATTTGAGAGAAATGGAAGAAGGTAAAAGTTTGGTAGAACAAGATGAAAAATATGGTTTCTATCGAGCGAATTAGTAAAAAGAAACCACCTACCAACGAGCATGTTGGTAGTAGTGGTTGATACATAATAAAAAAAAGAGGTGTACAAAATGGAAAATGAAAATAAAAAAATGGTTGAACAATATGAGGAACGAGTAGCACGAGAAGGCAAAGATAGAGAAAAACGTGGCACAGTGATGCTACTTGGTAATCGAGAATATTACTTTAAGTTTTTACAGAATGAACATAGAGATATGGTAGGTAAAACAGAAAAAGGATTAGTTGAACATATGTTAAAGAAAATTATTGTTGGTGATTATGATGATTTACAACCTGAAGAACCTGAAAGTAAACGTAGAATGTTTGTAAATAAAGAATTACGAGATAAAGCAGATGAACGAGCAAAAGCAAATGGTTTTAGCAATATAAGTGAAATGATTAATCGTATTATTAAGAAAGAAGGTTATGAACAACCTCGTAAGAAGTTTGGTAATCGAGCATTTGCATTTAAACAAATTGGTGAAGATGAAATTGATATGAGTGAAATGAATGGTGGTAATAAGGAAGAATAATATAGAAGGTGTAGCAAATGGAGTATTTAAGCAATGTAAATTTCACGCTTTTCACAAAAGGTATATCGGCAGGCAGACCACAAATATATAAAAACGGTGGCGTTGGTGATACACCAAGATATAACCAATTTAAAAAAGAAATAGAAGAAATACTATTGAGAGATTTAGATGAATATACACTTAATCACATTATGAAATGTTTTGAAGAAGGTACGGGGTATGAAGTAGTCATTACTTGTTATTATAAAGTTGTCAATTCGGACTATTGGAACACGCCGATGATAACAACGCCCGATGTTGATAATGTGGCAAAAGCGTTATTCGACCAAATACTCGGACGATTAGGTATTAACGATAGTAAGATATTTGATTTAAGGATTAGAAAATATTATGGGAAAGAAAATAAGATAGACTTTGATGTAAACACTTATGATATTAAGAAATATGAAAGTTATAACAAAGTAAGGAATAAAGAAAGACGTAAAAAACGTGAACGAAAAAAAGAAGCAAGTTTTGAAGAACGATGGAATAAATATAAAGAAATATTCGAATTAGATTAAAGTAAAAGGGTGGTGAATGTAATGGGTAGAAAACTCAAAGAAGAAAAACGAAAGAAAGTAAGTTTTACGACAGGCGAGGATATAATTGAAATGCTCGATTTTTTAATACAGTCATCTAAAGGCGTTGTACCTATTCAATCGAGAAGTCATTTAATAGAGTTACTGATTAAATCGTTTTGTTATCAAGTTTTAAATGGATATAACACATTTTTATATGATGTGGAAGATATAAAAGAAAAGTTGGAAGCCAATGGCTTTAACCGTAATACGTTGACAGTATTGAATAGTGATAGTGCTTACCAATATGTTGAATATCAAGAGAAAATTGAGAAACAGTCGAATGCTATAGAGAAAATGAAACAAGATGCTCGAGAAATGAATGAAACCGTAGAACGTAAAAAAGCAGAGAAAAAAGCACTTGAAGAAGAAATAGCAAAATTGAAAGCAGAAAGAGAAAAACATGGTAGCAGTGAAGCAACATTTAAAGATGAAAATAGAAATCGTAAACAACCCGAAGTGAAACGTAACACGAAAGAAAAATCTAATAACCGAAGAAAAAGAAATCAATCACGAGAAGTTATTGCAACAGTCGATGGTGTTGTTTTTGTAGATGTTTTAACAGATACACAAATTGAAGTATTAACAAAAGAAAATTATCAAGATAAATTACAAAAACGTGGTTACTTTGTTCAGATGAGTGAACTTGGTGAATTAGAAATATCAGGTAAAACCATTGGAGTATTGAAGAAATATGGTGATATGGAATTTGAAGGTTATGAAGAAAACACAGATGATGTCAAAGAAATAGTAAAAGAAGCAGACGAACGGATTATGGAAGATAACGAAGGAAATAAGTATTTTGTTATTGGCTTAACTGAAATAAACGAGAAGAAATATAAAAATTATGAGTACCCGAAAGGTATAGGACAGTATGGTGTAATTTATATTTCTGATAAAAAAGAACAAGTGGTTGATAAGTATATGTTTTACAATGACAAACCAATGAAAACAATAAATAAAAATGTTATTGATTATCTTATTGCAGAAATTGCAGAAGAAACAGGAACAACCTACAAAGCATTGTTTAAACAAGTAAATCGAGAAGATGAATTGAAATACTTCAAAGAAGATTTAGAAAATAATCGTACACCGATGATAAGAATAATTGAATAAGAAAAGGGGTGGTATCAATGGTAGTTATGACAAACTATGAGAGTTTTGAAAATTTTGAGTTAAGTTTTTATACGTTGAAAGGAAATATAAATGAATTGCTTGAAGAACTTGAAGTTAGAGAAATGACAAAAAATGCACTTGAACGTGACATACAAAGACTTGAAAAGAACGCAGAAGATATGGAATTAGATATTGGTGAAGTGATTGCACAACTTGAAAGTAATGAAGAAGAACGTGAGTTTGAAGAATTTGATATTGAAGAAAGTAATTATGGTGCAGAAAACGAAGCGATTGAAGGGTTACAATCAGTGAAATCAGCATTAAATAGTTTATTGAATGTTGATAGAGATAAAGCAGAAGATTTAGTAGAGAGTTACCAAACATTGATTAGTGAAGTTTATCGTAACTTGAATGAAGTTTTTGATTATCATGGTGATGAAGAAGTAAAAAGAATATTGGTAAATAATACAGGCAGTATAGCAGACGCTAGAGATGGCATAAAAGAAGCATGGAACAATGCAAAAATTAACATGAAAATAGCATTTGATGATGAATTAGATTTTGAAGGAAACGAACTTGGTAAACGAGTGAGCGTAATTAATAATGAGTTGGTTTATAACGAAAAACACTCGGTTAAGGCAATTCAATTAGTACCTCCTTTAAAAACAAGTTTAGAAAACTTGGTAGAAGTTTTAATTAAAAATGAGTTGTATTCCGAAGAAATAGAAGAATATTTCGCAGTGGTAAATGAAAAAGCAAGCGAACTTCTTAAATGGTTTTCGTCATGGCGATAAAATAATAAACATTAAAGGTGGTGGTAGTGAACATAAAAATAATGAAGAAAACGGAAGGTGGTAGAACATATGGAAAAAGAACAAAGAATGAAAGAATGTTTAGCAAAGTTTTGTTATTCACAAGAGTATGAAAGGTTATCAGAGTTAGAGAAAAATGAAGTAACTGCTTTGATAGACGAGATGATTAGTCAAATGAATACAAATGATAACAAAACATCACTCGAAAAAGTGGTTGAAAAAATAGGCACTGAAAGAGAATACTATGAGATTGAAATGGAGGAAAATGAAGAACGATTTACTGAAATTGTTGAAGAATTAAGAAGGTATAGTAATGAAATCAAAGCAGAAACATCAATTTTGGAAAATATAAAATACGATATTAGGCAAGAAAGATTAAAGTTGGAAGATGCAGTAGCTTATTTAGACGATAAAATAAACAAAATGGTGAATGAATTTTAAATATAGAAAGGTTTGATAAATATGTTGAATTTTACAGATGAAAATGCAGAACGAAAAGCGTTGTTTGAAAGAAGATTATCTGCAAAAACAATGCTAATAACTTATATGGCAATGACAATATTCATGCTATTCTTTCCCGGTATAAGTCAACCGGGTGGTTGGTTTGGTTTCTCGTTCGTACTTATAGTATTTGGTGGAATGTTATTTGTACCAACGAAATATCCGGTTGATGAAATCTTTTTAAATGTATTGGTCGCATTTATTTTAACAAAAGGTATTCTATCCTTTTTCTATGGTTCACTAAATTCTGATGTGTTAGGTACAAGTGGAACAGAAGAAATTAAGTTACCATTCATGGCAACATTATTATTAATGGAAATTATTGTATGTATATTCTATTTTGTGTTTTTCTACAATGGTTTTAGAATAGTTAGAAAAAGTGAAGAAGCTATGCCTTTTGAGGTAGAGTTTTTCACCAAGTCACCGAGAGTATCGTTTATAGGAACAGTAATTGTAACATTCGTTGCTTCATTCTTTGTAAGTGGTGGATATGATACAGGCGAAGGTATTGGAAAAGTAGTGATGGTAATTCTTTTCTTCATTGGTTATTTAATTGTTAGAGGTATTTTAAATGGAACAATGAAAGAAAATATTAGTCAACACATGGATAATAGACGAGAAGTAAAACAACAAGCAAGAGAAGAAATGATGAAAAAACATTATAAAAACAAAGTTAAAGGTGGAAGATTTAGAAGATAACGAGGTGAAAAGTTATGGCTTTAGATGAAGTGGAAAAACGAGTAGAAGAAGAATTAGAAGAAATGGCAATTCTAGGGTTAGAACGATTTAAGAAAGATAAACAAAAAACAAAAGGTAAAAATGTGCTTGAAAAAGATGATACAGACTTGGTAATAAATGATGAATTTGAAGAAGTAGATAGTGATGTGTTCCATGATGGAACACTCACTACTTCTGAAAATGAACTAAATGATGACGAAGAATGTCACGAATATTTAAGTTTAATTGTGTTTAATGAAGAAAGAATAGGTTGCGTATATGAAGAAAATCAGATATTCGAAACAGATAATACACGAAATAATCAAAAAATGTGTGCAAAATCAATAAGTGAAAACATTACTGATGATAAAGAAGAACAACGATTATTGGAAAGTATACTGAATGAAAAATTTTCATTAGAAGAAGAAGATGGTGACTTGACTGTATTTGAAGGCTTTGAACTAGATACGGTGAAGTCTGAAGAAAGCGAAATTATCATTGCCCTTATTTACGATATGGAAAGAGATGAAATTACAAGTTTTGAAATACCAAAAGAAGATATTGAAGATTTAGATATGAATGGAATTGGTAACTATGTTTACAATGAATACTTTGAAAACTTAGAAGATTAAAAAATGAAAGAGTGGTGAAGAATAATGAAATTTATTCAAGTAGTCATATCTTTAATAGGTATTATAGGTAGTATTTTTATTGGAGGTATATTTGCTTTATCGGGTACTTTTCAATTATTAGGTCTATTAGACCGAGAAGGTATGGGAATTAACTTAGTTTTTGGTTTTGGAGTATTGTTCATAGGTTGTATTGTTGTTCCGTATCTAGCAAAAATGTTTTTTGGAACAGGTGAAAAACAACCGAGTAATAATGGTAATCCAATCAGTAATTTGTTTGGAAACGTAAAAGAAAACAAGGAAATTGTAGAAAGAGAGGCAATTGAAGTAAAAGAAGAAAGTTTGAAGATGGATGAAATGTTCAACAATTATAAAGACAATAAAAAGGACGGTGATTGATAATGGTAGTGAGTAGCGAAAGAGTTTATAACTGTATTGGTTATAGAGAAGATAGAAATGATGAATTGCCAACACTGTTACAATATTACCCTATGGAAAAATACAATCCAACTTTTAAAAAAGATGCTAAAAAATATGAAAGCGAACTTCAAGGTTTGTTGGAAAAAGGTTCAGAAATGGCTTTGCATATGGACTTGTGGGGAACAAAAAATGATTATATCAAATTAAGAGAACTTCAAATGGCAACAGGTGAAGAAGTTGATTTTAATGAAAGTTATATGGCAATAATGGGAAGAGTAGAAGAAGGTTATGTGTTCTCTGTTATTGAAGCCCCTTATGGCTTTAGTAGAGAAAATTTAAAAGAAAGAGCAGAACGAATGAATGCATCTTTACTTAATGCCGAAGAAATTAACGCTTGTGATATTGGTATAAAGACGTTACGTTTAGAACGTAATAATTGTTTATTTAAACTCAATCCGAAATTAACATTATTATTTAGAGATGAAGCAAGCCCTGACCCATTAGATAGCATTTGGGAAATTGAAACTGCTAGAGATATAGAATATGATTTAGAAAAAATGAAATTCTATACTGCTATTGATGAAACTGGTAATGAAGTTGCTATACCGTTTAAAAATAATGGTGGGTTCTTAGTTACGGGTGTTCCGGGTTCCGGTAAATCTGCTTCTTTCTTACCTTTACTAACTTCAATGTTGTATCAAGATGCAATAGAATTAACATTGGTAGATGGTAAGACTGCACCAAGTGAATTAGATGATTTTAGAGAATATGGTTTAGCCGATGTATATAAATTGAAAGTAAATGAAGGCGAACGAAACTTTGAGGAAATTTTAGAAGTGCTAAAAGAATTTGACGAAGGATTGGCAAAAAGAGCAGATGAATTTAAAGAAAAGTATAACGTAACAAACTTTTGGGATATTCCAATTGACGAACGACCAAAAATGAAAATGTTAGTTATAGATGAGTGCCAAGTTTTCTTCAACACAACAGGTAAGAAAACAGATGAGAAGAAACTGATTGAGCAAATAACTGCTACCGTTGAGAACTCCGTTCGTATAGGACGAGCTTACGGAGGTATGGTTTGCTTATCAACACAAAAACCTTCTCGGAATTCAATGCCATCTGATTTAAGAGATAACTGTGCATTACGGGTGGCGTTACAAACTAAAACGCAAGAAGCAGAAAGAATGATATTAGGTGAACGAAGTGGCGAAGAACCTGACAGATTGCTTGCGACAAAAATTGGTAAAAAACCCGGTGTTGCTATTACAGAAAATGAAGGTGGCGACCGAGAAAGAATAAGATTTGTATTTTACCGATATGAAAACTTTATTGAAGATTTGAGAGAGATTAAAGAAGAAAAGAGAAGAAAAATGATGTCGAAATAATTTTAAAAACGAACTCAACCTTAAAAATAGGTTGAGTTTTTTTATTTTTGCTATTAAATGACTTAATTAGACAACTGACTAAAATGGACAATACTATTTTCAAGCCAAAAGAAAATGCCAAAACTAGCCACAATGTAAAATAATCGACGGTATCGCCCGAAGGACGATGAAAACCTAAAGACGATGTAAAGAATTGAGTGTGATTTTATTTTTAGACGA
>Ga0079226_10001784_pt1 | contig 16538 bp, 11 predicted proteins | sample Poulit2014_FD_76345 | JGI IMG/M metagenome (GOLD analysis project Ga0079226, IMG submission 76345) | Agricultural soil microbial communities from Georgia to study Nitrogen management - Poultry litter 2014 | ecosystem: Environmental > Terrestrial > Soil > Agricultural land | place: USA: Georgia...
ATAATTTTTGCAACTACACCAGCACCTACGGTACGGCCACCTTCGCGAATTGCGAAACGTAGGCCATCTTCCATGGCAATTGGTGCAATCAGGGTAACGTCTAATTTAACGTTATCACCTGGCATCACCATCTCGATGCCCTCTGGAAGCTCGCAGCTACCAGTGACGTCAGTGGTACGGAAGTAGAACTGTGGACGGTAGCCTTTGAAGAATGGGGTATGACGACCACCTTCTTCTTTGGACAGCACGTACACTTCTGCTTCGAATTGAGTGTGCGGGGTGATGGTGCCTGGCTTCGCCAAGACCTGACCACGCTCGATATCTTCACGCTTAGTACCACGCAGCAGGACACCAACGTTCTCACCGGCACGACCTTCGTCAAGCAGCTTACGGAACATCTCAACACCGGTACAGGTGGTTTTAACGGTGTCACGGATACCAACGATCTCGATCTCTTCACCAACCTTGATGATTCCACGCTCAACACGGCCGGTTACAACAGTACCACGACCTGAGATGGAGAAAACGTCTTCAATTGGCAGCAAGAATGGCTGATCAATGGCACGCTCTGGCTCTGGGATGTACGAGTCTAAGGTTTCAACCAGAGTCTTAACTGCGGTCGTACCTAAGCCGTTGTCGTCCTCGCCGTTCAATGCCATCAGCGCTGAACCAACGATGATTGGCGTGTCATCACCTGGGAAGTCGTATTCTGACAACAGGTCACGAACTTCCATTTCAACCAGTTCTAACAGCTCTTCATCGTCAACCATATCGGCCTTGTTCAGGAACACAACGATGTACGGAACACCAACCTGACGGGACAGCAAGATGTGCTCACGGGTCTGCGGCATGGGGCCGTCAGCTGCAGAACAAACAAGAATAGCACCGTCCATCTGGGCAGCACCGGTAATCATGTTCTTCACGTAGTCAGCGTGACCTGGGCAGTCAACGTGCGCGTAGTGACGCTCTGGGGAGTCGTACTCGACGTGTGACGTGCTGATGGTGATACCACGTGCTTTTTCTTCTGGCGCGTTATCGATTTGGTCGTAACCTTTCGAGTCACCTTCACCGCCCCAAGTTTCATGACAAACACGAGTCAGTGCAGCTGTCAGCGTGGTCTTACCATGGTCAACGTGACCGATGGTACCAACGTTCAGGTGCGGTTTGTTGCGTTCAAATTTTTCCTTAGCCACGATATATTACCTCTTACTAAATGGGCTGGATTAACCTTGCTTATTAACAATTGCTTCGGCAATACTCGCCGGCGCTTCTGCGTACTTCGAGAACTCCATGGAGTAGCTCGCACGACCTTGCGACATTGAGCGAACATCCGTAGCGTAACCGAACATTTCCCCCAATGGCACTTCAGCACGAATTATCTTTCCTGAAGGATTATCTTCCATGCCTTGAATCAAGCCACGACGACGATTCAGGTCTCCCATCACATCGCCCATGTACTCCTCAGGGGTTACAACTTCAACCTGCATGACCGGCTCGAGCAGAACTGCTCCACCTTTTTGTGCAAGCTGCTTGGTTGCCATCGATGCAGCGATTTTAAACGCCATCTCGCTCGAGTCAACATCATGGTAAGAACCATCATACACTGTAGCTTTCAAGCCTAAGAGCGGATAACCGGCGACAACACCGTTCTGCATCTGCTCTTCAATACCTTTTTCAATTGAAGGGATGAATTCTCTCGGGATCACACCACCGACAATTTCGCTGGTAAATTCTAAGCCTTCCTGACCTTCATCAGCAGGCTCAAAACGAATCCAGCAATGACCAAACTGTCCACGACCACCTGACTGACGGACAAACTTACCTTCAATCTCACAGGTGTTACGAATCGTTTCGCGGTAAGCAACTTGCGGCTTACCAATGTTAGCGTCAACGCCAAACTCACGACTCATACGGTCAACTAGAATATCCAGGTGCAACTCACCCATACCGGAAATGATAGTCTGACCTGTTTCTTCATCAGTCTGCACACGGAACGATGGGTCTTCTTGCGCTAAGCGCCCTAGAGCCACACCCATTTTCTCTTGGTCGGCCTTAGTTTTCGGCTCAACCGCAACGGAGATCACAGGCTCAGGGAATTCCATACGCTCCAACACGATTGGCTTATCAATGGCGCACAAGGTATCCCCCGTGGTCACATCTTTCATACCAATCAGTGCGGCGATATCACCAGCACGAACTTCTTTAATCTCTTTACGGTCATTAGCATGCATCTGCACCATACGACCTACACGCTCGCGCTTACCTTTAACGGAGTTCAATACAGAGTCACCGGACTGCAGGACGCCTGAGTAGACTCGCACAAAGGTCAAAGTTCCAACGAATGGGTCTGTGGCAATTTTAAATGACAGTGCCGCAAAAGGACCATTGTCATCCGCTGGACGCTCATCAACCTTCTCATCATCGTCAGGGTGAACGCCTTTAATTGCAGCAATCTCAGTGGGTGCTGGCAAGTAATCAATAACCGCGTCCAAAACCAAAGGTACACCTTTGTTTTTGAAAGAGGTGCCGCAGACTGCTGGAGCAATTTCGCCGTTCAGCGTACGCTCACGCAAACCTGCTTTAATCTCTTCTTTGCTCAGCTCACCGCCTTCGAGGTACTTATCCATTAATTCTTCATTGGCTTCAGCAGCAGCTTCTACCAACAAGGAACGGTACTCCTCGGCTTCAGCCAGCATATCCGCTGGAATCTCTTCCTCACGGTAATGCAGACCCATGTCAGCATCATCCCAGTAGCGCGCCTTCATTTCGACTAGATCAATCTGACCTTCGAAATTCTCTTCAGCACCAATTGGCAGCTGCAGAGCGACTGGAGTGTGACCGAGACGGTCTTTAATTTGCCCAAGCACACGCTTGAAGTCAGCACCTTGGCGGTCCAACTTGTTCACGTAAACAATACGGGGAACGCCGTATTTGTCTGCTTGACGCCAAACAGTTTCAGACTGCGGTTCAACACCTGAGGAACCACAGAAAACAACAATTGCGCCATCAAGTACACGCAAGGAACGCTCAACCTCAATGGTGAAGTCAACGTGACCAGGTGTATCAATAACGTTAATGCGGTATCTATCATACTGCTGAGTTGAGCCTTCCCAGAAAGCTGTCACCGCAGCAGAAGTAATAGTAATTCCGCGCTCTTGTTCTTGCGCCATCCAGTCAGTGGTACTGGCACCATCGTGGGTTTCACCCATCTTATGGTTTACACCTGTATAGAACAGGATTCGCTCGGTGGTGGTGGTTTTACCAGCATCAACGTGCGCACAAATACCAATGTTACGGTAGCGATTAATAGGGGTAGTACGAGCCACAATAATTTCCTCGCTGATTTAAAAACGGTAATGCGAGAAAGCCTTGTTGGCCTCTGCCATACGGTGAACATCTTCACGCTTTCTAACTGCCGAGCCTTTGCCTTCAGCTGCATCCATCAGCTCGCCCGCTAAACGTAAAGCCATTGACTTCTCACCACGCTTACGCGCCGCTTCTACTAACCAGCGCATCGCCAGTGCATTTCGGCGCGATGGACGCACTTCAACAGGAACCTGGTAGGTGGCACCACCTACACGACGGGATTTAACTTCGACCAGCGGAGCGATGGCGTCGAGTGCTTTCTCGAAGACTTCCAGTGGTTCACTGTCTTGACGGCTTTTAACTGTTTCCAGTGCACCGTACACAATACGTTCGGCCACGGCTTTTTTACCGTGCTCCATAACGTGATTCATAAATTTAGCAAGAATCTGACTTCCATAAATTGGATCGTCATGAATCTCGCGTTTTGCAATAACGCGACGTCTTGGCATTGATAAGCCCTCTAACGGTCTTCAGGTTCGCTCGGGACTCAGTTCAACAGGCCCGACCTTACTCTTATCGACTCGAAATAATAAAAATGTTACTTAGGACGCTTGACACCATACTTGGAGCGGCCTTGTTTACGGTCATTGACACCTGAGGTGTCTAATGCACCGCGCACAACGTGATAACGAACACCAGGTAAGTCTTTTACTCGACCACCACGGATTAACACAACGCTGTGCTCTTGTAGGTTATGCCCTTCACCACCAATATAGGAAGCGACTTCATAACCATTGGTTAGACGAACACGGCATACTTTACGTAACGCAGAGTTCGGTTTCTTTGGCGTGGTGGTATATACACGAGTACATACGCCACGACGTTGCGGGCAGTTTTGCAACGCAGGCACATCGTTTTTCTTAACGATACGCTTGCGGCGCTTACGCACCAGCTGATTAATTGTTGCCATCTACAAGCTCCACTGTTGTCTTTCGACATAAACTAAATGACGGAATTATAAAATCCCGCCAATTTTAGGGGTACAAGATTCTAATGAGAGTCTTGCACCCCGTCAAGGCTAATTATTTATGCGATGCATAAAATTTAGCATTACTTTTTCAAATTAAGTGCTTCGCTGAGTGCTGCTTCCACATCACTGGCGCTGACACCACCTCGCGGCGCATCAGCAGGTTGACGACTTTTCCGCTCTGCGTGATAAGCCAATCCAGTACCTGCAGGAATCAAGCGACCCACCACTACGTTTTCTTTTAGACCACGTAAGAAATCGCGCTTACCTGTGACTGCTGCCTCAGTTAATACTCGAGTTGTTTCTTGGAACGATGCCGCAGAGATAAATGATTCTGTGGACAAGGATGCCTTAGTAATACCTAACAACACTCGCTCAAACTTAGCTGGGAAACGATCCTTGCTAACCAACTCTTCGTTTTCTTCCAAGACCGTATTGTACTCGGGCTGGTCACCACGGATGAATGAAGAATCACCCACCTCGGTAATTTCCACTTTACGCAACATCTGACGAAGAATGGTTTCAATGTGCTTATCGTCAATTTTTACACCCTGTAAACGATAAACGTCTTGAATCTCAGTCACAATGTAATGGGCCAAAGCACTGACGCCAAGCAAGCGCAAAATATCATGGGGATCGCTCGGACCATCAGAAATCACTTCACCACGATTCACTTGCTCACCCTCAAACACGTTGAGGTGACGCCACTTGTGGATCAGCTCCTCATATGGCTCGCTGCCATCAGTTGGCGTAATCACCAAGCGACGGCGGCCTTTAGTTTCACGGCCAAAGGAAATGGTACCGCTGACTTCAGCCAAAATCGCTGCTTCTTTTGGACGACGCGCTTCAAATAAGTCCGCAACCCGTGGCAAACCACCAGTAATGTCACGAGTCTTTGAAGTTTCTTGTGGGATTCGCGCAACAACATCACCGATATTGATGCGATCACCATCATTGAGGTTGACCAGGGCGTGGGCCGGCAAGAAGTACTGTGCAACAACATCGGTACCCGGTAACAGCAGGTCTTCACCATTATCGTCAACCAACTTAATGGCTGGACGAATATCTTTACCTGCGGCTGGACGCTCTTGCGGATCCATCACTTCAATGTTGCTCAGACCGGTCAGCTCGTCGGTCTGGCGCTTGATAGTAATACCCGCCTCCATACCCACAAACTGAACAATACCTGTGGTTTCCGTAACAATTGGGTGTGTATGTGGATCCCATTTTGCAATAACTGCACCGGCATCAACCACATCACCTTCTTGAACAGAAATCACCGCTCCATAAGGGAGCTTATAACGCTCACGCTCGCGACCAAACTCATCGGCAATGGCCAGCTCACCAGAACGCGACACTGCAACCAAGCTGCCATCTTCACGAGCAACATGCTTTAAGTTAATTAAGCGGACCGAACCACCATTTTTAACCTGCACACTATCGGTTGCTGAAGTACGGCTGGCTGCACCACCAATGTGGAAAGTACGCATGGTCAACTGTGTTCCAGGCTCACCAATGGATTGCGCAGCAATCACACCTACGGCTTCACCTTGGTTCACTTCATGACCACGGGCTAAGTCACGCCCATAACACTTGGCACAAATACCATGACGGGTTTCACAACTGATGGGCGAGCGCACCACCACTTCATCAATACTGTTGTTTTCAATAAACTCAACCCAGCGCTCATCAACCAGGGTGCCCATTGGGATAAGCACATCACCGGTACCTGGACTGACCACATCTTGAGCGATCACCCGGCCTAATACGCGATCACCTAAAGGCTCAACAACGTCACCGCCCTCAATGTGCGGAGTTAACACTAGACCTTCTTCGGTACCACAGTCGACTTCGGTAACCACTAAATCTTGGGCCACGTCAACCAAACGACGGGTCAAATAACCGGAGTTAGCCGTCTTCAATGCAGTATCCGCGAGACCCTTACGGGCACCGTGGGTAGAAATAAAGTACTGCAGTACGTTGAGGCCTTCACGGAAGTTAGCAGTAATCGGCGTCTCAATAATGGAGCCATCCGGCTTAGCCATCAAACCACGCATACCGGCCAGCTGACGAATCTGTGCTGCAGAACCACGCGCACCTGAGTCAGCCATCATGTACATGGAGTTAAATGACTCTTGAGTCACCGTATTACCGTCGCGATCCACCACCGGCTCTTCGGACAGGTTAGCCATCATCGCCTTGGATACTTCATCGTTGGCTTTTGACCACAGGTCGATCACTTTGTTGTACTTCTCACCTTGAGTCACTAAACCCGAGGCGTACTGTTTTTCAATTTCTTTAACTTCTTCAACCGCAGTCTCAATGATTGAGGTCTTCTCTTCTGGGATCACAAAGTCATTTACGCCAATGGATACACCGGAAATGGTTGAGAAAGCAAAACCGCTGTACATCAACTGGTCAGCAAAGACTACGGTTTCTTTCAAACCCACCACGCGATAGCACTGGTTGATTAGGTTTGAGATGGCCTTTTTCTTCATTGGCAAATTGACAATGGAGAATGGCAAGCCTTCTGGAACAATTTGGAACAATAGCGCACGGCCAACTGTGGTATCCACAATACTGGTGTTGTGCGTCACAGTGCCATCTTTGCCGTTAACAGTTTCAGTGATGCGCACTTTAATTTTTGCGTGCAAGGATGCATCACCGGAACGGTAGACACGATCCACTTCTTGCAGATCAGCAAAAATACGACCTTCACCCTTAGCGTTTACCGCTTCACGGGTCATGTAGTACAAACCAAGTACAACGTCTTGCGAAGGCACAATAATCGGTTCGCCGTTAGCCGGCGACAAGATGTTGTTGGTGGACATCATCAAAGCACGGGACTCAAGCTGCGCTTCGATGGTCAAAGGCACGTGCACCGCCATTTGGTCACCGTCAAAGTCAGCGTTATACGCCGCACAGACTAACGGGTGCAATTGAATGGCTTTACCTTCAATGAGCACCGGTTCAAACGCCTGAATACCTAGACGGTGCAAGGTTGGCGCACGGTTTAAGAGGACTGGGTGCTCACGAATCACATCCGCCAAAACGTCCCAAACCTCTGGCAACTCACGCTCAACCATTTTCTTAGCGGCTTTAATAGTGGTAGCTAAACCACGCTGTTCAAGCTGACCAAAAATGAATGGCTTAAACAACTCCAACGCCATTTTCTTGGGCAAACCACATTCGTGCAAGCGTAAAGTTGGGCCCACTACGATCACTGAACGACCTGAGTAGTCCACTCGCTTACCGAGCAAGTTTTGACGGAAACGACCCTGCTTACCTTTGATCATATCTGCCAAAGATTTCAGCGGGCGACGGTTGCTACCGGTAATGGCACGGCCACGACGACCGTTATCCAATAGCGCATCCACTGATTCTTGCAGCATGCGTTTTTCGTTACGCACGATAATGTCAGGTGCCGACAACTCTAACAAGCGTCTTAGACGGTTGTTACGGTTAATCACTCGACGGTACAGATCGTTCAAGTCAGACGTAGCAAAGCGACCACCATCCAGTGGCACCAGCGGACGTAAGTCCGGCGGCAAAACGGGCAGCACAGTCATCACCATCCACTCTGGCTTATTACCAGACTCGTGGAAGGCTTCCATTAGCTTTAAGCGCTTGGAGAGCTTTTTGATTTTGGTCTCTGAGTTGGTTTGCGGAATCTCTTCACGCAATGCGTTGATCTCATACTCAAGATCAATATCCAACAAGAGTTCGCGGACGGCTTCGGCACCCATGCGGGCGTCAAAGTCATCACCGAACTCTTCTAATGCCTCAAAGTACTGGTCGTCATTGAGCAGCTGACCTTTTTCAAGGGTAGTCATCCCTGGATTAATCACTACATAGCTTTCAAAGTACAACACCCGCTCAATATCACGCAGGGTCATATCCAGCAGCATACCAATACGGCTAGGTAATGATTTTAAAAACCAAATGTGTGCAGCTGGTGCGGCCAAATCAATGTGCGCCATGCGCTCGCGACGTACTTTTGAAAGGGCTACTTCAACGCCACACTTCTCACAAATGACACCGCGGTGCTTTAAGCGCTTATATTTTCCGCACAAGCACTCATAGTCTTTAACTGGGCCAAAAATTTTGGCGCAGAACAAACCATCGCGCTCAGGGCGAAATGTACGGTAGTTAATGGTTTCAGGTTTTTTAACCTCACCAAAAGACCAGGAGCGGATCATTTCTGGGGATGCGAGCGAAATTCGAATCGCGTCGAAATCCTCGACCTGACTCTGGTTTTTTAATAAATCTAATAAATCTTTCAAGGCCTTTCCTCCTGACGGAGCGGGGAGCGGGTATTTCTACACCGCTCCTAATACGCACGCGTGTTAAACGGTTTCCAGTTCGATATCGATACCGAGCGAACGAATCTCTTTGATCAACACATTGAAGGATTCTGGCATGCCAGGCTCCATCCGGTGATCTCCGTCTACAATGTTTTTATACATCTTAGTCCGGCCGTTCACGTCATCCGATTTCACGGTCAACATTTCTTGCAGGGTGTATGCAGCACCGTAAGCTTCTAACGCCCAAACCTCCATCTCACCAAAGCGCTGACCACCAAACTGCGCTTTACCGCCCAGCGGCTGCTGGGTGACGAGGCTGTACGAACCTGTGGAACGGGCATGCATCTTGTCATCAACCAAGTGGTTAAGCTTCAAGATGTACATGTAACCCACGGTAACAGGACGGTCGAAAGCATTACCGGTACGTCCATCATAAAGTACCATCTGGCCACTTTCAGGCAGATCAGCCAGCTTCAGCATGGCTTTGATTTCCTGCTCTGACGCACCATCAAACACAGGTGTCGCCATAGGTACACCGCCACGTAGGTTGTCACTTAACTCAAGAATTTCTTCATCAGTGAGACTGTCAAGATCAACACGGTCTTCTTCCGCGCCGCCAATCTCGTTATAAATCTGATGCAAGAACTCTCTTAGCTCAGTCACTTTACGTTGCTCTTGAAGCATCAAGTCAATTTTTTCACCCAACCCTTTAGCCGCTAAGCCAAGGTGTGTTTCTAAAATTTGACCCACGTTCATTCGCGACGGCACACCCAAGGGGTTAAGCACCACATCCACAGGGATACCGTGTTCATCATGGGGCATGTCTTCAACCGGCATAATCACCGAAACCACACCTTTGTTACCATGACGGCCGGCCATTTTATCCCCTGGCTGGATACGACGCTTAATCGCCAAGTACACTTTAACGATTTTCTGTACACCAGGTGCTAAATCATCACCCTGTTGTAACTTGCGCTTTTTGTCTTCGAACTTCTCATCCAGCAGCTTGCGACGATCCACTAAATATTCTTGAGCTTTTTCCAACTGCTCATTGAGGGCATCGTCAGCCATACGCAGCTTGAACCATTGACCGTGCTCGATGCCGTCAAGGATCTCATTGGTCAGCTCAGTGCCTTTTTTGACACCTGCACCACCTTCAGCTTTAGCACCCACCAAGTGGCTGCGTAAACGTTCAAAGGTTGCACCTTCAACGATACGGAACTCTTCGTTGAGGTCCTTACGGATTTCATCTAATTGAGCTTTTTCAATGGACAAGGCTCGGGAGTCACGCTCAATGCCATCACGGGTGAATACTTGCACATCAATGATGGTGCCTTTGGTGCCCGTAGGCACACGCAAGGACGTATCTTTAACGTCTGAAGCTTTTTCACCGAAAATAGCCCGCAGGAGTTTTTCTTCTGGGGTCAGTTGAGTTTCACCTTTAGGTGTCACTTTACCCACCAGAATATCCCCTGCTTCGACTTCCGCACCCACATAAACAATACCGGCTTCATCGAGCTTATTGAGCGCCGCTTCACCCACATTAGGAATATCTGAAGTGATCTCTTCAGGGCCTAACTTGGTGTCACGGGACACACAGGTCAACTCTTGAATATGGATCGTAGTGTAACGGTCCTCTTCGGCAACCCGCTCTGAAATCAAGATCGAGTCTTCAAAGTTGTATCCATTCCATGGCATAAATGCCACGCGCATATTCTGACCTAGAGCCAACTCACCCATATCAGTGGATGGGCCATCGGCCATAATATCGCCACGGGACACCTTTTCACCTTTACGCACTAGAGGGCGCTGGTTGATACAGGTGTTTTGGTTGGAGCGGGTGTATTTGGTCAGGTTGTAAATATCCACACCTGCCTCACCGGCCTCAACTTCATCATCGTTAACCCGCACCACAATACGGCTGGCATCAACCGATTCAATCACACCGCCACGGCGAGCAACTTCACAGACACCGGAGTCACGAGCAACGTTACGTTCCATACCAGTACCTACTAGCGGCTTATCAGCACGCAAGGTTGGGACCGCTTGACGCTGCATGTTAGAACCCATCAGAGCACGGTTCGCATCGTCATGCTCCAAGAACGGAATCAAGGATGCTGCAACAGAAACCACCTGCTTAGGCGAGACGTCCATTAAAGTCACTTCTTCCGGTGCTTTAACAGTGGTTTCGTCCATGTGGCGGACAGTTACCAGCTCTTCAGTGAGCATGTTGTCTTCGTTCATTGCAGCAGAAGCCTGCGCAACCACATGCTCGGTTTCTTCAATGGCTGACAAGAACACCACTTCATCAGTTACCTTGCCTTCTTTCACCACACGGTATGGCGTTTCTAAGAAGCCATAGCTGTTGGTGCGTGCATAGGTTGCCAATGAGTTGATTATACCAATGTTCGGACCTTCCGGAGTTTCTACTGGACAGACACGACCATAGTGAGTCGGGTGTACGTCACGCACTTCAAAGCCGGCACGCTCACGGGTCAGACCACCCGGGCCAAGCGCAGACACACGACGCTTATGAGTGACTTCTGACAAGGGGTTGTTCTGATCCATAAACTGTGACAGCTGGCTGGAACCGAAGAACTCTTTCACTGCCGCCGCAACTGGCTTGGCGTTGATTAGATCTTGCGGCATTAAGCCTTCGCTTTCCGCCATGGAGAGGCGCTCTTTGACCGCGCGCTCAACACGCACCAGACCAACCCGGAACTGGTTTTCTGCCATCTCACCGACGCAGCGTACGCGACGGTTACCCAAGTGGTCGATATCATCGACAACACCTTGGCCGTTACGAATGGCAACAATGGTTTTCAAGACATCAACGATGTCTTCTTTGCTGAGTGTACCTTCGCCTAAAATTTCTTTACGGCCAATACGGCGGTTAAACTTCATGCGTCCAACGGCTGATAAGTCGTAGCGCTCTGAGGTGAAGAATAGGTTTTTAAATAAATTCTCAGCGGCATCCTTAGTAGGCGGCTCACCTGGACGCATCATGCGATAGATTTCAACCAAGGCTTCTAGCTCATTGGTTGTACTATCAATTTTCAAGGTGTCGGAAATAAATGGACCGCAATCAATATCGTTGATGTACAGGGTTTCAATTTGTACCACCTGCGCATCAATCACTTGCTGCAGCATTTCTTCGGTCAGCTCGGTATTGCACTCAACTAAAATCTCACCGGTTGCTGGGTGCACAATAGGCTTAGCAGTGGTTACGCCTACGATATACTCAGTAGGTACCACCAGCTTAGTAATCCCAGCTTTTTCCAGCTGATTGATGTGCCTTGAAGTGATCCGGCGCCCTTCTTCAACAATCACCTTGCCTTGGTCGTCTTTAATATCAAAGGTGGCAATCTCACCACGCAAACGTTGTGGCACCAGCTCTAAGCTGACTTCATCAGCAGACACATGGAATACGTTAGTGGCGTAAAAGGTTGCCAGCATTTCTTCAGTGGTATACCCCAAAGCACGCAACAACACTGAAGCAGGCAACTTACGACGACGGTCAATTCGAACGAAGACGCAGTCCTTAGGATCAAACTCAAAGTCGAGCCATGAACCACGGTACGGAATAACCCGCGCCGAATACAGCAACTTACCTGAACTGTGTGTCTTTCCACGATCGTGGTCAAAGAACACACCAGGTGAACGGTGGAGCTGTGAAACGATAACGCGCTCAGTACCATTAATTACGAAGGTACCGTTTTCAGTCATAATCGGCATTTCGCCCATGTAGACTTCTTGCTCTTTAATATCTTTAATCGCCTTACTTGATGATTCGCGATCAAAAATAATTAAGCGTACTTTTACGCGCAGCGGAACAGCATAGGTTACGCCTCGTAAAGCACACTCTTTAACATCAAATGCGGGCTCGCCTAAGCGATACCCGACGTACTCAAGCGCTGCATTGCCTGAGTAACTAATAATCGGAAAGACCGACTTAAAGGCTGCGTGCAGGCCAATATCACGGAACTGCTCCTTGCTCACGCCAGTCTGCAGAAATTCATGGTAAGAATCTATTTGGATTGCCAGTAAATATGGCACATCCATCACATCCTGCAGCTTGCTAAAGTCCTTGCGGATACGTTTTTTCTCAGTATATGAGTAAGCCATCAGCGTTCCCCAGCTTGGTAACCTGCCAGTTGGGTAATTCCGGCGGAAATACCCAGTAAATCGTGCAAATATTTATTTTTCATTACGCCCTGTTTTTATTTAAGTGATCACTTAATGATGAGCAGTAACAGAAAAAGGCCGGTGACATAAGTCACCAGCCATCAGCCTTTTGCCTAGGCTGTTATGCTGCATCAAACTTATTTAAGTTCGACTTTAGCACCTGCTTCTTCTAAGAGCTTAACAGCAGCGTCTGCTTCATCTTTAGAAACATCTTCTTTAACAACGCCAGGCGCGTTATCAACTACTGCTTTTGCTTCTTTCAGACCTAAGCCTGTGATCTCACGAACTGCTTTAATTGCAGCTACTTTCTTAGCGCCTGCGTCAAGCAACATGATGGTGAACTCAGTTTGCTCTTCAGCAGCAGCGGCAGCTGGACCAGCAGCAGCTACAGTTGCAGCAGCGGCAGTCACGCCAAACTTTTCTTCCATTGCAGAAATTAATTCTACAATTTGCATGACTGACATTTCTGAAACGGCGTTGAGAATATCTTCGTTAGTAAGAGCCATGACTCTATGCTTCCTATGTTGGTGACGGCCTGTGTACTGCCGTCAAAATCAAAATTTTAAATAAAGAACAGAAACTTAAGCGGCTTCTGCTTCTTTCTGATCGCGTACGGCTGCTAAAGTGCGAGCCAGCTTGCTGGTCGCGCCCTGCATAACACTCATCAACTGTGATACTGCCTCGTCGAAGGTTGGCAAGCTTGCCAAAACATCGATTTGCTCGGCTGGAATCAAGTTACCCTCAAAAGCAGCTGCTTTGATTTCGAATGCATCCTGACCTTTAGCAAACTCTTTAAAAATACGAGCAGCAGCGCCCGGATGTTCATTAGAGAAAGCAATTAAGGTCGGGCCTGTGAACTGGTCGGTGAGAAGGTCATACTCTGTTCCTTCCACAGCGCGACGCAGCAAGGTGTTACGCACAACGCGCATATATACACCTGCTTCACGAGCCTCTTTACGGAGTCCGGTCATAGCACCTACTGTCACGCCACGGGCATCAACCACAACAGCGGATAGGGCAGCTTGGGCAGCCTCGTTGACTTCAGCGACGATTGTCTTCTTGTCTTCGAGTCTAATTGCCACGGGATTTACTCCTGCTTATTTCATTACACTCAGTAAACTGAGCTCTATTTGGTGTCTGATTCAGTGAGAATCGGGAGCACCATCTACGTAGACTGGTATGTTTTACACATACGGATTAAGGCTTACACCGCCTACGGTCTTTGACAGCCCCCGCTAAGCAGGGACCCCAAAACTGGTACTAATACTTAGGCATCTAAGCTTGATTGGTCAATAATTAAGCCTGGACCCATGGTGCTGCTCAGGGTGATACGCTTAATATAAATACCGCGCGAAGAAGCTGGCTTTAAACGGTTCAACTCAGCCAATAAAGCTTCTGCGTTCTGCTTAAGCTTTGCTGGTTCAAAATCAACCTGGCCAATGGCTGCATGGATAATACCGTTTTTATCGGTACGGAAGCGTGCTTGACCTGCCTTGGCATTGCTCACTGCTGTGGCAACATCAGGGGTAACTGTGCCAACACGTGGGTTAGGCATCAAACCACGAGGACCTAAAATCTGGCCAAGCTGACCAACCACACGCATAGCGTCTGGTGAGGCGATAACCACGTCGTAGTTTAAATCACCGGCTTTCATTTCTTCAGCCAGATCATCCATCCCTACTTTATCGGCACCTGCGGCTGCCGCTGCTTCTGCAGCTGGACCTTGTGCGAAAACGGCAACGCGAACAGTTTTCCCTGTTCCGTTGGGCATTACAGTTGCGCCACGCACAACCTGATCTGATTTGCGCGGATCAACACCGAGGTTAATCGCCACATCAACAGACTCTTTAAACTTGACTGTGGATAGCTCACTTAACAAGCTGGCTGCTTCTTCAAAAGAATACTGCTTACCATGCTCTACTTTAGCCGCGATCGCTTGCTTGCGTTTTGAAAGCTTCATTATAGGCCCTCCACATTCAAGCCCATGCTGCGTGCGGAGCCAGCAATGGTACGTACAGCAGCTTCAAGTTCAGCTGCAGTTAAGTCAGCTTCTTTAGTTTTGGCAATCTCTTCCAGCTGAGCACGGGTGACCGTACCCACTTTCTCAGTATTTGGACGCGCAGAACCATTGGTTACGCCAGCTGCTTTCTTCAACAAGAATGAGGCTGGAGTACTTTTAGTTTCAAAAGTAAAACTACGGTCGCTGTATACAGTAATAATAACTGGGGTTGGTAGGCCTGGTTCTACACCTTGAGTTTGTGCGTTAAACGCTTTACAAAACTCCATGATATTGACACCGTGCTGACCGAGTGCTGGACCAACTGGTGGCGAAGGGTTCGCCTGTCCCGCTTTAACTTGCAGCTTAATATAAGCTTGAATCTTCTTAGCCATGATTACTCCGAAATGGGTATAACGCCTACTTGGCTCCCCAACAATTTATCTCACAGTCCTTTGACAAAAAAACCCCGCAACACGAGTTGCAGGGTGGCTTCCATAATTTTTATCAGATTTTTTCAACCTGACTGAATTCTAATTCGACGGGTGTTGAGCGTCCAAAAATAACTACCGCCACTTGAATCCGGCTCTTTTCGTAATTAACTTCTTCAACCACACCATTAAAGTCTGCAAAGGGGCCATCATTCACACGAACAGTTTCACCCGGCTCAAACAAGGTTCTTGGACGGGGTGCCTCATCGCTTTCTTCAATACGTCTTAAGATAGCCTCAGCTTCTTTTTCGGTAATTGGTGCTGGTTTTGCAGCCGTACCACCAATAAACCCTAATACTCGTGGCGTGTTTTTAATTAAATGCCACGCCGCTTCACTCATTTCCACCTGAACCAAAACATAGCCAGGGAAAAACTTGCGCTCACTTTTTCTTTTTTGGCCGTTTCTCATTTCGACAACTTCTTCAGTTGGAACAAGAATCTCACCAAATGAATCTTCCATGCCTTCGAATTTAATGCGCTCTTGTAAATGGCGCATCACTTGTTTTTCATAGCCCGAATAGGCGTGCACTACATACCAACGCTTAGCCACAGAAAAACATCCTTAACCTACAATCATAGAGATAAGCCAGCCTAGGAACGTATCAAGTCCCCATAGCAAGAGCGCCATAATCAAAACAACCACCACAACAATCAGCGTTGTTTGAGTTGTTTCTTGCCGGTTTGGCCAAACTACTTTGCGTATCTCTGCACGTGACTCTTTTGCCAAGAGCAGCAAGGCACGCCCTTTAGCAGTCTGCGCTGCAACGAAAAATGCAACTGCCGCCAAAGCGACTAAACCAAGCGCACGATACAGAATAGATTCAGCAGCAAAGTACTGATTGCCAACCACCCCGATCACAACCAAGGCGATTACAATAATCCACTTCACAGAATCTAAACGACTATCTTTGGATTCAGCTTTTGAGTTCATTACTTAGAATCCTAATTTGGAGTGCCAGCACTAAGAAAGCTGGCAGGCCAGGAGGGAATCGAACCCCCAACCTACGGTTTTGGAGACCGTTGCTCTGCCAATTGAGCTACTGGCCTAGAACTTTGCTAGGCCGACTATTATGCCGACCTAGCTTAACAACTTCAAGTGTTATGCAATAATTTTTGCAACTACACCAGCACCTACGGTACGGCCACCTTCGCGAATTGCGAAACGTAGGCCATCTTCCATGGCAATTGGTGCAATCAGGGTAACGTCTAATTTAACGTTATCACCTGGC